>Ga0070728_10000631_pt1 | contig 65055 bp, 48 predicted proteins | sample tdDd471_FD_66723 | JGI IMG/M metagenome (GOLD analysis project Ga0070728, IMG submission 66723) | Marine sediment microbial communities from the Atlantic coast under amendment with organic carbon and nitrate - tdDd47.1 | ecosystem: Environmental > Aquatic > Marine > Coastal > Sediment | place... | reverse complement strand
TAGTCTGCCATATCCTGTTTATTCTTTTTATACCAATTTTTAACACCATAAGCTGCACCAAGTGCGGTAAGCAACAACATTCCTTCACCAATAGGTGCACCACCACCCGGAACTTCGTTTCCTGTTTGACCGTGATCCGGTGGAGGAGGTGGGCTATCAGCAAATATAAGATTAGAAACCAACAACAATCCAATAATTAAGAGTATGGATATAAGCCCAGGAATAAATTTTTTCTTATTTTGCATCTTATGGTTTCCTTTTACATTATGTTATATCCAAAATTTAAACTGCAACTCCAAACAGAATATCAACAAATCACAGATTTTAGGTTTGTATGATTGTGATCCTAAAAACAATTTTGTTTCAATTTCCTGTTGCATGATTGCTTAGCTAAAGTATCAAATGTTTGAAGAAAATTGAATCATTTGTAGTAATTTTAACATTTATTAACTTTTATGCTTGTTAAACGGCTCCAAATTCCAATAATAATAGATTCTGAATTCAATTCCAGTTCATTTTATATACAAAATACTTCCCATTTTCGGAAATAATTGAAGTTATACAGCCGATTGGATGCTATTATGGCTAACAAAAAAGACTGATATCAGGAACTAAATATAGTTTAAAAAGTTGTATGCGTGCTACATAAACAACATCGATGTCAATTTTTCCAATTATCGGAATTTTATACTATTTTATCGTGCCATACTATTTTAAAGGTTAACTGTCTTTCTCTTCCTATGTATGCATCAAAAATATCATGCTTAAGCATTTTTCCTGGATGACTTGAGTGAAAAATGAAATATATAAAATCACAAACGGCCTCAGGGACAATTGCTACTGTTTTGTGCGGTTTTTCCTGTTGATTTTATATTTATCAATAGATCAATACTTTGTCATCTAAATTTTTTAATTTTGGGTGTCTCTCTCCCGTTTTTGCGATATTTTACCTCAGTATAATTATTCCTGTTTTGTGTGATGCTTAACCAAAGTTTCAAAAAGTATCGTCTTGGAGTTTAGTGAATGCCCTGAGTTGCGGATCCGCCTTAAACACTTTTCTTACAAACCCGAGGGAAGATAAAATACGATTGCCTGCGCTAAGCAGTCCGTAACAAGCGTAGGTTTGTGGGTAATGGCTACTCGGACTGCGGGGTTTTATCAATCCTCAGGGATTGTTGAAAAGGGTTTACAGCGGTGATTTTTCTTTGTCAACTTTCTTTTCATGGTAGGAAAAGAAAGTGAACTAAACCATATCATCTTAAAGACTAAAAAGCAATGTTCATTTCTTTTGCTTGCTCAAAAGAAATAACCAAAGAAAAGAGCAGCCAAAACGATCACTCCCAACACACGAGGCTTACTCTGCCCGGCGTTTTGGCAGGCTATTGCACTGTTCCTTCATATTCGCCTATAAGAATAAAACGCTAAGAATTCAGCAGTAGATTTTGTAGAGTTGGGTGTTTTTCGCACATAACAGGAAAAAGGAAATATATAAAATCACAAATGGCCTCAGGGATAATTGCTCATCTTTGAGGTTTTCGCTTGAATAAAGTTAGCTAATTACGCCATCTCAGGCCTGGGTGTAGCAAACCAAATTAATAAAACACCCTCTTGTTAAATAAAAAAGCACGGACCATTAAAAATAATCCGCGCTAGCTTAAGAATATTAAAACCCAAATATGTTTATCCGGGAGGTTTACTCTTCATAAGCAAGGTTCATTTTGTAATTGTAATACTTCTTAGCGCCATAACCAAGGCCCAAAGCAGTAAGAATTATCAGGCCACCGCTTATGTATGCTCCACCTCCGGGAACTTCATTACCTGTTTGACCATGTGCTGGTGGTGGAGGTGGATTATCAGCGATTGTAGGGTTGATGAACATGATCATTCCACAAAGAATAAGAGTATAAATTAATGCCGGGATAAGGCTTACAATTTTCTTCATATTTGTTACTTTTATAGTGTCACTATTGATTACAATTGCCTATTTAACATGTATTTTATTGCTAACCACATTGTCTTCGGTCACTAATCTTACAATGTAGTATCCTGTTGTTAGGTTAAGATTAATCGGCGTATTGAACTCACTGTTATAGTTTTGCCACATTACTTGCTGGCCAAGCATATTAAAAATAGCTAATACACCCTCAATTGATCCTTCATCTACAATATAAAGCGTGTTATTGCTTACATATGCACGAATTGTTTCTTCCCGGGGAGCAATAATCGGGTCGTTAATTCCCACAACCGATTTAAAGTGAAGTTCAAACCTGTTATCTATATCACCAGTGTTATTTATGGTGAAAGTATAGCCGGGTTCGGTAGTAAGATCGACAATCATCCCTGTTTGTTTATCTTCAAGGAAAACAGATGTATATTCATCCCAATTCTGAAACATGGTAGGCTCAAAGGTATACTCCCCGGCTATTTCAGCTTTTACACCAAGTTTAACAGTAGTTTGATCAAAGACGGGAGGCAATGCCTGGATGGCAAATGCCGTTCCGTTATCTTCAACCAGCTTGGTATACAAACCAAGGTTTGCGTTGCCAAAAAGTTTTCCACCATCATATGATTCATCAAGGCCATTGGTCATACCCGGAACAAAGGCAATTTTTGTGGTGTTAGTGGCTTCATGCGGATTGGTAATCATAAGTTCGAATATTGAGCTTTCATTGCCAGATGCTTTATAAAATGTTGCGGATCCATGCTTGCGGGTGGCTGTGTTAAAAGTTACATTTGTATTTGATCCGGCCATAATCATAAAGCCCTGTCCTGGTGCTATATATGTCCCCGGCTCACTTTCTACATTATTAATTGTAGCATAATCATTATGGATATCGTCCCACAGATAAACGGCAACATAGCCAGACTGTAGATTAGCACTATTATCATCAAGAAAATTGTTACTGGCATCGGCACCTGAATTTGCGGCAATTGTTGAAGTAAAGGGATTTCCAACAAGGTTCGACCCGTTAAATCCCAATTCGTTACCTGTCATTGTAACTCCAATGCTTTGGGATGCTTCGTTCAAAGCACCATTTAGACTCAATGTGACTGATGAAGATGCATATCTGATAGCATAGCCTTGTGCCAGATTAAACCCTAGCTCGTCCATTAATGGGTCAGAACCTGTTCCATCTTCACCATTTAAAATATCATGCCAGGTGTTATTCGTTTCCTGCCAATAGTAGAACTGGTCATTGCCTGCTCCGGCTGTTAATCCCAGGCCCGGAGTCAGGGTACTAAAATAATCAGTGCCACTGTAGGCAATTGGTGCTGCGATATAGTGCCAGTCCTCTAAAGCTAAATAGCGCTCAACAGTTCCATCAACGCTTGCTGTGGAATGAATAAGGGAGCCTGTTCCGGCAGCTGTCGATTTAATTACAAGTCCGGAATTGCCGGCACTGTTTGTGAGAGTACCAGTAACTGTCAGCCGCTTATTGGCATCGATGGTCAGTAGTTCACCACTATTGATCAGTAATGTACCACTAACAGTAGTGGCAATGTCATCAGGATGAGACAGTGTAACACCGGCAGCATTATTATCAACAGTAAGATCATTAAATGTAGAAGCATTGCTTCCACCGATTGCCTGAGCAGCAGTTCCATTAAGAACGACTGTTCCACTATTGTGGGTAAACGTCGCATTATTGGTAAAATCACCTACCAAATTCATCGTCCCTGAAGTTGAAGCAAGCGTACCAGCACTGATGCTAAGGCCATCAAATGAAACAGTATTACTGCCAAAACCAAGTATTCCGGCACCAGCTTTTGTGAGATCAAAGGCAGCGGCGGATATTGCGCCACCAACAGTGAGTGTATTGGCAGAAACAGTAACCTGGCGACTCGCACCTATTGTAACCGTTCCTGCTCCCAGGTTAAGATCATTCGTACCTGTAAATGTAATATCACTGTTCCAGGTTTGTGGATAATTAAGGGTGGTAATAGCACCACCACTTGTGTTGTCTATTGTACCTCCGCTTATGGTGAAGGACCCTGCTACTGTGCCAAGCGCCTGTGAATTATTAATATTTAATGTGCCTGCACTTAGTTGCGTGCCACCTGTGAATGTATTTGCTCCCGACAACGTCACTGTACCCGTTGTGGTTTTAGATAAAGGTATTGCCCCGGCAAGGATAGCACTCACCGAACCATTTTGCATAGCATATGAAGTTCCGGTTAATACCCCTGTGGTACCAGCAATGGTTCCATTCGTAAGGGTAACCGCACCCACTGCATCACTGTACGTAGCAATATCAAATGTTCCACCATCTACCGCAACTGCACCATTAGATAAGGCATTATCAATACCGTATTGCAGCGTTCCTGCATTGACTGTTGTTGTTCCTGTATATGTATTTGCTCCCGAAAGTATTAAAATACCTGTACCACTTTTAATTAAGCTTCCTGTACCACCGATAATCCCGCTATAAGCTGCCGGGCTTGTATTGTCACTTCCTATTGTTAAAGTGGCGGCTCCTAAAGTAACATTACCGCCGGTTGCTCCACCACCAGTGAGTGAACCGATGGTATTATTGAAACCTGTGATATCCAATACTACTCCTGCAGTATTATTAAGTGTAACTGCCGATGCAAGCCCGAAAGCCTGGGTACTTCCGGCTTTAAGTATGCCAGCCTGAACGAGTGTTGCACCGGTATAGGTATTGCTGCCACTTAATATCCAGGTGCCGCTTCCCATTTTTGTGACTGTGCCAGAGCCTTTAATTTCTCCGCTGATAAGCCCGTCTACTAAGTCTCCTTTTAAGGTCAGATCGAATGCACCCAAATCAACTGCTAATGCATTGCTAATTGCTAAAGTTCCGGAAAAACTAATAATCTCCGCATCAGCAGTTAAGGTGACTGTACCTCCCCAGTTATTATCTCCACCTATATTAGTAACTAGTGCCACACCATTTGGACCATCACCCCCAAGGCTTAACGCTTCAGCCCCAACTGTAATTCCTCCCTGAAGCTGCAGGACTGCGCCATCCGAAACTATCACGCCACCTGCGGTAGTGCCTGCCCCCTGGTCATTCCTAATCCTTAAGGCACCTTCTAAAACTGTAGTGGTGCCTGTATATGTATTTGTACCTACAAGTACCATCCTTCCTATACCAGCTTTGGTTAACCCAAAAGATGTCCCGCTAATCACACCAGTAACCCTTAAACCGTTAAATGCTTGAGATTCGGGAACTGTAAAAACTCGGGTTGCACCCAATGCAATAGGGGAAGAAATGAGTGCCCTGGTGGTACCGGTTGCAACATAAGTTACGTTTACCGGACCTCCAAGACTAAGCGTACCAGTCCCTGATATTGTTGAACCATATGCGCCACATTCGAGTTCTACACTTGAAGGTGAGCCTAAATTAAAGGTAGATAAAGCAAGTGTTGATTCTGCTTTTACGGTTAATATTCCACTTGCTGTTGTATTTCCGGCTAAAGTTTTAGTTCCACTGCCACTTATTGAAAAATTGGAATAGCTAAATGAATTTGAAACGGTTTGGGCACCTGCTGCGTTGTAATCCACTGTTGTGCCAGAACTAAGTGGGGATGATGGATTTTTACTATAGTTGAGTCCAAAAGTACTTGCACCGACTTTAATTGTACCTGCATCAAAAGCGGCAAATGTTCCTCCAATGGTGAGTTGATTGGCGCCGGGATCGAAAATACCTGCGGTCATTGTGAAATCTCCGGCTGTACTAATAGCATTTGAAATAGACAATGTGCCACCCGGTTTATCTACTTCTAAATCACCAAAAGTATTTCCTGATGACGTCCCAGTAATATTCTGATCTCCTGTACCATTAAAAGTAAAGGTTGCATTAGTACTATTATCAAGCGTGGTATTATTATTAGTGAAATTTCCAGATACCTTAATTGCGTTACCGTTAATATCATCAAACAAAGGATCTTTTCCAATATCAATCTCAATATTATAAAATTGATCTCCGGCAAAAATACATTTGGTAGGTCTACCACTTGATTTGAACACAACTGTTCCCCCGGTAGCATTGACAGTAGCAGAATTTTTCCACTCAAATTGATCTGTAGGATGAATGATGTTCAGTGTTCCACCTTCCATATTGAAAATACCCGAATTCTTAAACTCTGCTTTTTGTGTATTTAAAATACCATCAGTCATTGTAAGTAGACCACCATCAATTTTAAGTTTTTTAATATCAAAATCTGAATCGGTGCTGATAATTGGGTCATTTGCAACATCATTTATTGTCACGTCCTTACCTGAAGGATTTCCTGACCAATTGTCTATATTGTTCCAATCAGTACCTTCCGATCCATTCCAGGTAACACCTCCTCCGGCATTAACCTCATTTGTTGAGGCGATCAGAAGGAATACCAGCCCTATAAAAAGGCTATTTCTTAGGATTAATAATTTTCTCATAATCTTAACTTTTAAATTGATGAAATTATCTTCTTTGCTTTTTATTTTCAGTCGTTATTCACACTAATTGAAAAGTGGAACTCCCTTATCCAGGAAAAACCTGGTATAGGAATCATTGTAACTCCTTCGCCATATATTTGATGCCTCCAGGTTTAAGCGGTCCAGCCTGGGCTGGTCGTCCGTAAAAATAAAAGCCGCTTCCATGTTAATTGAGTTGGTATCTAAAAAGAGGGAATCAATATTTACCTGATCGCCACGATGTAAAAGTGGAGATCTGGGCTGCTGATATTTCCTGGGTTTTGCACTTGCCACAAAAAGCGAGTTGCGGTCTTTTTCAGCACCTGGAGTAGTTAAAATTTTGGTGTCCAAACCTGCAGCCTGTAAGGTGGCGTAGACCGACCTACCGGGAAGGCCAATCTCATCGCTTAAAAAGCCATTAAAATTTACGATGATCACACCGTTTTCCTTCAACAGAGATTTAGCTGTATTAAAACATTCAAGGCTCATCACATGCGGCGGTTGAACGTCTCCTTTAAAGACATCAAAGAGGATCAGGTCATAAGTTTTTTCCGTGGTTTCGAGGTAATGCCTGGCATCATCAACAATTACATTCACATCAGGGCTGAGCGCAAAGTAGTTTCTTGCAGTTTCAGCTATCCGCCCGTCGAGTTCAACGGCATCCACATCGAATTTCAAATTATGGAATATATTGGCGGCAGATCCACCGCCAAGGCCCAGCACCAGGGCTTTTGAATTTTCGGGCAACACACTTGCCACCGAAGAGGCAAAGATTATATAGTTCCATTTTGAGCTCTTTGAGGATCTATCAACTACAGTCTGGCCCATTCTGTTTATAAACAGAACCCTGTCATTTGAGTTTTCACCCTTATCGTTTTTAAGTATATCGGCTACCAGTACTTGCCCGAGCAATCCTTCGGAATAGGCATGCACTCTTATATCTGAAGATGAAGAAGCAACATTGCGCTGCGAAATAGAAATTACTAAGAATACAACAAATAGCAGGGAAACATATCTTTTTTGAGAAAGCAATTGTACCAGAGGGATTATTCCAATGAGTAAACCAATAATGATTGACGGCATTGTTAATCCGAAAACCGGAATAACAAAAAAGCCCATGATCGGCAAAGCCAAAATACCACTTGCAGAGGAAAATGTAAAGACCCTACCGGTAGTAGCACCTGAATCATCCACTTTTGTTGAAAGAAACCGGATGAGCAATGTTGGCACCATACCCAGAAACAACAATGGAGGTAAAATAAGCAAAAGGCTAACAAGAACTACTGCTGTTCTCATATCCAATCCCGTAAAAGCGAAAGTCAGGCTTTGGGAAGTAAAATGCATACACAATAAAAATGAAGCAGCAGCAAGCAATACCCAATATATAGTTGTAATACTGGTATATTTATCGGCAAGTCGCCCGCCAACAAAATATCCAATAGCCAGGCTCAGCAAAGTTATTCCGATAACGGCAACCCATACATAGAGGGACGAGCCGAAATACGGTGCAAGCATACGGGCAGCCAACAATTCCACAGCCATAACAGTCGCCCCTTCCAGGGCAGCAAAAAGGTAAACAGAACGCTTTATTTGTTTCGCAACAGGCTTTTTCTTTTTCGATTTTGATGTCGGCCTGGCTTTAACTTCTATAACTTCAAGGGGAGGAATTTCTATTTCTTTTTTAGTTAGCACCTTTTTAAAAAAGTATGCAACAGGTAGTAAAGCCAATGCAACGGCGGTTATAAATGCACTTGATTTTAAACCCAGTTCCGGAATCCAAAAAAATCCAAACAGGAAAGTGGCCAAAATTCCACTAAGGGTGGAAGTAAAGTAAACCGTGCCGGCAACATTTCCAAGGGTTTCCATCTTCACAGCCATCATTCTTACCACCATAGGCCCAACCATGCCAAAGCAAAACATAGGTGGTACCAGCAAAAGGAAGCTTGCGGTACAAATACCAGGAATAAGGTCCATTCCGGTGGTCATTGAAATGAGTAGCTTCGCCGTTGATGGTAAAGCAAATACCAACACTGCCGAAATGCTCAATATTACTGTCAGGATTTTCTCGGAAGCATGGTTTGCAGATAGCCTCCCACCAAAATAATACCCAAGGGTTAAACCAAATACGGTAATGCTAAGAACAGCTGTCCATACGTATAAGGAACTCCCATAAAACGGAGCCAGAAGTTTGGCTCCCATAAGTTCGACAACCATTAATGACGCACCCTCTATAAGCAAAACAAGAAATAGGAACCAAAATTTTTTTAACATAACCATACAGAAACCTACTGTTCAGATTTATAATTTTTGGAGAAATAAATTAGCTTTACGATTTTGTATATCAGGCCCTTAAAGCACTTGCTTCAAATTGAACATTTTTCTATTAGTTAGCTAAAGTACAATTGTTAAAAAAAATTAAGTTTTATATTTAACTTTTATTAACTTTTATTAACTTATTGAATTTTTATAATACATCAATACTTGCACAGAAACATCTTACTCACTGATTGTTCTGAATTAATTAAATTGTCCCAATATTGGAATATAACACAAATTAATTGAAACTTTGGCAATGAACATAACCACCGCCAAATTCAAAGACAAGATAAACAACAGTTAAGCCTAACTGTATTATAACCCTGTTTTATTGCGCTTTACAACATTATTATTACACCCACATTTATTTCCACTTAAACCTTAACTTCTACTTTCACTAATTTGTATAATTATGGCTCTATTTTTGTATAGTGTGATTGAATAAGGATATACCATTAGCATGTATCTTTAATATTTGTATACGTGTAAATATATCGTGATATCCACCTAACTTAACCCACAATCCAAAAATTGCTTCTGGAAGTATTGAAGGATTTCTTATTTATCAATTCCTCATAACAGTTATCAAGGAACCACCCGAAGCATTAGTCTGCATTTACAGATAACCGGAACTACAACAAAATTATAGCATCAATCCTTAATCTCTTATTGTGCCTCGATGATTATCATCTTAAAAATTATAAGGGATTATTCTTCAACTAGTGGCTTTCTGCCATTTATTTTTCATAGCAGAAATCAGCTATCCATTTAGCATAATTTCAACATAGTTTTGCCAGTGAAATTTATTATTAGAACCATGACAAAAAATGAATAAAACTACTTTTCCGATATTAGTCTTGATTGACGCAGGCATAATGAGCAAGTCAGTACATTAAATAAGATTTTGAATGAAAGCCAGAATTATCCATAACGCTTTGGATTAATTCCTTATCTACCCCCAATATACAACCCCTTCAATTGGTCCATGCAGGCTGGAAACAGCCTGCATTTATTATATAAACTAATGTGAAGCCCCCCAACTAATTGCTGCCGTTATAAAATTAAAGAACATCGGCCTTTAAAGTTTAGAAAAGCCTAATCAAAAAAGAATTGCAACTCCTATAACCATTATAAGTAGAATGGGGAATTAAGTATGCATTTTTTAAAACCTTAAAAGGTCTTTTAAGAATTCTAAAGACAAAACAAAAATTAACTCAAAATAGCCAAGTGCAAGATATCTACCATTTTTTTTCCTGGTGGTATTCAGCCATGTTTAAAGCACCCATGCGTAGTAGTTTTGCTACGTAACAAAAACATCACAAACAATAACTTAAATATCTATAATCATGAAAACACTCACAATTCTTATGCTTTTAATCGGTTCATCATTATGGCTGACAGCACAGATCAAAAAAATGCCTTCAGAAGCCCTGGTAAATCTTGATGGAACTACCATCATGTCAACCAAAATTTTGGACACTGCCTCTCCTACTATAGTTGTTTTCTGGAAATCCGGCAATAATAAATGCTGCGACAACCTGGAAAACTTACAATCAATCTGGCTTGACAACCTGCAACAACAGGGAATTAAAATGGTTGCCATCTGTACTGATTGCAACGGCTCGTGGTCAAACATAAAACCAATGGTTTATGGCAAAAACTGGGAGTTCGAAGTATACATAGATCCCAACGGAAACTTCAAGCGGGCCATGAATGTAGTTGATGTTCCTACAACAATGTTGTTCGATCAGTATCAGCAATTGCTCTGCCGCAACAATGGATATTGCGCCGGCGATGAAGAATTGATATGCGAGAAAATCAATCAACATATCGAAAACACTGTTCAATTCACTGATGCCAAATAAAAGTTGCTGAATAATCCAAAGTACGTTGGGTTTATTCACAAACTACCCCCATATATAGAACCATTCATTTGGTCCCCGGCAGGCTGGAAACAGCCTGCCTTTTTTATTTCAGCTGTAGCTTACTATAAAGAAGGACTCATACTTCAATGTATCTTCAGAAACGATAGGTTAGCGTTTCATTGCCTCCGCTAAAGAAGGCTGAAGTCAAAGGTGGTCTTTGAACTTTAAATCCCTATTTCATCGCGCTTATCCTTATCGCAAAACCAACAGGCAATATAAGAGCACCAACTAGAAAAACGGGTAAGAAAGCCCAACCCAATCCAGCCCAATCATCAAAAGCCACCATGATTGTAGCCAGAGTAATATAGGTGAAAGCAAAAGAAAGTATGGTTTTAAGTATTATAAGTAAGCCTAACACACTGTGTTGTTTTCGCCCTAATAATCGAGCATCTTCTTTTGGTTTTGGTTTTTGGCTCTCAATCAGCTTTGGCAATAAGTGAAGACCGGCATAAAGCAAGGCACTGATCAATGGCAAAACCCAAATCGCTAACTTAGAGCCAAAACCATCAGGGCGACCAAAGAAATTAAAATGCACTGGTATTGCTTCCGGTAGACGGTTGAAGTAAAATGCAGGTAGAAGTAAACCTAATAATATCACCAGGCCTCCTAGAATTTCGATTAGCAAGAGAAAGCTTGATTTTGAATAATACTCACTCATGTCTCGACAACATTGCTAGACAAGTAACGCTGCAAGTGAATTGGCAAATAATAATTGAAAATTGTTCTGATTCTATTAAAAATGTTTCTCCACTTCCGCTTTTAATGCAGCCAATTTAATGTTTCCAACTGCAGAAGGTCTCAATTCTCCCATAATCCAATTCATCGCTTTCTCATTTTTCTGCGACCTGCCTGTTTTCCCATAAATTTCCTTCAGAAATCCGATCTTCGAAATGATCTCTTCGGCAGGTATTTTTTTAAATTTCAGGGTAGTTAAAACGGATTCAAATTCCAGTTTTGGGTGTTCGTATAACAAAGGGATCATTTTTTTCACCAATTCATAATCCAGTCCCTGGTTTTTCAAAAACCCGAACAAGGGCAAAATCATTTTATAATAGAACTTTGCTGAAGGTTTAAAATGTCCCTCTACAAATTTCAGGGAATGCCCAAAGAAAGTACCCACAAATTTCGGGTCCACATCCAATTCCTTCACTATACGCTCGATCAGCGGGAAATGGTTCTTCTTAAAAATGTAGGTGTATGTATCTTCGGGAATTCCCCATTTCTGCATTGTGTTGTACCTGTCAATTACCTCCTCAGGAAGATTGTTACCAATATCGTTTATATGTTTGTCTTCCAAAGGGATCGGAGCAGAATCCGTATCCGGATACATACGGTCGGCACCTGGCAAAACACGCTCAAAAATAGTTGTACCGTTTTCAAAAGATTTCCGGGTTTCGTTGGGCACACCTTCAAAGGCCATTTTGCAACGCTCCTCAATAGTTTCGAGGGCGGTTTCCAAATCCTCCTCAGGCCCCCAAACAATGAGTTGGGCATCATCAGAGCCTGCATTAAGCAGAGCAGCGATTTGTTTAAAATCATCTTTACAAACAGACGGATCCAACTCTTCGGTGTGTGCCATATTTGGCAGTTCAATGCAGGCTATAACTTTCAGTCGCTCGCTCAACTCGTTGGCAAATATTTTTCCCACCTGTGTAAAATGAGATAGAATCCCCTTAAAATGCGGCAGGTTTATGGCCAAAAGCTGAAGTCCTTCCTCTCTCGCTTTCTGGATATGATCACAGGAAATATTTATGGGATGATCCTTAAGATATTCAAACTTAACCTTCCAGTTTGAAGGATGATCTACTTTTTTGCACAATTTATCTTTAATGGCCAGCAGGGCCCACTGCCTGAACGCCTCTTTATGTGTAAGTTCCGGTATCCATCGGGTATGTGCCACACCTTTTATTTCAACACGTTCACCTCCGCGGCAACTAACATTTACATCTTCACGACCAGCACCAATTCCTGTCCTTACCTTGCCGGTAGATCGGTTTAAAAATCGAATGTAGTCGCAAGTTTCTTTTACTTCATCCGGGTTTACACAATCGGGGTAGGTTACAGTTTCGATCAAGGGCATTCCCAGTCGGTCAGTTTTAAAAACCCTAACATGCCCAACATCAGAAATCTCCCTGCACGAATCTTCCTCAAGACTCAACTGAATCAACCTGATTTTCTTGTGTTTCAACGGAATTTCACCCCCAACACCAATAATGGCAGTACGTTGGAAACCCGTGGGAATACTACCATCAAGGTACTGCTTACGTGTAATGTGAACCTCCCCTACGATATTCTGTTTGGAAAGCAGTGATATCTCAATGGCAACATCAAGTGCTTCGCGATTAAGCGGGAAAGGTGGTGTATCATCCACCTCATAAGTACAGGTGGTTTCGTTTTTAACACGGTAAACAATTTCTTTTTTAGTCCTGAATTCCATCAGAGCCGTTCCATCATACTCACCCAATTCGCTGAGTGTTGGTCGCATATGCCGGATAAGTTCAGCATTGAAATCGTCACTTTTATTATATAAACCAGCCGGACAATTACAGAAAAGTTTCTTTTTTGTATCCAATTGCTGATGCACCTCTAATCCTGACATGAACCCTATCCGGTCGTAGTCTTTTTGGGTAGCCGCTTTGCGTGAAACATATGCAATTTTCTTTTTCGTTTCTTCGTAATTTTTGCGCGCATCAAATTTTTTCTTCATTGTAGTAAGCTTACTTTTTAGAGGCACCAAATGTAGATAATCTTCCTAAATCCTGATATAGAAAATCTTCATTTGTTATAATGTAGAATTGATAAAAACTACTGAAATGGTTTACAGACCAATGTTTCCTTATTTCTGAAACATATCTGTTTTTATCACCAAAATCATTTCTAATCAAATAAAGTATTACCTTTGTTTGTGCAGAATTCAGCGTCATTGTTAACCAACCTAAATTAATTGATCATGAGCAAATCATCCAAAACCTCAACCATTGTAATAAGTATTATTGCTATTTTATGCCTGATTGCCTTGTTGGTTTATTTCCTGGTTTTCAGTAAAAATGCACAGTATGATAAAGCCGTTTCGAAAGCGGATGAAAACTACACCGAACAAAACTATAGCGAAGCAAAAGGACATTATGAAAAAGCTTTAACAATTAAACCAGATGAAGTATATCCTGCGCAAAAACTGGAAGAAATTGATGAGCTATTGAAACTTCAGGACAGACAGGACAAGTATCTGACCACTATTCAAACTGCTGACGACCTGTTCAAACAAAAGGAATATGTAAGAGCAAAAGAGTTTTACCTGCTGGCGATCAACTACAATGATATTGAAACTTATCCTGTTGACCAGATCAGAAAAATTGAAGAAATTTTACTGGAAATTGAAGCTGCCGAAGCAAGAAACAATAAAAAGGATTTTCATTTTCATATCGTAATTGGAAGTTTTGAAAATGGCGAAAACGCAAAAAGCCTGCAAAAAAAGTGGTATGCTGAAGGAAGAAAATCATTCATTATTCCCCGCGAAGAGTTCGACATGGAAGCTGTAACTTATGATGCCTACCCGGATATTCATGCAGCCTACAATGCTCTAAAAAAAGTTCAGGAAGATATCACTGAGGATGCTTGGGTAATTTATTTTAAGGGGAAGTAGTTGGAAGTTAGAAGCCGGAAGTTGGAAATAACTTATCAAACAACTTTATCAATCTGTTTTTATAAGAAATAGTATTTCCTTTTCGAAACTTTAAGACAAATCATCATGAAGTTTAAGTTTGAAAGATTGCTAATCTGGCAAATGGCTATGGATTTAGGTGAAGAAATTAATGTGTTAGAAATGAAGTTTCCAAAGGATGAATTGTACAATTTAACATCTCATACCATTCGGGCTGTTGACTCAATTGCTCTAAATATCTCGGAAGGATCAATTGGACAAACAAATCCTGAGTATAAAAGGTTTATAGGTCAATCTATCAGATCCCTTGCAGAATCGGTAACTTGTCTCCACAAAGCCAGGCGAAGAAAATACATTACTTCATCAGAATTTGATAAAAACTATGAAAATTCATATAATCTGATGAATATGATGGTAGCATTCGGATTAAAATCAAATAGTAATTTGCAATAATTACTGGTTTCCGTTTCCCGGCTTCTGTCTTCCAACTACCGACCTCCGGCTTTAGGTTTCGAATCCCCTGATCATTATTCCTAATTAACACACAACAATCACAACTTACTTCAGTTTTTAGAATAAATTTGCATGAGAAATTCATTTCAGCCCGTGATCCAATCGAAATACATATTCTTTACAACAATAATATTTACCACTATTTTGGTTAGCATCCCGGCACTTGCCCAGGAGAAAACAAAAATTAACCTTGTTGATGCCAATGAATTGATTGGAAAAACTGTAAATGGCGTAGAGCTCAATATTTTCCTTGGCAGTGTAGCCTTCGAGCACGACAGCGCTTTCATGTATTGTGATAGCGCCGTTTTCAGCTCTGCACAAAACAACCTCAGAGCATATAAAAACGTTCACATCCTGGTTAGTGACACCCTCAGTTTGTACAGCGATGAATTGGATTACAAAGGCAATACACGAATGGCCACCATGACCGGTAATGTCCGTTTGGTTGATAATGATGCAACCCTGACCACCGACAGGTTGATTTACGACCGAAACAGTAATATTGCCTACTACACCACAGATGGTAAAATTGTGAATGAAGACAATGTACTCACCAGCCGCAGGGGATATTACTATACTGATACCAAGGATTTATATTTTAAAGAAGATGTAGTTTTTGACAATCCTGAGTACCACCTGGTATCGGATACGCTTAAATACAATACCGACAGCGAACTAGCCACTATCCTTGGACCTACTACAATAACCGGTGAAAATGAATTGCTCTATGCCGAAGGTGGATGGTATGACGCACAATCCGACAAAGCCAAACTTCGCAATAATCCCTACCTCCTTTACAAAGAACAATACATGTCGGGCGACAGTATTTTCTATGATAAAACCAACAACATGGGTCAGGCATTCAGCAATGTTCTTATCAAAGACTCGGTTCAAAATATAATTATCACCGGTAATTTTGCTGACTATCGTCGAGAGGCTGGTTATGCCTTTGCCACCGACAGCGCGCAGGCCATACTCATCGACAAATATGACAGCCTGTACATGCATTCCGATACCCTTAAACTTGTTTTCGATAGTGTTCAAAGCCCATATGCCCTGCAGGCATTTTACAAAACCAAATACTTCAAAACCGATATCCAGGGCAAGTGCGATTCTTTGGTTTATATGTTTACCGATTCAACAATATCAATGTTTGGCGAGCCGGTATTGTGGACAGATGACAACCAACTCAGCGCTGAAAACATCAAGATTTTCAGTTCAAACCAAAAGGTTGACTCGATGCAAATGACGCAATCATCATTTATCATTTCGATTGATAAATATGGAAGTGACAATTACAACCAAATCAAGGGAAAAAACATGGTGAGTTTTTTTAAGGATAACCAACTGGTTAAAATAAATGTTGAAGGAAATAGCGAAACCATTTATTTCGTACGTGAGGAAAATGGCGCGCTCATTGGTATCAACAAAGCCATGGCAAGTCACATGTCGATATTGATCGGCGACAAGCAGGTTACCGACATTTTTTATTACGATGAGCCAGAAGCCCAATTAACACCCGAAAGCAATTTCCCGGAGCAGGAACTCAAACTCAAGAATTTTAAGTGGCTTGACAAGCAAAGGCCTAAAAACAGGTATGATATTTTTAGGTGGGAACGTATTTATCCGGTATTAACCCAATAATTCCAAACCATCACAAAGTTTTCTTTTTGGAGTTGATGTACTGAAAAAACAATACTGATATGAAATCTATTCATAGAGAGATTACAAGAAAAATCCTTCCGATCCTTCTTCTGATCCTGAGTTTTTCTGGTGCAACTTCACAAATAACTTTTGATCGAGCCTCAGGTCTAAACATTAATATTGATAAGAATGCAGACAGCTCAACTCTCATCGCATCCACAAAACTCCAGGAGTCCCTATTTCAAATATTTGGAGTAAAACTTAATATCAAGGAAGCAAAAAAAAGTAGCAAAAATTCAATTTCAATTGGCAGGGAATTTTTATCTCGTAAAGACCAGTCCTTGTTAGATGAATGTCTGAAGGAAGATGCTTTTGTGATTATTTCGAAAAATGAAAGGCTTTTTCTTGCAGGGAAACAACCTGCTGGCGACCTGTATGCAGTGACAACCTTCCTGGAAGAATTTCTAGGCTGCATAAAATTTACCGTTGATGAAGAACATATTCCAAAATATACTAACATCTCGATACCCGAAATCACCAAAATGTACTGCCCGGCTTTCGATTTTCGTGTACCTCACTTTATTGGCCGATGGGACAAAGATTTCAGGGATTGGCATAAGATCAATTCTTTTGATAATTGGGGTATGTTCGTACATACTTTTGACGATTTAATTGCTCCTGATAAATACTACCAGGACCATCCGGAATATTTTTCACTTGTTAACGGGCGTCGCCTGAGCGATGGTCAATTGTGCCTGAGCAACCAGGATTTGATGAAAGAACTAATCAAGAACCTTGGCGAAAGAATTGAAGCCCAGCCAGAAAAAAAATACTGGTCGGTTTCGCAAAACGACTGCATCAATTATTGTGAATGTAACCATTGTCAAAAGCTTTACGACAATTATGAAAATATTTCGGGGGCTTACATTCAAATGGCCAACGAAATTGCAACCCATTATCCTGACAAACAAATTTCAACCCTTGCCTACCAGTTTACCCGCTCAGCCCCAAAAAATATTAAACCACTTGATAATGTCAATATCATGTTTTGCTCTATCGAGTGTAACCGTTCAATGCCATTGGCAGATGACCCACGAAGTAAAGGATTTGTGAAAGAGATGCAGGATTGGGACAAAATTACCGATAATATTTTTGCATGGGATTACATCGTGCAATTCAGCAATTACCTCACTCCTTTTCCAAATTTTCATGTACTCCAACCAAACATTCAATTGTTTTCAGAGAACGGTGTCAACATGATGTTTCAGCAGGGAAGCGGTCACTCCTGGTCTGACCTTTCCGACCTGAAACAATACCTGGTAGCCAAGTTACTATGGGATCCCAACATCAATGCTGACTCAGTAATCAATCGATTTATAGATAATTACTATGGAAATGCCGCCCGACAAATCCGGCATTATTACGATCTCACCCATCATAATTTAATTGCCCATCAGGATGAACAGGTTCTGGATATTTACGGATTTCCTGTTTATTATAAAGATGCTCATCTCACTGCTGAACTCCTCTTGAAATACCAGCAAATTATGGACAGTGCTGAACTGTTGGTGGCTCACGACAGCACTCTGCTTAAAAGGGTCACAAGGGTGAGGATACCAGCTGATTTTGCATTTATCGATCTTGCCTGCAATTCCAGTGAACTGGTACAATTTATAGCTGAAAGAAGAAGTGATGACAGTAATTCCAACCTTGATATCGCTACAAGTTTGGATGAATTTGTTGATAATTGCAGAAAAACAAATATTACTACTGTTAACGAAAAAAACCTGAGTCCGGAGGCTTATGCAGATTTTACCAGGAGAAACATGGAATGGATGCAAAAAGACAACAAACTGGCAAATGCAGATGTTAAGTGTCTAACCAATTACAGCCCGAAGTATCCTGTTGGTGGAGAAGCCGCCCTTACAGATAAATTACCGGGAGGTCTGCATTTCAGATTTAACTGGCTTGGATTTGAGGGTGAAGATATGATAATTATTGCCGACCTTAAAGATGAAAAACAGTGTTCCTCTATTTCGATGAACTTTTTAAAAGATGTAGTTTCGTGGGTATTTTTACCAGAAGAGGTTGTGATTGAAATTTCAGAAGATGGCATCAATTATACCCAAGTTGCCCGAAAGCAATTCGACAATTCTGATAAAAATTTTCGGGTTGAATCTGTTCCTTTGCAGTTAATATTCCCCGAGGCTTCAGCTCGTTATCTGAAGGTTACGGCACTATCAATGAAAACCTGTCCCGAATGGCATCGTGGCTTTGGTATGCCTTCGTGGATATTTTGCGACGAGATTATTTTGGAGTAAATCCAGATTATTCCTCTATATAATCGCGTGCTTTACTAAAAATGTAGGCCGACAATTCGCTTACTATTCCAATAATTATTGCCATAAAACCAAGGAAATACAACCTCGTTGGTGTTAATTGGTCAAAATATTTTATGGTTATAAAAGCAAAGAAAAGAGTTAAAATTCCATCAATAATAAACAAGGAACCCAATGCATTTTTTGCCCTGAATAATATGCCCGCTTCAACAAAATCAGAAAGTGTTGAATAGACAATCCAAAGCACGATAATCCAGGCCAGGTATTCTCTGGATCCACCGTACTGACTGGACAACCAAACACCAAACGCTAGATTTATTACACCCGAAACTATTAGCCATGGCTTATTTTTGGACTCCTTGACTAAAAATGCAACTGCCAGAAAAAGGATTGCAATCAAAAATATCAGGATAACAAAAAAGACAGATAATGTTTCAAAGGTACCGGTTTGCATCATCGCAATTATTCCGAATAATATAAAGAAGACACCTTTCAGGGTGGGGATCCAAGGGTTTTCGTAGGATTTGATTTCCATAATTATTTTGTATAGTCTATGAAGTTTAAAATGTTTTACTTCTACAAAAGTATGTATTCATGGCAAAATAACAAACTAAGCTTTGAAGTGCATCAATTCTGGCCCCAATCAGCCAATCTAGTTTCTATTCTAAAAAGAAATACACTATAACTTATCGAGCCATAAACCAGGTATTGGCTTTTATATGTTTTCAAGAAGCCTCTGTCACTTTCCTGATTAAGCCGTCCAGTTGTTTTATTATCGGAATGCAATGGGATCGCCAGAATATGAACGACATTATGCTATCTTCAAAAATTGAAACTTACAACATAGAATCAACATTTACGATTTAGGCCTGAGTTGGGTTGAGGGAAGGTTTAAATATTTTAACACCTGTTGATTAAAGAAAATCCACAATCAATTGAAGATCCTGAATATGGTTCTGTTTGAAAGCATTAAAATTTTTAAAAAGTTGTGCGTTGTCTGATGAGCTAATCATAATATCAACGGCACTGCGCAATTCACTGCTAAAAACATCCGGTCTGATTATGATTGCACTCTTCAGGAAATGTAACAACACTATTACTTTTTCTTTGTCCATCCCCGAATTGTTTAGCAAAGCATTGGTTTTTCCAATTAGCACAGGAATCATTCTTTCGATGTTAAAATAACTTACTATGCAGGCTGCCTTTTTTTGGGTCATTGGAAAGGCACTGTTATCAAGAACATAAAACAAGGTTTTAAAAAGGTCGGCTGGGATGTGCAACGATTCCTTCAACTTGCTGTCTTCTATTTTCCTTAGCGTATCAAAAAAGTGCACACCATGTCCTTCCGGAATAAGACGGTCGTACTGTAAAATTATTTTAGGATTTACCTGGCTGTTGATCAAATGCGATCTGATATACGATTTTAAAACCTTGTCGTGCAAATTATAGTACTGCTCAGTATAAGTGGCGGTTTTTAAAATCTCTTCACAAAATGGATAAGGATTATCCTGCATTTTTTCGTAAAAGAAATAGCCAAAGTTTGCGGATTTATCGATACCTGAGACCTGAAAAAGCAGGTGCTTTATTTCCAAATAAAACTCACTGGGCACATTACCTGGAAAGCTAAAAATCGGATCGAGCGATTCCTGTAATTTTTCCTCCAGAAACTCGTTATAAAACTTCGCTCTGTAAACCATTGATTCAATTTCCGAAAGTGCTCTAAGGGTCATAATTTAACTTTATTCTTCTTGACAAATGAGAAAATCAATAACTTTGCCAATTCATACTTTTTTTATTGACCCTGCATTCAGAGTCATCGTTTTTTAAACCTTTAATTACTGATTAACAGCCAATAATACTTATGTTGAAAATTTCTTTTACCACTATCATATTTAATGTCATTTGCCTTCTGGCATATTCCAATATTGATTCATTAAATTACAAGATTGACACAATACACCGAGTAAATTCCGACTCAACAACCATCCCGGAATCGGTTTATTACGGGGATTCCGTTGAATTTACCCCGGTTAACAAGATGAACGATCCTATGGTGGCAGATGATATTGTACAAAATTCGCCTTCGATTGCCCAACTTGAAAAGCTTGTCAATATTAAATTTTTCAGTGACGAATACTTTATCACGGATACAGCAGAATTAAATGTCTACCACTATGCCTCAGATATCGTTCCACAATTTTCAGATTCAATTTATGAAGCCAGGATTGACTATCTTAACGGTCAAACTCCATTCGAATTGACCTTTAATACCACTGTAAAAACTTATATCAAAATCTATGCAGTAAAAAAGAGGTCGCTTACTTCAAGGATGCTTGGCCTTTCCGAAATATATTTCCCGATGTTTGAGGAATTATTAGATCAATATGACCTTCCTCTTGAGCTGAAATACCTGGCAGTTGTGGAATCAGCGCTCCACCCGAAGGCCGGTTCCAGGGCTGGTGCAAAAGGTTTGTGGCAATTTATGTACAGAACAGGTAAGGTTTATGACCTTCAGGTTACTTCCTATGTTGATGATCGCTACGATCCATACAAATCAACTATTGCAGCCTGTGAACACCTGGAGGACTTGCACGATATTTACCAGGATTGGTCGTTGGCACTAGCAGCTTACAACTCAGGCGCAGGTAATGTAAACAAAGCCATCCGAAGGGCTGGCGGAGTGAAGAACTATTGGGCAATATGGCCATTCCTGCCAAGGGAAACCCGCGGCTATGTGCCTGCATTTATTGCGGTGAATTATGTGATGAACTTTGCTGCGGAGCACAACCTTTATCCGGTTGATCCCGGAATACTCTACAATGGCATCGATACACTTCACATGAACGATGTTGTTTCATTTGATCAGATTTCAGAGTATCTTGACATACCCATGGAAGATATTGAATTTCTGAACCCATCCTTTAAAATGGGGATCATCCCTGCCAATGAAAATGATACGTATGTCTTGCGATTACCCCGTTCATATATAGGAGAATTTGTTTCGAATGAACAAGAAATTTATAACTACAAAACCAAAAATGGAATGGAAAGGGACAAATTGCTTGCCCAGATCGAAAAAGCAAAACAAAGGGATATACATTTTGTAAGATCCGGAGAAACTTTAGGCCATATTGCCCGGAATTACCATACTTCAGTCTCTAATTTAAAAGCCTGGAATAATATGCGTGGAACTACAATTTATCCTGGCCAAAAACTGATAGTTTATGCGGATCCCGACAGGAAAAAGAGCAGCACTTCATCAAACTCAAATATAAAGCGGTCGGGAGAGCAATCAACACATACCGTTAGAAGTGGTGAAAATCTTGGATTAATTGCTAAAAAATACCGTTGCACAACTACCGATCTGAAGCAATGGAATAACCTGAAATCCTCAACCATCCATCCTAATCAAAAACTTATTGTTTACAAACCCGAAAAAAACACAGCAGTATCAACCACCGTAGTTGAAAGAACCGATGACGGTAACGTCAAATATCTTTACCATACCGTAAAGTCTGGCGATACTTTGTGGGATATCGCAAAACAATACGACGGAGTTACCGTTAATCAAATTAAGCAATTGAACAACATCACCAATACCCGAAGGCTAAAGCCAGGACAAAAACTCAAGGTAGCCGTAGTGAGTTGATCAATCTAATTAGAACCATTCCAACAAAAAATACACATCAATGAAAAAATTTCAAGGTATTCAACTGGCTGTACTCTGGGCGGCAATTATATCTATTGCCCTCCCTTCTTGTAATATCGAAAGCTCAGGCCTTAAACCCTCAACTGGCAAAACCAACGAAATGTTAGTGGTTACCAATACTGAAGCAGATTGGGAAGGCATGATAGGCAAAGAAATTAAAGAGTTTTTTGGACAGGAGCAGGTGGGACTTCCCCAACCCGAAAGTGTTTATAGTATGGCTCAAATTCCTGAACCCAACTTTTCTGAAATGTTTAAAACTCACCATAATATTTTTATCGTTGATGTTAATCCGGAATTTGATGAGGCCATTCTCGAAACCCGGAAAGACCTCTGGGCTTCCCCGCAACGGGTTATAAAAATAACCGTGCCTGATCAGGAGCAGTTTTTTACTGAGTTCAGGGAAAACAAAGAAGCATTTATCGAATTCTTCAATCAGAACGAAAGAAGGAGAGTTACCCTGGCTTTTGATGCTATTGAGGATCATAGCTTCAGGAATAACCTGGTTGAAAATTTCGATATTTCTATGCGATTCCCAAAGAGTTTTTATGTAGCAACACAAACCAACGATTTTATCTGGCTGCGCCGTGAAGCCGAACATTTCAGCCAATCGGTAATGGTTTATTATTACCCTTATGATGAAATGACAGCCTTCAACCCAAGCGAAATAGTTAGGATACAGGATTCGGTAACTAAAAAGCATATTCCCGGGCCTACTGAAGGTTCGTTTATGAAGATCAGTATGTTTGAACCACCCGCCACCAAACAGATCGAATTTAACGATGCCTTTGCCGTAGAAACCCGTGGCCTGTGGGAAGTTGAAGGCGATTTTATGGGCGGGCCATTCATCAGCTACACCACAATTGACGAACGATACAACAGGGTATTAACTCTTGTTGGTTATGTTTATAATCCTGGCTACGACAAAAAAGACCTTCTGCGACAGGTGGAGTCTATTTTATACACTTTTCAATATCCTGAAGCCGGGGAAGAAGGAATCGCTGAGAAATCTAATAAGTAAATTTATTATAAGGGATGCTGCCAGACAATCCTTACTTGTTTGATTTTGACAGAGAAATATGAGTTTGCTTAACTTCACGCCAAAAAGTTATTTTTGTTTTATGAAAAGGACTGAAATCATCCTGATTGTCTTGTTTGCTTTCATTGGTACATCAAGCTTTGCCCAATTCGACAAATACTTCTATAACCATTCCATGCGCATCGATTATTCCCATGCAGGTAATCATGAATCCGAAACCTACTTTTTTGACGAGATTTTGTCTGAACCATTCTGGGCCGGATCAAAAACAAACCTGATCGATACCCTGAAATACGGAATGTATTTTTTTGAAGTTGTCGATCCTATCGAAAAAAAGGTGATCTATTCGCGAGGCTATTCAACCCTTTTTGGTGAATGGCAAACCACTGCAGAAGCAAAGGAAACCCAGAAGTCCTTTAGCGAAAGTGTGGTTTTTCCATTTCCAAAACATGATTCAAGGGTTGATTTTTATTCGAGGAATAATAATGGTGAATTTCAAAAGAGATTCGAATATATGGTAGATGCAGACAGCTATTTTATCAAAACCGAACGAAGGTTGGAGTATCCATATTTTGAAGTACTGGTTTCAGGAGAGGCATCAAAGAAAGTCGACATCGCCATTTTGCCTGAAGGTTATACCCAAAGTGAAATGGGCGTATTTATAAAGGATTGCAAGGATTTTGCTGATCATCTTTTTTCATTTGATCCTTATATAGATAATAAAGATCGCTTCAATATTTATGGAGTATTGGCACCATCACCCGAATCCGGTAGCGACATTCCAGCAGATAGCATCTGGCAGAAAACACTACTCAATACTACTTATTACACCTTCGACAGCGAGCGATATTGCATGACCACCGACAACAAAAGCGTGAGAGATATGGCTGCCAATGCACCCTACGACCAGATTTACATCCTTGTAAATCATGAAAAGTACGGAGGTGGTGCTATTTACAATTATTATTCAGTATCGGTTAACAGCAACAGGCAGGCTGCTAAAATATTCATTCATGAACTGGGGCATGGCTTTGCCGGCTTGGGTGATGAGTATTACAACGATGAAGTTTCATACAATGATTTTTATCCATTGGATGTGGAGCCCTGGGAACCCAACCTAACCACACTGGTTAATTTTGAATCGAAATGGAAACATCTGCTAAAAAAGAAGATACCCATTCCTACTCCAGCCGAGGATAAATACTTTGGTAAGTTAGGTGTTTACGAAGGTGGAGGTTATGCTGCAAAAGGCGTGTACCGTCCTTCGTACGACTGCCTGATGAAAACATTCAGAGATAATGAATTTTGTGAAGTATGCCGGGAATCCATTCAAAAGATGATCGATTTTTACAGCGAATGAGTTTTGGTTAATTGTACAGATTTGTAAGATTTGGCTTTAGCTGAATTTAAAAGCATTGGTTTACTTTTGCATCCGGTAAAAATTCCAGAAATTAACTTAAACATTTTATTGAAAGATGATAAAACATTTGTCGGAATTAGTTGATGCAGCTAAAAATAAAAAAACAAGAAAATTAGTATTGGCAGCAGCAGGCGATGAAGATGCCATGTTAGCCGTAAAAAATGCAAGCAGCCAGGGGATTATTGAACCAATCCTTGTAGGCGATATGCCTAAAATAAAGGCCATTGCCAAAAGAATAAACTTCGACATCAGCAAACTGGAGACTTATGATATTGAAGATAAAATAGAGGCTTCGAAAATGGCAACCAAAATCATTAAGGAAGGCAAAGCCGAAATCCTGATGAAAGGAAATGTCGGAACCGGTACCCTTATGAAAGCAGTCCTGGATAAAGAAGTTGGCCTGAGAAAAGGTGCTACTCTGAGTCATGTTGCTGTATTCGAATCTCCTTATTACCATAAACTATTGGGTGTTACAGATGCAGCGATGAATGTAAACCCTGATCTTGAGACCAAAATTAATATCATAAAAAATGCTGTTGAAGTATTCCACAAACTGAATAACAGCAATCCAAAAGTAGCTATTGTTGGATCAGTTGAAACTGTAAATCCAAGGATGGAAGCGACTATGCATGCGGCTACTATTTCGATGATGAACTATCGTAAGCAGATCACCGGTTGTAATATTGATGGCCCGTTGGCCATAGACAATGCGATTTCACGTAAATCGGCTGAATTAAAAAATATTACCAGTGATGTTGCAGGAGACACTGATATTATTATGGCCCCTGACATTGATGGTGGAAACATCCTTTACAAAACACTCAACTTCCTTGGTGGTGCTGTTTCGGCGGCTGTAATAATGGGTGCAACTGCACCGGTAGTGTTAACTTCAAGGTCAGATAGCGACAAAAGTAAATTCCTGTCGATTGCACTGGCTGCAAATATTGGCTAAAATAAATTTTGTTACCGCTTTGGTGATCGCTAAATTTGCATGATCAACATTGAATTATTAGTAATAACTAATTATTAAAGCATTAGGCTAACCGAATGGACGGTATTGGAATATTAGCAATTAACCCCGGTTCAACATCTACAAAAATTGGTGTTTTTGTAGATTTAAATCCGATTTTTCTAAAGAATATCAAACACGATGTTAAGGAGCTTGCCCCTTTTGAAAAAATTACCGATCAATTTCAGTACCGCAAGGACATCATTGCAAATCAATTGAATGATGGTGGTGTAAGTGAGGACGTAGTAAAGGCGGTAGTTGGCAGGGGTGGCTTGCTCAAACCCATTGAATCGGGCGTTTACGAAGTAAACAAGCGAATGAAAGAGGATCTCAGGAACAGTCCTGTGGGAGAACATGCCTCCAATCTTGGTGGACTAATCGCGGATGCTTTTGCAAGTCAATTAAAGGGAGTTAAAGCCTATATCGCCAATCCCGTTGTTGTTGATGAACTCGAAGAAATAGCACGCATTTCCGGCAACCCTCATTTTAAAAGGATATCTATTTTCCATGCGCTTAACCAAAAGGCAGTTGCACGTTCCCACGCCAAATTTGTAATGCGTGAATACGAGGACATGAACCTGATAGTGGCACATCTTGGAGGTGGAGTAACCGTGGGAGCACATTGTAAGGGTCGTGTTATTGATGTAAATAATGGCCTGGACGGCGAAGGCCCGCTCTCTCCTGAACGATCAGGCACACTGCCTGCCGGTGACCTTGTACGCATGTGCTTTAGCGGGAAATACAACTACAAAGAAGTGATGAAGATGATAAAAGGAGAAGGTGGCCTTATGGGTTACCTGGGAACAACCAGCGCTTACGATGTAGAAGAAAAAATGATGGAAGGCGACAAATATACAGGCCTGATTTATGAAGCTATGGCATACCAGGTTGCCAAGGAAATAGGTTCGATGAGTGCTGTTCTAAGGGGAAATGTTGATGCCATATTAATTACTGGAGGTGTAGCCCACTCCAAGTGGTTTGTTAACCAGATCATCGAACGTACACACAAAATTGCACCTGTACATATGTATCCCGGAGAAGATGAAATGAAGGCCCTAGCTATGAATGGAATGCGGGTGATAAAGGGTGAAACAGAAGTAAAAGTTTATACCTGACTTATTCGGACTCATAGCTAGTGGAACGACAGCTGAATGTTGAAAGGGATTTTAACATCAACACGGGTACCTGATACTTCTCCATCGACCATAACATCATACATTTTACACTGAATTTTTGATTTATTGAATTCATTGAAAATAGAAATGAATTCTTCCATTACTTGCGCAGACTTAAACGCCTTATCTTTATTCAATTCCTTTGATCTTTCAATTCCAACACCATTGTCGATAAATTCGATGATCAAATGATCCACCCCGTCATAAACCTTGATAAGCAAAAGTCCACTTTCAATTCTGTGCATCAAACCGTTATTTATGGATGACTCAGCAAAGGCCTGAATGATCATTCGGGGAACCTCCATATTTAAATTCACCCCATCGTCAACCTTCACCTCGTACTCAAACTTTTCCCTGAACCTGAATTTTTCAATCTCAAGGTATTTTAATGTAAAATCCAACTCTTCATCAAGTACCCTCGTCATCCTGTCGGAATAAAGCATGGTTGATCTGATGAGCTTCGAAAATTTTGAAAAGTAGGAATAAGCATTTTGCTTATCCTCTTTAAATATGGCAGAGGCAATGGCATTAACAGCATTAAAAGTAAAATGTGGATCCATTTGATTGCGGATGGATTTCAGTTTGAGTTCAGCAATAAGTTTTTCCTGTAGGTATCTTCGCTTAAGGTACCTACTTTGGCCGAACATTATGACCCAAATTGTTAAAACATACCCGAGGTAAACAGAAAAATAAATTAAAAAGACAAGGTACTGGTAACCTGGATGTGGTTCATAAGTATATTCTGAAATATTATGACCTTCCTGAACAATCAAATGTCTTTGTGTCGAATCCACATGCTTGTAAGAGAAGTAAAGATTTTTATGCCCCTCAGGTAATTGAATATGGCTATGATCTTCAAAATTATTTGAATAAATGCAAATTTGATTCTTATCATTGCTGAATATTAACTCAGGAAGGCTATCGTTATTGATATTCATCACCTTAACTCTTTGCATTTTGCAGTCTGTATGGATATTTTTATCAAATTTCAATTCGGCAAGGTTCAGCACATTGATGTACCCATCCTGGTCCACTATTAGCAAACGCCTCCCCCTTGAAGTCTGAAATTCTAAAAACTTCAATTCACCGATAAGATTTACATCAGGTATCCAGGGTGTAAGTTCCCTTGAATTCCAATCATATAAATGAAAGCGATACCTTTGTTCAGCCTTTTTATTAAAATCCATAATCAACAAAGTAGGCCGGCCTTCCTGCCAAAAAAGGTAAGGAGAAGTAATCCCGTTTCCTTTCCCAAGATTTATTGGCTCGAACTCAGGTTTTAATTCATGATTATAAATCGTAAACCACTTGTACCAATCGTTGTAGGGAATACCTGAAGACTCACTAATGTTTTCGTAACTTCCCAGCATAGGAATAATTTCGCTGGTGCCATCATTATCGATATCAGCAATTGAAAATCTCCCAATAAAAATCCCGGTACTTTCCGACCTTTTTACAGTATTGCTTATTGGATTCCAGATTATGAACCTTCGGGGTTGCTCACTATAACCGGCACTTAGGGCAATTACAACATCTTTATACCCATCGTTATCCATATCATGCGATTGCATATATGTGGAAAAGTGAATAGTATCTCTGTTAAAAAAAATCCTATCAAGAAAAACATCTTCAAACAGATTGTATGAATCGATTTCCGGATTTAATCCACCAATAAAAACAGAATCAGACCTGTTGTAAATAGTGAACACATCTTCAATTCCATTGTTGTCAAAATCAAAGATCATCAATTCAGAAGTCTCAGGTGTGCATGTACCATTGAAATTCCATTGCCCCAACAATATATTATTCTTTGTACTTATTTTGATCGCACAGCTATTGATGGCCGTTGAAAAATGAGAGATTTCTTCCGCATACCCGTCATTATCCAGGTCTACATATGTTTGGATGGTATTTAAGGGTGCTTTGTCGGCCAGTTTGCTTGAAATCAAATTTACCGAATGTTTGTATTGCTCAGTTGGCAACAAAAGGATGGTTATCAATGCGAAGGGTATTGCCACCACGAAAGGGTTTAGAAAAATCCTGGATAAGGTATGACGTAGGGCAGGTTTCACGGGGAGGTGATTGAAAGTTTCAAGCTGCAGGTAGCAGATTCCCTAGAAACAAGAAACCTGCAACCTGTAACCTGATCAGGCTAATTATCAGCCTTGAATTTTCTGAATGCATCATTCATTTGGGGAAGCACTTTTTGTACATCACCAATAATACCATAATCAGCTGCCTGGAAAACGGGAGCTTCGTTATCGGTATTTACAGCTACAATGACTTTTGATGAACTCACTCCGGCAATATGCTGAATTGCCCCTGAAATGCCAAGTGCAAAGTAAAGATTTGGTGCTACAATTTTACCTGTTTGCCCCACATGCTCTGAGTGTGGCCGCCAACCTTCATCGGATACCGGACGTGAGCAAGCTGTGGCAGCACCAAGAATATCGGCAAGTTCTTCAAGTGGTTTCCAGTTTTCAGCACTTTTCATACCCCTACCCCCTGAAACAATGATTTCAGCATCGGTGAGTAAAATCTTTCCTGTAGCTTTCTCTACATTGGTAACTTTTGTTTTAAAAGCCGAGCCATCAAGATTAGCAGCAAAGGCATCGATTGAAGCATCTACAACATTTTCAACCACACCAAAAGAGTTTTGTGCCAGACTGACAACCTTCACCGGCGATTTAATCACTACATCAGCAAAAGCCTTACCATGGAATACTTTTTTGGGTACAGTAAATGGATCTAGGTTTTTGGGTAAACCAGTTACTCCAAATACCAAACCCGCTTTTAGCTTTACCGAAACCCTTGGTGCTACAGCTTTGGATGCATTTGAGGAGGAAAAAACCAGGACATTAGCACCTGATGATTCAACAGCCTGGGCAATAACAGTAGCGTAGGCCTGGTTATCAAGATTGGCAAAACCGTCACCATTAAAAGATAAAACCTTTGCTGCACCATAATTCCCTAATTGCCTGAGTTCGTCGTCGGCAACATTACCAATCGATAGGGCGATGGCTTCCGTTCCCATTTGCCTGGCTATTTCAGCCCCATAGGAAACGATCTCAAAATTGGCTTTTTTAAATTTGCCATCAAAATTTTCTGTATATATTAGAACACTCATTTGTATTAAATTTGATGATTTGTAAATTTGATAATTCGATGATTATTTCTTCGCTTTTGAGGAAGATATAATTTTGGATAAAACTTTAATTATAGGCTCAATGTCTTCCAGAAGTTTTTCACTTTCAGGATAACTTTTAGCAAACTTGCAAAGGAGTAACCAATATTGGGTTTCGTCTGCTTCCTTAGCTGCTATTTTCATTTTATGAATGAAATCTGCAATACTCTCTGCATTTTGTGCTTCCCTTACATTTGCACCTATCGAGGTCCCTGCTTTGAGCAATTGATTAGAAACGTGAAACTTTTTTGCCTCATATAATACATCGCAAAATTCAAGAATTTGTACAGCAAACTCAAAACTCATATCCACAATTACATTTTCCTTATTACTTTGCATTTTTCAATTGGTTTTGGATTTCAAAAATGTCACATTTTCAAATTAACTCATTTTCAAATTAGATAATCTTCGCTTCATTGTGGAGCAAATCAACCAATTCAGCAACATTTTCTGCATCAATCATTTTGCATGCAGCTTTTGCCTGAGGAGGTTCATAGCTAACAAATTCGGTCAGTGCTTCTGCATCTGTTGCTTCAACAACTTTTAATGGCTTTTTACGGGCCATCATAATTCCGCGCATCGAAGGTATGCGTGGTTCTTTGGTGATTCCTTTTTGTACCACTGCAATGCAAGGAAGTTCGGGTTCAACAACTTCAAATCCACCGGGAATTTCACGGTTAACTTTTACAAGGTCACCATCCATTTCAAAATTTGAAACCGAAGAAACAGAAGGTAGATCCATAAACTCGCTGAGCATGCTTCCCATAGCCGAGCCATTGTAATCAGATGACTCAATACCACAAAGAATGATATCATAGTTTTCTTCCTTCACTGCTGTTGCAATCTGGTTGGCTACAAAATAAGCATCCTGTGGTTCAGCATTCACGCGGATGGCATCATCAGCACCTATGGCCAGTGCTTTGCGCATTGTAGGTTCAGCGCTTTGTATACCAACTGTAATCACTGTTACTTTTTCAATTTTCCCTCCTGAGGCTTCTTTGAGTTCAAGTGCCCGGGTAAGGGCAAGTTCGTCCCACGGATTAATAATCCACTGCACATTGGCCAGATCGACTGCCGTTTGGTCTGCGGTAAGTTTTATCTTTGTAGTGGTGTCGGGGACATTACTTATACACACAAGTATTTTCATGTTTATGACTTTAATGATTATTGAAATTATTTTCTAAAGAAATGATGTGCAAATTTAGGATAATTTTGAAACTATTATTCTTCAAATTCCAAACCCACAGACAATACAAATTCAGATGTGTAAAAAAAACCTCCTGACTTTAAAATATCCAGGAGGTTTACAGAATAAATTATTAATTTTCTAATCCCTTAAAATACTTCTTGAAATCACAATTTTTTGCACCTCGCTGGTACCTTCATAAATTTGAGTGAGTTTGGCTTCGCGCATCAACCGCTCCACATGGTACTCCCTAACATAACCATATCCTCCATGAATTTGTACGGCTTCGGTGGTAACTTCCATGGCAATATCAGCAGCATATTGCTTGGCCATGGCACTGACCAGGCCGTAGGCTTTTCCATTGTCTTTCAACCACGCAGCTTTTAAACAAAGGTTACGGGCATTTTCGATTTTCACGTACATGTCGGCCAGTTTAAATGCTATAGCCTGGTGGTCAGAAAGTAGTTTACCAAAGGCCTTTCTCTCTTTTGAATACTGAAGTGCCCGCTCGTAGGCACCTGAGGCGATTCCCAATGCCTGGGCAGCAATTCCAATACGTCCTCCCTCGAGGGTTTTCATAGCAAATTTAAAACCAAAGCCATCTTCGCCAATGCGGTTTTCTTTTGGCACTTTTACATCGGTAAACATCACCGAATGGGTATCAGAACTTCGCATGCCCATTTTGTCTTCGTGTGGCCCCAGAGATATGCCCTGAGTATCTTTATCTATAATCAAAACGTTAATGCCGTGATGGCCCTTCTCCGGATGAGTTTGCGCAATCACCAGGTAAACCGATCCGCTATCAGCGTTTGTGATCCAGTTTTTCGTTCCGTTAACCAGGTAATAATCGCCCATATCTTCAGCTGTTGTTCGCTGATGGGTAGCATCAGAACCTGCCTCAGGTTCAGAAAGCAGGAAAGCACCAATTTTCTCACCAGCGGCCAGGTCAGGCAAGTATTGTTGTTTTTGCTCATCTGTCCCATATTGTTCAATTCCATAACAAACCAACGAATTATTTACCGACATGATAACCGAGACGGATGAATCGATCTTCGAAATTTCCTCCATGGCCAACACATACGAAATGGAATCCATACCTCCTCCCCCATATTCGGGGTCTACCATCATTCCCATAAATCCCAATTCGCTAAGTTCTTTTACATGTTCTTTGGGGTATTCTGCCTTAGCATCCCTTTCGATGACATCGATTTCTAATTTTTTTGCAAAATCACGCGCCGCCTGGCGGATCATCAATTGTTCTTCGGAAAATTCAAAATTCATGTGAATAAGTTTTTATAATAAAATTTTTGGGAAACCCTCAACCAATCTAAAAATGAAGACATCCACAAATATATTTAAAACTTTTCTAAAAATGGGTTTCCCTGCTCATTTTTATTCAATCGGCCTTCAACATATTAATATCTAATTTATCCAATGTCCTTTTCAGCAATTCTGGTTTTTGTGTCCCAAGAAGAAGCCGTTTGCCATCGTGAAATTCAATTTGCAGGCCCATTCTCCCGAAGGTATTCAGTGCTTTACCACTCCGACCAGTCCTAAAACCCCAGCCTCCATATTCAGCGATAGGCCTGTATTTTCTTACATAAACAACTCTCACATCGCTCCATTTGATGTAGCGTACCTTCCTGTGAACAGGAGCAAAACGATAATAGATACCGTCTCTATCGATACGTGTATGAAGAGTCAGGCGAAAAAAGAAGAATACCAGTACAAGTGGACCCAGAAAAGTTAGCCACAAAACCCAGTCGGGAGACGGATTATCGCCAAAAGGTTTACCCAAAATCACCTGCTGAATAATTCCCCACAGAGTGAAAAGCACAGGTAAAGTGATCAGGATGATAATCCATTTTTGGCTAAAGCGCTGGCTTTCTTTGAATAGTATTTTTGACATGAGAATTCGTTGATTTGTAATAAATGATTAATTGAGATTAACAAAACTGAACATCGAACTTCGTGCTTAATCTCTAAATCCTGAACAATTTTATTTTCTATCAGTTCCAGTCAAAATTAATGAAATAATTTCTGAATTTTATACATTTGAAAAAAATTACAATTCAATGAAACGACAAGAAGCCATCTTGCTCCTGCACCACTACATCAAAAATGAAAACATGCGCAAACATTGCCTTGCAGCTGAAGCAGTAGTAAAAGCTGCTGCCCATTACCTGGGTGAGGATGAAGAAAAATGGGCTCAGGCTGGCCTCTTACATGATCTGGATGTGGAACTGGTGGATGCTGACCCTAAAATTCATGGGCTTGAAACAGCGAGAATCCTGGATGAAAAAGGTGTTGATAAAGAAATCATTGAAGCCATCAAATTGCACAATGAAGAAGCCACGAACTTGCCTCGTACCAAAGTTTTTCATCACGCATTATCTGCAGGAGAAACCATTACCGGCCTTATAACAGCCACCACCCTGGTGTATCCCGATAAAAAGCTTGCCAGTGTAAAGCCAAAATCTGTGCGAAAAAGAATGAAGGCAAAAGCGTTTGCTGCATCGGTTGACAGGGATAAAATTCGTGAATGCGAAAAAGCCGGTATTTCATTAGATGATTTTATCAATCTTAGCCTGGAAGCCATGCAGGGAATCAGTGATGATTTGGGATTGTAAACCAAAAATCCTCCAGGGTTTCAGAAACCTTGGAGGATTATATTTTATTAGTGGTTAGTTTTTAGTTAATCACCAGCTTTTGCATTTTTGCTGATTGTGCGTCCAACTTTACAAAATAAACCCCTTTGGTAAGGTGCGAGAGGTTAAGACTTGCAAACTCACCGTTCATGTTAAATTCTTCAACCAATTGGCCTGAATTATTAAAAACCATTACTGATGAATTCTTGTCAAAAGCAGGATTTTCAATATTCAAAACGCCATTTGATGGGTTTGGATAAAATCTGAAATCATTGGCCAACTCATCAACTCCGGTTACATCTGGTCCAACAGTATAGGTCGAAAGATAAATTACATCACCAGAAGTGGAGCCGCTGCTGTTTGTAGCATTAAAAGCGCCGTAAAAAGTAACTTCACCCACTGTGCCACTTGGAGCTGTCCAGTCGAAGGTCCATTCATTCATGTTGTTTGAACCGGCATTTCCTGCAGATGTATGTGATACGGATTTATCATTGTTTCTATACTGGGTCCGTGCAGCATCGGTGATGAGGATTCCCCCAACTTTATTTCCGTTTTCATCTTCGGCTGTAACTTCGAAACCAAATTTGGAAGAACCGGTATGCTCAACCATTGCAGTAAAAGTATAAGTTTGGCCAGCCTGGTAGCCTAAATCACTTATGTTTGACATAATCCATTGGGTAGCATTTTGAGGAGTCCCTGAATGACAGTCTGTACAGTTTGCTCCATTATCACCTATGGAACCTGTTTTTCCTCCAGGTGACCCGGAACCATATCCCATAAAAATGAAAGCAATCGGCAGTGCAAGTAGAGGCAGAAAATTGTAAAGTCGTTTCATAGTTTTAAAAATTTTATTGGTTAGAATTTGATTTATTTAACACCTAAACAAAAAATGCCGGCCATTGTTCAAGCCGACATTTAATAAATTGTTTAAATGGCAATAAAACCATTCTATGAAGCACTGATCTTTATTCTATGAATGGTATAAAGGATGGAGTATAAGTAGTCTTTTCCCGCCTTTACTTCACCAATTCAAAAACCTTAATATTTAGGATTTAAACCCATGTTATAAAAAATAAATGAATACATATCTGCGTACTCCTCGATAATTTTGGAAGTGGGCTTGCCAGCTCCGTGACCAGCTTTTGTTTCGATGCGAATAAGGGTAGGATTATTACAACCCTGGTTTTTCTGTAGCTCAGAAATAAACTTGAACGAATGTGCTGGCACAACCCTGTCATCGTGATCGGCAGTGGTTACCATGGTAGCCGGATAACAAACGCCCGGAGAAATAGTATGCAAGGGTGAATAATCAATTAAATATTTAAAAGCTTCAGCTTCGTCGCTGCGGCCATAATCGCTTGCCCAGGCCCAGCCAATGGTAAACAAATGATAACGCAGCATATCCAAAACACCAACGGCAGGCAGTGCTACTTTGAATAGTTCAGGGCGCTGGGTCATTACGGCTCCAACCAACAATCCTCCATTTGAAGCACCATTGATAGCCAGGTAGTCCGGTGAAGTAATTTTATTATCAATCAGGTATTGTGCGGCGGCGATAAAGTCGTCAAAAACATTTTGCTTTCTTTCAAGTGTACCCGACAAATGCCAATCTTCACCATATTCACCTCCGCCACGTAAATTGGGCATGGCAAACACTCCGCCCTGTTCAAGCAGAAGCAGCCGAGTGATACTGAAACTGGGTGTTAAACTAACATTAAATCCACCGTATCCATAAAGAAGGGTTGGGTTTTTGCCATCCATTTCGATTCCCTTTTTATGAACAATAAACATCGGCACTTTGGTTCCATCCTTGCTTTTATAAAATACCTGCCTGGTTACATATTCTGAGGCATCAAAATCTATTTCAGGATTACGATAAATTGTCGATTCGTTTTTGTCAATATCATATTTAAATATGGTTGAAGGGAAGGTGAATGAGGTAAATCCATAAAAAGCAATATTGTCATCTTTCTCACCATTGAATCCCGCCAGTGTGCCAATCCCGGGCAGGTTCAGATCATCAAGTTTATTTCCATTCATATCAAAAATATAGGCTTTGCTTGATGCATCCTTCATATAAACGGCCACTATCTTTCCTCCTGCAAGCGAAATTCCTTCAAGCACTTCTTCCTGTTCAGGAATCAACGGTTTCCAGTTTTTCTGTTGAGGTTTGGAAGGATCAACAATTAAAATCTGGTATTTCGGTGCTTTCCAGTTTGTTTTTACCAAAAGATTTCCTTTATGGTCATCAACCACAGAGTAATCGTTATCGAAACCTTCAACCAGGCTAATAAACTTTGAGCTTTTCGCGGTAAGATCTCTAAAATACAGAGCATTGCCAGTAGTACTTTCGGTTTCGTAAAGCACCAGGAATCTTTCATCATCGGTAACATCAGCGTAATAGTTCCTCAGGGGTTGCTCTTTATTTTCATGAATTAAAATATCCTTAGACTGAGGAGTTCCTACTTTGTGGAAATAAACCTTATGAAATTCATTCTTTTCAGACAGTTCACTACCGGTAGGTTCATCGTAACGGCTGTAATAAAAGCCATCGCCCTGCCACGAAATTCCAGAAAATTTGATCCATTCCAGGTGGTCGTCAAGCTTTTTACCACTTTCAATTTCCATAACAAAAACTTCGTTCCAGTCCGATCCGGCCTTGGCAATACCGTAAGCCAGGTATTTCCCATCCTTCGATACATCATAACTGGCAAGGGCTACCGTACCATCTTCCGAAAGTGAGTTTGGATCGAGCAACACACGCGCTTCATCATCAAGGCTCTCTTGTACATATAAAACGCTCTGGTTTTGCATGCCATCATTTTTAAAGTAAAAATAACGATCACCCTTTTTAAAAGTCACACTGTATTTTGCATAGTCCCAAATCTCTGTCAACCTTTGCTTAAATTGATTACGGAAGGGAATTTTTTCTAAATAGCCAAAGGTTACTTCGTTTTGCTCTCCTACCCAGGCTTCGGTTTCCTCCGATCGATCATCTTCCAGCCACCGGTACGGGTCGGCAATCTGTGTACCATGGTAATCATCAACCACATCACCCATTTTGGTTTGCGGATAATTTAATTTCTCTTCTTGCATACATGCTTGCATCATAACAATCCCTGAAACAATGATCAGGAAATAAAGTTTTCTCATTGCCTTAATTTTTTTATGTAGTGATTTGAATTTATTTACTTTGCAGGGCGCAAAAGTAATGAATTAGTTCTTGCGTTATGCGTTAAGAGTTTAGCGTTAGACGTTTTAGGTTGATGATGTGATAATTAAATGAACAATAATTGACGAATAATAAAATGAAAAAGAAAATCAGGTCGATGTCGGCTTACAGAATAGATGTACCACCTGAAGGTGATTTTGACGATTACAGAAACAAGCAACGCATTGATTATATGAGTTCAGTACATGATGAATATGGAAATATTGTTGAAGAGATGAAATTTGATGATTTCGGAGAGGTAACCGGGAAATCGCTCTATACGCATGATGAAGGCGGAAATTTGTCTGGTGAGGAAACTTATAACGAATTTAACGAACTCGAGGAAAAGCTCTCCTACGAAAGAGATAAAAATGGCAGGGTTGTAAAGGAATATATCCATTACCTGGATGAAACAAAAGACACTATTCTTTATAACTACAATAGCGATGGTAAACTGGTCGGCAAGACTTTGAAGGATGAAGACGGTGAAATAGAAAAAGAAGAAAAGATCGAATATAGCGGTGAATTCGTTACCGGTGAGGAAGTAATTGAAGAGGGTGAGCTGGTAAAGAAAAACCAATTTAAAGTGGATGAAAAGGGCAATGTTCTTGAAGCCGAAGTAATGAATGAGGAGGAAGAATTCAGGCTGGTGAATGATTACGATGAAAACGGAAACCGCGTTAAACAACTGAAATATGATGTTGATGGAACTCTGGTTGAAAAACTGGTGTACAAATACGATGATAACAACCGGATGACTGAGATTATGGAAGAAAATCCATACAAAAAAAACACGGTGCTTATTGGCTATGATGAGCATGGAAACGCCTCGATTCAAAAGGAACTTAACCGCGATGGTGGCATAAACCATGAACTGGAACGCGATTACGATGAAGATGGTAATGTTATCGAGGTTCGGGCGTTCTTAACCAGCCAGGGACAAAACATGGCGCGAAAGTATATATTGGTTTATGAGTATGAGTTTTTTGATTAGCTTTCTTAAACTCCCCCTAAAGCGGAAGACTTCCATCTCTTACTGTAAATTAATTTTCAATGGTGTGTGAATTGACCTTGAATGAAACATTGAATCCTCGTTTCAGTCTACTGTTACGAGAAGTTAAATACCACCAGCCAGCCTTCCTTTAAAGGCAAAACAAAAAAAAGCGATTTTTTTTTACATCACAAACAATAATCTACGAAATGTTTCGTAATTTAAAGTACGAATGTTTTCGTAGAAGGCAAAAATGGAGTTTTGGAGTGATGCATGTATTTACTGAGGATCGAAACATAAATTCCAATTTTCCAGCTTGCTGAAGGTAAGCAACAAAGCGTAAAACCAAACAAATAAGGAACCTTAATATGAGTGAGAAAGAACTAAAGCCCACCGAATCGGAACTCGAAATACTGCAGGTACTTTGGGCTAAAGGCCCTTCGCTGGTACGTGCCGTAAACGACGAACTGAATAAAACCCGCGAGATTGGTTATACCACCACTCTAAAACTAATGCAGATTATGTCAGAGAAGGGACTTTTGTCGAGATCGAAAGAAGGACGTGGACATATTTACCATCCCCTGGTAGAGCAATCCACCACCCAAAAACAAATGCTCAATAAAGTCCTTAATGGTGTATTTGGCGGCTCAGCCTCAACCCTTGTGATGCAGGCACTGGGCAATCACCATGCTTCAGAAGAAGAATTAAACGAAATTAAAAATTATATCAACCAACTTGAAGGAGGTAAATCATGAATTATTTACAGGATTTAATGTCCGATCAAACCATCTACAGCCTGGGATGGACCATCGTACACTCTCTATGGCAGATACTCATCGTTACTGTTTTGCTCAGGGTACTGCTCCATCTTTTCAAAAATGCCTCTACAAATTTCAGGTATCTGCTGTCAGCAACATCGCTGGTGCTGATCCTGGTTGCAGGTATTATAACATTTATAGGTGTTTATTCAAATTATCAGCCCGAAACAGTTGCATCAACAGTGGAAGAAAAAGGCATTTTCGGATCGTTGTTGTCACAAACCGCAATAAGCGAACAATTCTCAATCCTGTCAATTCCGGCTTTGATAGCAGAAAAATACACGATTGTTAAGGCCTGGCTTGAAATGAATTTATCGCTTATCGTTATGCTATGGATGGCAGGAATTTTACTTTTCATGCTAAAATTTACAGCCAATCTTTTTTACGTCCAACGGCTCAAACATTATGGTACCAAGAGTGTCTCCAACGAGTGGCAGGCAATGCTTAAGGGATTATCCGATAAGATCGGTGTAAAAAAGCAGGTACAAATACTTGAGTCGGTTTTTGCGAAGGGGCCCATGGTTATTGGCCACCTCAAGCCGGTTATTCTGCTACCGGCAGGGTTGCTCTTTTCGATGCCGATTGACCAGATTGAAGCCATTTTTGCACACGAGTTGGCACACATCAGGCGCAAAGATTATTTAATCAACACCCTGAAGGCCATACTCGAAGTCATTTTCTTCTATCATCCTGCCATGTGGTGGATTTCTTCCATATTTGATGAGGAGCGCGAGCATTGCTGCGATGATATTTCACTTTCCGTTTCAATTGATCCTATGGCTCTTTCAAAAGCTTTGGTCAGCGCCGAAGAATTCCGTATGCGGGCACCCAGGCTGGCAGCAGCATTTATCAAAAAACATCACCAACTTTATAAAAGAATAAGACGCATGAACACAAAAAAACACAAAACACAAAAATTCAACGGCAGGCCAGTGGCCCTCGCTGTGATCTTAACAGGGCTTATCGCCTTTGTTTTGAGCTCTTCCTTCACCGGTTCCGACGGACTGGTAAACCTGGATTCTATGATGCCCGGCCATTCAACAATGGTTGAAGAGGCAGATTATTTGATTGGCCCTTCAGAAATGGCTTTAAATTTTCAACCCGATGGCGATGAAAATAAACCTATGAAAATTACCACTGACGATGGCAACACGTACAAGGTCTACTTTAAAGAAGGCCCCGATGGTAAAGAAATTAGTGAAGTATGGCTGGATGGTAAAAAAGTCCCTGAAAATAAATGGAAAAACAACGAAAACTTTTTTATAAGCGATGAAAAATTGAAGCAAGAAAAACCTGACGAAAAAGAGATTGCTGAACTTAAAAACAATTTAAAAAAATTATCCGCTAAAACAGAAAACATGCAGGATATGCTTGCGGATTATAAAAAGGTATTATCTGCTTCTGACGAAGGCATAAGCCAGAAACAAAAAGACTATTATAAAAAAATGTATTACACCCTGGATGAAACTGAAAAAAACCTCAAAAGCCTTCAGGCCAAAATCTCTGAAAAGAATGATGCTCTCGCTGCAAACGAAATTGAAAAAGCGAATCAGATAATGATCAACCAAAAGGAGACGCTGGTAAAAATGTATGCAATGATGGAGCAACTAGAAACGGCTAAAATGGATCTCAGCGAAGCCGAACAGAAGAAAATGTATGAGGAACAAATGAAAATGAAAGAGAAACAGGAGGAGATGCTGAAGAAAGAAAGGTGGACCAAGTTTCAGGCAGTTATGAAATACGAAATGATTGAAGATGGGATCATCAAAAAAGGAGATTACGCTACTATTGAATTGTCCACCGACGTATTGAAGGTAAATGACAAAAAACAATCGACAAAAAGCCACGAGAAATACCTGAAATTAATGTACAAAGTAACCGGTGAAAAGCCTAACCCAGATGCTCCCTATGGTTTTATCATCGATTGATATTATTTTAATATTTCCCTCATAACATACCATTTCATTTTGCAGGCCCGGGAGTTTTTCCGGGCTTTTTTTTAGCCTCAGTTTTTCACGGAACAAAACCTAACATGTTTTAAAACCTGTTAGGTTTAAGATGAACTGTTCCGGGAATAATCCGTTTATTTGTCAAACAATAACAAGCCATGGCAAAACACTTTCACGATAAATCCACGGATCGCGAACCACCAAAGAAAAAGGTGACCCGCGAAGGCCTGAAACGCTTTTTTCGTTTGTTTCGCTTTATCCGGCCACAGAAGTACACATTTATGGCGGGCTTGTTTTTTCTGATCCTGGGCAGCCTGACAACGCTCATTTTCCCTATGTTGATGGGCGATCTGCTTGATTCGGCCAATACCCGTGCCATGGAGGAGATCAACAAAATCGGGATGATATTGATAGGCATCTTTATTGTTAATGCTGTTTTCTCTTTTTTCAGAATTTACCTGTTTGCAGTTGTAACACAAAAAACCCTTGCATTGCTCAGGCAAACCACGTACAACCACCTCATCAAGCTGCCCATGGCATTTTTTTCAAGCCATCGTGTTGGTGAATTGAACAGCAGGATTTCATCGGACATTGCACTACTGCAGGAAACCTTCACCACTACAATAGCCCAGTTTATCAGGCAAACCATTACGATAGTTGGCGGCATAACAATTCTCACGATTATTTCCCCACAACTTACTGTATTTATGCTGGCCATTGTTCCGGTAATTGCAGTTGTAGCCCGGCTCTTCGGAACATATATCCGAAAGCAGTCGAAGGAAGCCCAAACCAAAGTAGCCGAATCCAATACCATTGTTGAGGAAACCCTCCAGGCTATCACCAATGTTAAGGCTTTTGCCAACGAAGCCTTCGAATCGTTGCGCTACAAGAGAAAAACTGATGAAGTAATTTATGTTTCGCTGAAGGGAGCCAAATGGCGTGGATTGTTTGTTTCCTCAATATTCCTTGCCATGTTTGGATCAATCGTTGGTGTGATTTGGTACGGTGTGTACCTGGTTAACCAGGGCGAAGGAATGACTACTGGTGACCTGTTTAAATTTGTATTGTATACAGTTTTTATTGCCGGATCCATCAGTGGGATGGCCGATTTTTATTCGCAAATCCAAAAAGCGATAGGGGCTACCGAAAATCTTTTAGACATTCTTGATGAGACATCGGAAGTAATTTCAGTTAATGGAGCGAGAGAAGAATGTGTTTTAGGAGAAGTTGAATTTCAAAAAGTTTCATTCACTTATCCCGGGAGAAGGGATGTTGAAGTGCTTCGCCAGGTGGATTTCAATGTAAAGAAAGGTGAGCAGGTTGCCCTTGTCGGACCATCGGGTGCAGGTAAAACAACTATTGGAGCGCTGATGTTCCGCTTTTACGATCCCACATCCGGGCAAATCCTTATCGACAATAAACCCATCAACGACTACGATCTCAATAGCTTACGCAACAGGATGGCCATTGTTCCACAGGAAGTCATTCTATTTGGTGGTACAATCAAAGAAAATATAGAATATGGCAAACCCGGGGCTTCAGAAAGTGAAGTTACAGAAGCAGCCAGGCAGGCCAACGCGATGGAATTTATTGACCGTTTCCCGGAAGGACTAAACACAATTGTTGGTGACAGGGGCATCCAGCTCTCTGGTGGACAAAGACAAAGGATCGCCATTGCACGAGCCATTCTGAAAGATCCTGACATCCTCATCCTCGATGAAGCTACCAGTTCCCTCGATGCCGAGTCGGAGAGCCTGGTACAATCGGCACTTGAATTGCTAATGAAAAACAGGACCTCCATTATAATCGCACACCGTTTATCCACGATCCGAAAAGCAGATAAAATCATTGTCATCGACAAAGGAAAGGTAATGGAAACCGGAAAACATGATGAACTTATTGCAGTGGAAAATGGCATTTACCGCAACCTGAATGCCCTGCAGATTGATGTACTGGCCTAACTCAATTTTTCTGAAGTCCATTGCCCTGTAACATGCAATTAGGTTCACCTATAACTTTTGTGCTTATGCAGTTCAAAATAAACCTCACCCCCGGAAACACAAAAACAAGCATGTTACAAATTTTTCCTTCTTTTTTCCAAACTTTTAACCATCTTTGTATTGGGGAAAAATCAAAACATGGAATCCGGCAAACAACTCTACAACCATAAATACGATTGGTATATCATTATTGGGCTGGCAATAATCAAACTAATCGTCCATTTTGCAACCAACACCAATTATGGGCTTCATCGCGATGCTTACCTTTACATTGCACAAAGCGATCACCTTGCATGGGGTTATATCAGTGTTCCACCATTCACAGCTACTTTGATCCAGTTTTCGAGGTGGTTGCTAGGTGATTCGGTATTTGCAATGCGTTTTTTCCCTGCCCTTGCCGGTGCAATAAACATTGTTTTAATCGGTGCCATGGTTAAAGCGATGGGCGGACGCCGACTGGCTATTGTCCTGGCTTGCACAGCATATCTTTTGTCACCAGCATTTTTAAGGGCCAATACCATGCTACAACCAGTAACATTCAACCATTTATTCTGGCTGCTTTCTGCATATTTTTTAGTCAAGCTTATTGCATCACGCGACCCGTGGTATTGGATTGCCATAGGAATTACTGCAGGTATTGGATTTATGAATAAATATTCGGTGGTTTTCATTTTCACCGGACTATTCCTCTCCTTACTTACTACAAGCGAACGAAAATGGTTCACAAGCAGATATTTGTATCTTGGGTTTTTCATCGCTATACTTATTGCACTACCAAATATCTTCTGGCAATACTGGCATAACTGGCCAGTTGTTTATCACATGGAACTGCTACAGGAATCGCAATTGGTTAATGTTGAATACACAGGATTTCTTCTGATGCAATTGTTGATGAACATGAATGTGGCCATTATCTGGCTTGCCGGTCTGGCATTCTTTTTATTCATGCGCCAGGGGAAAGCATACCGAACACTGGGATTTATATTCTTGTTCACTACCCTGGTTTTGTTGTTTTTGCGTGGCAAGCCATATTACACCCTTGGGCTCTATCCTATGCTATTTGCAGGAGGTGGCATCGCTTTTGAAATATGGTTTCAAAAAAGAGCCAGGGCAGTACCCTATCTGGCTATAGCTTTGATGGCCATATTTCTGGTCCCTATTCTACCCATCAGCCTGCCTGTATATTCGTATGAGAAAATGGAGCATTATGGAGAATGGGCCTCAGGTTATGGCATGAAAGAGGCTCTCCGGTGGGAAGATGGTGAGTATTATTCGCTTCCACAGGATTATGCAGACATGACAGGATGGGAGGAAACTGCCAAAAATGTTGCTGACCTTTACCACTCATTTGGTGAAGATGAAAAATCGAAAACGCTGATCTATGCCTCCAATTACGGACAGGCCGGTGCCATTATGCTTTACTCGGAAAAATATGATTTACCACAACCAGCCTGTTTTAACGGCAGTTTTGTTTTTTGGCTCCCCGATTCCATTTCCGTTGATCGCGCCATCATGGTAGAAGACTGGCAACAGGATGATTCAGGTTTATTTAATAGTATTGAATTAATTACACAGGTTAAAAATCCGTATGCCCGCGACAAAGGCTATGTTTACTTTGCCATCGAGCCGCATAACGATATTAATGCAAAATGGACTAAATTGGTTCATGAGCGGAAAATGCAATTCTCAAGAAAACTAAAGCGGGCCGAGAAGAAAAGGTTGAAGAATTTGCAAATTAAAAATTGAGGGATATTCACCTTTGAATTATCTCATTTCCTTTGTTGAATGATAACTCACCGGAACTGTCAGCACAACCCGTGTACCTGGGTTGGAGCTACCAGGGTATTTTTCGAAATACTGGATGGAGGTTTTGGTACCAAGTTTTTTACCAAGTATTTCCAGACGTTTCCGGGTCATTTTTGCACCCAGATTTAAATGCCGTTCATTATACGAGGTATTGCTTATTGTATTTTTTATTCCAACACCGTTGTCCTCAACTGCAATTATTAACGTACCTGGTTCCTGCAGGCTGAATGAGATACCTACCCTGCCTTTATCGCCAATGGCTGAAACACCATGCCATACGGCATTCTCAACGAAGGGTTGAATGATCATGGAAGGTATCATTAATTCTTCTTCCTCAATACCAGCATCAAATTCAATTTTGTATTCGAACTTATGCTCCATTCTCAGTTGTTCGAGTTCCAGGTAATTCTTTATTCTGTTAATTTCTTCATCAAGTTTGATCATGTTAGAGTTTGTGGCATTAAGGTTCTGCCTGATCAAACGGGCAAATTTTGACACGTAGGAACTTGCCTCCTCTGCCTTTTTCTGAAGAAGATAGTTTTGAATAGATGAAAATGCATTAAAAATAAAATGTGGATTCATCATCGACTGAAGGGCCTTTTGCTCCAAAATGATCAACTGGTTATCCATTTCCAGAAGCACCTTTTGGCGTCTTATCCTGGTTAGAATCGCCCAAATAATCAACCCTGAAACCAATAAAAAGAGGCCAACATAAAAAAGTGGTTGCTCCCATAATGTTGCCGAAACCTCAATCTTAAAATCAACTGGTGTGCTAAATTCCGTTCCTGGTTTTTGGGCTTTTACACGAAAAACATAACTTCCCTTATCCAAATTTTGATATACCACTTCGTTGGCTGTTCCAACTGTCCAACCAGGGTCAAGTCCTACCAATTGGTACGAGTAAACAACCGGTGAAGATGAATAATTAACACAACTGAATGAAAAATTGATCTTGTTTTCGCCCGTTAATAATAATTCCTTCTGTGCCAGGTTAGCTTCTGTGCCATTTAACTGAACAGATCTAAAATAAGGTATTGGTATTTTGGTTTTCACATCCCTAAGGCTTGCGTCAGGTATTATCGTCAAACCATCATCAGAAGCTACAAATAAGGTATCGCTAAAAACCAACATATCATTAATTTTTCCAAAATTAATGTTCATCAGGGTAAGTTCAACTTCTCCATCATCAATAATTTCCTCCGGATGGTCACACACAAAAATATTGTGGACTGTTGATAGAAATAAAGATGGTTTATGGTAGGCCATATTCGTGACCATTAAATCGATAGGCTTATTTATTGCCTTCGTAAGACTGTAAATCCTATTGTTGCAGGAAATATAAATACTGTCACCCTCTACATTATAAACTTCAATTGAATCATTAATCTGAAGGTAGCCTGTGATTATTTTATTGTTAAAGGCCGACAATTGCTGATATGGAAATGCTTTTCCATCTTGGAAAATGTAATTTTTCTTTGCATTTATTATTAAATCGTTATCCAGATTGAAAAAAATATTATGAATGCGTTCACCAATATCAATCTCCTCTATTTCCTTAAAATAGTTTTCATTACTAACAGACAATATAAAGGATTGTGAAAATGAAAATATTTCATCAGTCACCGGGCTTATTGCAATGTTTTTTATGCCCCCGTAGTGCCTTTTATTGCTGTGATATTTATACCGGATTTGTTTCGTTGACCTGTCGGGTTCCACATCAATCAATGCATGAAACTTTACACTTTTTTCCCCGGTAATCAGCGTTTTATCATCAAGGTAATACAATTGGTTAAACCTACTCTCATCATCAATAAAATCAAGCAAAAGTATTTCATGACTGTTATACAAATAAATTTGTTGCCCATTGGTCATCCATACTCCACCAGGATAAGCGCATAATGCTGATATTCCTGAATTCCTGAATTCAGTTGTCTCTATGTGTGTATGAACATTATAGCTTGGACTAATTTTTAAAACACGATTGTTTACAGATGTTACCCAAATATTTCCTTCATGGTCCTGAATGACTGCCTGGGCCTCATTTAAGCCGATGCGATTTATAATTGAATTATTCTTTACAATAAATATCCCATATTCATAAGTAGCAAACCAATACACACCATCATCCGCTTCGATTACAGAAGTAGAGGCAAAGTTGGACATAACATGATTTTTCATACTGAGAACCAGGCTATCTCCTGTATAGGTGAACATCCATCTTGTTGTGTCAGATTTAGAGGTAGCATGAATAACATATTTATCAGCATTTAATTTATAACCCTCCCTAAAATAAAAATCATCAGAAACCAGCCGTGGTTCCTCCCGAAAATCATTCAGAGTATATAGGCCCGACCTGGCCCATAGTAAAAAACCCTCTTTGGAGGTTTTGTGAATAAAATATACTGCCATCCCCTCACGAACAATGCCAAATCTTTTGAACGGTTTGGATGGAAATATGAATATCTTAACCTGATCATGGGCATCTAACGAGAAAATTTCTCGACTATGATGTGTGTAGAAGTAAATGGTTGAATCAGTGTCCTGAAAAAAATTCCTGAAGAAATGTTTGCTTTCCAAATCACTTAAAAAGGGGGCGTTGCTTTTGTTGTAAATTTTGTTTTGATAGAAATAGTTCATCGAACCATTTAAATTGAAGAACCATAAACGACCCTGCTCATCTTCTTTGATCTTCACAATTTCATTACTATTCAGGCCATTCTTTTTACTATAACTGGTAAAAATAGAGCCATCATACCTGGCAACACCAGCATCAGTGGCAAACCAAATAAACTGTTTGCTGTCGCTATAAACCTGGTAAACTGTACCGGATGGCAATCCATCTTTGGTTGTATATTCCTGGATGTATGGATTTTGTGCCAGTAAATTTATTCCAGCGAAAAGTGAAAATAATACAAAGAGGATGAATTCTTTTTTCAAGATAACAAAATTACATTTTTGGTTTGATTAATAGCTGTTTAACCTTTTCGATAGCTGAAGAAATATTTAGTACCTCAATTCCTGGCTTCAATGGCCATCCATTTTCAACAGGTGAAACCACTATTGTTGCATCTGGCTTAATATCATCAATAGCTGAATAGGTGCCACTTGTCAACACTGGTGATGTGCTTGCTTTACATTCGACAGCAATTAGCTTTCCACGGTATGTGAGAATAATATCTATTTCTGCACCATTTGAAGTCCTGTAAAAATAGAATCCTCCTTTCGGGAAACTACCAAACAAGTTTGCAAAGACCAGGGCTTCCCATGCCGCCCCCATGGAAGGATGACCAGCCAATTGATTGAACTCGGAGATCCCAAGTAAAGCATTTGTTAAACCTGTATCAGCAATATAAATCTTTGGCGATTTAATAAGTCGTTTTCTTGTTTTGGCCAGATATGGGGGCAGAAGCCGCAACATGAAAGTTGAAGACAAAAGATCAGCATAATTCTTAGCAGTAACAGAACTTACACCCAAAGAAGCCGCAATTAGCGAATAGTTTACAATCTGGCCATTGAGGTTTGCCATCATCATCCAAAGCTTTTTCATTGTAGCAGGTGAAAAACCCGACCAAAGCAATAAGTCTCTTTCGAGGAATGTTGTTATAAAATCCTCACGCCATTCAAAGGATATGTTTTCATCTTCTGCTAGTAAACTTCGCGGGAAGCCGCCACGAAGCAAATACTTATCTGATGAATAGCCCTCAGGCAATTCATCAATTAAAAATGGTGTTAAATATTTATAAGTGATCCTTCCGGCAAGACTCTCAGAACTCTGCTTCAACAAATCTCTTGATGCGGATCCTAAGATAAGAAAATGACCCGTCCCTCCCCAATCATCAACAAGACTTCGTAACAATGGAAATAAATCCGGTCTTCGCTGTATCTCATCAATGCAAATTAGCTTTTCTTTGTTAGCAACTAAAAACCATTCGGCATTCTCAAGCTTTTGAATATCCGCTGGTCGCTCTAAATCGATGAATACCACTTCTTTTGAAATACTTCCAATGATATACTTAGCGAGAGTTGATTTACCACATTGTCTGGGCCCAAGTATAGCAGTTACAGGATTGTGCTCAATACCTCTTAAAACTTCCTTTTCAATTTTTCTTGGGTAATACATCGGATTCGCTTTAAATGACTTTACCATGCAAATTTAAAATAAAACTTTAAATTTACATGGTATATTTTTGAAACAATTAAAAATTGGTTTATAAATATCGATTCTATACGAATAAAAAAAACCATCAAACTTTCGCCTGATGGGTTAATTTTTTAAAAGTATCAGTTTTCTAGAACTTACCAAATTTCAGGGTTATGCCACCAGATAATCCATTAAGGATATCATTGCTGGCTTTTACACCGTCTGGATTTTGCAAATTAAGGCCCGAAGTGTAACGGTAATATCCACCAAAGGTTACCCGCATAAACCTCACCACATTCAGGTTAATTTCAACACCCGGCTCAATTACAAAATATGCAGAGACATCATAGTTATTGTAATAGTAGTCATCCCAACCACTATAATAATATTTGTAGGCATAAGTGGCACCACCTGCACCTATGGTTACCGGAATTGAAATGTTTACAGGTTTAAAAGGCATTAGGATGGTTTCCAATAACAATCCTCCGTATCCGCCTGTGAGGAAGTAATCATCAGCATCATCACCTGAAGTACTTTCGTAGGACAAATCACTGGCAAAACCCATACCGGCAAGGCCCAACACAAAATGATGATTGATGATCCAGCCTCCACGGCCTCCTACCAAAACAGCATCCTTGCCGTCAATTTTGCTGTAATTAACTGTAAAAGCACCATAACCGCCGTGCGTAATTTTGTCGTTAGGGCCACCAAAAATGGTTTTTATTTCTTGTGGCTCCTGCTTATCTTGTGCCTGCATTGATATTGCAAAGGCTGCGAGAAGAATAATTAAGATTGAATTTTTCATTGTATTTTACTTTTAATGTTTGAATGCGTGAATGATTGAATGATTGAATGCGAAAATGAATAAATGCTTAAATGATAATACCCTAATTTATATTTTTTTGAATGAACATCAGTCTGCAATCCTGCACCTTTTTTTTAGAACATCATTTGTTTTGCTCTTATCCGCGCTTTTCCGAGCCAATCTGCGTCTTATTTTTAACACACTTGCAACCTGCAACTTTTCTTAGACGCTGATCTTCGCTGATGAAACGGATTTATTACTATTCATATCCGTGCTTTTCTGTGTCAATCTGCGTCTTACTTTTTCCATATCTCTTAACACGAAACTCAGAACGCAAAACTCAGAACTTGTAACTTGTAACCTGCAACTTGTAACTTATAACTTGCAACCAATCCTAAAACGCATATTTGACCGAAAATGCAAATGCCCAAAGGTCCAACCTGAAAAACTCCTCTCCGAAAAACTCAACATATGGTTTATAATCAAGACTCATGCCCATTGGTATGCTATAAAAACGATACTCAAATCCTACAACCCCATCGAGTCCTACAATTGCGTTTGTTCTTGAATCCTGGTACAAATAACAACTACCGTCCTCCTGTACGCAATATTGTTCGTTAGTTCTGATATATCCTGCATGAGCACCAAAACCAGCAAAGTAGTAGAAATTGTTAATTCGGTCTGTTTTTATGGGTCTAAACATTTCGTAGAGCCCGGTCAGCTGAATTCCCCCGTCGCGATAACTTAAAATTCCTTCGAAGCCAGTGCGATAATCCTCGACATATTTATAGGTGATACCTCCGCCACCACCAATTCTGACTCCTATGGATTGGTATGTTTCCTGGGCAACGCTTGTACCAGCTAATATTATGAACAAGAGTAAAATTTTAAATTTCATAAAACACCGTTTTTTCGTTGTTAAAAATCAATGACAAATTAAATTATAATAGGTTGCAATTTTTGATGAATATTTTCGAAAAAGTTTTCATGCTGGGCGAAAAATGATAGATAACCGATGTCTGATATCGCTTGAAGGAGAACCATCAATCCAGTTTTCCACCATTCAATCCTCACTAGTAATTTGAAATATTTACCAGCCCCGACTCAATCTTAATGATAACCCTCGATAGTTTGCTTCCGGCACCAACTTTCCCGGAAGTTTTAATCACATCCTCCTTTTTATCGATTACTTCCTCATCTTCTTTCTCAAAACCAACAGGCAACGACAAACTGGTTTTTTCGGTGTATTCCAAATCAAGCACAAAAGCTGCCTCAGGGTCAAAATTTAAATTCACGTCAGTATAACGGGCGTCAAGTTGAAATTTACCAAATGTGTTTGCAACCGACCTGATATTCAAGTCACCATAATTTGTATTGAGTTTTGCATCAGATGAAAAATAATCTACTTTAATTTCAGAAAAAGACATTTCACCGTTCAGTTCAACAAGTTCTTCAATATCGAACTTATCTCTGCGTGATTTAACCGAAAGGACATCTACTACCCCAATTTCATATTCTGAAGATTTACTTTCAACTGTTAGTTCGGCAACTTCGTCAATATCAATTTTGCCATAACTGGTTGTAAAATTTGCATTACCAAGCGATTTGATGTTTACATCCCCAAAATCAACTTTTAGATCCAGTTCATCGGAAAATGAAAATGCTTTTAAGTCTCCATTCGAAAGAATTATTTCTGTTTTGCCCCGATGATCGGTCATATAAATGTTCCCAAATTTATTCTCGAGCTTCAGATGGCAGGTTATTGGCACGTAAACTTCAAAATTAATTTCAGCCTTATTATTACTGCTAAAAATGGTACTTGCCAATTCGCTGACCTCACCCCAAAAACTCCCCTGGCTGTTTTTGAAATTGGTTTTGGCAATAATGTAATAGTCCGTCGATGTAAACTCAAAGTCTATCATATCGTAAGTCTTATTCATCTTCGACTCTTTATTGGCTTTCACCTCAAGATCGATCACAATTTTTACCGAATCCTTCTCCCATTCGTAAACATGGATATTCCCATATTTATTGACAATCTGCACTTCGGTGTTTTTACCAACGGCATAGGCCCTCTCCTCATGCCGCGACTTTGAGTAGTCCTGTGCTGATCCGTTCCAGGGGATCATCAACAGCAGTGCGGCAACTGCAATGATAAATTTACAATTCAACTTCATAATTATTTTCTTTTTCGACGTTTTTAGCTTTGTGTAATTGTGTGAGCACACTTTCAAGAATATCAAGTTTAATCCTATAGTTTTGGATCATGGCTTCAATAACTTCCTTGTTATCGGCATTGTCCTTAAGGTCTTGTTTTAGCTCGGCATAAACAGCATCCAGTTCAACAAGTTCATAGTCAATTTCATCTTTAACATCAGGTTGATCAGAAGCCAATAAGTAAAATTCCTCTTTCCGGGTATCGATTTGTGCAGTATAAAAGGCTTCGGCCTCAATTAGCATTTTTACAATTTCAGAAGATTCATCAGTTTGATCAGTAGCCACAACCTGTACATTCTCAGAAGAATTATCTACCCAATCGTGGAAAAAGTAGGAGCCAATAAAAATACCAACAACAGCAGCTGCTTTCCACATCACACTGTTCCAGTTTATTGAGACAATGCGTGGATTGCGTGTTTCGATACCATCAAACAGTCCGGGCGCAGGTTTGAATTCATCAAACTCATCCCTGTTGTCGATAATAAATTTTTCTAATTTGTCCCTGCTCATATTTTCAATTTTTTTTGTCAATACTTTAATCTACCTGAAGAATGTCAGCCATTATCTTAATCCTTGTTGAAAATTCCAATGATTCAATGTTCTAATCCTTCCAATATTCCACTTTTCCAACATTCCATTCCTCCCTTCGTCCACCGAAGCCTCGGCGTAGGTGGAATTCTCCATTACTCCAATGTTCCATTTTTCCATTTTTTAAACCTCCTCTAATTGCATTTTACTCAATACCTCTTTCACCTTTAGTCGGGCACGCATGTATTGCGATTTTGAATTCGACTCGGATATGTTCAAAATTTGTGCGATTTCTACATGATCGTAACCTTCCAGCAAATACAGCGAAAAAATCAGCTTTGCACCTTTTGGCAAATTCTCCATTGCTTTCCTGATATTCGCTACACCAAGTTTCTGAGTATAAAAATCATCCTTGCTTTCTTTTTCACCCTCAAAAACATGCATATCCTCAAAGAACTCCAGGTCGGCTTTCCTGCGGTTGATCTCGTTGATACAATTGTTGACTACGATCCGCTTAAGCCATGCCCCAAAAGTTGACTCATACCTGAACGATTCCAACCTTCTGAAAGCATCAGAAAATGCTTCTTGTAGCATATCTTCGGCTTCCTCACGGGAATTCATCATGCGCATACAAATGTTGTACATGGCCTGTGCATAGAGATTGTAGAGCTTGTATTGTGCCCGTGCATTACCTCGCTTACACTTTTCAATGATATCCCTGTGAATCTCCGTTTGCACCAATTTCCCGGTTTTCTTGTTTTCGTTCGTCATTAATTGACAAGATTGTAATAGAAGGGTTGCAATTTAGTTAGAATTTTTGGAATTCTTTTGCTCATTTACATAATGTCTATTTCAGGAAAACATTGCTTTTTTCTACAATAATGGTCTTACAAATTCTGGCTTGCTGTGAAGGAATAATTCCTACAATGAAAATCTTACTATTTTTGCATCGTTAAAAACTATTTAAGCAGAAATGAATTTATATAGTTTAATTTCAATCCTAAGTCAGCGTATCCACCTGAATATTAAAAACAGGGATACCTACCATTTTTAAAAGTGTCTGTCCATCAAGTTACTGGTCGTAGAAATCAAGTACCAAATAGCAAAATTCAAATGACAAATAAACTTCAAAATAAAAATTTCAGTTCTTCCATAATTGGAAGCTTTACACATTTTTGAAAATTGGGATTTAGTTTTTTTAGTTTGATTTGAGTTTGATTTGAATTTTGGTTTTTGAATTTTGAGACTTCAATAACCCACAAATATTTAAATAAAGACAGACACACTGTTGACCTATCATTTCCGGGCAACCTGCCCGATAATTAGTTTTAAGTTCTTTTTTATTATTTATCAAAAAAATAATCGGATTATGGAATTACCATTCGCAGAATCATATAAAATTAAAATGGTGGAGACCATCCGCCGCAGTTCAAGAGAAGAAAGGGAAGAGTGGCTCAAAGAAGCTTACAACAACTTATTTAACCTCCGAAGTGAATATGTTTACATCGACCTGCTTACCGATTCGGGTACAGGTGCCATGAGCGATAAGCAATGGTCGGAAATGATGGTGGGTGACGAAAGCTATGCCGGGGCTACCTCCTACTTAAAAATGAAAGCAGTTATTAAAGAACTGTTTGGTTTTAACGACTTTCTGCCTACCCACCAGGGTCGTGCAGCCGAAAATGTGTTGTTTTCCCTTTTGGTAAAAGAAGGTGATATTATCCCGGGCAACTCTCACTTTGATACCACGAAAGGCCATATTGAATTCAGACATGCACGTGCTGTCGACTGTACAATCGATGAAGCTTTTCATCCAACCAAATACCATCCTTTTAAAGGTAATCTTGATTTGGATAAACTGGAAAATGTGTTAAAAAGCAATCCCATCGAGAAAATCCCATTTATCGTAGTTACCCTCACATGCAATTCTTCAGGTGGCCAGCCGGTTTCGATGCAGAATATGAAGGAGGTTTACGAAATGGCAAAGAAATACGGAACCAGGGTCATCTTTGATTCAGCACGTTTTGCCGAAAATGCGTATTTCATCAAGGTGCGAGAAGAAGGTTATGGGGACAAAACCATCAAGGAAATTGTAAAGGAAATGTACACCTATGCAGATGCCATGACCATGAGCAGTAAAAAGGATGCCATTGTTAATATGGGTGGATTTATTGGTTTTGGTGAGCGTAAGATGTACGAGGAGGCCAGTGTATACAACATCATGTTCGAAGGATTTGTTACCTATGGTGGAATGTCGGGTAGAGATATGAATGCACTTACACAAGGATTATTAGAGGGCAGCGAATTTGATTACCTCGAAACCCGAATCAAACAGGTTGAATATTTGGGCGCAAGCCTGAAGAAATTTGGCGTTCCATTGCTTGAGCCCTTTGGTGGACACGCAATTTTCCTTGATGCAAAACGGTTTCTTCCAGAAATTCCGAAAGAAGAGTACATTGCCCAAACACTTGCAGTTGAGATTTACCTGGAAGGTGGTGTGCGCGGCGTGGAGATTGGAACTCTGCTTGCCGACCGTGACCCTGAAACGCGTGAAAACCGTTACCCTGAAATGGAACTTGTAAGGCTTGCACTGCCCAGGAGAGTTTATACCAACAGCCATATGGATTACATTGCTGCAACGGTTGCCAATGTTTTCGAGAGACGAAACGAAATTAACAAAGGATTAAAGATTTTGCGTGAAGCACCCATTATGCGGCACTTTACAGTGGAATTGGATAGGGTATAAATCAACCCTTAAACTTTAGATTGAAAAATGCTATCCGGTTCGGGTAGCATTTTTTTTTATCATTGGATCGTTCAAACAATTTGTATTGGCTGTTGTTAACATCATAATTAATTACCATAAACTAATAAATGGACGCAAAGAAAAAAGACGGTCGTTATGGCAGAATTGTTAAACAGCTTGAAAGTTTATTAACTGCTACCGAAAATCTTGAATCAAGGATGGCAACCATAGTTGCTGTACTTCACCACAAAATGGATTATTTTTTCTGGACAGGGTTTTATTGTCTCGACGGTGGTGTATTGACCGTAAGAAACTACCAGGGTCCTGTCGCCTGCCAGGTATTGAAAAAAGATACTGGCGTTTGCTGGGCAGTAATCAATCAAAAAGAAACTATGGTTGTTCCTGATGTGCATAAATTCCCCGGACATATTGCATGCGATTCACGATCAAATTCTGAAATCGTGGTTCCAATTAAAAACACATCAGGTGAAATATTTGGAGTTTTAGATGTGGATAGCAAGGAAATAAATTCGTTTGATGAGGTGGATGCAATGTGGTTGGAAAAAATTGTAAGTCTGATATAAAATATTTTCAGCATATAGAATTCTAATTCGTTTGTCATAATTCAGAATGCGTACATTTGACATTTTTATAATACTATGTCATGATGTCAACAACCAGATTTGTTTTATTTATTGGTTTAATATTACTTATTTCCGCATGTAACCCTCAGGAGGAATCAAACCAGAGGACAGCAAATTTCGAATCGGGAATCATTCATGACTTTATCAATCAACCCGGCCTGGAAAATGCCTCGATTGGTATCTTTGTGGTTGATTTAATGTCTGATGAAATTGTTTTTGAATACAATTCAAAAACCAGTCTTGTTCCCGCCTCCACTTTAAAAATTCTGACTTCAGCAGCAGCACTCGAAACATTTGGCTCTGACCATACTTTTAAAACAACTTTGGCTTACTCTGGAAAAATTAGCGAGGGCAGAACTTTAAATAAAAACCTGATTTTGATGGGAGGCGGTGATCCTGTCTTTTTATCGCCACTATTTGAAGACCATTACGATAACACAATTAATGAAATGGTACAGGAAGTTCAGAGCTCCGGCATCAGGTGGATCAATGGAAATGTGGTTGGAGATGGCAGCTATTTCGGATCACCTCAAATTCCGGATACCTGGATTTGGGAAGATATTGGTAATTATTACGGGGCACCGGCTTATGGTTTGAACATTTATGACAATACTTACGAGGTTATTTTCGAAACAAAAGAATCTGGAACTAAGGCGAAATTAAAAAATATAAGCCCAGTCCTGCCCTGGTTGAAATTCGAAAGCAAGGTGATTGCAGCTGAAAATAACAGGGATAACGCCTATATTTATGGCTCCAACCTTTCAAAAAATCGGCTTATAACAGGCACTATCCCACAAAACAGAAAATCCTTTATGATAAAAGGATCAATTCCGGACCCGGCTATAGTGGCAGCACGTCAACTCTTATCCGGCTTAAAAGAAAGTGGAATTGGTTTATCAGGTGAAGCTGCATCAAATTATTCGGAAGGAAAACATACCAGGCTTCATAAATTGCTTGAAATTGAATCACCTCCCCTGTCTGATATCATTTTTCAATTAAATATAAAAAGCATCAATTTGTATGCGGAGGCACTGCTTTTACATTTGGCAAAAAAGGAAAGCAAAAATTGCTCAATTGAAGATGGATGTAAGGCTTTAACAAGATTTTGGGAAAACACAGGAATGAATACTTCAGGCTTACATCTTGAAGATGGCAGCGGACTTTCACGTGCAAATGCAATTTCTGCAGAACAGCTGGTTTTTGTTTTAAAGCATATGCATAAAAACGGTAAACAAAGCGAAAGTTTTATTCGGTCATTGCCGCAAGCTGGTTTTTCGGGAAGCTTAAAGTCATTTGGAAAGGGAACCAATTTAGAAGGCAATCTGAAAGCAAAATCAGGATATATTTCTCGCGTACTCAATTATACCGGCTACCTCGCTTCTGAATCAGGTCAGGAACTGGCGATTGCAGTAATGGTAAATAATTACAATTGTTCTAACAGTGAAATGAAAAAGATGTTGGAGGAATTTTTTGTTTCAGTTGTTAACAAAACCGGAAATCCTTAAGAAATTTCAACAGGGTTGTTAGAGAGATGCATTCCTCAGAACGTACATTTTCCTACAGAAATCCAACTCCTGGCAAATACAAAGTATCCATAAAAATCTAACCACCCAAGATATAGCATCCCTGAAGGTTTAACTTCCTTAGCGACTTTGAGTCGCTAAGGAAGTTCATGTCTGTGCTCCGCACCCTTGCAGTTTATTCCCTACCAAAGTATTTCCGCCCGAAAAACAAGGCTACATTTACCAGGGCAATCAGTACTGGCACTTCCACCAATGGCCCGATCACAGCAGCAAATGCTTCTCCCGAGTTGATTCCAAATACAGCCACGGCAACTGCAATGGCGAGTTCGAAATTATTGCTGGCCGCCGTAAAAGCTATGGTTGCAGTCTTAGGATAGTCGGCGCCAATTCGTTTACCCATAAAAAAGCTCACCAGGAACATAATTACAAAGTAAATGACCAATGGAATAGCTATTCTTACAACATCCAGTGGAAGTTGAACGATGTATTCTCCTTTGAGCGAAAACATCACAAGGATTGTAAACAGCAATGCTATTAAAGTAATAGGGCTGATTTTGGGAACAAATTTCGTATGATACCACTCCTTGCTTTTAACCCTGATTAAAATATACCTTGTTAGGAAACCAGCAATAAACGGAATCCCCAGGTAGATAAACACACTTTCGGCAATTTGCCCCATGGTAATGCTTTTAACTGCATCTGTTGTTTCAATGCCAAACCAGGCTGGAATAACGGCAATAAATACCCAGGCGTAGACCGCAAAAAACAACACCTGAAAAATTGAATTGAAGGCCACCAGGCCGGCGGCATATTCACTATTTCCCTTTGCCAGGTCATTCCATACTATTACCATGGCAATACATCTCGCCAGGCCAATCAATATAAGGCCATACATGTAACTGGGATAATCGTGTAAAAAGATGATAGCCAGGAAAAACATCAAGACTGGTCCGATGAGCCAGTTTTGGACCAGACTTAAACCCAATATCCTGAAGTTCTTAAAAACCTTTGGAAGCTCCTCATAACGAACCTTTGCCAGAGGTGGGTACATCATAAGGATGAGGCCAATGGCAATGGGTATGTTAGTAGTGCCAACACTCATTTGTTCCCAAAAGCCGGCTACCGATGGGAACAGGTATCCGGAAAAAACCCCAACCAACATGGCCAGGAAAATCCAGATTGTAAGGTAGCGATCCAGAAATGACAATCGTTTACTCAGGCTTTTTTCACTCTTCATAATTGCTTTACTTTTTGGAATTATTTTTCGGCAAAAACAGTAACACTATAAATGCCGGTTTTGCTGCTACGGAATTCGGCCAATCCTTTTTCAGATAAATAATTTAACAATATCTCATCCGGAAGAAATATTTCTTTGTCTTTGCGAACCTGGATATTTTTGAAGCCGGCCCGATCAATAATTTCCAGGTATTCATCTTTTAATATAGCTCCTGAAACACATCCTGCATACATCTCTGCATCCTTAAGCAAAGCCTCCGGCAAGTCACCTGAAACTACCACATCCGATACACAAAAATGCCCACCGGATTTTATAACCCGATACATTTCGCCAAATGCTTTTACTTTATCCGGAACCAGGTTTAAAACACAATTGCTAACAATTACATCCGCCAGGCCATCTTCAAAAGGCATATTTTCGATATCACCCTTGAAAAACTCAACATTGGTAAACCCAAGTTTTTCAGCATTGATTTTTGCTTTGGTAAGCATGGCACCGGCAAAATCAAGGCCCAGCACCCTGCCTTTCGTCCCTACAATCGATCGGGCAACAAAGGCATCATTGCCTGCACCTGATCCCAGATCGATGACTGTATCGCCAGCGTTTATCTTGGCATGTTCGGTAGGCAAGCCACAGCCAAGTCCCAGGTCAGCATCAGGATTGTAACCTTCCAGGTCTGTGTAGTCATCACTGAAAATGGTGTAATCAACTTCGCTGCTATCGCCACAACAACTTGTTCCACCACAGCAGGAGGTTTCGTTTTGCTCTTTACTTTGCAAAGCAATCTGGTTGTACTTGCTTCTTACGATTTCTTTTAACTCGTTACTCATAATTTTTTATATTTAATTCACTAAATGATCCAAATAGAATTTATAAAACCTTTCCTTAATCTGATCCCGCACATTCCGGTAAATCGGAAGGACCTCTTTCTCTGTCCCACGGGCCGCCGCCGGGTCTTCAAAACCAATATGCACGTTGTGCTTTACAAGTCCTGTAAAAACAGGACATATTTCTTTGGCTCCATCACAAACAGTGATTACATAATCGAAACTGCCGTTGAGGAATAATTCGACCGGTTCTGGTTTACGACCAGCAATATCAATTCCAAGTTCCCACATTACTTTCACAGCATATGGGTTTACTTTTTCTTCAGCCGACGTTCCGGCTGAATAAACATCCAGGTTTGCATCGAAAGACTTCAAAAATCCCTCGGCCATCTGGCTGCGGCAGGTATTGCCGGTACAAATTATCAATATTTTCATTTTATTTACAATTTAGTGATCCGCAACAATTCATTGTGTTGATCAGCTTTTCCATGGCTATTTTAAGTTCATTCAAAACTGCAGGGTTTAAACAATAATTCGTTTTACTACCCGATACAAGTCCCTGTATCAAACCGGCCTTTTTCAACTCATCCAGGTGCTGGTTCACTGTGGTTCTCCCTAATGGCAATTCATTTGAAATATCACCGGTATAGCAGCTATTGGTTTCAGCGAGAAAATTTAGGATAGCTAATCTTGCAGGATGCCCCAATGCCTTAAACAATATGGCACTTTCCTGTAAATCCTTGTCGAATAATTCAACTTTTGCTTGTGGCATAAAATTAATTTTGACGCAAAAATACGTCAAATATTTTAAACTGACGTATTTTTACGTTATTATTTTATTATTATTTTTAATCTCACCCTTTAAATTACTGAATATCATTTGCTTTTAGTCAAATAATTATCTATCTTTACAAATCTAAAAATTTGAAATTCCAACAACATAAAATGGTACATTACTTTTTAAGCATCCCGACCAACAATACATTGCCCTATATAAGGATTTCAATTCATTGCCATTCGCGATCAAGAGCAACGAAACTAGAGAACTATACATCCACTTTCCAAAAAAACAACCTAAATAATAAATACTATGACAAGAGTAAGATTAGAAATTGACGAAGTAAAGATTTATCGACCAAAAAGAATGTGGAAGTTATACTTTGTAATAATCGCAGATCATCCTACAGAAGCTGATAAAATGATTATGACAACTTTACCTCAAGAACCAATTAAACTAAGTAAACGACACAAGAATTCCTTTTTCTTTGATACGGATGAAATTGGTGCGGAGGGGATGTTTGTTCTAAGCAGAGAATTACCTGAAGATAGAGAAGTTAACGTTCATATTTATCTAAGACACACAAGAAAATCAAAAAGAGATCTGGGAGAAATTCTTCAGGATGTTGAAAAAGGAATTGGTGGAGATGCTTTTGGTATAATAACGGATATTGTAGGAACAGCAACTGTTCCGTGGCTGGTAATTGCAAAAAAAGCAGTCCCATTGATTGGAAAAATTTTGTCTAAAATTCCTGACAGAGATTTTGGTTTCTTAAGCGCATTTGAGCGTTTTGGTGATGAGTTCGAGGAACAATTTGAGATAGACAGAAAAAAAGATTTTTCTGGGGATGCATCACTGGTTTACAGTTGGTCTATAGATGAATAGACTACAACTCTTCATCTAGACAAGTAGGCTGTACCTCCAAGTAATCACTAACTCGGAGAACCTCACACACCATTCCACCCATAGCCGAACTGTCGATAAAGTTGTGGTGCAACTTTCTAATAATAAATTACGCACACCACTAAACTCTCCTTTGCAATCTTTCTAATTAGTATTGGTTCCAAGAATTGGGCCTTGGGCTATTGCCCTTGAACGACTTTCATGCCCCTGGAAACTATCACATCACCCGTGTGAACTTCTGAAATTTTAATAATATTCTTCCTGTATAAAAGACATTAATGGGTCAGAGTGAACATCCAAACAAAATCTTTCATTCAGTCTATGTATCTTTGTATGAAGAAACTTTGCAATAGTTTGAGCGTTCAATAAACATGCAAAGCTCAAATTTCTTATCAAAATTAAAAAGCCATCTATTTCATCAAATATCGGAAATGGCAAAGCCAGAAAATAAATGAAATTAAATTACTTACATCGAATCATTATTATTCTGCTTATCGGAATATTTTCCGGCATCAAAACCCACAGCCAAAATACAAATTCCCATGTATGGTTTTCTCCCAATACCGGTAGTACTGATATGCTGGATTTATTCACGAATCCTGCGCAATGGGACACAGCCAGGGCCCACATTGATGTATTCTCATTCAAAGCCGGACATTTGAACTCCTGGCCATGTTACTGGTGCGACACAAATACAATCACTAACCTTATTAAGGTACAGGCATTTTCTAAATTAAACACATGGGGAAAAGAAATTGCTATCGAGATAGCTCCTCCATTACCCCAGGGAGTGTACCCCGACGATTGTGAACTGGAATATCAACTGGCTTGGCAGAAAGCCTATAATTGGACTGTCGACGCCATCAATAATGTACAAAACAACGGAGGGACCGTAAAGCACCTGATTATTGATGAGCCGATCAGGCGGTGGTATTCCAAATTATTTCCAAATGGAGGACCAGCTTGCCAGGTTGATAGCATTGCCGACATTGCTGCTTTTGTTTCAGATTACATTAATGCCTTGCAAACTGCATTTCCTACTATGGAGATCGGGCAAATAATCCTCTATCCTCAGGTTAGCGTTGATGAGATAAAAACCTATCTTACTGAAATGGAGAGCCTGGGAACTTCATTGTCGTATATAACCCTGGATGTACATGGTGCCAGAATTTTTGAATATGGCACACCCGGAGGGATTGTAAGTTTGAGAGAGGTCAGAAATGATTTACAGGAATTGAAACTATTTTTTGATACACTGAATATTGGATTTGGCCCAATATTAACCGATCTTGGCTGGAATTGTAAGTATTGGGAGATTGGGGAATATGTGGATGAAACCTATTACAATGGTGCTATGTTCTGGATTGACCCGGTGAAACAAGCCATTGGTGAACCAGAATACAAAATTTTTCAAAGCTGGGTATCTCCGCATTATTCCGACACGAATCTACTTCGCCAAACATTCCCAATCAACCTCCCTGAAAACAATTACGATATCTTCAGCCATACACGACTTTTACTCGATGGTTTGAGTGTTCTGAGTTCACCTCCGGTGGGTCTGCAAGAAAGACAACAAAACCCTGTAGAAGGATTCATGCTTCACCAAAATTATCCCAATCCTTTCAACCTGAAAACTACGATTTGCTATTTGGTACAAACCCCAACACATGTGCACCTAAAGATTTACGATATGTACGGAAAATCCATTATCACTTTGGTAAATAAAAACACTGCAGCAGGAGAACACAAGGTTTCCTGGGATGGCCGGAATTCAAATGGCCTGACTATGCCCGTGGGTATTTATTATTGCGTAATGAATATTGAAGGCCGGTCGTTGAGTAGTCAATTGGCGTTTTTACAATAACGGTTTCTATCAGTGATGTCTTACATACAAATTTCTTTCAAAAGCAATATCAATAAGGCCAATGATATGATTTCTTAAAAAACGAAAACAGCTGATTTTTGTCACTAAACCGAAAATAATAATATTGGCGTTTCTTTGTAGCTCATTATTTACATACATCAATGCAGGCAATCCTAACTTCAACCATCACCTGACCTAAATGCGGACATCAAAAGGAAGAAACCATGCCAGTGGATTCCTGTCAATTCGTTTATGAATGCGTATCATGTGGTGATGTTATTAAACCAAAAGCAGGAGATTGTTGTGTTAATTGTTCTTATGGTACGGTAGGCTAACTACTCATTCGGGAGAGTAATGATTGTTCCTGATGCGGGTAATGTTTGGGGTTCATGGTACCAAAGTAAACTGACAAGAATCATGGCACATTGGATAAAAAGTTAGGTACACAATGTGAATGTAATTGGCGAAAATTCTTTCCAATATTTGCAAAACATTATAGTTGTAAAAGGAACCTTCTATAGATTTAAGTGTTAGTGAAATCAATGAGCAACATTAACTTATTGAGGCTGCTGCACAAATTCCATTTCGATGTTGTTGACTGCTCCGTCCTTCAAACTGATTTTAACATTGCCATACCCAGCGGTATCCATACTGTGCGTAACAATGATGATAGTAATATCTTCGTTTTTGTTGATTGATTTAAGCATATCAAGAACATCATTTGCCAATGCCGGATCGAGATTACCTGTAGGCTCGTCTGCAAAGATAAAAGAGGGTTTATTAACCATCGCCCTTGCGATGGCAACCCGTTGTTGCTGGCCTGCCGAAAGTTCCCTCGGATAATGATTTAACCTGGTTTCAAGCCCAACAGCCCTTAACACTGATTTTGCTATTTTAATTTGTTCCAGCTTAGGATGCCTATTCAGAATTAGCGGAAACATGGTATTTTGAATGGCTGACATATAAGGTACCAGCGAAAAATTCTGCATGATAAACCCCACATGCTTTTGACGAAATTTCGATAATTCCTGATCACTTGCACTTGTTAGGATCTGATCGTTAAAACTGATGAAACCACTGGTTGGTCTTATCAAACCGCACAATGCCATTAGAAGGGTAGTCTTTCCCGATCCTGAGGGACCAGTAATAGTAACAAAATCTCCTTTATCAATTTTAAGAGTAACATCATTTATTGCGTGTATCAAACCATCACGATGTTGGTAGGTTTTTGTAAGTTTATGAGTTGAAAGTATAGGCATCATATATCCTGCATATTTGAAAAAGGCTCGAATTTAGAGGCCAGATAAGCTGGAAATAATGATCCGGCCACACTGATAAATACCGAAATAAAAACCGCCCAAAGTAAGAGTACCGGAATAGGTTCGATGTTCATGCCTGCAATGAGTGGACCTATAAACCAGGCGATAGCAGCTCCAACAAAATAACCGAGTATACCACCTGAAACCCCCAGGAATATGGCTTTATAAAGCAGGGTTTTGTAAACGGTGATTCTTGGAAAACCAATCATCCGCATGATACCAATCTCCTTTTTACGTTCATTTACATTGGCCCACATATAATTCCCGATTGATATACCTCCAATAACAATAATTATTATGAGCATAATTAATGATATTCGGCTCATGAGAGCATTGGTTTTTATTTGAGTTGAAACTATCTGGCCAATTGTTGTAATTTTTGTATCCGGTAAAATATTTCTTAATTTACCAAGCAATCCATCTGATATTGCATTGCAGCATCCCATAATTTCAATTGCGCTTATCTGATCAGGAATGCCAAGCATTTTCTGTGCTGTATGAAGATGTACAAATACCCTATCGTCGTCAACTGTTCCAGTTTCGGTGAGCACCTTTGCAACTTGCA
>Ga0070728_10000627_pt1 | contig 65380 bp, 53 predicted proteins | sample tdDd471_FD_66723 | JGI IMG/M metagenome (GOLD analysis project Ga0070728, IMG submission 66723) | Marine sediment microbial communities from the Atlantic coast under amendment with organic carbon and nitrate - tdDd47.1 | ecosystem: Environmental > Aquatic > Marine > Coastal > Sediment | place... | reverse complement strand
AGAAGTAGTACTGGAGCTCAAAACTGGTCTATGACCATTAATGGAATTGCTGTTGGGAGTGGTAATGTTACAACTGGTGGTACCTCTATTGGAACAACAAATGTTTCAAATACTATTTCTGGGCTTTCAGGAACCATAACAGTCCAATTGGCTTTAAGTGGAGCAACTGCATCTGGAACTTTTAGATTAGATGATTTTACTTTGAATGGTACTGTAACTTCATCTTGCACACCTCCAGCAGATCCAGTTGGAAGCATTTCTGGGACAACTCCAGCCTGTACCAATACCACTTTAAGTTATTCTGCGCCAAATGCCAATTTATATTGGCAAACAACAGCTACAGGAACTTCAACGGCCAATCCTACAACGGCAACCTATAATGTCTCTACATCAGGCACTTATTATGTTAGGGCTTTTGATGGGGTTTCTTGTTGGTCCACCAATAGCGCGAGTTATGCCGTAACCATAAACAATCCACCGGTAATCAGTACTCAGCCTCCAAATAGAAATATTGCGATAGGAAATAACACCACTTTTAATGTGGTAGCTGCCAATGCAACTGGATATCAATGGCAAGTGTCTACCAATGGAGGTGCCAACTGGAGCAATTTAACCAATGCTGCTCCATATTCCAATGTTTTTACAAATACCTTGAATATTTCCAATGTAACCCTAGGGATGCACAACAATCTATATCGCTGTGTGATAAATGCCAATGCTCCTTGTGGCAATCTTAATTCTGCTTCTGGGACTTTAACTGTTTTTAATAACCCTCCTAATAATGCTACTGGACTGGAAGCTTGTATAGGTGATACAAGTATAGATTTAAGCTGGAATAATTCTTCAAGTGGTGCTACTGGATATATTGTTTTTGTTCAACCTAATGCCACCATTCCTTTTATGCCAGCTACAAGTGCTGGAGATGCAGATAGCTATATTGCAAATACCAACTATACTCTAGCCACAACTTATGGAACATTGGGTAGAGCTGTCTATAAAGGCAGTCTTAATAATATAAACATAACAGGTTTAACCAATGGTTTGGATTATACTTTTAAGGTAGTTGCCTACAATGGTAACACCCTTACAGGGTGGGCAAGTGGAATTAATTCTTCGGGTTCATGGAATGATACTTTCCTTATTGACACACCTGATGCCAACATTACAAGCGCTTCCATCGCTTCTACATCATCTGTAATATCTTGGACTAATCCTTTACCTACATCCTGTTACGAGATATTAATAGTTGCTAACCAAGGAAGTGCAACAACTTTTATTCCTACAGGTGATGGTTCTGGTTATATTGCGAACGCAAACTATAGTGGGCCTGATTCTTTTGTATTTAAGGGTAATGGCATCACTACAACAGTAACTGGTTTAACAGATGGCCTAAACTATTGCTATACCATTTTTGCAAGGAACATAAATACAAATGATTGGTCTAGAGGGAATACTGTTTGTCAAACAACAGGAATTACATATTGTTCATCTAGTGGAGGAACATCTACTAATTCTGGAATTGTGAATGTTCAGTTAAACACTATTAACAATTCATCTGGCTCTACTAATGCTTATACCGACTTTACTGGGATTACAACAAGCCTCTCTTTAGGTCAACAATATGATTTAAGTGTTAATGTTAATACGGGTGGAAATTATACTTCGCATGTAAAAGTTTGGATTGATTGGAATCGGGATGGTTCTTTTAACAATTCTTCTAATGAAGCTATAGAATTAGGCACATTAACGAACACCACAAATGGGCAACCTACCTTATCTCCATTAAACATCAGTATCCCTACTAATGCAGCAATTGGAAATGTGAGAATGAGAGTTAGTTCAAAATCTGATAACGGTGAAGGTTATGCTACACCATGTGAAGAAGGTATTTTTAATTTTGGCGAAGTAGAAGACTACACCATAAACATTGTACGACCAACAGGGCCAGAAATACACTTGAAAGGTAATAATAATGTTATTAACAATGGAGATACCACAACCAGTGGTTTGAACAATACTGCTTTTGGTGCAACAAATGTTAGCACATCCATTGTTAAAACCTTTGATATTGAAAGTATTGGTACTGGTACTTTGAACTTAACTGGCGCACCACAACTTGTTCAAATTAGTGGAACCCATGCGAGCGATTTTACCGTAACTGCATCCCCTTCCAACTCGATAGCTTCAGGAACTCAAACATCTTTTGATATTACATTTACGCCATCTGATGTCGGGACACGTATTGCAACCGTTTCTATACAAAACAACGATATTACGGATAGCGAAGACCCTTACGTTTTTACTGTTAAAGGGGTTGGGAATGGAAGAGAAATAAATGTTCAAGGAAACAGCATGAATATTCCTAATGGAAATGTAGCTATCAGTCCATTGGATCATACTTTTATAGGAAGTGCCAATATAAATCCTTTAAACCCTACAATAGCATCGAAAACATTTGAAATTGAAAACTTAGGGAATCAATCTTTGAATGTTTCTACTATTTCAATCACAGGAGCCGATGCTTTAGATTTTTCAGTAACACCAACAAATTTTTCTGTAGCAGCAGGGAATTCTGAAACCATCACTGTTACTTTTGACCCTTCTACTCTAGGAATTAAAAACGCCATAGTATCTATAGCCAATAATGATATTACTGGAGGAGAAAACCCTTATACATTTGCTATTCAAGGAAACGCTTTAAATTATACAGAATGTGCACCAGCTGCTCCTCAAATAATTGTAGCCCAAGATTTTGAATCCAGCACATCTGATACTTGGGCTTATACTGTGATTCATGCACCTATCCCTAATTATTGGGATGTAACGTCTAATTTATCCATAATTAATGCAGCTCAAAATGGTTCAAATTTTTGGGGGATTACAGATCTGGAACGTTCCGGACACACGAATCAAACCCATGAAATGCATTTTACACATACAGGTCTTACAGCTTATGAAAATGTTGAATTTAGTTTTTATTATTATACTTTTGATTTAGACTCTGAAGACAGCTTGGTTTATGAAATATTTTACGACAGTGCCTCTCAGGGTACAGTGGCTTTATTAAAAGATTCTGGTGGATGGACTCAAGTAACCCATGCAGTTCCTGATACTGTAAACACCTTTGAGATTATAATTTATCCAGATGTAAGTGCTGGATTAACATTTGATGAAGTTGGATTGGATAACTTTAAATTAACTTCTACCGTCGATCAAGTTAAAATATGGGATGGATTTGCATGGAATGGAGATGGCTCAGCACCAACATCGTATCAAAAAGCTGTTTTTACTGGAGATTATGTTACTGCAAATCATGGTGGTAGTGTTGAAGCTTGTGAATGTGAAATTAATTCAACTGCAACAGTAACAATTTCAAACAACACTTACCTAAAAGTTGAAAATAATATTTTGGTAGCTGGCGAAATATATGTAGACCCACAAGGATCTCTGGTACAAGTGAATGATTTAGGAACCATGACCCTTACTGGTACTGGTAAAAACACTTTATCTAAATTAACTCATCCACTCCAACATTGGTACGATTACACATATTGGAGTTCTCCTTTAGAAAGTGCCCAAATTGAAAACGCTTTAATAGACGCCAATGCGAACAGACGATATGTTTACAGAGCCAATTTCTTTAATGACTTACTAATTGAAGATGCAAATACAGGAACTTTTACTCCTGGTCAAGATGATATTGACGACGATGGAAACGATTGGTTCAATCAGCCTTCTGGAACTATGACTCCAGGTGTAGGATATGCTGCTACCCATAGCAATATAGGTTTTACGGCAAATCAATCTTATCTATATTTGTTTGAAGGCTCATTAACTTCTGGTGGAGCTTTTAATAATGGCTTTGTAAATGTCCCTATTTATATAGACCCAACTGTTGTCTATAATAATTGGAATTTTATAGGGAACCCCTATCCTTCTGCTATTAGTGCTCAAACATTTTTTGAAGAAACATCTTCCATTCTTGAAGGAGTTATTTATTTGTGGTCTCATTATACAAACGCTGATGCTAATGCTCCTGGAAATCAAAATTTAAATTTTTCTCAAGATGATTATGCCATAATTAATTATGTTGGAGGAGTGGCTACAGGTTCTGCTTCTGTAAGTGGTTCAAACATACCCAATGGGTATATTGCTTCTGGACAAGGTTTCTTTGTGATAGGAAACAAATCTTTTGCAGGTTCTCCTGGGTTTTATAATGAACCTATTTTTAACAACTCCATGAGAGTTACTGGAAATAACAATCAATTTTTTAGAACTTCAACTACAGAAGCCAACAGGTTATGGGTTAATTTAACTTCGGATAATGGTGTATTTAATCAAGTTCTTATCGGCTACCTTGATGGAGCAACAAATGATGTTGATGCTATGGCTATTGATGCACTTAGGAACTTATCAACAGGAGCTAACTCTATATTATATTCTCTAATACCAGAATCTGATAAAAAATATGCCATTCAAGGAAAACACCCTAACAGTTTGAATTTAGATGAAGTTATTCCACTCGGCTTTTACACATCTATAAATGAAGCAACTTTATATAGTTTGTCCATTGAGCAATTTGAAGGGGAGTTTTTCTCCAATAACAATGTTTTTGTAAAAGACAACCTATTAAACATTATCCATAATTTAAATAATGCTCCTTACACATTCACCTCAGGAGCAGGTGAGTTTAATGAGCGTTTTGAATTGGTGTTTAGGGACTCTTTCCTTTCGGTAAATGAAGAAGAACTTACTTCAAACCATGTTAGTATCATAGAACATGACAATGGAGAGGTTACATTTAAGGTTCCAAGTCAATATAAAATACAAACTGTTGATATTATAGACCTTTTAGGAAGAACTGTTTACAACTTAAAAGGAAATAGTTCCACCGAAACATACAATCTTTCTAATTTAAGCCAGGCAACTTATGTAGCTAGAGTAACTTTAGCAAATGGGCAAGTGCTCACTAAAAAGGCTGTAAAACGTAAGTAAGCTTGTTGTTTAGTTGTTGTTTGTTGTTGAGGAGCGATAATACTTTGAAGACACTTCGACAGGCTGAGTGTGACACAAATTAGAAGAAGCCACTACAACACATGTTTGTAGTGGCTTTTTTGTTTGTTTTTAGTTACAAGCTATAGCTTAAAGAAATAATCAGGTTTCTTCCTGGAGAAGCAATTCCTGAGGAATAGGTTTTATAACGTTGGTCTGTGATGTTCTCCAAACTGGCTGTTAGGGTTGCTGCTTTCGTGATTTGGTATTGGGTTCTTAAATTTAAGGTGTACCAAGAAGGAGCGTAAGGGTTTCCGTTGTCGTCTAGAGCATACATATAATCCTTGCCTTGTTCTGAAGGTGCCAATTGATAAAAAGACAATTCGCTGTTATATTCAGCGAAGGCATCGACTAAAAATTTATTTTTTTGCCAAATAAAATGGGTGTTCCCAAAATTAGGCGACACATGTCTCGCTGGAACTTCACTGCCATCTGCATCCTCTTCTTTTCCACCAGTAACATTATATTGGGAGGTAAGCTTAAGATGATTGGTCAAGTTTAAACGCACTCCAGCTTCAAAGCCATATATTTTGGCATCAGAAGCATTTTGTATGGCCTGTACATTGCTCAATTCACCATTATACATAATTTCAGTTTCTCCATTTAAAGTATAATCCCTTCTTACCAATGCTTGATCTAAATAGGTATAATAAGTAGCGACATCAAAAATAACCATATCATCAAAATTTAGGGTTAGACCTAACTCGCCACCATAAGCATACTCAGCCTTTAAATCTGGATTAGGCACTACCACAGAACCAGGTTCTGAATCGAAAACCTTTCCAATATCATCAATATTGGGTGCCCTAAAAGCCGTAGATAAATTAAATCGCCATTGTAAAATATCATTGGCTAACCAACTAATTCCTGCCGAACCCGTTAAAGCTCCAAAATTTAGATCGGTTTCAGTAAAAGGTAAATTTAGAAATTGATTGTTTTCGGTGAAATTGGCATGCATTAAAATATAATTGTAACGTAAGCCAGACTGTAGGATAAATTTATGGTTTGGTTTAAACTTAATATTGGTATAAGCTGCCATGGATTGCCATGTAGAACCATTGGGATATCTAGACACGATTGGAGCAGTTTCGTTGGTCTCTATGTTCAATTCCTTGCCTGTGGATTTTACTTTATTGTACACATACTCCACACCATAGAACAATTCGGTTTTTGGAGATAGTAATTTTTCAAAGTCGGCATTAAACGACACTGCATCTACAGCTTCTTCTGTCATGCTTTTCATCACATCTCGATAGTCCCTATCGTTTCTGCTTTCTTTAAAATTTTGATAGGCTAGAGTTGTTTGAATTTTATCGTATAAATTGGAACTGCTGCTTATTTTGGTCATTTGCAGGTTACCCATAAACCATTGCTGTGGGCCGTAATACCATTCTGCTGAACGTAAATCATCTCCACGATACCTAATTAACCTATCGTATCTTGAGTAATCCGATGTTTTTGTATAAGTTACACCTAAATCGAAACTTAAGTTTTCTTGTGGCTCAAAACGTACTTTTTGCATGAGGTTTATTTGGTCATAACCTGTTGGCACTTGTAATTTAGGGTTGTCATTAGACACTATTTGGTCCTGGCCATTATTGGTTACCACATATTCTGGTCTTAAATAATCGTTTGGTCCATGGCTTCCCATTCTTAGGTCGTCAAAATCGGAATATGAAACACTGGTTAAGAACGCCCATTTTTTGAGACCGAAATTTAAATCCAGATGACCTGTTTTTTCTTTGTTTGCCGTTGCATATCTAGCAACAGCATTGGCTTTAAAATACAGCTTGTCTGAATAGGACACTTGTGGTTTTTTGGTATAGAAGCTCATAACACCTCCTATGGCATCACTACCATAAACCACAGAACCAGCTCCAAGGGTAATTTCTGTGTTTTGTATGGTAAACGGATCGATAGAGATGACATTTTGAAGGTTTCCACTTCTAAAAATGGCGTTGTTCATTCGCACACCATCTACGGTAAGCAACAATCTGTTGGTTGAAAAACCTCTAATCATAGGGCTTCCTCCTCCTAACTGACTTTTTTGGATATACACATTCCCAGAGCTTTCCAACAAATCGGCACTGGTTTGTGGATTTGAGATTTGGATTTCCTTGGCAGAAATTCCAATAATTTTTTGAGGAATGTCTCTTTTGTTTTGTTCAAACTTAGAGGCAGAAATAACAATTTCATCCAGACCTTCAATTTTGGCTTCCAATAAAACCGTATGGTTGTTGGCAATGATGGTCTCTTTTTTAATTTTTAACTTTTTGTGGAGTAAATCTTCAAAATAAAGATATTCAAAGTCTGTAAAAGAATTTAAAGAGGCCATCCCTTCAAAATCTGTTATCACCATTATGGTTTTAGTTTGGTTATAAATAGTTACACCAGGAACGGGTAGCCTAGATTCACTTTCTAATACTTTAATTTCTTGGGCTTGAGCAGGTATGACAATACAGAGCCAGAGACCTATTGTTAAAAACAATCTCATGTTGGTTAGTTAAAAATTTATGAATTAAATACTTGATTAAAAATTTCCATGGATTGAGGTTTTCTGAACCCCTCCAGATGCAATTCAAAATATAAAAGCATCATTTTTAAAAAAGACTGTCTTTGATTTGAATTGATTTTAATCGTGTTTAACTTATCAAAATTTATGCCCAAGAGGTGTTTTAAGAGAATTATATTTTCACCTGAAACTGCATACATATTTGTTTTGTGATGTTGGAAGGTTCCTTCTGCCAAATTAAACCAAGATTCGTTGTTTTGTGGTAATTCAGGATAAAATCCTAAATGTTTGGTGAGCTTCAGTAAAAACAGCAAATGGAAGTTGGCATAATGGTTATGGGTATCCAACCATTGCAAAGTGGTTTCCAGGTAGGTATAAAGATGTTCGTTTGATTCTTCTTCTTTTAAGGTGCTGGTTAGAAGCTCGGCCAAAAAAAAAGTAATGGCGCTTTTTATTACATGGGTTTGTAAATTACTGTACAGATAGTGCACCTTAACCTCTTTAACTTCTTGCAAAGACCTATTGTTTTTGTGCAAAGTGACTAGCTGTAATTGGGAAAGCAATTGAAAATAGGCAGATTTTGAATTTCCTTTTTTAGAACTGGATACGTTTCTAAGCAAATAACTTACAAGACCATATTTTTGAGTATAACATTTAACAATTAAATCGTTATCCCTGTATTTTATCTTTGATAAAACAATGGCATTTGTAGTTGTTAGCATTATCTCACCACCATTAGTTTAAGCACCTTTGTTTCGTAAGAATCCAAATCGGATAGCATGATAAGATACACTCCAGAGGCAACAGAGTTATTCCCTAGGTTTTTTCCATTCCAATAGGCCGAACCTCCATCAATCTCTAAATTATAACCTCTATATCTGGTATTTACGTTGGATTGAGCTTCTGCTACCAAATTACCTTCTATATCTGTAATTTTAATATTCATATTTTCGGTAATGCCTCTTATTTGAATTTTTTTATCATTCATGTTATAATCCGGTCTTACTGGATTTGGAAAAATAAAGGCATTTTCTAAGGTAGTCATGGTCTCTGAACCACCGGATCCGTAAGACACCAGTCCTTTGTCTGTAGCAATGTAAACTATGCCGTTGGTTTGGTCAATGGCAACATCTACCACGTTGTTTGTTGGCAAAGGGGAGTTGTCTTTTGTGAAATGGTAAATGGTTTCTTGGCCATCTGATGAAAAATAGTATAATCCAGCACCAATAGTTCCAATCCATTTGTTGTTGGAACCATCCACCTCGATGTCAGACACATAGGTTTGAAATAAAAGTTCTTGTGGCAATCCATCATCCAATACAATAATAGATTGCGCTTCTATTGCTGGATCGGTAAAGAAACCTGCCGTATTGTACAATACCCTTAAACCATTAATTGTACCAATCCAGATTTGATCTCTTTTATCAATGGCCAGTGAAGAAACAAATGCTGTAGGCATGTTTTGTTCTTCGGAATACAACCCTCTAAGTTGACCATCTTTATAGCCTATAAGTCCATTTTTATAAGCTCCAATCCATTTGGTACCATTAGCATCAATTTCAATATCGCTGTAACCCCATTCGCCTTCTAAAGCATCGGGAATTAAATCTGTAAAATCATAACTATCCCATTGATTTGAGTTTGGATCATAGGATACCAATGGTTTTGCAACACGAGCTGTCATGGTCCATAAGACTCCATTTGAATCGAAGTTAGAGGCACTGACCCTAATACTTTTATAATTAGGTGCACTGGGAATCACGAGGGATCGTAAAGCACTATTGGACTCATCATATAAGATATCTGGAGTATCATTATTTACTTCTAATAATCCATCTGAGAAGGAACTGATAAATACTTGTTGGTTATTAAATGGGTTTACAGCTATTTTATTTAAATTTCTGGCTCCTAAAACACTATCAAATGGCACATTTACCCAGGATTCATCTATAAGGTGGCTAAAACCCCACTGCCTAATTGGAGCAGGATTATACGTTAAGTTGTAGTCTCCATAGGAAACCCAAAGATTATTAGGAATGGTTTGTATGGCAAAGGCATTATTTCTTAAAGGGCCGTCTGGATGTATTTCTGTTATATCTGTTTGATTGGCATATGCTATTTTTAAAATACCATAATCTGTAGTTCCAATATACATATACTCACTATCAAAAGTTGTGACAGAAAATTCAGTAGGGTAATCTGGAAGTATTGGTACAACGGTTATTTCATTAAAAGCATTGTCGAAAAAATAAGATTCATTTTTAGTAGTTACAAAAAGATTGTTATTGGATTCACTAAAATCTAAAATTGGATCTGGTATGGTTGTTATTGAATTTATGGAAGTATCTAAAACCTCAAACACCTGTCTATTTGCTTTAATGATATAAATTCTATCATCCATTGTAGATTCTACAGCAATGACATTACCTCCTGTTACGGTTTGCCATTCTTGAAAGTCTATTAAATTGTCACTGTTCACCAAGGCTCTTTTTAAGCCTCCACCATCTAAACATGCAGCAAAAATATAGCCTCCAGAAATAGCGGTTTGTTTAACCCTTAACTGAGAACCTCCAGAACCAATGTAATAGGTGTCCCCAAATTCCAGTCTGGACATATCGTATACTGAAATACCATAATCAGTGGCTATATAAAGCAGCTCATTATATTCTTCAAAATGATTAACCCTTTTGTCATTAGGAGGAATGGTTGGTTTATCCAAAATATCGACAATTGTTAAAATATTGCTGTCATCTTCCAAAGCAATTTCTATAAGTCCATTTGCATAGCCAATAACGAGCATTTGATATGCTTCGCTATAATGAATGGTTGAGATTTCTTCACCTGAAAGTCCGTTTATAGTTGTAAGTGTTTCCATTTCAGAGGACATAAGATCATAAGAAAACACAGCATTCTCTGCAGCCACGTATATTTTACCATTACCTTGTGTGACATCCTTTACATTTAGGTAGGAAAAGTGTCCTTTCCATAACGCAGAATAATCCTGGGCCATTAAAGATACTGGAAACAAGAAGATTAAAATTAGGTAGTTTCTGATATTCATAGTCATTTAAAAACTTTTCAAATATATCTATATATAACGAGTTTTAGAATAAAAACATATAAATTGAACAAAAAAAAGCTTCCAATTTGGAAGCTTTTCATTTTTATATTTAGGAAATTATACCACTCCTTGTGCCAACATGGCATCTGCCACCTTAACAAATCCAGCGATATTCGCTCCTTTCACATAGTCAATATAACCATTATCCTGTGTACCATAAAGAACGCAAGACTCATGAATGTTATCCATGATTTGTTTTAACTTGGCATCCACTTCGTCTCTAGTCCAATTTAGCCTTAAAGAGTTCTGGCTCATTTCCAATCCGGAAGTTGCCACACCTCCTGCATTGGATGCTTTTCCTGGAGAAAACATCACTTTTGCATTCTGGAAAGCTGTAATAGCTTCAGGTGTGGTTGGCATGTTAGCACCTTCTGCCACTACCTGAACCTTATTTTTTATTAGCATATGTGCTTCTGCTTCGTTTAATTCATTTTGAGTGGCGCATGGCATAGCTACATTACAGGTTACAGACCAAGGTCTCTCTCCCTCATGGAAGGTTGCAGAAGGGTATTTATCAAGATATTCGTTAATTCTACCTCTTCTAACATTTTTGATTTCTTGAACATAAGCCAATTTTTCTGCATCAATTCCATCAGCATCGTAAATAAATCCTGAAGAATCCGATAAGGTTACTACTTTGGCTCCAAGTTCTGTGGCTTTTTCACATGCAAATTGTGCGACGTTTCCAGATCCAGAAATCACCACAGTCTTTCCTTGAAACGTATCATTTTTTGTGGCCAACATATTTTTGGCAAAATACACGCAGCCATAACCTGTAGCTTCTGGTCTAATTAAAGATCCTCCAAAAGAGATACCCTTTCCTGTTAAGACACCTGTAAATTCGTTTTTTAATCTTTTATATTGTCCGAACATATATCCAACTTCTCTTCCACCAACTCCTATATCTCCAGCAGGAACGTCGGTATCTGGACCTATATGACGGAATAACTCTGTCATAAACGATTGACAAAAACGCATAACTTCATTATCGCTTTTCCCTTTAGGGTCAAAATCACTTCCACCTTTTCCTCCACCCATTGGCAAGGTTGTAAGCGAGTTTTTAAATACTTGTTCAAATCCTAAAAATTTTAAAATGCTTAGGTTTACAGATGGGTGAAAACGCAAACCACCTTTGTAAGGTCCAATAGCAGAATTGAACTCTACCCTAAACCCTCTATTTACTTGAGTCTTTCCTTGATCGTCAATCCATGGCACTCTAAAGATTATTGTGCGTTCCGGCTCAACCATTCTCTCTAACAACATTTTATCCTGATATTTAGGATTCGCTTCTATAAATGGAATTACAGTTTCTGCCACTTCATGTACAGCTTGTAAAAACTCCGGTTCATGCCCATTCTTTTCCTTTACAAGACTTAGAAAAGCATCTATTTTATTTTTCATTTAATTTAAATTTAATACTGTTGTGTAATTTGTTAATTTGTTCAGCAAATATACATTATCTTTAAAAATTAATTATTATTTTTTGTTTTTTCACAATGTTTATTGGAGAATAAATTATTAGATTTAGCTTATTAAAGTAAAAAACTACCTGTAATTTGCATTTTATCCGATTTATTTGGTAGTTGGTCGAGTTTTTATATATTTGTTTATTATTATGCTCTAATTATCGAATGCTTATATGTGCAATTTGAAACAGTTAACCGTATTCTTTTTCCTACTTATTGGAATTCAGTCAAGTTTTTCTCAACTTGGATTTTCACATGAAATTGGAGCCATAGTAGGTCCTGTTCAATTTCGATCGGATTTTGGAGTTCGAAATGATGAAGGTACCAATTATGGAAACTCAGGATATGGAATAGGTATTGTACATTACATCAATTTTGCTTACAGAGCAGATTGTAATTGTTATTCTACAGACACCTATTTTAACGATCATTTCAAATTAAGAAGTGAGATTTCCTTTAACAAAACCAAGCTAGACCATCATGGGCAATGGGCTGATGGAAATTCGGTTGATGCTGCCAAACTAAGAGCCCACACTGGGGAAGCCAATAATTTTGATATTGGTATGCAATTAGAATATTTTCCTTTAAGTATTCGAGACTTTATGGCTTTTGCTTACAGGTTTGCGCCTTTTGTGAGTTTAGGAGTTCATTATACATCGTACAACCCTAAGGCATATACCAATTTTATGGATCCTGATACAGGAATTGTAGATGGAAACATTAACAATGCCAACAATTTCTGGAGTGCTTGGGAACCTGGTTCTATAGACCCTTCCAAAGGGAGTACTTGGTCTGTGGTAACCAGTATTGGAGTTCGATATAAGTTAGCTCCTCTATCTGATTTGATGCTGGATTTGAGATGGCAGTATTATGGAAGTGACTGGATAGACGGTTTAAACCATCAATTATCTTCTAACAAATATAACGATTGGCTAATCTGGTTGAATTTTGGATATATTTATTATCTGGATTAAAATTTTAAAACACATAAGACGCCAAGACATGTTCTTGGTTTTTTTTGGTTTAATTTATAGCTTGTTTTAAGTCTTCAATCAAGTCGTCTATATCTTCAATGCCAACACTTAACCTTATCAAGGAGTCTAAAATCCCTGTTTTTTCACGCGCTTCCTTGGGTATGCTGGCATGTGTCATACTTGCAGGATGTCCTGCCAAAGACTCAACACCTCCTAAAGATTCTGCCAAGGTAAACACCTTTAATGTTTCAACAATTTTAATGGCTTCTTCAAAATTATTTCCTTTGGTAGAAAATGACAGCATTCCACCAAAACCTTTCATTTGTGCTTTTGCAATTGCATGATTTGGATGGTGCTCAAATCCAGGCCAATACACGTGCTCTATCTTGGGATGGTTGGATAAATACTCGGCCACTGCTTTCCCATTTTCACAATGACGCTGCATTCTTACATGTAGGGTTTTAATGCCTCGTAAAACCAAAAAGCTATCTTGAGGGCCACAAATGGCTCCACTGGAGTTTTGAATAAAGTAAAGTTTGTCTGCCAAGTCTTTATCTTTTACCACCAAAGCTCCCACAACCACATCGCTATGACCACCAAGATATTTGGTTGCAGAGTGCATGACAATATCCGCACCCAAAGTTAATGGTTGTTGCAAATAAGGGGTTGCAAAAGTATTATCAACAGCAGAAGCAATTTGTGTTTTTTTGCTATGGTTGCACAAGCTTTTATATCTATAATGTTCATCATTGGGTTGGTTGGGGTTTCAACCCAAATAAGTTTGGTATTTTCGTTGATGTAAGCTTCTATGTTTTCAGCTTGTTGCATCCCAATAAAGTGAAACTTAATCCCAAATTTTTTATATATGGATGTAAACAACCTATAGGACCCTCCATACAAATTGTTTATAGAGATAACCTCATCGCCTACTTGCAACAGTTTTAACACAGCATCTATGGCAGCTAAACCAGAACCAAAAGCCAGTCCATAATTCCCGTTTTCTAGACTTGCTAAAGCATTTTCCAGGGCTGTTCTAGTTGGGTTATGGGATCTGGAATATTCGTAACCTTTATGTGCTCCAGGTGTAGATTGAGCATAAGTTGAGGTTTGATAAATAGGTGGCATAACAGCGCCATATGCTGGATCGTGTTGTTGGCCTCCATGTATTGTTTTGGTGTTGAATTTCATGGGTTGTAAAGTTTTAAGCCAATAAGAAACCTGTTTGCTTTCTTATTTAAAGTTCATTAAAAATGCATGGGTAAAGCTTACCATTACAAATTAAAAAATTATTTCATACAAAGTTACTGTTTAATTCGGTCTATTGGAATGCAATAACTACCTTTAACATCATCTTAATCCTTTAGTGCCATGCGTTTTAAAATTTTTATTTATGCCATCATCATTTCTTTAATCTCACAAACTTGTAAAGAGGAAAAAACCGTGGAGTTTCAAGAAGTTACCAAAACTACAACAAACAATAAACTACTTGAAATTCACATACCAGAAGCTTCTGGAAACGATGATATTTCCAAAAACATTAATTCTTCCATCCATCAGCATGTTATAAATTCTTTAAACATAAAAGATACTGAAGCTCCAGCCTTAAAAACCATAGAAGAAAGTATTGATGCTTTTAACAATGAGTACGAATCTTTTAAGACTGATTTTCCTGAAACCATTATCGCATGGGAAGCTCAAATAGATGGTGAAGTCATGTACCAATCTGCGGATGTTATTTCACTCTCCATTACAACATACATGAACACTGGTGGTGCTCATGGACACTTAAATGTTTCTTTTTTGAATTTTAATGCCCAAACAGGTAAAATGTTGAAAAATGAAGACCTGTTTGAAGATTATTTAGCATTTACCAAGATTGCCAAAACGTATTTTGATGAGGAAATTGCAGATAAAAAAGACCTGTATTTTGAACCAGATAATTTTACACTTCCCGAAAATATTGGATTTAACGAAGAAGGTGTTATTTTGCTTTACAACACCTATGAAATAGCTCCATATTCTTCTGGAATGACTGAAATACAGATTCCATGGGAAGAATTACAGACTTCATTAAACTATTTATAGAGCACGTTTTAGCGCCAAGATATAACCTAAATGAATGCCTTCATGAAAATTATTGAAATCTATGGCTTCATCTACATTTGTTAAAGTGCTTTTGGTAGTAACCGTGTACTCATTATAAGTTTCAAATACGTTATTGTTGTAGTCTTCTTTTGTTTTTTCTATGGTAGAAAACAGCAAACCTTTTATCAAATCCACTTCAGCCCAAGTAACATCTTGTTCCGGTTTGGTGCCTTTTCGGTATTTTTCTACCATGTCGTTTGTTAAAAGCATTGGCAATCCAGACAAATTGTAAACCAACAATTGCTGAGTGACAATGGTATGTGCAATGTTCCAAATAATATTGTTATTAAAGCCTTTGGGAACCTTGTTGAGTTCTTCTAAAGTGAAGGTTTCTAAAAACGTTTTAAATATTGCCCTATTTTTGTTTGTAATGTCAAAAGCCCAATCCATCTTGTTATTTTTTATTAAAAGTAATTATTTTTTCAATAAAAATGGACGTTCTTTGTCAAGAGAAAATAAATGTTAACACAAAAGTTACTCACTAACGTGAGCATAAAATGAAGAAGGTCTATTATTTAAAAACTTGCAATACTTGCTTACGTATTTTAAAGGAACTAAACCTACCTTCCGGGTTTGTTTTACAAGACATTAAAAACGAAGAGATTACTGTTAAGCAACTTGAAGAAATGAAACAGTTGGCTGGCTCCTATGAAGCCCTTTTTAGTAAAAGAGCCAAGCTTTACAAAGAAATGGATTTAAAAAATCAAGACCTGAAAGAAGCCGATTACAAACAATATCTTTTGGAACATTATACTTTTTTAAGTCGCCCTGTAATTGTTTACAACAACCATATTTTTGTTGGGAATTCCAAAAAAACAATCCAACTAGCCAAAGAAGCCATACATGGATAAAACCAGGATTTTTGCGCTTATTGCTGTGTTTTTGGTGCAGGTTATTTATGGTTTTACCTTTACGTTTGCCAACGATGTTATTGACGATGGATTTATAAAACCTTTCGGTTTTATTTTTATACGTGTTTTGGGAGCAGCCATTTTATTCTGGATTTTAAGTTTATTTACTCCCAAACAACGCATAGAACCCAAAGATTTTATCATACTGTTTTTTGCTTCTGTTTTTGGTATTGCCTTAAACATGTTAACTTTCTTTAAAGGTCTTGAATATACAACTCCCATCCATGCCTCTGTAATTATGACGGTAGTTCCAATTGTGGTGTTGGTTTTGTCTGCTTTTTTCTTAAAGGAAAGAATTACCGGTTTAAAAATTATAGGGATTTTACTCGGCTTTTCAGGTGCTATAGTATTATCGGTTTACGGCAAATCCACTCACGTAGCAGATCATATTCCTCTTGGAAATTTACTGGTATTTATTAATGCTGTTTCTTATAGTATTTACCTTATTATTATAAAAAAACTAACCAGCAAATATCATCCATTTACGTTTATAAAATGGTTGTTTTTGTTTGGGTTTATTTTGGTTCTGCCTTTTGGATATGGCGAATTTTCTACCATAGCCTGGACTTCTTTTTCACCATATATTGTGTTTTCAGTCTTATTTGTAGTGGTAGGGGCAACCTTCACCACTTATCTTTTAAACCCAATTGCCTTAAGGCATTTAAAAGCTTCAACTGTAAGTACGTTTTTATATATACAACCTGTAATTGCCAGTATTTTTGCTTTATTAATGGGAAGCGACACTATGAATTTAATTAAAATTGTAGCTGCTTGCTTAATTTTTACAGGTGTTTATTTGGTAACCAAAAAACCCAAACTATATCGTTAAATGAACCGGTTTTTTGCCAGAAACCCTTGTGTCTTCTTTTGTAAGGGTTTTATAAGCATCAGATTTTGGGAAGGTGTTTTTAATGGCCAATAAGGTTTCCGGCAATTTGGTTAACTTTCTGGAGTTAAGATCCATCCAAGCACCAAGCATTTCGCAATGGGCAATGTTTTCTCCTTTTTCATTGTAAAAATTATGATCGAATTTAAAAAACATCCCATCTTCACTTAAGCCAGAAACCTCTAAACCAACCACGATTTGCTGTCCTAAAAATGCTTCTTTAAAATAATACATATGTTCATAAAACACCACAGGACCAATATGGTATTCACCCAAAGTTTTCATACTAAAACCATTTTCAACCAAAAAGGCCATTCTGGTATGACTCATAAAATTAGTATAAGCACTGTTGGCCAAATGCCTGTTGGCATCTACATCACTCCATCTAATTTCAAACTGTTTTTTGTACATCTTGCATCTGTTTTTAAAAGAACAAATTTACATTTTTATATTATGCACGCATAACAAAATTAGTGTTTTCTAAACCTCAATATTTACCTACCTTTGTAACATACTATAAATAAGTTTATGATACACTCCATGACAGGTTATGGCAAATCGGTTTTACAATTGCCAAACAAAAAAATTACCATAGAAATAAAATCCCTTAACAGTAAAAATCTGGATTTGAATGCCAGAATGCCTTCTATTTACAGAGAAAAAGAACTGTCTTTAAGAAAACTTATTGCCAACACATTGGAACGTGGAAAAATAGATTTTTCCATATATGTTGAAATTACTGGTGAAGAAACCACCACACAGGTAAACAAAACCGTTATAAAACAATACATCAAGCAACTGAAAGATATTGTGGATGGGGACGAAACCGAACTTTTAAAAATGGCTGTTCGATTTCCTGATGCCCTAAATACAGAAAGGGACGATATTGATGAAGACGAATGGCAAGCTATTTTAAATGAAATAAATGTGGCTTTAAATAATATTGACATCTATAGATTGGACGAAGGAAAAGCACTTGAAACAGACTTTAGAATTCGTTTAAAAAATATTGAAACCTTATTGGAACAAGTTATTGCCATGGATCCCGAGCGTATAGAAGGTGTCCGGGAACGTTTGCGTAAAGGTGTTGAAGAGTTGAAAGAAAAAGTGGATGAAAACCGATTTGAACAAGAATTGGTATTTTACATTGAAAAATTTGATATCACCGAAGAAAAAGTACGTCTAAAAAACCATCTGGATTATTTTAATGCTGCTTTAAGTTCAGACGATTCCAATGGAAAAAAACTAGGTTTTATAGGTCAGGAAATTGGTAGGGAAATAAATACCATTGGCTCTAAAAGCAACTATGCTCCTATGCAAAAACTTGTGGTACAAATGAAAGACGAACTAGAGAAAATAAAAGAACAGCTTTTAAATGTGTTGTAGATTTAAAGTTCAAAGTTCAAAAATTAAATAATTATTCGTGACAAACAAACATCCACACAAAGGCAAGCTCATTGTATTTTCTGCTCCTTCAGGCTCTGGAAAAACAACCATTGTGAGACACCTTTTAAAACAAGACCACTTAAACTTGGAATTTTCAATTTCTGCCACTTCCAGAGAAAAAAGAGGCAATGAGGTACATGGAAAAGATTATTATTTTTTATCTGCTTCAGAGTTTAAAACAAAAATTAAAAACGAGGAATTCCTGGAATGGGAAGAGGTTTACAGAGATAACTTTTATGGTACTTTAAAAACCGAAGTGGAACGTATTTGGGCAAAAAGCAAACATGTTATTTTTGATATTGATGTGTCTGGTGGTTTGCGTATTAAACGAAAATTCCCAGAAGAAACTCTAGCGGTTTTTGTTAAACCACCAAGTATAGACGAGCTTAAAATAAGATTGAAAAAACGCCAAACCGAAAGTGCAGATAAAATCAATATGCGCATTGCCAAAGCGTCTGCCGAACTTGCCACTGCTCCTTTGTTTGATGTTATTATAGAAAATGATAACCTAGAAAAAGCTTTACAGGAAGCCGAGACTTTGGTGGATAATTTTTTACATAACAAAACGCTTTAAAAAATGAAAATAGGACTGTTTTTTGGTTCTTTTAACCCTATTCACGTTGGACATTTGATTATTGCCAATCATTTGGTGGAACACAGCGATTTAGACAAAGTCTGGTTTGTGGTGACACCTCATAATCCATTTAAAAAGAAAAGTACCTTACTTGACAATTACCAACGCCTGGAAATGGTTTACAGAGCTACCAAAGATTATGATTCCTTAAGTCCTAGCGATATAGAATTTAACTTACCTCAACCCAATTACACCATAAATACCTTAGCCTATTTGGAAGAAAAATTTCCAGATTACAAATTTAGCTTGCTTATGGGCGAAGACAATTTAAAGAGTTTTCACAAGTGGAAAAATTACAAACTTATCCTGGAACAGTACCATATTTACACCTATCCTCGTCTGTCTGAAGGGACTGTAGAAACTCAATTTAAAGGTCACGAAAAAATACATCACATTCAAGCTCCCATCATGGAACTTTCATCTACATTTATAAGAAAATCCATTAAAGCTGGTAAAAATGTAAAGCCTATGCTACCAGAACATGTATGGGAATATTTGGATGAAATGAATTTCTATAAATAAAAGCGCAGCCAATTGGCTGCGCTTTTAAATAACATTACTCTTATAAACACTAAAAGCGTTTTAACATCTTTTTGGTAACAACTACCTCATTATCCATTGTTGCCTTAGCTATATATGTTGCTTTATGTAAGGCTGGCAAACTATAGGTGGCGGAATTTTCAAAACCATCCAAAACATAAACTTTTCGACCCTGTACATCATAAATTTCAAGGCTTTTTACAGGATGCATATTAGAGGTTTTAAATGTGAATTCATTATTTCCAAGCTCAATAATACTTAACTGGTTTTTCAATTCCAGAGAATGTATAGATAGGGTGTTTTCTTGAAAAACAATCTCAAAACGATCATTAAATTCTCCAACTGAAGAAGTAAACACATAATCTGAATTTGTAAGGTTATGTGTTATATTCTGATAGTTGTCCTTTAAATAAACCGTATTGTTATGTAAAAAATCACCTTCATATTTAGCCAATGTAAAGGTATATAATGTAGCTTCGTCTATTGAGGTATAGAAGCCAAGAGGAATCACCTCTTCTAAGGTCAGGCTGCTTTCTGCTTTTCCTTGAATGGCGTATATTTTTTCAGTTTCATTTTCAATAAAGGTATAAATTATGGCAGCAGCATCTGTGGATAAATTTCTTGGTGTATCATAGGAAAGTCCATCATTCCCGTTAGAAGCTCCTTGAACATAAGCCATAAGCACTTGGTTAAATGCACCATTATCAGATGACAAGCTTACCCAGAGTTTATTGGCTTGATTTTCAGTTCTAAAAAATTGGGAATTGCTTGTGTTATCTGCCACTCTCATGCTATTATTAAAAACCACATCATCGTTTGTTAAACCTTGCACAAAAAAGCCTTGTCCAGAAGGAATATACCTATTGGGAATGATTGGTTTTCCTCCAGCTATTTCTCCACTTCCAGAATTAATGATTGCGTAATCATCACTATTAAAATTATAAACTTCGTTTCCATTATTTGTGGCATCTGGCAAAGAAGCATGAGACCAGAAATAAATGGAACCAGCTATTACAGAGCTATTCTCGGCAAAAAAGGCATCCACATCAATGGCACTAGGATATGGATTCCCAATAAAATTCCAATCGCTGTCACCATTATCTCCATTATAGTAAATGGGTGTTGTAATGGTTCCTGTGTTTAAAGGTCCATCAAAATTATGATCGTAAGTATTCCCAGAGACAAATCCAGCAGATTTTTGTGTGGCAGCGTACCCAACTCCAGGAACCAAAACATCGGTTCCAGCAAGATTGGTCCAATCGTCACCATTATCATCCACATCGTCATGCCCTGGAACATAGGTGTTCCCATTGTCAGTTTCCATTAATACATCCAAATAATTTTGGGCATTAAACCAATATCTTCTATTGGAATTTGCAAATGCTTGGTTTGCCGTAGTGTTGCTTACCGGAGAGCTCCAATAGGTATAGTCGTACCAATTTACTAACTGGGAGGTTGTTTTATTTACCGTTGATAGTCCTCCAGGTTTCAAAGTAAATACTCCAGAGTCTTCCACTTGAACAAAAGCGCCTTGGGTTTCTACAATTATTTGTCCATCCACAATAACGTCTGTTTTTACTTTAACAAAGGTATTGTTATCAACTGTTAAGGTTTTACCTGCATCAATATTCAGGCTCCAAGCCAATAAGTCGGAATTTGAGGAAGTTTCATAATTCCCAGATAAAGTAACAATGGTTTCAAGGTTTGGGATGCCATTGCTCCAGGTACTACCATTCCATATGGTTTCCTTTCTGGAAACTTCTCCTTCAACATTGATAATTTCATCTACCTGATTACTGAATTGCTGTCTGGTATCTGTTGGATCTGGAGCAAAGATGTGTATGGTTCCAGAATGAATTCCTACAGGCATACTGGATTTCAATCTTATATATACATCTACTGGACCCGAATCTATTATGGTATTAGGTATGATGAGCATGTTGGTAAAATTGTTATTAGCCTCTAAAGACACTTCATAACCTAAAGAAGCATTAATGGTATAAGATCTCTCTAAAGCCAACACATCGTTAATTTGAAACGATTGAGCTGCAGATGGTCCAGAGCCGTGAATATAATTAAAACCTGAAAGGCTAGTTGGAAAAAAATAGAACACAACACTTGGGATTGTGTGTGTGTGTGGATTGGTGTCTAAATGTGTCTTGCCAAGTCCAAAAAAAGGTAGGCATAAAACACCAATAAAGATAAGTGTGAGTAATTTTGTTTTCATAAGTAGGTTTTTTAATTGGGATATTTAACAACAAGTTAAATTTTAAAATCTAAAAAAGGTCTAAACAACAGTGTTTTTCGATGAAATGCAATAAATTGAAAGTGTTTTTTTACTTTCCAATTTGTTTTGTAGTCCTAATCACAGCCTGTTCATTCTTCCATTCAATCCATTTTTGGCCTTTTATACGTCTCATGGCATTATCAAAGTAACGCATCACCAAAATATTGTATATGGCTTTACTTAAATTAAATGGGTTTCTAGGAATGGCTCTCAAGCTCAACGAGAAACCTGTGGTTACATATTTCATATAATGCCAGTAACCTTCAGGCATGTACAGCATATCTCCATGTTTTAAAGTAGTTTTAAAACCTGTTGCCTGTTTTAAAGCAGGCCATTTTTCAAGATCTGGATTTGAGAAATCAATATCTTCCCTTGTTATTAAGGAATGAGGGATTTTATATAAAAATTTGTTTTGCTTTTGGTCGAAAAGAATAATGTCTTTTTCTCCTTCAAAATGAACATGGAAAATATTTGCCAAGTCTATATCATAATGCATGAAGGTGTAGGAATCTTTTCCTCCAAAAAAGAGCATTGGGAGTTTTTTTAATAGTTTTAACCCTAAATCTGGATAGTTAAAATCGTTTTGTAGCTGTGGTACTTCTTTTAATATGTTCCAGAGAAAAATACGGTATTTGGTAGAACCGTTTTGAAGCAACTTTATGTAATCCTTTAAAGGCATTTTTGCATGAGCCTCGTTAAAACCATCTTTGCAGGATACATGTCTATCGTCGTACAAAGGAACGGTTTTGTCTCCTGCTATGTCTTTAAAATAATTGAGGTTCCATTTGGAAAAAGCTGGCCAATCTTCAATAAATTGCTCTATAACCACAGGCTTTTGCGGTTTAAAGTAACGCTTTAAAAAATCTTCTTTAGAGATAGATTTTTCACGTGGAATATCTTGAAGATTCAATTTCAACATCTATTATTTAAGAGGTTAAAAAACAAATACCATACATTACTTGAAAGTTTTTGCCTTTTCTTTAGCAATTTCGTTGCGTTCTATTTTATGGTCTGGCCTGGTCCATCTTGGTTTTTCACCCAGGGCTTGATATTGCGAGTCTGAAGCCTCAACTGTTTGGGGTTGTACTTTTTTGGTGAACGGTTTTTGAGGGTTCATTCCTAAAAGCTCAAACATTTTCATGTCTTCATTCACATCTGGATTTGGCGTAGTCAACAACTTATCTCCTGCAAAAATGGAGTTTGCTCCAGCAAAGAAACACATAGCTTGACCTTCCCGACTCATTTGAGTTCTTCCAGCACTTAAACGCACTTGTGTTTCTGGCATGACAATTCTTGTTGTTGCAACCATTCGTATCATGTCCCAAATCTCAACGGGTTTTTCATCTTCCAAAGGTGTACCTTCCACTGCAACCAAAGCATTTATAGGTGTGGATTCTGGTTGCGGATTTAAAGTGGATAAAGCCACAAGCATACCTGCTCTGTCTTCTACAGATTCTCCCATACCAATAATTCCTCCAGAACAAACCGTTACATTGGTTTTACGAACATTCTCTATGGTATCTAACCTATCTTGATAACCACGTGTGGAAATCACTTCTTTATAGTATTCTTCCGATGAGTCCAAATTATGATTGTAAGCGTATAAACCAGCTTCGGCCAGACGCTTGGCTTGGTTTTCGGTTACCATTCCCAAGGTACAGCATACTTCCATATCCAGTTTATTAATGGTTCTTACCATTTCCAAAACTTGGTCAAACTCTTCACCATCTTTTACGTTTCTCCATGCTGCTCCCATACATACTCTGGAACTTCCCGTTTCTTTAGCACGTAAGGCTTGTGCTTTTACTTGTTGAACAGTCATTAAATCGTTGCCCTCTATGTTGGTGTGGTAACGTGCAGCTTGAGGACAGTAGCCACAATCTTCTGAGCAGCCTCCTGTTTTAATGGAAAGCAAGGTGGACACCTGAACCACATTGGGATCATGATGTAAACGATGTATGGTTGCTGCTTCGTAAAGCAGTTCCATCATAGGTTTGTTATATATCTCTAAAATCTGTTCTTTGGTCCAGTTGTGTCTTATTTTACTCATGTTGTTAGTTTCAAGTATGGTTCAAAAATAACTTATTTTATATTGAAAAAACTCTCAAAAAGCCCATAAAATTTTTCTGGTTCTTCCAAATACGGATTGTGAGCACTTTGCTCAAACATTACAAACTGTGCTTGTGGCATAAAGGTTTTGTACTGCACAGCAAACTCTGGAGTGGAAACACCATCGTATCTGCCTGCTATAATTAAGGTTTTTGCTTTAACATCTTTTAATTGTTGCCTGTAATCTTGGTTGATCATACTTCCAGATACATCAAAATCGCCATCCCGACCAATAATTTCCACATACACATCATTAGCCCAACCTCTATAGTTTTCCTTTGGTACGTTTTGTTTTAAGCTGGTATTGTGGTAATAAATATATTTGGTTGGAAAATTGCCATAAACCGTTTTTAACGGTTCTTGACTAGACACATAGCCTAGAGCACGAAGGGAATCGACTTGTTTCCATTTTTCGGGGAAATGGGTTTTAGCATAATGATTGTAGCTATCGCAATTGGCTTGCCACATGGCTCCAGAATGAAAACCATTAATCAAGACCATTTTATCCACTTGTTCTGGATATTTTATAGCATAGGCCTGAGCAGGAACCGTTCCGTAGGAATGCCCAACCAATGAGATTTTAGTATAACCAAGAACCTGTCTTAGTTTTTCAATAAGTGCTACATCGTTTTCAACGGAATATTCTGAGACATCTTTGGCATCATCACTTTTTCCCCTTCCCAAGAAATCGAAAAAAACCACGGTATTGGTTTTATAGTATTGTCCGAAATTCCCTTGCATATAATCGTGGGAATTTCCTGGTCCTCCTGGTAAAAAGAAAATAGGGTCGCCTTCGCCTAACACTTCTACATTGATTTTATAACCATCTATTTCATAAAATTTGGATTCGAATTTTTGAAAAATGTTTGGATCGACTTGTGAAAAGCTCAAAATGGGTAAACTAAGAAAAAAGAACAAATGTTTCATAAGTAAGATTTATAAAGGTAAATATAATTATTTCGTTAATAACACAGATACAGCATTACCACCAAAACCAACTGCATTTATTAAAACATGCTTTATTTTTTTTGGTGTTTCTTGCTCTAAATATGGTATGGAAATAAACTCTTGATGTTGTAACATGCCTAAAGCCATCTCCAAATTTAGCATGCCACTGGTTCCCAAGCTATGACCCAATTTCCACTTATTACAGGTTAAAGCTGGATGTTTATCGCCAAACACTTTTTTAATAGCAGTGAATTCTGCCAAGTCTCCTTTAATGGTTCCTGGGGTATGGGTTACAATTACATCTACCTGGTTGGGATCAAGGTTTCCTAAAGCCATGTTCATGGAACGTTGGAAGCAGATGGCCTCAGTGGAAAGAGAAACGCTATGTTCCAAGATTTCAGTGGCAAAACCTATTCCAATAATTTTTGCCAAGGCATTGGGTGTATGACCTTGCTCCAAACAAGCCATGGAGGCAGCTTCACTCAAAATCATGGTATTTTGTTTTTTATTTAAATTTAAAGCTTGACAAGGGTAAAGTTCTTCACTTTGTTCCGAATGGCAATAAATTTTAAGCGCTTGCATTTGAGCGATGGTGAATTGGGTTAAAGGTGCCTCGCTTCCTCCAACCAAAAACTTGTTACACATACCAGAATGTATCCAGGCAATGCCATTCAATAATCCATGTAATGCTGTAGAACAGGTAATGGAATGTGAAATTTCGGGGCCTTGAGTTTGTAAATCGTGAGCTACCCATGAAGAAATATTGCCCAAAGTTGTTGTTGGCGAACTTAAGGGTTTTACTTTGTCTTTTTTAAGAAAAAACTCAAAATGACTTTCAAAAAGTGCCGTAGCTCCTCTTGAAGAGCCAATATTGACTCCAAAGTTATCGGTTGTTTGCCAACCTGCTTGTTTTACGGCTTGTCTTGCGGTGTAAATAGCAAACAAAACGGTATCATCCAAAGCTTTGTACTTGCTATCTGAAGTCCTAAGTTTTTTGATTTCCTTTTTTAACTCCTCTGGGAGTTCTGCAACTAAATTTTTATGTTTGGTAGAAAAATAATGCTGTTTATTTTTATAAGCTTGCCAAATATCTTCAGGGGTTTTCCCTAAAGGTGATAGACTTGATAAGCTGGTTATGGAAATAGGTTGAATCATTATATTGTCATGTTAAACTACTGCCTGTTAACAGACAGTGTTTTCAGCATCTCATTTTTTTATTGATAATTTAATGTTTTTAAAGTTGGATGTAACTTTCCAATTAAATTTAATTTCCACTCTTTATGCCAATTCTTCAATTGCTTTTCCCTTGCAATTGCTTGATTAATATTGGTGATTCCTTCATTTATTTAATATGTAATTGTAACTTATTTGCATACCTAATATATGACACTGAAACGAGTTGAGTGGAGATTTCATTTTTCCATGAACCTTGCAAATTTAAACTATTGACAAAGCTTCTTCAATGGTTTGATAGACTTTTTCCAATTGTGCATTTGAAATTACATAAGGCGCTTGAATGTATATGGTATTTCCCAATGGACGAAGGAAAACACCCTGTTCCATAAAAAATTGAAACAGTTTGTCCCTTAAATTACCATACCTGGACATTTCAGTATTTAAATCCAGAGCAAAAATAACGCCTCTCTGTCTGGTAGATTTTACTTTGGGATGTTGTTTTATACGTAAATTAAAAGCTTCGTGTGAAGCAGTAATTCGTTTGATGTTCTTTTGCATGTCTTCTGATTGCAACAACTCCAGGCCTGCCAAAGCAGCTGTACAGGCTAATGGATTTGCAGAATAAGTGTGTCCGTGAAATAAGCCTTTGCCAATATCATCGCTATAAAAAGCATCATAAACATCTTGCGAACAAGATGTGATGGCCATAGGCAATAAACCAGCAGTTAAAGCTTTGCTTAAACACATAATGTCTGGCTTGGTTTCCATATAGTCTGAAGCAAAGTGTTTTCCAGTTTTACCAAAACCAGTCATCACTTCATCAGCTACTGTTACAATGTTGTTCTTTTTGCAAAATTTTAAAATAAGCTCTAGACCTTCAGCATTGTGCATTTTCATGGCAGCAGCACCTTGAACCAAAGGTTCGTAAACAAAGCCTGCTACTTTATGGTTTTTTATAATGTTACGAAGAGAGTTTATTATGGTGTCATGATTGGTTCCATTGGGTGTAGGGATTCGTTTCACATTTAAAAAAAACTCCTCGAAAGGACCGTTGTAAACCGATAATCCAGACACACTCATGGCACCAAAGGTATCGCCATGAAAGCCATTTTCAAAAGCAATTAAGGTGTTGCATATTTTTCCTTGGTTAAAATGAAATTGCAAAGCCATTTTAATACCTATTTCAACTGAGGTGGATCCATTGTCACTAAAAAACAATTTGTTTTGATTTTTTGGTAAAACCTGGATTAAAGCTTCCGATAATTTAACTGCTGGCTCATGTGTAAACCCACTAAATACTACCTGATCCAACTGCTGCATTTGTGCAGAAACCCGATTGGTAATATACTCGTTACAATGTCCGTACATGCAGGTGTACCAAGATGCAATGGCATCTAAATATTCCTTGCCATCTTCGTCTGTTAACACGCAACCTTTGGCTTTGGTTATGGCAATGGCTTCTGGATGCAATTTGTGTTGCGTTAATGGATGCCAAAGATGTTTTTTATCCCGTTCTTTTAGTGTCATAAGCGTTATGCTGAACTGGTGTCAGCATCTCATAATTTTGGTTTGTTCTTTTAAAGTTTTTTACAGTTATCCAGAATGTCCAACAACTAATTTCTTACTGATTTGTAACACTGATACCAATTAGTATGACAAAAATTACAGATTATCTTTAAACCTTTCTGCATATTCCAAAACCACATTCTTATCAAAGTAAGGCTCCTCGTCTATTCTTCCTATAATTGGAACTTTTGTCATTTTTTTGATGATGGCTTCGGTTGTTTTATGTTCGTTTCCACTGAAAATAAGGGACACCTGAAAGCCTTTTTCTTTCAACAGATTTACTGTTAACAGTGTGTGATTGATGCTTCCTAAATAATGTCTTGAAACCACAATAACATGGTATTCTGGTTTTATAAGGTTTAAAATGGTTTGTGTATTATTTATTGGTACCAGCAAGCCTCCAGCGCCTTCAATAACCAGGTGGTTCTTGGTTTTTGGTGCTTTAATGTCTTTTAAAGTTATGGAAACACCTTCTATTTCTGCTGCTGCATGAGGACTCATGGGTGTTTTTAATGCAAAGCTGTTTGGGTGGAATTTGGATTGTTTATTGGACACCAAGCGTTCCACCTTATGAGTGTCTGAATGATCCAATTCCCCAGCTTGAATGGGTTTCCAATAATCGCCTTGAAGGGCTTCCACTAAAATGGCCGAAGCCATGGTTTTACCAACTTCTGTTGAGATTCCCGTTACAAAATAGGTTTTCATGAGTTTATAATTGTTTCATGTATTAATATTTGTTGTTTTTTAATTGTCACATGGAACACCCAATTAACATCCTGCTTTGTGTTTTTAAGTTTAATCATGGGTGTTTCATTTGGTTTTATAAAACTCCTGTTCAAGCTTAATAATTAAAATCCTGATCATGCGAGTTTTATTTTAAATCGAATTCGGTTTGGCAAGCTTCACATCGATACTTGTGCCTGGTATAAAATGGAAGCCCCGAAAACAGGACACCAAAAATAAACCATATTAATGATTTGGCATCTTTAATTGTAGAAAAGAGTTCTATTTTTTGGCTTTGGCAATTGGGACAGTTTATGGAGTTTCCTTCATCGTCCATGGAATATGTTCTGATGGATTCCAAAATGTTTATGGCCTCTTCGCTTTGATGTGAATACACTTTTAACTTGACACCTCCTATGGCATTGCTTATCAATGGGTCTGTATCTATGGTTAAATGATCGGAAAGAAACACGTCAATACCTTCAGCTTCCAAACGTCCTTTTATGATTTGTGCTTCAGAGGAATACTGAAATCTGGCAATGGTTTTAAATGTCTCTGTCATATATTTAAAAGTTTGGCTAAAAGCTGGATGACTTCCTTAATTTCTGTTTCAGAATTAAAACTATGCAAACAAAAACGTAATCGTTCTTTTCCTTTTGGAACAGTTGGTGACAGGATGGGTTTCACATCAAATCCTTTTTTTATAAGCTGATTTGAGATGGCTTTAACGTTTTCGTTACCTAAAATCAAACAACTCTGTATGGCTGATTGACTCTCTATAAAATGATTTTGCAAGTTGTTTTTTAAGATTTCCTCTTTAAATAAGGTAATATTCTCTTTTAGTTTGGAGATTTCATGCGTTTTTGGCAACTCGATGTAAACCGATTTGGTTGTCATTAAGGAGTGAGGTGGTAGTGCTGTGGTATAAATAAAGGGTCTTGCAAAGTTTATTAAGTATTGGGTTAAAGCTTTACTTCCCAAAATAGCTGCTCCATGACTTCCCAAGGCTTTTCCAAAGGTGATGATTCTTGCAAAAACTTCATTTTCCAAACCCAATTCCTGAAGCAACCCTTCGCCATTTTTACCAAAAACACCTGTTGCATGGGCTTCATCTATAACAAGATAGGCTTGGTGTTGTTTGCTTATGTGAATTAAAGAAGCAATATCAGGAGCATCGCCATCCATGGAAAAAACAGATTCGGTAACCACGTAAATTACAGATGGATTATGCTGAACTCCTGCCTTGTCTGTAGATAAGCGTTTTAGCATCTCATCCAGATGCTTTAAATCGTTATGCCTATATTTATAGGATTTTGCATGGCTCATGCCAATTCCATCCCTTATGGATGCGTGAATGTATTCATCGTATAAAATAATGTCACCACGTTGAGGGACTGAAGCAAAAAAACCTAAATTGGCATTGTATCCTGAATTAAAAATCAAAGCAGATTCTGAATGGTGGAATTCGGAAATGGTGTTTTCTACCTCTTGATATAATTTATAATTTCCAGACAGCAAACGGGAGCCAGTAGCGCCATTTCTGGCAAGGTTACTGGTTTCCAAATAACGATGTGTCATGTCGAAAATCTCCTTCAAGCTTGAAAACCCTAAATAATCGTTGGAAGAAAAATCTATCAAATGATGTTGTCTGCCCAATGTGCGCAACATGTTATGGGTTTTACGCTCATTTATTTTGTCTTGAAGTTTTTTAGGGAACATACCTCAAAGATACGAAAGACCTATAATGTTTTTAAAACCTTGCTGGTCTATTTTCGGAAGTAAAAAACATCGTATCTTACAACCTTAAATTTACTTCCATGCAAAAATTTCAATTACTCTTAATAATATTCCTTTTTTCAATATTGGTAAAAGCCCAAGTATCCTCAAGTTATGTTATTTCATTTGAAAATGCTGTACATCACGAAGCTAGTATTCAAGCCACTTTTACAGATTTACAATCGGATAAGGTGGTCTTTAGAATGGCAAGGTCGTCTCCAGGGCGTTATGCCATTCATGAATTTGCCAAAAACGTTTACAATGTAAAAGTAACCGACAGCCAAGGAAAGGTCTTGGAAACCACACGCCCAAACCCGTATGTTTGGAATGTCTCGGGACACGATGGCACCATTCATGTAAGGTATACCTTGTTTGCAAATCATGGCGATGGCACCTATGCACAAGTAGATGAAACACATGCGCACTTAAACATGCCTGCTACTTTTATGTATGTGCCTGAGTTGTCGGAAAACGAAATGCAAGTGACTTTTAAGGTTCGGGAAGATTTAAACTGGAAGGTTGCTACACAATTAAAACATTTGGAAGGCACTACCTACCATGCAAAAAACTTGCAGTATTTTATGGACAGCCCTACAGAAATTGCCAACTATAGCATGCGTTCTTTTCAAGTAGAAGACCAAACCATTACATTGGTACTTCATGACGATGCAGCCTCAGAAGCAGACATCAACACATATTTTAATTACATAAAAAAGGTAGTTCTACAACAAAAAGCTGTTTTTGGCGAGTTGCCAACTTACGATTATGGCGAATATACTTTTTTAGCTTGTTATATGCCTAATGCCAATGGAGATGGTATGGAACATAGAAATTCCACTTATGTAGTGAGCACACGTAGTTTGGCAAATGGTGGCATAGACCAAAATATTGGAACCGTTTCGCATGAGTTCTTTCACTGTTGGAATGTGGAACGTATTCGTCCTAAAACCTTGGAACCATTTAATTTTGAAGAAGCCAACATGAGTGGTGAACTTTGGTTTGCAGAAGGTTTTACAAGCTATTACGACGATTTAACCTTATGTCGGGCAGGAGTTATCTCGCAAGCTAAATACATTACTGGTTTAACAGGTACTTTTAATTATGTGTGGGATTCTCCTGGTCGCGATTATTTCAATCCAATTGAAATGAGCTATCAAGCGCCTTTTGTGGATGCAGCCAAATCGGTTGATGAAACCAATAGGGAAAATACTTTTATTTCTTATTATTCTTATGGAAGTATGTTGGGCCTGGCTTTGGATTTGTCCTTAAGGGAAAAAAACCTAAACCTGGACGATTATATGAAGCTGGTTTGGCATACCTATGGTAAAACCCAAACCTACTATACTATAGACAACCTAAACCAGACTTTAAATGAGTATGCAGGAAAAGACTTTGGGAACAGGTTTTTTAACAATTATATTTACAACTCTGAGATGCCAGATTTTAAACAGCTTTTCAAAACGGTTGGTGTTTTACTAAGCCAAGACACCACAAAAGTAGCTTTTGGTGCCTTTGTAAGACATGGCAAATTAATGAGCAATCCCAAAAATAACTCTACTGCTTATAAGGCTGGGCTTCAAAAAGGAGATAAACTTTTAAAGATTGGCAACACAGAGCTAACTGAAGACACAAACCTAAAAGACTTACTAAATACCTATAAAGTGAATGATAAAGTTGAGGTGGTTTTTGAACGTTTTGGAAAAACCAAAACCACTAAGTTAACGCTTTTGGCCGATACCTCTTATACCATTTCTTTAGTGGAGGCAGATAAAAAACTAAAAGCCAATAGAGAAAACTGGTTGGGCAAGAAATAGGAAGATTAATAAAAAATGCCTTAAAACTATAATTGGTTCTAAGGCATTTAAAATCTCTTTTACATTTAGGTTTTGCTTTTAATTCAAATTAAAAACAGCACCAACATTAAAGGTAAACTGATTGTTTAATTTTTCAGCATAGGTTAAGTCGTCGTTATTGTATTTTGCAATAGGGAAAGCTGCTTCCGTAAACAGTCCGAAACCTTTGGAGAAGAAATATCTTGCTCCTACGTGACCACCAAAATTCTTTAAACTAAAATTGATACCAGGATATAAATCAAAATTTTCATCAATGTTTAAAACGCTTCCAATGTTGGCATTAAAACGTGCTTTTACGTCAAAACGATCCTCAAAACCAGCATCAGTAACACTTGCAACCCCTAAGGCGTACGAAGATACCACACCTATGGAAAAATTCTCGCCCAAGCCATAATCGTAACTCATATAAAGTCCGGTTGCATGTTCTTGAAAACTAGCTCCAATTTGCATTTTTTGATCTCCAGATCCAGTAAAAGCTTGTCCGTTTACTAAATATGCTGAGAACAGACAGGCTATCATCATTATTTTTTTCATCATTCGTGTTTTATTGTTTTTATTATTGAAGCAGCAAATATAAGCCTTAAGTTTTAAATACATTTCTTCGATCTGTTTTTTAATTCGCATAAAAAAACGCCAACTTCTTAAAGCTGACGTTTTTACTATTATTGTATAATAAAATTTTAATCCAAAGCAGGAATACGCAGTACTTGTCCAGGATATATTAAATCTGGGTTTTTAAGCATGGGCTTGTTAGCTTCAAAAATAACAGGATATTTCATGGCATTTCCATAATATTTTTTAGCTATTTTTCCTAAGGTATCACCACTCACCACAGTATGAAACTGCGCTTCTGGTTCTGGGTTTTCAACCGTCATCTGGTCGTCTACAGTAGCTATTCCATTAGAATTCCCAACTACCAAAACCACTTTTTCTTTGGTCGCTTGGTCGTAAGCTGCTCCAGTAATGGTAGCTTTGTCGTCCAAAATATGAATGTTTAGGTTTTTAACTTCCAATTGTAAATCATTAACGGTTTCCATGAGGTTATTGGCTGCTGCCTTTTCTGAGTTCAGTTTGGCTTCGGCTGCATCTGCTGCTTTATCTGCAGCTTCTTCGGCACGTGTTTTTCCTATTCCAAAAACTTTGGCTCCTGCATCTTTAATAAATGAAAATAATCCCATAATCTGTTGTGTTTTAAGTGTTTTTAAATATTTATATAAAGTTCAATAAATTCTTTTAAAAATCCTATTAATTTGATGGTAAACCCAATAAAAAAAGAAACTGTTTGAGGTTTTTAGGCTCTAAACAGTTTCTTTACCAACTAACTAACTTAACTAACCAAATCTTATATCTATACTCTAGTGTTTTCTCTAGGGTTTTCTTTTCTTTCGTTTTTAAACTTACGCATTTTAGGACTTTCTGTTTTCTTTCCTTCGGCTGTTTTCATATACTGGATATAGCCTCTTCCTGCAAACTCGTATGTAGTTCCGGAAGCAGTGTGAAACAATCTAATTAATGCATCGTTTTCAACACTTAGCTCAAAAAATTCGCTTCCATAGTAATCGTAATTTAGGCTTAAGGTTTTTAAATACATGTTTCCAGGGACATTGTTCACTCCATATACTCCTGTATAATCCCAATAAATATTATCTGGATTGCCAACACCTACATCTTGGGAGCTTCTAAATTCTGAGTCGTTGCCTCCTGCCAAAAATTGCAGGTAATTCTCGTTATCAAACTCGTTGATTTCTCCTGTTGGACTTGTATATACTTTTTCCCAGGCTTCATACTCCTGCAAGAAGTAATGGATGTTATCGTAAAACACATAATCATAATCGAATGTTGCACGTTGATAGCCTCTTAAAAAATATGAGGTATCGTTGTATGGATTATACAATTCTATGGTGTTGGCGTTTATTTGGTAAACATCGATGGTTTCGTATCCATCAATAACATGGTATACATCCAGGATGTTATTATAAGCATCGTAATTGCCTACTGGAATTCCAAAACCGTTTCCTTGACTGCCAAAACCCACCAAATTGTTATTGGCATATAATGTTCCGTTTCTAAAGGATACCGTAAAAGCTATTTGCAGAAAAGGCGTTTGACCATACCCAATGGTTTCGTTAATATCTACATACCACAACTCATAAGAACCCAATAACTGATTTAAGGATATGGAAGGTGGTGGATTGTAATTGTTTATATAATCATCATCTGTGTAACAGGATGTGAATAAGCTTGCTATTATGGCAAATCCTAAAAGTAGTTTTAACGTTTTCATAAGCCTTCATTTTTTAGTTCTGTTGTCAAACAATTCAAAACACGTGCCAAAAATTTTTAGGCTTTCATTTTAAACCCTTTAAAAGAGGTAATTTTTATGTATTTTTGATTCTTGTAAATTTGAGAATAAATATGGAAAAGCCATTAAAATATGCCGTTTTTGGTTCAGGGAGTTGGGCAACAGCCATAGTAAAAATGTTGTGCGAAAATTTAGATGAAGTAGGTTGGTATATGCGCAGCGTGTACACCAAGGAGCACTTAATCAAGGAGCAACACAACCCAAGTTATCTAAGTTCGGTAGAATTTAAAATAGAGCAGTTAAAGTTAAGCAACGATATTAACGAAATGGCAGCTTATGCCGATGTGTTGATTTTTGTTATTCCCTCTGCTTTTATGTATTCTGAATTGGAAAAACTAACGGTTGATGTGTCTGAAAAAACCATAGTTTCTGCCGTAAAAGGAATTATTCCAGAGTCTGGCTTGCTGGTAGGTGAGCATTTTCATGATATTTACAACGTTCCTTTAAAAAATATAGCTGTTATTGCTGGGCCTTGTCATGCCGAAGAAGTAGCCTTGGAGCGTTTGTCTTATTTAACCATTTCTTGTGCAGATGCTAAAAAAGCACAGGAAATTGCCGATAAACTATCCAGTAATTACATTAAAACAAAAATTAGCGACGATGTTATTGGTACCGAATATGCTGTGATGCTTAAAAACATTTATGCCATTGCAGCAGGAATAGCCCATGGCTTGGGTTATGGCGATAATTTCCAAAGTGTTTTAATGAGCAATGCCATTAGGGAAATGAAACGCTTTATAAAGAAAACCCACAAAATGAAGCGTAATATTAACAACTCGGCTTATCTAGGTGATTTGTTGGTAACAGGTTACTCTGTGTTTTCCCGAAACCGTATGTTTGGGAACATGATCGGGAAAGGCTATACCGTAAAATCTGCACAAATGGAAATGAGCATGGTTGCCGAAGGCTATTATGCCACCAAAAGTGCTTATTTAATAAACGAAAAGAGCAAAAAGAAAACCCGTTTGCCCATTATCAAAGCTGTATATGCCATATTATATGAAGGCAAAGACCCAAAAATAACATTTAGGAAGTTGGCTGATAAGTTGGATTAACTCCAAGCTACTTTCCCAAGAATATGTTACTTTACCAAAACCCCTTTCACATCCATTAAAGGAATAGGTTGTAAGGCTTTTAAATTAATGGTGTTTTTTCTGAACAGAAAGGTTTTATCGTACATAGTATTTCCTTCAAAAAAAGATACTTTAAAGGTATTGTTTAAAGCAAACAGTTCTTCCTGCATCAATTCTATCTTGGCATAGTTTTTAGCAGGAAGCCGTTCTAATTTTTTTCTAAAGGTGGATGTTATTTTGCCCTCGTTATAACCACTGGTAACTATAAGCACCATTTCTAAATCAACATCTTTATTGTTTATAATATAGGCGTTCCAGTCTTGGCTGTTGTAAATTTCGTTATACTCGTTTACAACAGCTATATAAACGTTTTCTACTTTTGGAATAAAAATGTCTTTTTTCATAGGTCATTACTTAAAATACGGATTGTTATAGCCTTTCTTTGCTATGCCTCGCAAACTATAAACTATAAAGTGGTTTAACAACTCTTTGTTGGAATGTACATCAAAAAGATTATTGCTTTTGAAGGCGATTTCTTCAAAGCGCTTAAAATATAAATCGCAAAACAGGTCTAGATTGACTTCGTCTAAAAGCAGACCGTTTTTTTTAGCAATTTCCAAAAGGTTATAAACCCTAACTTTTACAAAAGTATCGCGAAAGTCATCAAATACCTTATTGGATGCAGGATAATATTTTTTCAAACCAAAAATAAAGGAGGGTTTGAAATATTTTAAACGGTCAAAAGCACTTTCATACATTAAAATAATGCTGCTAATAGGGTCTTTTTCATCTTGTAACAATTGCTCTAAAGTTTGGTTGTAATCATCAATTAAATATTGAATACAAGTAGTTACCAAATCTTCTTTGCTCAAAAAATGTTTGTAAAGTGTTTTTTTAGAAATACCTAACAAAGCAGCAAGCTCATCCATAGTAAACCGCTTGCTACCAAATTGAGTGAACTTCTTGGCTGCAAACGCAATTATTTGTTCTTTGCCAATCATAAAACAAACTTAACTAACACTATCCTTTTATTTCCAGCCTCCACCAAGGGCTTTGTATAAATTAACCATTGAAAGCAATAGTTCCAGCTTGGTGTCTATCATGTTGAGTTCGGCTGCCAATTCGCTTTGTCTTACGGTCAATAAATCCAAATAAGTTGCGTATCCATTATTTAACAAAGCTTCAGAGTTGGTTTCTGCACGTCTTAAAGCTTCCACTTCTTCTTTTCTATATTCAAATTTGGTGGTTTCAGCATCATAAGCATATAGTGCCTCCGATACTTCTTTTCCAGCTTCCAACAAGGTTTTCTTAAAATTTAACAAAGCTTGTTCCTGTTGGGCTTGAGATACTTCGTATTGGGTTCTTATTTTTCTTTGGTTGAAAATAGGCTGTGTTAAACCACCAACCAAATTAGCAAATAAAGAATTGGTATTAAACCAGTTTTGAAACTCCAAACTTTGAAATCCTCCAGAAGCACTTAACGTTAATGAGGGATAGAAATTGGTCAATGCCACATTGGTAAGTTCAAACGACTCAATGAAATCGTATTCTGCAGCCATGACATCTGGTCTGTTTCTCAACAACAAATAAGGAACTCCCAGTTTCATTTCTGTTGTAATTTCCTGATGGTCCAAAACACCTCTTTCATAATGCTGAGGTTGTTTTGCCAATAAAATGCTTAAGGTGTTTTCTGTTTTAAAAATTTCCCTTTCAATATCCACTTGTAAGGCTCTGGCATTATTGTATTGCGCAATATTTTGATCTACTGCCACTTGGGTTTCCTGACCTGCATCCTTTAAAGCTTTGATGGTTTCAACACTATTGGCTCTTGTTTCAACGGTTTGTTGGGTGATTTTCAATTGGGCATCCAAAGCCAATAAACGGTAATAGGTGGTAGCTATGCTTTCTATCAATTTGGTTTTAACGGCTTGGTGTGCTGCCACACTTTGTAAATATCCAGCTTGAAAAGCTCGTTTATTGCTTCTTATTTTTCCCCAAATATCAGCTTCCCAAGATAGGTTGGCTACCATTTCGTATTGTTCCAAAGAGCCATTGAAAAAACTTCCAAATTGACTGTTTTTAGACAATTCTTGATGCGTTGCCGTAGCTCCAGCGCTTAGAGTTGGCAGATAACCTGCTTTTCCTTGTTTCATATAGGCTTCTCCAGCAATGATTTGCTGTAATGCCATTCTAATATCAATGTTGTTTTGTAAACCTTCTTCAATATATTGTACTAAATAAGGATCTGTGAACACCTCTTTCCAAGACACATCAGCCATGGACAAACTGTCTGTTGGTAAATTATCCGTTCTATAAAGATTTTCGGTTTCTTCCAAATCTGGACGCGAATATTCTTTCGCAACAAAACAGCTTTGTAAAGTGGTAGCCAATACAACTACAATTAAGGATTTTCTTATCATTGAATACATCATTAAGCTTCTTTATTTTCGACAACAATTGGTTTTCTGGATATTTTTTCTTGTAACCACTGGAATAAAATGAACAAACTTGGAATAACAAAAACACCCAAAATTGTTCCTATTAGCATGCCTCCTACTGCACCCGTTCCTATGGAATTGTTTCCTTCAGCACCAACACCTTTGGCCAATACAAGTGGCATTAATCCTAAAATAAAGGCAAATGATGTCATTAAAATAGGACGCAAACGTGCTTTAGCTCCATGAATGGCGGCATCAACCAAACTTTCTCCGTTACGGCGTCGCTGGACAGCAAATTCCACAATAAGGATGGCGTTTTTAGCCAGTAGTCCCACTAGCATTATCAAAGCGATTTGGAAATAGATATTGTTCTCCAATCCGAATATTTTGGTAAAAAAGAATGCGCCAAACACACCCAATGGTAATGAAAAAATTACAGATAAAGGCAACAGATAACTTTCGTATTGAGCTGATAATAAAAAGTAAACAAATACAATTACCAAAAAGAAAATAACAATTGTTTGGTTTCCTGCACTTACTTCTTCACGTGATAAACCCGAATAGGCTACATCGTAATTGCTTGGGAGGTTCTTGATTTCTTCGTTAACGATTGCTATGGCATCGCCTGTACTAAATCCTACGTTGGATGCGCCACTTATTTTTGCTGAATTATACAAGTTGAAACGTGTTACCGATTGTGGTCCATACACACGTTTTAAATTGACAAATTGTGTAATTGGAGCCATCTCTCCACTACCCGTTTTAATGAATAATTGGTTTAAGGAATTGACATCGGTTCGATCTTCAGGTTGTGCTTGAACATATACACGGTATTGCTTACCAAAACGAGCGAAATCTGAAGCATAGACACCTCCTATATAACCTTGCAAGGTTGAGAAAATACTACTAATGGAAACGCCATACTTTTTGGCTAATGGCACATCAATATCCAATTCGTACTGTGGGTATTTGGTATTGAATGATGATTGTCCATACTGAATTTCTGGGTGTTTCATCAAGTTTCCAATAAACTGTTGAGTAGCCGCATCTAAATCCTCAAAACTTCCACCGGATTTATCCATTAAATTTACTTCGAAACCTCCTGACAGACCAAATCCAGGGATACTAGGAGGCGCAAAGAAAATAATATTAGCATCTGGAATTGTGGCTGCAATCCCAAAAAGTTTACCTACAATTGCATTTGATGATAGGTTATCCGTTTCTCTTTCGCTCCAATCATCCAGTTTCACAAATCCTAATCCATAGTTGGTTCCCGCACCACTAATCAAACTTCTACCATTAATAACGGTTATTCCTCTAACCCCTGGAATTTGACTTGCTTTTTCATACAATTCTTGGGTTACCTCATTTGTTCTGTCCATAGACGCTCCTGCAGGCAGTTCCACATTCATAAAGATGATACCTCGGTCTTCACTTGGAACAAATCCTGTTGGTGTAGTGCTTGCTGCCCACCAAATACCAATACCTGAGAGTATAAGCAAGACTACAGTTATCCATTTATTTTTGTATAAAAAAGTCAATGATTTTCCATAACGTTCGGTAGTAGCGTTAAAACCGGCATTGAATTTATCATAAAACTTCTGTAAAAAACTTTTATTATTATGTTTTTGCTCGTCGTGACCTTTTAAGAACAGGGCACAAAGTGCTGGACTTAAAGTTAAAGCGTTTACAGCAGAAATTAAAATTGCCACAATTAAAGTAACCCCAAATTGTTCATAAAACACACCTGTTGGCCCTTGGATAAACGTAACAGGAATAAAAACAGCTGCCATCACCAAGGTGATAGAGATAATAGCTCCAGAAATTTCGTGCATGGCATCCATTGTGGCTGTCTTGGCGCTTTTTGCACCATCGTCTATTTTGGCGTGTACAGCTTCAACCACAACAATAGCATCATCAACCACAATACCAATGGCCAATACCAAAGCAAACAGCGTTAATAAATTGATGGAATACCCAAATAAGTTCAGAAAGAAAAACGTGCCTATAATAGATACAGGTACTGCAATGGCAGGAATTAAAGTGGAGCGGAAATCTTGAAGGAAAATGAACACCACCAAAAACACCAATAAGAAGGCTTCTATCAATGTATTCCTAACCTTGTTCATTGAAGCTGTTAAGAAATTATTGGTATCGTAATTAATTTCATATTTTATACCATCAGGAAAATCTTTTGATAAACGGTTTAATTCCAATTTGATATTTTCAATAATTTCTTGTGCGTTGGAGCCAGCCGTTTGGTATATACCCATATTCACACTTGGATACCCTTTTGTAAACCCGTATGAATCATATCCTTGAGCATCCAATTCAATTTTAGCCACATCTTTTAGACGTAAATACTCTCCGTTATCCAAAGCTTTAACAATGATATCCTCGTATTGTTTTTCGGTTTTATATCGTCCGCTATACTTAATGTTATACGAAAATGCTTGTCCGTCGTTTTGCCCCAATGATCCTGCAGAAGCTTCTAAGCTCTGCTCCCTTAATGCTGCAGTAATCTCCGAAGGGACTAAACTATATGCTGCCAATTTTTCGGGTTTAAGCCAAATACGCATGGCATAATCTTGGTTAGAAAACACATTCACATTACCAACACCATTTACCCTTTGTAAGGCTGGAATTACGTTAATTTTCAAGTAATTCTGAACAAAAGTCGCATTGTAGTCTTTACTTTCTGAATACACAGAAAGGAACATCAAGGCTGAAGTTTGCTGCTTTTGTGTTGTAACTCCTGTCTGAATAACTTCTTGTGGTAACAATGGGTTTGCTCTGGCCACACGATTTTGAACGTTTACCGAGGCGATATCTGGATCCATTTCTTGATCAAAATACACCGTAATATTGGCTGTTCCATTATTGGAGGCTGAAGATGTCATATAGGTCATTCCTTCAACACCATTAATCTGTTCTTCAATAGGAATAATGACACTTTCTAAAATGGTTTCAGCACTGGCGCCAGGATAAGTAGCATTCACTTGAATGGTTGGAGGTGCAATATCAGGATACTGTTCGACAGGCAAAGCTGAGTATCCCAAGATTCCCAAAATGACAATTATAATGGAAATTACGGTTGAAAGAACTGGTCTTTCTATAAATGTTTTTAACATAGTTTATTGCTCTAAAATATTATTGAAATAACGGTTTTAATTGCTTCACAATACTATCAAATTCAGATTCTTGCGGTACTATTGGCATCCCGTTTCTTAATTTACCTATACCTTTTAAAATAATTAAATCTCCAGCTTTTACACCAGAATCAACAATAAAAAATAAATCGGTTTTATCTTCAATAGTTATTAATGTTGCTTTTGCAGTATTGTCTTCACCTACAGTATACACGAATGTTTGCCCTTGTTGTTCAAATGTTGCTGATTGGGGAACCACTAAAGCATTTTGGTATTGTTTAGGAATTTTAATCGTGCCACTATTCCCATTGGTTAAAAACATATTTGGATTATTAAAAACGGCTCTGAAACTTACTGTTCCAGTATTAGTATCAATTTGACCTGTAACGGTTTCAATAATCCCAGTTTGATCATAAGCTTGACCGTTGGCCAATATCAATTCCACTTTAGGAAAATTCTCAATTTTATCTTGAAGTGTTTTGCCTTTTGTTTGTTGAATGAAATTTAAATAATCGGTTTCGTTCATCGAAAAATATGCAAATACCTTTTCAATACTAGCAACAGTTGTTAACGGTTTTGCACTTGTGGCACTGACCAAAGAGCCTTCACGATAAGGAATTGCACCAACAAAACCATCGACAGGACTAGTTACTGTAGCGTATGCAATATTAGCGGCTATGCTCCTATATGTACTTTTTGCCTGTGCCAAATTTGCCTTGGCTGTTTCTAATTGTACTTCACTGATAATGTTTTTTTCAACTAGAGGTTTTAGTTTATTCACTTCTACTTGGGCCACATTCACACGAGATTTAGCGGCTTCTGCATCTTGACTTAACGATTGAGTTTCCAGTTTAAATAAAACTTGTCCTTTTTTTACTCTTTGTCCTTCGTCTACAAGCACTTTTTGAATATACCCTGAAACTTTGGCACGAACTTCACTGTTTATGGTTCCTTCAATAGCAGTTGGATATGTGGTATAGGCCGTTACGTTTTTCTGTGGGACTTTAGCTACAGCTAATGGAAGTGCTTGTTGTTGTGATGCTTGTTGTTCCTCCTGTTTGCAACTAGTAAGGAGTAAGGCAACACCAAGTATGGCAATACTAAGTATTTTAAATTTTGTCATTATTATTGGTATTAGTGTTTATAGTTTATTAAGTTTTCTTTTAGCTTGTTTATTGATGAAGTGGCTCCTTCAAGGAATTCAATGTAATTTTCATGAAAGCCTAGATCGAATTTATCTTCATCTTTAAAAGTTTTATTCACTTCTTTTTTGTATGCCATAATTTCGAAGTGCAATTGTTTTTCATTTTCCCAATCATCTATCATTTTTACTATACTTTGTACAGTTGTATCTTTATTGATAACAAAATATTTTTTTCGATCGCCTATTTTAGTGAAATACGTAATTTTATTTAGGTCTTGTAAATGATTTAAATGTGTTGAAATAGTACTTTTGCTTGCACATAAATCTGACACCAAGTCTTCAAAAATAACACCGGCTTTGCCTGTTAGGATTATATAGGCCAGAATTCTTGAAGCCACAGGAGCCAGTTTTTCGGTATATTCAAAATGAACACCAAGCTTTTCAACCAACTGATACTTTTTTATTTTTAAAACATTTTCCATAGAGTAAATAAGATGCAAAATTATAATTAGTTCGGTTTAAACCGAACTAAACGAAGTTAAAAAATTGTTAAATAAAAAAAGCCGATGGTTTATCGGCTTCTATCTTTTATTGAATTGCGCTTACAGAGCAGATTTAAACTGTTCCAGAAAGCGTACATCGTTTTCACTTAACAAACGAATATCGCCAATTTGATGGAGCAACATGGCTATTCTATCTATTCCCATACCAAAAGCAAATCCAGAATATTCTTTGGAGTCTATGCCGCAATTTTCCAACACATTTGGATCTACCATGCCACATCCCATTATTTCCAACCATCCTGTTCCTTTGGTTATTTTATGGTCAATTTCTGTCTCCAAGCCCCAATATACATCTACTTCTGCACTTGGCTCCGTAAACGGGAAATAAGAAGGGCGTAAGCGTATTTTAGATTTCCCAAACATTTCTGTAGTAAAATATTGCAAGGTTTGCTTAAGGTCTGCAAAACTTACATCTTTGTCAATATACAAGCCTTCTACTTGGTGAAAAAAACAATGCGAACGTGCCGAAATGGCCTCGTTTCTATACACTCTTCCTGGAGAAATGGTCCTAATAGGAGGTTTGTTGTTTTCCATATAACGTACTTGTACCGAACTGGTATGCGTACGCAATAAAATATCTGGATTGGTTTGAATAAAAAACGTGTCCTGCATGTCTCTTGCTGGATGGTATTCCGGCAAATTTAGCGCTGTAAAATTATGCCAATCGTCTTCAATTTCAGGGCCTTCACTGACATTAAATCCTATACGGGAAAAAATATCGATTATTTGATTTTTCACAATAGATATTGGATGTCTTGCTCCAATCTCGATAGGTTCTCCAGGACGGGATAAATCGCCATAAACACCTTTAATCTCTTCTTTGCTTTCCAGTTCTTCTTTAAGGGAAGCAACTTTGTCCTCGGCTGTTTTTTTAAGGGTATTTATAACCTGACCAAATTCTTTTTTCTGATCGTTGGCTACATTTTTAAACTCCTTAAAGTAATCGTTAAGAAGTCCTTTTTTTCCTAAATATTTAATTCTGAAAGCCTCAACTTCTTCTTTCGATTTTGCTTGGAAAGCTTCAGCTTCAGCAATTAACTCTTTGATCTTATCTATCATGATATTTTTGAAAATGAGTGCAAATTTAGTGAATTATGATGAAACTTGTCTTTGAAGCGTGTATAAAACCGCTAATTATTCAATGTATTTACTTTCCATAAAGTAGCTTACAATGGCTTCTTTCATTAAAACACTTTGTTCTCCAGCTTTTAATGGAGGCAACTGTTCTTTTATGATATAATGAGGCCATCCATCTTCATCAAAATAATCAAATTCATAGTAACCATAAGGCTCCAGAAGCCTGCAAATGGCTATGTGCATAAGGTCCAATTTGTGATCTTTTTTGAATTTTTTATCAAATTGTCCCAGTTCCTGAACACCAATTAAGTAGATTATGGCGTCTAAATCCAAGGTGTCTCCATCTGCAAATTGCTTGGATAGCTTGTCGACTATAAGTTCCCAACGTTGTTTTAATTGTTCGTCTCTAGACATATTTATTTCCCATAAAAGTGGGTACTCTGTTTTTTAGTTTTTTATAAAAAAGCAAAGTTAAGTTATATTTACAGAAATATTACTATTATGAGTGTTATTGATATTGTTTTATTGGGTTTTCTGCTCCTGGGTTTGATACGTGGTTTTTTAAAAGGGTTTTTTGTTGAAATTGCCTCACTTGTAGCTTTGGTTGCTGGTGTTTATGGCGCCATTCATTTTAGTGATTATGCCGCTTCTTTTTTTGAAGATAGTGTAGATTGGGATGAAAAATATGTAAACATTCTTGCCTTTACCATTACGTTTATAGTTATTGTTTTAGCAATTGCTTTGGCAGGAAAAGCCTTAACTAAGCTAGCTGATTTTGCTGCTTTAGGAATTTTAAACAAGCTTTTGGGCGCTGTATTTGGTGTACTTAAAATTGGGTTAATATTAAGCATATTGCTTATTGTTTTTGACAATATGAACAACACCATTCCGTTTGCAGATGAAGAAGATTTAGAAACGTCTGTTCTATACAAACCTGTAAAATCTTTAGCTCCTATGCTGTTTCCAAGTATTTTAAACAAAGGAAAAGATGTTGATGAAGAAACTGTTACTGAAGACACTCAAGAACAAAGTGACATTTAATAGCAGTCGCTTTTTATTTGTTGCTTATTTTGGTAGTAGCTTAAGGGCTTGTTGTTGATTTCTAAACATATTTTCTCCAAAACACTTATCACGCCTTTATGCATTGCCAGCGAGCCGCAAATCATAATCACACCATTATTGTAAAGCGTTTCTGCAATATGTTTATCATCTTTACGCAAAGCATCTTGTACATATTGTCTGTGTTCTTCTCTGGATAAAGCTAGTGAAAACTCGTTTAGTTTTTCTTCGGAAATAAGCGCGTCAATTTGATTTTTATACATGCTGAATGAGGCATTTGTACGCAGTCCAAAATATAAATGGGTTTCTGTTTTTTTGTTCTGCTGAAGCATCCCGATAAAAGGTGCAATTCCAGTCCCGTTTGCAATCATAATCACACGTTTTGCTTTTTTAGGAAAATGAAATGCTGAATTTTTCACCAAACGTGCTTTTAGTTTTGTACCTATTTCAGCGTTATTTAAAAACCCTGAACCTAAACCTTTATCATGTAGCTTCACGCTTAAATGAACATTTCCATTGACTTTTCCTATAGAATACAAACGCTCTCTATAGTCATTTTTAGGATAGATAGCCAATAAATCGCCCGAAGTAAATTGATGGTGCTTTTTAGGCTTTAAGGTGATAAAAAACGTATCATCTGTATTGGTTTCTGTTTTGCTGATTACCTTAAATTTTTTAATCTGTTTGGGTTTGGTCACTAATTGCTCTTGCGGAATATTTACAGTAATTCCTGTAGCGTCGCACCACTGATTGATCCATTGATTAAACGCTTCAACCGACTTGTCATTGATGGTGAACACAGGAACATCTTGTTGAAATAATTGTTGTAAGGCTTTATCAGCATCAAACGCAAATAGGCAAAAATCCGGATAGGCCAACGAGCCAAACCCAACCACCGAAAACTGCAAGGTGTTGGCATTGGTTTCCGATTGCAGTTTTTGTAAAAACATATTGGCGTTTGTTGGTGCATCGCCTTGACCATAAGTCGCAGTCATTATTACCAAATGCTTTGCTTTTGGATACTGGGTATATGTATTCATTTCAGTAATCACCGCTTTTTTTCCTGCTACAATAAGTTGCTTGTAAAATGCATTGGCATAGTTTATCGTGCTTCCGTTTTCTGAACCCACAAGAATAACAATTTCGGCATCTTGAGGTTTAAACTTATTTTTCAATCGGCTTTTACGACGTTTTAAAGTCATGGCAAACCCAGAATAGATAAAAAACAGAATATTTGCCGTTGCAATGGCTAAGATAATAGACCATAAAATGCTGCCTTTTCCAGTGTGTAAATTCACACTTAAATTAGAAAACAACGTGACATTAGGTAGTTGCACATCACTTAAAACATCGCCTGTAAACTGATTAACAAGTAACTCTTTATTTTTCAATTTTACTGTGAAATAATCTTCTACATCACTGGAAAAAGGGAATTCAATGGCTTTTACTTTAGAAAGTGGTGTGCTTTTAAACACTTCAAAATGTGATAACGGTTGTTTTGGCGTTTCAGAAAGCGCATCAAAATCTACTTGATGTGACATTTTAGCTTCTGGTAAAGTACCAAACTTTTCTAACGATAAATACACACCTGTGACCGTAATAATGATGATTGGAATTAAAGACAAACGTCCTAAAACAACGTGCCAATACTGGTTAAAATCTTCATTGATTATTTTTGAAAAAAAGCGCTTAAAACCACGTTGTCGCTTTATGATTAGGACAGTTCCAGTAACAGCAATTAAGCACAATAAGAATGAACATAAACCTACAAAAAATCGGCCAACGCTTTTTAAGAATAACGACCTATGGAAATTGGTCACCCATTGAAAAAAAGGTGTTGGTTTTAACTCTTCGCCAAGATATTGGGCAGTAACAGGATTAAAATAACCTCTTAAATCGTTTCCTTCTTCAGTAAATACAGAGGCAACCACAAAATCATTCCCGTCAACTTTTATGTCAATAATTTCAGGATAAGTCTCTTGAAAAACAGTAAGTGTTTCAGCAAGTGTGATGTTGTCTAAATCGGCAACATGGTAAGGTTCCAATTGTTCGGAAATAGGCTGAAACGCCAGAAGAATTCCGGTTACAGAAGCTAAAACTATAAAAACAAAAGAAGATACAGCCAACGCAAGATGACTGTATCTCCAAATGGATATGGTCATAATATATTATTAATTTGGCATCATTCTAATATAGCGAATGAAGCCTTTACCTTCTTGTTTTCCTTTGATGTTTTCGGTTGTTAATGGAAATTGTACATCATCAACAACATATTCATCATCTTCAACAGCCGTTTCAAAACGAATGCTGTAACCAGCATCTATTTTAGAGTCTTCAATATCTATCACTTCTATAGCACGTTCGCCACCAGCAACTGTTGCGCCTGTGATTGCATCAATATTATGGCGCTTTTTTCCGTAGAATTTCCACCACTCTTCAACCGTATTGTACCACTCATCGTCATCCCCTTTAACATATAAGGTTTTTTCATAGTCCCCTTCTGGATTGATTAACGAGATCACAATGTAAGCACCATGACCAGAATAATTTTTCATCTGGATCATACACTTGTATTTTGTAGATTCAGAAAATGTGGTAAAAGATACTAACCCTAGAAAAAGGGTGCTTAAAAAAATGTATTGTTTTATTTTCATCTGATAAAATAGTTTTAAGTTGAATTTAATACAAAACCTACAAGCTATTTTATTAGTACTTGTAGGTTTCTAATTAACTACTTCAAAAAATCTAAATTAAATTTATAGGCTTTTAGAATTTCGTTTTCCGATGCTAAATCGTAAGCCGTTTCCTCAAAATCGGTAGTGATGGTTTTATCTGCACCTTGCTCTAAAAGGAATTTTAAAATGCTATCGTCCTTTGCTTTCATTGCAGCAATTAACAAAGCTGTATTGCCTTCTTTGTTTTTAGCATTGATGTCTTGACCAAATTCAGAAGCTATTTTTAAAAGCTCTAAACTGTTTTTTTCAACAGCTAAATGATACCATGTGTTTCCATTTTTTTGAGGCGCTTTTAAGTCTAGACCTGTACGTTTTACCAGGTCTATCTTTTTTAAGAAACCGTCTTTACTTCTGTCTGAATAGCCATTAATAACATAATAAACCAAATTATTACCATCAGCATCTACTAGTTTTAAATTAGCCTCTTTCTCTATCAGGAAATTGACAACCTCTGGACTATTGCTTTGTACGGCAAGCATTAAAGCTGTTTTGCCTTTTTTGTTGGCTTGATTGATATTTTCAACCTTGTCAAACAGTAATTCTATAATGCTTAAATCATTTCTTGAAGCTGCATTTAAAAATGGTGTATTACCATTATGGTCTTCAGCATTTACACTTAATCCTTTATCTAAAAAATATTTGATAACTTCTGTATCCTTTGACCTTGCTGCAAGTACATGTAAAGGCGAAACACCTTCGTGATTTGTAGCGTTTGGTTTCAACCCTTTTTCTTCTAAAAATTTATACACTTCTAAACCATTGGTTTTTCCGCGTGTTCCATAAGCAGCAAACATAAATGCTTGGTCATTCCCTTTGATACCTTTTTCTGATAGCTTATTCATTAGATCAATATTGCCAGTTTTAGCAACATAGTTAAAGGCATCATTACCATTGGCATCGGTACTTTTTATGTTCAATCCCTTTGAGGCAAAAAAGGTGATTAATTTAAAATCATCATCATAAGGAGCCGACAATAATAAAGCATTTGCTCCATCAGGTGTTAAATCATTTTCAAGATTGGCTCCATTAGCTAAACATAGGTCATAAACTTTAGTGTTTTGCTGTCCAGAACCAGCGGCAAAGTTTAAAATGGTATTCCCTTTATCGTCGGTTAAATCGGTTTTTGCCCCTTGTTTTAAAAGGTATTCCATGAATTCGACGTTTCCTTTGTAGGCTGCCCAAAAAATATAGGTTCTACCATCGTGTGTTAATTTGTTAACATCATTTCCTTTTTGAGATTGCAAGTGAACAAGGGTTTCTAGTGGTGCGTTTTGTAAAATCGCATACACTACACCATCAAAATTATTACTATTGGCTTCAGATGGATTGTTACCTTCTTTAATTTTTTGATCTATGATTTCTGGTGTTGGTTTTGTATCCCAAAAATCACGTTTTAAAAAGATATTGTCTTGTGAAAATGCTTGAGCACTTAACAGTAGTGCTAACCCAAGAAGTTTTAGTTTAAAATTTTGCATCTTATTTTTTTACAAATGATTCAATTAATGGATTGATTGTTTCAGCACTGTTGTAGTTTTCGTCATCTAACAAATACTTAAACATCACTTTATTATCTACTTTTTCTTCTAGTAATAAGTCTTTATTTCTGGCAAAAACTTCATCCCATTTTGTTCTTACAATAGCCCATTTTTCTTGGTTTTCCTTCCAATAATCCTGTGCAGCCTTGCAACGGCTATCATCTACTTTTACATAGGTGTTATATCCTTTTTCTTGGGCAATAATTACATCCTCTTTATCATCTGCGCGCACCACCTTGTCATTATCTTGTTCATGTAACCAGCCATAGTTTGTAATCTCGTGGCGATTGCGTCTTGTAGTTACATTATAATCGCTACGTTGGGTATATTCTCGTCTTGGTAATGGTGCCGAGGTTTCGTCTTCCCAATAACTTTTGCCATCAACATGAACCCAAGAAGCTGACCCCTCGTAACGCGGACTATCATCTACCTGAAATACACGTTGTGTCCATTGCCCTTTAACCTGATCTTTTGGTAGGGTGACAAAGCTCCATTTATTGTTGTGATCATACTCATATAAATTGGTGTTTTCATATTCCCAATCCTGTCTCCAGTGCTTTACAATATGAGGCTCTGCAGGATTTCCAACTATTAATAGGTGCTGCATTGAAATTTTGTCTTTGCTATCTTCTAACAATTGTACCCACTCCAAACCTTTATCGTGTTTTACTTTTGATGGTATATAGGTTGAATCGTCAACATACTCAAACGTTTCTGCAAAGTTGAAAGTCACTTCATAACAACCACACATATCCTTAATGGCTTTAATGTCTTGTTCCTTTTTATTTTGAGCACTAGTTGTTACTACAAAAGCAACTGTTAAGAAGGTTAATAACGCAAATTGTTTCATTTTTAAGTACTTTTTTATGGGATCTGATTTATTTAAAAAATTTGTTATTCTTATTTAGATTGATTTAAAATAAGATTATATATTTGCAGCAAATTTAAATAAGAATGAGTCTAAATAAAAATAATATTCTAATTTATTTTTCACTTTTTTTAAGCGCTTGTGTATTTTCTCAAGAGGTCCTTATTGATTCCACACGAACAGAAGAACTTAATGAAGTTGTAATAACTGGTCAATACAACAGACTATCCATTAAAAAATCTGTGCATAATGTTATTGTAATAGACAGAGAGCAAATAGATAATCAAGCCGCTAATAATTTGGCTGACTTATTAAATTTTAATCTTAACCTTAACATTATTCCAGATGCTCAAACAGGGAAATCACAAATTTCATTTTTTGGTTTAGATGCAAAGTATTTTAATATTTTAATTGATAATATTCCGTTAGTTGGAGATAACGGTTTAGGAAATAATATAGATTTAACACAGGTAAATCTTGATGAAATAGAACGCATTGAGATAGTAGAGGGTTCTATGGGTGTTGAATATGGTGCCAATGCTGTTTCTGGTATTATTAATATTATTACAAAAAAAGCTATTGATACAAACTGGCAAATTCAAGCTTCGATTCAAGAAGAAACTGTTGGTGGAGAATATGCTTGGTTTGATGAAGGTAGGCACATACAAGCGGTTAATGTCGCTCATAATATTAATGAAAAATGGTTTGCAAAAGTTGGGTTTAACCGAAATGATTTTGCAGGTTATTTTGGAGATAAACAAGGGAAAGACTATTATCAAAACGATGGTTTAAGAGGTTATGAATGGCTTCCAAAAGTCCAATTAAATACAAACGCGTTATTAAATTATAAGTCTGAATTATTTCAACTAGATTATCGTTTCGACTATTTTAATGAAGTTTTAAACTATTATGATGAATCCGTAAGACCTAATATTGATATAGGCTCGCAAACTTCAAACCCATCATCTACAGATAAGATTTATACCACAAATAGATTTGTTAACAACCTTAATATATATGGACGTTTTAAAACTGGAGCCAATTATAAAGCGTCTTTTTCTTATCAACAGCAAGAACGCGACTTAAACGAATTCAATTATTATATTCTTACTGAAGAAAAATCTAATGAAACAGATGAAACATACCAATCTACAAAAGTATTTTTCTCGAATGGATCTATAAATAATTTAGTAAAAAACGATAGGTTTAACTTTCAATTGGGTTACGAAACGCGTTTTATTAAAGGGTTTGACACCCAAGCTTCTGGAGATTATACACAATTTGATAAAACTCAATCTCAAACTAATTTAGCCACTTATGCATCTACAGAATATAAGTTTACAGATAAACTTATAGTGCGCCCTGGTTTACGTTATGAATACAACTCTCAATTTTATTCTAAATTTTTGGGCTCATTAAGTGCCAGATACTTATTTGTTCATGGTATTGAGCTTCGCGCCAATATAGGGTCGTCTTACCGCACACCAAGCTTTGAAGAATTGTACTATTATTTTGTAGATTCTAATCACGATGTTCGTGGTAACGAAAATTTAAATCCTGAAAATGGATATACCGTGTTTTTAAACCTTAAAAAGAATAGTTGGTTTGATAATTTCACCATGCTAAATCAACTTAAGTTAAGCTACCTATCACTTGAAGATAAAATAGATTTAGCCATTGTAAATACACTACCTCTTCAATATAAATATATTAATATAGATAGCTACAAACTCTGGGGATTAACTTCAGAAAACACTATAAAAACAGACCGTTGGAGCTTAAATTTAGGAGCTACCTTACAAGGAATCTCTAGAGGGATGAATGACGAAGTTAATGCTGATGATGAATTTCTTTATGCTTTTCAAATAAACACAAGTTCGACTTACCATATTAAGAAATGGGATACTTACATTACACTATTATACAAGTATAACGGTGAACAAGAAAATTATGTGGCTACAGGAACCGATTCCGAAGGTAATAGCACGTTTTCCATTGAAACAATAGATGATTATAGTTGGCTAGATGCTTCTGTTAAAAAATCCTTTTTAGCTGATAAATTTTTATTAACTATTGGTGGAAGAAACTTACTCAATATTACTTCTGTAGATATTAGAAATTCTACTTCAAATGGTGGAACACATTCAGGAGGTAATAACAACCTTTTATTAGGTTATGGTCGCTCATTTTACATTAAACTATTATATAATCTTAATTTTTAAAATCACTAATTATGACAAACAAAATGTTATCAATCCTAATGGGATTACTATTATTAACTACATTTAGCTGCAGCAGCGATGATGACAATAATCCATCAGACCCAATTACAATTGTAATTGAAGGTGCCGATGTAGCACCAGAAGTTGGTGGACCAAACGAACCAAACCAAGTATATGTTGATTTAAGCACCAATACAACGACAGCCGTACAGCGCGACTCATGGGATTTAGGTTTTTATTCAGGAGCTGATTTTAGAGTTATTATAAATGGATCTATTTTTATGGCAACCGCACAATTATCAGCTACAGATATTGATGCTGTAAGTTCTAGCGACCAAGAAGTCATAGATTTACAACCACAGGTTAGAGTTGGTTCTTTTGAAGCAGAAAGTATTAATTTTGTTGATGCACCAAGCGGAGATATCACTGGAACTGCAATCGCTGAAATTTCTGACACAGAGAGTAATAACAAGGTCTATTTATTAAATTTAGGGAATGAAATCCCTACAACAGTTCCTGCAACTGGTACTGTTGCCGTAAAAGGAGACGCTAGAGGTTGGAAAAAAATTAGAATTTTAAAAGATGGAGATAATTATGTGTTACAATTTGCAGATTTAGATGCTACAACACATCAAGAAGTAACTATCTCTAAAAGAAATGATTATAACTTTACATTCTTTAGTTTCAATACAGAATCAGAAGTAAGTGTAGAACCAATGAAATCTAATTGGGATTTAAACTTTACTGAATTCACTAATGAAATAGAAGGGTATGGTGCTTATAGTTATTCTGATTTTGTAGTAAACAATATTAAAGGAAATACTACAGTCTACATGATTGATACTGAAATAGACACTGAATTAACTTATGATAACTTTACTTTAGCTGATGTAGTAGACGCTAATTTTGTTTATAACGATCAAAGAACCATTGGAAGTAGTTGGAGAGTTGGAGGAGGTCCTGGAACTCAACCTTCATTAAAAGATAATGTGTTTTATATTATTAATGATACAGATGGGAACTTTTATAAACTAAAATTTTTAGCATTAACTAATGAGTCTGGAGAACGTGGATATCCAGAATTTGTTTATAGTTTACTTCAATAACAGAAAAATAGTCATAAAAGCCCGTTTCAATTGAAACGGGCTTTTATTTTAATCTAAGTGGTAAATTTCCATAATGTCTTTTAGGTATTTTTCAAAATCGATTTTTAAATCAATCAATTTTCCTGTGTGCACATCAAACACCCAACCATGAACTTTTAGACCTCTTTTTCTTATGGCTTTTTGAACAGCAGCTGTTTTAATTAAATTCACACACTGTTCTTTTACATTTAGTTCTACCAGTTTATCGTAACGCTCATCTTCGTTTTCAATGGCATTTAACTCGTTTCTATGGAGCCTGTATACATCACGAATGTTACGTAGCCAAGGGTTTAAAATTCCCAAATCGGAAGATTGCATGGCTGCTTTAACACCGCCACAAGCATAATGACCACATACAATAACATGTTTCACTTTTAGGTGGTCCACAGCATAATTGATTACAGACATGACATTAAGATCTATGCTTATTACCATGTTTGCAATGTTTCTGTGTACAAAAACCTCTCCAGGAGTTGCTCCCATAAGTTCTTCGGCAGTTACACGACTATCAGCGCAGCCAATATATAGCAATTCAGGGTTTTGTCCTTTTCCTAAATCTTCAAAATAGTCTTTATCGGCTTGTAATTTATCTTGTATCCAAGATTTATTGTTTTCAAAAACTTTGTCTAAATTCATAATCTTAATATTTATCTTTTACATTATTTTTTATCCAAGTGGTACAGTCCTTAAAAGTAAGAAATATATGGTCTGGATTTATTAAGTCTGGAATAATATCTATACGTTCCATTAAATATCTAGGTTGGTTTAACAAACCAACAAAAAGCACTGTAATGTTATTATTGTAAAGTTCCTGCAGCACATCTTCCATGGCGTACAGTCCAGATTGATCCATATACTGCATTCTTCCTAAACGTATTACCACAGTTGAGGCAGTTTTGGGAATTTGTGCAGCAAGACTTTGAAAATCGCTGGTGGAACCAAAAAACAAAGGTCCTTTTAAGTGCTTTATAAAAACTTCTTCTTTCAATTTCTCTGGAAAATCGGCTTCGTCTGCCCAAGCTTTTTCTTCTTTTAAGGTCTTAACATCTGATCTTTGAGCTGTTAAATCGCCTATTTTTTTCATAAATAAAAGCGAAGCTATCACTAGACCTATGCCAACAGCATATACTAAATTCCAAAATGTTGATAATAATAATACAATCATCATAATCAATACTTCAGAACTCAATTTTAATGGTCCTATTTTAATATCTTTTGGTAAACTTGGTATGGCTTTCAAGCCTTTATAATCCATAACTCCTACACCTACCGTAATTAAAATTCCAGATAAAACAGCTGCAGGAATACTGGAAGCCAGACTTGGCAAGCCAGGTATTAATAAAATACTTAAAAGCAACAACCCAGCAATCATGCCTGATAATTTGGTCTTTCCACCAGAATTAATGTTCACAACGGTTCTAATGGTTGCTCCTGCTCCAGGCAAACCTCCAAAAATAGCACCTATGCTATTACCAATACCTTGTCCTATTAGCTCTTTATTTGGTTTGTGTTTGGTTTTGGTCATGTTATCTGCTACTACACTAGTAAGTAAGGAATCTATAGCTCCCAAAAGAGATAAGGTTAAAGCTGTAAAAATGTATGGTGTAATACTGCTTAAGCTAAAATTGGTAAGGATGCTTAAGTTTGGAACTGGCAAACCACTGGGTATCTCTTCAATAGGTCTATAATTTAAACCAAAAGCCATGGCAATGCCAGACATTACCACAAGTGCCACCAAGGTGCTAGGAATAGCTGTTGTAATGCGTTTAAAGCCATAGATAATAATGATGGTCCCTAAAGCCAATAAAACTTCCAGCCAATTGATATTCTGTATCGCTTTGGGCAAAACTTTAATAGCCCCTACAACACCGGAAGCCTCATTGGCAGCTAATGTCTTGGACTCTTTTAAAATATCTTCTTGACTTATATTCTTGGCCCTATCAATGGTTTCCTTAAAATCCTCCAAAACCAAGATCCCTTCACCTGCTTCTTCTTTTAAAATGTTTTGTAGGATAATCTCTTCGGCTTGAGGCTTAAATTGTTCCACAAAAACTTCATCGTCTTTGGGATAGTATCCTAAAGCTGGTAGTATTTGAGTGACAAGGATAATGACACCAATGGCTGTCATAAAACCAGAAACTACAGGATAAGGAATGTATTTAATGTATTTACCAAAGCCTAAGAAACCCAATCCTATTTGAAACAAACCTGCCAATAAAAATACGGTTAAAATAGCCGGCAATGCTTTGGTTACATCACCATCATTAACAGCAAGTATTCCTGCTATTACCACCATACTTACGGCAGTCATTGGAGCCGTTGGACCAGAAATTTGTGTGTTGGTACCACCAAAAAGAGCTGCAAAAAAGCTTATAAAGATGGCTCCATATAGTCCTGCACTTGGGCCTAACCCAGACGAGACACCAAAGGCCAATGCTAGAGGAAGGGCTACAATACCAGCCGTTATACCTCCAAAGGCATCCCCTTTGAAATTTGAAAATAATTTTTTCATGTACAGATGTATTTTGTTTATGTTGATACCCTTAATGTGTATCAAACACTAATTATAATTGCACCTCTTGACTTGGGTACAATATTAACTTTAAAAAATTGTGAATGTTTGGTTTGAAGAGTTTGTTTTCAAACCATGCAATAAGGATTTATTGCTAAATAATACAATCTGGTGGTGGAGAATGTGTTTCCAGTGAAAGCTGGGAATAGTGATTTAAATAAAAATCGAATTGTTTCTTTTTTTGAAGTTCCAAAACAAGCAATTCTGAATTGTCATAATTAGGAAAAGCTATTTGCTTATGCTTGATTTCGTAGTTGTTGTTATTTTCTTCTTCGTTGATACCATAAAACATGGATATATCAAACGATTTGTCCATAACAGTAATCACTAAAGGAGCTGCTATAAACATGGTGAAAATAATGATAAAGCAAAGTGAAATAGTAGTTTTCTTCATCCAATTTTTTTAAAAATCAAAAACAAAGATACAATTCCATTTTTTTATTTTAGTTAAATAAACTTTAAAGTGCTTTTATATCTTGGTTTAAGATCCAACCTGTTTTCCCATCGGAAAGTTTTATTTTTTTCCAGTTGTTTACAGTGTCTAAAATTTGAACCTTGGTTCCTTCGTGTAAAATAAAAGCTTCTGTACTACGTAAATTAGGCTCGCTTTTTACTTGACTTTCTTGCGCAAAAATAATAGCTGGTTGGTCTTTTTTATCCAAATTGAATTTATGAAAAGCAAATATCAAGGCTAAGCAAGTGAAACCTAAACTTAACATACTGCTTACAAAAGCGAGTCGCTTTTTAGTAGTGGAATAAGCAAAATAATAGGTTAGGAACAGAACTACAAAGATAGAAATAAAAGCTATTGCAAGTTTGGCCCAAGTATTAAAACCAAAGGTATTGGTTACTTTTTTAATGTAATTTGAAAGCCCAACCTCTGGAACAGAATCTATGGCATCAATGGTCATATTTCTTGCAAAAGCTGCATTGTTTTTTATCTCTTTATCGTTTGGCGCCAATTGTAAGGCTTTTTCGTAATAATAAATACTAGGAGCAATATGGTTTAGTTTATAATGTGCATTTGCCAAATTAAAATACAGTTCTGCCGAATGTTCCCCATTTTCAAGAATATTTTCGTATTTAAGAATGGCTTGCTCATAATTTCCATCGTTATATAAGGCATTTCCCTGTTCAAACAAAGAGATGTTTTGAGCCGATGTAATAAAGCTCAAAAAAAACACAAGTATGTAAACTAACTTCTTCATTTAATTTGTTTGTCTATTGCAGAAATGGTTTTTGCTGCTTTATCGTAATCTTGTTGCATTTCCACATGAGTGATTGGTGTGTACCTAGCCAATTCGCAATTTTTTAATATAGCTATAAAACTAGTTACAACTTGACTGTCCACTTGTTTGGTTAGCAATAAATCTTGAATTTTTTCTTTGGTAAATTCACTGGTTTCAATATGCAGTTTGGCTTTTAAATAATTATGTAATGCTTTTTCCAAGGCCACATAAAAAGCCTCTTTATTGCCTAAGGCTTTTTTAGCTTCACCTAGATAGCGTTTGGCCAGTTTATCGGCTTTTCTAATTTTATTTCCAGTAATATCTGCATCGCGTTCCTGTTTCTTTTTTCTTATAACTATGGCCAAAGGAATGGCTAAAAGTGGCAGCAGTAACCCTGTCCAGAAACCCGTAGACTTAAAAAAGTTGTTTGGTGTTATGCTTGTTAACTCTGTGCTTGTTTTAATAAAAGCAAATTGTTGGTTGTTTACCACAACAGGTTGTTTTCCATTATTTGCTGAAGCAATATTGTTGTCTGAAGCTGTAGTGTTTGTTGGACCATCTAGTACATTAATAACAATTTCGCCAGAAGAAATACGTTTATAGGATTCTGTTTTTACATCAAAATACGAAAAGCTAATACTAGGAATTGGGTATTTTCCTTTATATTGAGGTACAATGGTGTAACTATCTGATATGCTTCCTTGCATACCATTTAAATTGGTCACCACATTTTCTGAATGTTCTGGTTCGTAAACTTCCAAGGAACTAGGCAATGATAATTTAGGGAGTTCGAATAGTTTTAAATTTCCATTTCCTTTAACTTCTACACGAGCTTGCAAAGATTCTGAAGCGTTTAGCTCAGATTTGGATGTAATGACATTGAATTCAAAATCTCCAACAGCTCCTGTAAAATCGGTTGGCTTTCCTTCTACAGGTAACGGTTTTACTTGAATTGTCCTACTGCCAGCTGAGATGGTTTTATGCACTTGTGTCATCAATCTACCTCCAAAAATATCCCTTCTGTTTGTTGGTATTTCTATAGTTACATCCAAACTTAAAGGTTCTATTTCAAGTTTTCCGGTTTTTTGAGGGTATAACACAGTTTTACGCAATACCACATATCTATAATCTTCGCCTTTATAAGTGCCATTTAAAACTTTAAGGTTTTTTATATCAATATTCTGGCTCCAAAAATCGTTATATCTTGGGTTGTCTATTTCACGCCAATTGCTCACTCCTGTATCTGGAGACACATAAAGTTTGTAAACCACGGTTATGGCTTCATTTAAATAAGGGTTTCCGTTGGATACCTCAGCCACCAAATGTATGTTATTGGAAGCAATGGTTTCTGGGTTATTGTCGTCGTTAGGTCTGTCAACGGCAGCAGTAACCACAATGGTTTGAGGGGTTGTTTTATATATTTCACCATCAATTTCTATGGTTGCCTGTTTAATGGTGAAAGAGCCTCGTTGTTTTGGTGATAAAAAATAACTGTATGTTTTTTTATAAGACCGTTTTCCATTCATCCAGGACGTGCTCACTGCCTGGTTGGGTCCTCCAACAATATTAAATCCCACAAAATCTGGCGGATTGAAATTATCGCCATCTTTGTTCATCTCAAAATCTACACGCAACCTTTCGTTAATACCAAGTTTTTTCTTGCTTACTTTAGCTTCAAAAGTTACTTGAGCAGTAGCAATACTTGTACTTAATACAATGAGCAATAATGATATGTGTTTTATTATTTTCATAGGTTCATTGTCCTTTGGACGTCTTTCCCAAGAGGAAAGAGAAATCTTTATAAATTGTTTACCAATCTTTTTCTGTTTGAATTTTTACCCCTTTTTGCTTTTCAGCATTCATTTTCTCTTGAACTTTTTGTTCTTGATTGTTCATTGCTTCTAACAAGTTTTTTACCTGTTGAGGAGATAATTGTCCTGGTTGAGGTTGAGGTGGTTGTTGATCTTTTTTCTGATCTTCTCCCTTACCTTGATCCTTTTTATCTTCTTTAGGTTTGCCTTGATCGTCTTTTTGGTCGTCGCCATCTTTTTTATCTTGATCGCCTTGGTCTTGGTTATCGTCTTTATTTTCGCCTTCGTCTTGTTTGTCTTGGTCGTCTTTTTGCTCGTCCTGGTTTTGATCTTGATTTTGGTCCTGATTCTGATCTTGGTTTTGATCTTTGTTTTGGTCGTCTTTATTATCGTCTTGCTGTTCGTCTTTTTGGTCTTCGGCACATTTCTTTGCTAAAGCCAGATTGTAACGTGTTTCATTGTCTGAAGGGTTGTTTCTAAGGGCATTTTTGTAGGCATCCACTGCTTCCTGACACTTGTTTTCTTTCATTAATATGTTGCCAATATTATGAAAAGCTTTGTGTTTTTCTTCTTTTGAAGTAGCGTTTTTTGTTGCTTGTTGCAAACGGTATAAAGCTTCGTTATAGCTTCCTTCTTGATAATAGGAAGTCCCTAGATTATAAGCTCCAGCAACCGAAGTGGCTTGCTGTGAAAGTGCCTTACGATAAGCCATTTCTGCTGAAACAAAATCGTTGTTTACCGCTTTTTCGTTTCCTTCGTACACAAAGTTATTGGCTTTTTTCAAGGCCATCAACTCATGTTTCTCTTGGTCTTTTTCTTGAGAAAATCCAGAAATACTAATTAGTACAAATATGTAAAATAGTAGCTTTTTCATTCTTATTCTTATCGTCTTTCATTTTGCTTTTTTGCAACCTCTAATATATAAAACTGTTGTATTGCTGATAGTTAAAGCTTTTATAAAATTTCAATTTGGTTAAGCTTGCAGGACATTGAAGCTTGAGACTATAAGTTTTCGTTAAACAGGTTCAATTTTTTTAACCAAGCTGTTTTTCTGTCCAATAAAAAAATGTCCAAAAACAAAAAGGCTATGGCAAAGGCCAAGAACCATTGAAATTGATCTTTAAAATCGGCAAATTGCTTGGCTTCAAATTCCTTCTTGTCCATTTTATTTAATATATCCCTTATGTTTTCTACCACTTCGTTGGTGTTCTTGCCATTTAAATAAGCGCCATTGGCTTCGTTGGCAATGGTTTTAAGGGTTTCTTCGTCTAGACGAGTGATAACGGTTTCGCCATTGGAATCTTTTTTGTAGTTTAAAACAATGCCATTTCGTTTGATGGGAATGGGACCTCCTTTGGCGTCTCCAACACCTATGGTAAAAATCCTGATGCCTTCTTCGCTAGCTTCTTCCGCTACTTTTGCTGCATCTTCACTATGGTCTTCTCCATCTGAAATAATTATTAAAACCCGATTGGTTTGCTCATCGTCGTCGTAATAGGTTTTGGCCAATTCAATGGCTTCATTAATGGCTGTTCCTTGAGAAGACAGCATGTCTGTATTCATGTTTTGCAGGAACATTTTTGCTGAAGCATAATCTGTAGTGATTGGTAATTGAGGAAAGGCTTTTCCTGCGTATGCAATAATTCCCACACGATCGCTAGCTAGGTTATTGATAATTTGTGTTACCAATTGTTTGGCTTTTTCCAATCTGTTTGGTGCTATATCTTCTGCCAACATACTTTTGGAAACATCCACTGCAAAAACAATATCCACTCCTTCGCGTTTAACCGTTTCCAGCTTGGTACCTATTTTTGGGTTTACCAAAGCAATGGACAAAGACGCTATGGCCAAGCAAATAACCGTAAGTTTTAAAATACTTTTAAACAGCGATTGGTTTGGGCTTAATCTCTTTAATAGTTTTTTATTGGCAAACTTTTTTTGAGCATGGCGTTTCCATATTTGAAGCACCAAAAAGAATAGGATTATTACTGGAATAACCGCTAATACCCAAAACCATATTTTTTCTTCTAATTGATACATTTTCTATTGTTAAGTGTTCAAAGTTTTAAGTTTACACAAAACTCCTAAATATTGTAAATCTCAATAATAACTCCAAAAGCAATAACATGCCTGCCAAAAGCACCAGAGGTCTGTATTTTTCTTCGTAGTTATAGTATTTAAATTCTTCAATCTCTGTTTTTTCCAACTTGTTTATTTCGTCGTAAATTTCGGCAAGCTTCTCATTGTCTGTTGCTCTAAAATATTTACCTCCTGTTACTTTGGCTATCTCTTTAAGCAGTTCTTCATCAATTTCAACTTGTGCACGACCATATTGAAAATTCCCATTAGGCAAAATAGCCATTGGCGTTAAAGCCATTCCATTTGTACCCAAACCAATGGTGTAGGTTTTAATGCCATATTCCACAGCCAATTCGCTAGCTATTTTTGGATCTATAAAACCGGAGTTGTTAACGCCATCTGTTAATAGGATAATTATTTTGCTTTTGGCCTTGCTATCTTTTAAACGGTTTACCGAAGTTGCCAGACCCATGCCAATTGCTGTTCCTCCTTCAATAATGGTATTGTATTTTATGCTTTCCAGAGAGCGCAATACTATGGCTTTGTCGCTGGTAATTGGTGTTTTTGTATAGCTTTCACCTGCATATTCAACCAAACCAATTCTATCGTTTGGTCTTTCTTTTATAAACTCGGCAGCCACTTCTTTTAATGCTTCCAGCCTGTTTGGCCTTAAGTCCTTGGCCAACATACTTGCCGAAACGTCTATGGCCATGACAATATCTATCCCTCGAGTGGTTTTGGTTTTTGTTGAGACATCTACCGTTCTTGGTCTTGCCAAAGCTGTAATCAATAACGCCAACACCAATAATCTTAATACAAAAAGGACATGTTTTAATTTGGGTAAAAAGGAATTTCCTGTTTTAAAACCTTTTAAGCTGGATATTTTAAGTTCGGCTGTTTGTTTATTGAACTTAAAAACATACCATATAATGGCTATTGGAAGCAATAAAAACAACCAGAAAAACTCTTTATTTAAAAATTCAATCCCTTCAAACATTATTGTGTTGCTTTTTTAAGTTCTATGGAGTTTATAATTCGTTCTGAAATTTGTTCGGCATACCTATCAGCATCTGCCCAAGTGATTAAAATTTGCTGCAAAACATCTTTATTGTCTGAAACAAATTGAAGTAGCACATAATGTCCATCCTTGAAATCGTTTGAGTTTAATTCAGGGATTTTTAAGGTTCCAAAGGTTTTAAGGCCTTCGGCGCCATTGGGAGTGACAAATTTTTCCTGTTTTACAAAAATATCTGTAACGCCTTGTTTTTCTAAATCGTTAATACTTTTGGCAGCTACTTGGGTTAAATCCACTTCTTTCTTCTCTGGATCTTGACCTTGATTTTGAAAGGTAGTGGTGCTCAGGTTTATATATAAGTCCTCTTGCAAAGTACCATACTTAAAACTAGTAATGTTGAGTTTTGCTTTAATATCCTGAGGTGTTGGAGGATTGTCCCTTTTTAAAACTTCTGGTGTAGATATATCAATTGGTGGCACGCCATATTCGCTTCTAACCCATTGTCCTTCCAACAGTTCTTTAGTATCATGACCCAGAAGCGTATCGGTAACATACCCAAATCCATATTTTATTCCAAACCCTACATATACTGCAACAAGCAGCAATACAGCAGCCAAACTGGTAAACACTATCTTTCTTTGTTTCTTTTTTCTTGCTTGTGCCTCTTTGTATTGTTGGTCCAGTAATTTTTCTTCTTCAGTTGGTTCTGGAAGCACTTCTTTTACATGATCTATTTCCAAGTCTATGGTGTTTCGGTCCAGTTTTGCCAATTCTATATCTGGAGCAGATTTAGCGAATTTTACCAAATCGGCACGCTTGAAAATGCTTTCTAGGTTTTTAAGGGTTTCTTTACTTAAATCTATTTGGTTGCCTTCTTTAAGTAAATTCAACCTGGAAATAAGTTCATCTGTTGTGCTTTCCAAAGCTCTATCGTAAACCTTTTCGTCTATATATCTTCTAATGGCAAGGGTTAATTCTGAATAGTATTCCTTTAATTCCGAATTTTCCAAATAACCACTTTCGTCCAATTTTTTTAAGGCCAATTTAGCTCTTTCATAAGGTGGCAACAAAGCTATCTCCTCTGCTTCGGTCAATGGTTTTTTTCGCCATATAAACCAATATAACAAAGCAGCCACAACAGCTATAAATACAAGGATAATAAGCAAGGTCTTCCACCAATCGCTTGCACTTTTTTCAACGTCCATTAAAGGTTTAATTTCGTACAAACCTTGTTTGGTGGTATCTACCTCAATGGTGTTTACAACTACTTTAAGGGAATCTGTAAAATAGGATTTGTTTCCTATAAGGATTTTTTGCTTTGGAATGTTGTAAGTACCAGAATCGAATTGGGTTAAACCATATTTTTTTATGAGAATCCATTTGGCGTCCTTTTTGGTGGTATCCACTTTGTAAGACTCTATAACTTCCAAAGGCATGAAGGTTTGTCCTTCAGGAAAAACCACCAAATTTGTTGAGTCTGTTTCCACTTCCACCTTAAAGGTAATTTGCTCACCTATTTTAATGGATGTGGAATCTATGGATGAGGAAATTTCCTGTGAAAAAGTTAGGGATGAAAACAAAACAAAAAACATGGAAAATAGACTCCACGACTTAATTAGGCTGGAACTGAAATATGTTTTAACTTTGGTATGATTAATCTTATATTTCATTTTATTTTTTATCTTGTTTAGCACGTTCACTGCACTTAGTGTGTCATGCCATACCTGACATTTTTTTTAACTAATTTCTTCTTTTAAAATATCCCAATAACTTTTTTACGTAGCTTTCGTCCACACGACAATCTAAAGAACCTGCTCCAGATTTAGCAAAACTGTCTTTGAAATAGGCCACTTTATCATGGTAAAATTTACTGTAATTTCTTCTTACGGTTTTGGATGCCGTGTTCACCAACATATACTCTCCTGTTTCGGCATCTTGCATTTGTACCATACCTAAATTTGGTATGGATTCTTCACTTTTATCATAGATTCTAATACCTGTAACATCGTGCTTTCCAGAGGTTATTTTTAAGGTTTGTTTATAATCGTCTGCTATAAAATCGCTTAAAAGAAACACTATGGCCTTTTTCTTCATTACATTGGACAAAAACTTTAAGGCTTCGGTAATATTGGTTTGTTTGCTTTTAGGGTGAAACTCTATAAGTTCCCGAATGATACGAAGTACATGTGAACGTCCTTTTTTAGGTGGAATGTATAATTCGATAGTATCTGAAAAGAGTATCAATCCAATCTTGTCGTTGTTTTGAGTGGCTGAAAACGCCAAGGTTGCAGCAATTTCAGTAACAATTTCATTTTTAAATTGTTCTTCGGTACCAAACAACTCAGACCCTGAAACATCCACCATAAGCATCATGGTCAATTCGCGCTCTTCCTCAAAGACTTTTATATGAGGTTCGTTGTAACGTGCTGTTACGTTCCAGTCGATGTTTCTTACGTCGTCTCCATATTGATACTGCCTAACTTCAGAAAAAGTCATCCCACGACCTTTGAAGGTGGAATGGTATTCCCCTCCAAAAATATGATCAGACAAACGACGTGTCTTGATCTCGATTTTTCGTACTTTTTTTAACAGTTCTTTAGTATCCATGATTTAGATTCAAGATTAAATATTTAAAATTCAAAGTAACAAAACCCTGAATTTAGAATTTGAAACTTTGAACTATTAAGGTACTTCAATCTCGTTTACAATTTTGTTGATAATATCCACAGAAGTGATGTTTTCTGCTTCGGCTTCGTAGGTTATCCCTATTCTATGACGCAATACATCGTAAACAACAGCTCTAACATCTTCAGGGATTACGTAACCACGTCTTTTAATAAATGCGTAACATTTTGCTGCTGTTGCCAGGTTGATACTTCCACGTGGAGATGCTCCAAAAGAAATCAATGGTTTTAAATCGGCAAGTTTGTATTTTTCTGGATAACGTGTTGCAAACACAATGTCCAAGATATATTTTTCTATTTTCTCGTCCATGTACACATCACGAACAGCTTTTTGGGCGTTTAAAATTTGCTGCACGGAAATCACCGGATTTACTTTTTCGAAAGCGCCTTTTAAATTGGCTCTAATAATTAACTGTTCTTCGTCCATCTTTGGATAGTCTATAACTGTTTTTAGCATAAAACGATCCACTTGAGCTTCTGGTAACGGATAGGTTC
>Ga0070728_10000622_pt1 | contig 65975 bp, 59 predicted proteins | sample tdDd471_FD_66723 | JGI IMG/M metagenome (GOLD analysis project Ga0070728, IMG submission 66723) | Marine sediment microbial communities from the Atlantic coast under amendment with organic carbon and nitrate - tdDd47.1 | ecosystem: Environmental > Aquatic > Marine > Coastal > Sediment | place... | reverse complement strand
GACCACCACGCCCATGCCGAAGATCGCCATCGCCGAGGCCTGCTTCTCGCGCGGATAGCTGTCCATCACGATGGCCTGGCTGAGCGGCACCAGCGGCGCGCCGAACGCGCCCTGCAGCACCCGGAACAGCACCAGGCCCTCCAGCGAGGTGGCGAGGCCGCAGGCCAGCGACGCGCAGGTGAAGCCGATCACCCCCCAGACCAGGATCGCGCGGCGGGAAAAGCGCGCGGCCAGCCAACCGGTCATCGGCGTGGCCACCGCGGTCGCGATGATGTTGAAGGTGACCACCAGGGCGATCTGGTCGGTCGTCGCCGACAGCGAGCCCTGCATCTGCGGCAGCGACACGTTCGCGATGGTCACGGTCATCGCGTACAGCATCGTGACCATGGTCAGCGTGCCGAGGATCATCGCCCGCCTGAAGGCGGTCGGACCCGCGTCGAGCGATGCGTCGGGGGCGGTCGTTGTCATGGCAACGATCATAGACCGGCGCCGGCCGGAGCGCACGCGATTGACGGAGACTCGGAGGGCGGCGGGATCATCCGCGGGGGCTGCGGGACCGGACGGCGGGTGCCTCCCCAGTAGGCACCCGCCGCCGGCTCTCCCCCCAAACCTCGACGATCGCTGATGAAGCGCTCGCCGAGGGACCGATCCACGTCCGGGACCCGTTTTAGGAAGATAGTCTGAACAAGTAGTTAAGGCCCCGGACCGGGGCGGCGATCACGCCGCCTGGATGCGTTCGAGGAACGACTGCACCGCAACGCGCATGCGGTCGGACTCGCCGGCCATGTCGTTGGCGACGGCCTGGACCTCGCCGGCCTGGCGGCCGGACTCCTCGGCAGCGCCGTTGACGCCCTGGATGTTCGACACCACCGCGTCGGTGCCGTGGGCGGCGTGATTGACGTTGCTCGAGATGTCCTGGGTGGCGGCGGTCTGCTGCTCCATGGCCGCCGCGATCGCGGTCGAGACCTCCTCGACCCCCTGGACCATGCGGCCGACATCGGCGATCTCGCGGACCGCCCGCTCGGTCTCGCCCTGGATCGAGGCGATCTGCGTGCTGATCTCCTCGGTCGCCTTCGCGGTCTGGGTCGCCAGCGCCTTCACCTCGGACGCGACCACCGCGAAGCCCTTGCCGGCTTCGCCCGCACGCGCGGCCTCGATGGTGGCGTTCAGCGCCAGCAGGTTGGTCTGCTCGGCGATGTCGGTGATCAGCTTGACCACCTCGCCGATCCGGACCGCCGAACCCGACAACGACGTCATCACGCCGCTGGCCCGGTCGGTGGCGGCCGCGGCTTCCGCAGCGTCCCGGCTCGCCTTCTGGGTCTGGCGGCTGATGTCCTGGATCGACGCGGTCAGCTCCTCGGTGGCGGCGGCGACGTTCTGGACGTTCGCCCCGGCCTCGGTGGCGGCGGTCGCGACCGACGTCGACTGCCGCTCGGTCTCCTCGGCGATCGCGCTCATCTGGCCCGCCGTGTCGCGCATGCGCGCGGCCTGCTCGGTCAGCTTCGCCAGCATCTCGCCGGAGTCGGTCTGGAACCGGCCGATCAGGCCCGCGACCTCCTCCGCCCGCTTCAGCTTCTCGGCCGCCGCGCGTTGCTGCTCCTCGGTCAGGCGCCGATTCTCGGCGATGCCGTCGCGGAACACCTCGACCGCCTTGGCCATCCGGCCGAGCTCGTCGCCGCGCTCGGTGCCCGGAACGGCCTCGTCGAGGTGCCCCTCGGTCAGCCGGCCCATTACCGTGGTCAGCCCGGCGACCGGCAGGCCGATGCTGCGGCCGAGCGCCAGCCACGAGCCGACGGCGATCACCGTGGCGACCAGTGCCGCGACCGCCGCCGCGGCCAGCGTCAGCGTGAAGGCCGTGTCCATGGAAGCCCGGCTGGCCTGCAGCGAGCGCGAGCCCAGTTGCAGGAGCGCCTGGATCTCGGCCCCCGCGGCCCCGAGGAAGTCGGTCCCGGCCCCGTTGGCCTCGATTACCCGGGCCTCGTCGACGGTCAGCGGCTTGCGCATCAGGGCAATCTGGCGGTCCGCCACGTCCTGACGCCAGGTGCGAACATGCTTCACGAGGCGCTCCAGGCTCGACGCGCCTTCGGTTCCCGCGAGGCGGCTCGCTGCATCGACCGCCACCTGGTCGAAGCGGGCGCCGGCCTCCTGGTATCGGGTGATGTTCTGACGATCACCCGACAGCAGGAGGCCGCGCACGGCCAGGACCTGGTCCGAAATGGCAACGCTCAGGTCGTTGAGGGCACGGTTGGTCTCGGCGACCGCGTTCGACCGCTCGGCTGCGCCCTCGAGCTGCCGGATCTCGACGGCGGTGACGAGGCCGCCGGCGACGATCACCACGACGATCGCGGCGAAAGCCAGCAGCAGCTTGCGCGGGATCGGCAGATTGTTCAGCCAGGTCATGTCGGTCCCTCCTTACGAGGTCTTCCGGGCGGCGGCGCGGCGCGCCAGCTCGGTCAGGTTCACTTCGGCGGTGATCGCGCCGATCTTGGCACCGGACGCGTCCGTCAGCGTCAGGTTGACCTGGGCGCGCCAGGTCGCGGTCTCCTCGTTGAACTCCGGCTCGTCGACGAATACGGCGTCGGGCCCGATATCGAAGGTCTTCTGGAACTTGGCCTCGTCGGCCTGCCAGTAGTCCGAGGTGATGCTGCTCTGGCCGGCGTTCAGGCCCTTCGCCGTCATCACGAAGATCTCGGTGAACAGCCCGGCCGAGCCCGCCTGGATACGGAGCAGGTAGCCCGACAGCGGGCTGGACAGCACCGCGGTGATCAGCGGCTGGTCGTCGGCCTTGCGCTCGTCGCGCCACTGCTTGTCCAGGCTGTCGATCGAAGCCTGGTCGAGGTCGCCCTGCCGCGCGTTGAGCGCCGCCAGGGTGAGACCGACCACCGGAACCGACGACCACTCCCGGATCGATTGAATAAGCGCGTCGTCGATGAGTGACTTCGGCGGCGATTCTGCTCGCGCGCCTCCCGTCATCGCCAATACGACCATGACAAGAGTCAAAACGTTAACAGACGTAAACCTTAGCCAGTTCACGGCTCGCCTCCAGCTCATCGATACGATTGCCGTGATATATGGATAAAATACTTGAAAATTTCCTTAACGCACAGTGATCGGCGGTGAAATCGAGAGGGGCGACCAGCCTCTTACCAACCGTCCGGTTCCCCACTAATCTCGGCGCCGCCCGTAGCAGAGGAGACCCGCGCATGGCCGACGCCAACCCGTCGCCGACCTTCCCGAAAGGCCCGTTCCGCTCGATGCCCGCCCCGGGTTGGCCGCCGACCCAGCGCGACTCCACCTCCGGCATCGCGCCCGAGCAGATCCGCCGGATGAACCTGAACGAGTCGCCGTTCCCGCCGTCGCCGAACGCCGTCGCCGCGATGCAGGAGGCCGCGACCAAGGTCAACTACTACCCGGACCCGAAGTGGCGCGACCTGACGGCGGCGCTGTCGGCGCACACCGGCGTGCCGCAGGACCGGATCGTCATGGCGCACGGCTCCGACGAGCTGATCGTGCAGATCGGTCGGCTGGCGCTGTACGAGGGCGACGAGGTGCTGGTGCCGACGCCGTCGTTCCCCGGCTACTCGAAGTGCGCGGCGGTCAACGGCGCCAAGCTGGTGGCGGTGAAGGTCCGCCAGGACGGCGCGCCCGACATCGACGGTATGCTGGAGGCGGTGACCGACCGCACCCGCCTGGTGTTCCTGTGCACCCCGAACAACCCGACCGGCGGCATGCTGGCCACCGAGGAGGTGGTGCGGTTCGCCCGCGGCCTGCCGAACACCACCGTGCTGGTGATCGACGAGGCCTATTACGAGTACGGCCGGCACGCCGGCGGCAGCGACCATCTGGCGGCGCTGGCCGCGGCCGACGTCGCGGTGCCGTGGGTGTCGTTCCGGACCTTCTCCAAGGCCTACGGGCTGGCCGGCCTGCGGGTCGGCTATGCGCTGTGCGGCTCGGACGCCATGGCCGAGGCGCTGCAGAAGATCCGCAGCGTGTTCAACGTCAGCCGGGTCGCCCAGGCCGGCGCCCTGGCGGCGTTGGCCGACCAGGAGCACACCCGCTCGATCCTCGAGCGCACCCGGATCGAGCGCGAGCGCATCATGGCCGGGCTGGTCAAGCTCGGCTGCGAGCCGTTCCCGAGCGTCGGCAACTTCATCGCCGCCAGGACCCCGAAGCCGCCGGCCGAGGTCTGCGCCGGGCTGGAGGCCCGCGGCGTGATGATTTCGCGGCTGCACGCGCCGGGGTTCGACGACTACGTCCGGATCACCACCGGCGCCGCCGACGACACCGACGCCCTGCTGGCGGCGCTCGAAGAAGTGCTGAAGTAGCGGCAGCGGATGGGGCCCGGAGCAGCCGCGCCGGGGCGCATCTGTCGAGGACGACGGCAACGGGGCAGGTGGCCCGCAAACGCCACCTGCCCGATGTCGTCCCTGCCACGGCGGCGAAGCCGCGCAGGATCCGAAGCGACGATGCGACGGGCGGCGACCGTCCGCATCTCCCGCCGTCGGCCTGACGGCGTTCCCTGTCTCCCGTTCACATGACATCGCGCTCCCGCCCGGGGAGGAGGCGAAACCGTGCCGCGTCCCCCTGACGAGTGCGGGTGTTTTGCATGTTGCTCTAGCGGGAAAAATGATGGCACTCTAGCAATCTTAGGGAGAGTGATCCGAAATCCATGAAATCGTAAGGGGCTCGACGGGCAGATCGGGACCGATGGCGCGACGTTTGGGTCCCGGCCGCATGAAGCCCCCCTGGAGGGACGCGCGTCATGGCCAAGCCCCACGCGAAGAGCGGCTCAAATCCGATATCCGTGCTGACGCCCGCCGAGATCCTGCGGGTCGAGTGGCTGGAGCTGACGAGCAACCGGGAGCAGGTCCTGAGCTGGCTGAAGCAGGACCTGCAGACGGCCGTCGAGATCGAGCTCGCGACCATTCCCATCTACCTCTACACGTACTATTCGCTCGTCCGGAACAACACGAGCGGCGAAAACCTCGACGCGGTGCAGCAGTTCGTCAACAAGGCCGGCGGCATGATCATGAGCGTCGCCGTCGAAGAAATGCTGCACATGTCGCTCTCGGCGAACATCTACTTCGCGCTCTGCGGCACCGCCCCTCAGATCTACAAGAAATCGCCGGGTCCGTACCCGACCGGCCTGCCCTACCACAGTCCCGAGGGCCCGCCGGGACCGGAAGCGGGCTCGCACCGCAGCAGCCCCGTGTCGATCCCGCTGGCGAGGTTCTCCTACGAGCAGCTGTGGCACTTCCTGCAGATCGAGTATCCGGAGGCGGTGGACGCCTGGCCCGAGGACCGAAACTGGAACACCATCGGGCAGTTCTACTCGAACATCCGCTGCCTGATCTCGACGCAGTTCGTCACCGACGCCGACTTCCAGAATGGTGCGAAGGCCAGCCAGATCCAGAGCTACAACTACTCGCCCAACAACGTCGACACGGTGTACCCGAGCGCGCCGTTCAACGCCTGGATCCCGGCGCCGCCGGCGAACGCGTCATGGGCGCCGGCAAACGGCCTGAGCGGCGCAAGGTCCGCGGTCTATCCGGACGCGCCGGACAGCCATGCAGGGCCGGTGGAACTGCTGTCGGTGGACTCGAAGAATGCCGCGCTCGAGGCGATCGACACGATCAGCGATCAGGGCGAGGGCTACGCGCGCCCCTGGCAGGGTGAGGAACCCACCGACGATCCGTCGAAGCGGGAGGACTCCCACTACTACAAGTTCCTGTCCCTGCAGGCGCAGCTCGTGCAGTACCCCCAGCACAGGGAAAAGCTGGCGGCCGCGCCGGTGCCGCCCGGGCAGATTCCGCCGGTGTTCGGGCCGGACGCCCTGTCCGGGCTGGTGGTCGATTTCCCGAACAGCCCGCGGACGGCCTACTACCCGGTCGAGCTGCAACCGCTCTCCGATTTCTGCAACGGCCTGTTTCAGTACATGCTGATCATGACCGAGACGGTGTACCGGGTGCCGCCGGCGGGCCAGAAGCTGTTCTTCAACGTCGGCCTGCACCGGTCGATGATCTGGGTTCTGGACAAGTACCTCCGGAACATGCGGGAGATGCAGATCCGGTCGGGGCTCTACCAAGGGCGGTATTTCGCGCCGACCTTCGAGTGCGTCGATCTGGGCCCGCCGGAAACCTCGTTCTCCGCCCTCGCGACGCTCGGCGAGACGGCGGTCGCGGCGGCCAACAACATCATCGACAACCTGCCCGGGGACGACCCCTGGGTCTCGCCGCTGGGCAACCTGATCTACTACATCGGGGTCGCGACGACGAAGACGGTCGACGGGCACTCCATGCACCTGCCGGATGTCGGGCCGTACTGGAAGCAGGGCTGACCGCCCGGCGGTCGCTCGGGTCGCGGCGTTCGCGAGCATACGGTGAAGAGGAGATAGCATGTCCGATACAGACACCGGCCAACCGGGCCAGCCGGTTCCGTCCCCCTATCCCTACGAGGCCGCCCCGCCGTTCCCGACGAGCATCGGCACGCAGCCGGCTGGCATGCCGCAGCACGCCTGCATGGGCCTGAACGGCTGCCAGGGCTCGGACCGCTTCGGGCTCGAGGGGAACCCGATCACCGGCAAGACGAACGACTGCGCCGGGCAGGGCTACTGCTCGACCGCCGTCGACCACACCTGCCACGTCCAGAACTCCTGCAAGGGTCAGGGCGGTTGCGGCCTGTACGGCACCGGCGAGGAGATGAACCGGCCGGGCGCCAACGCCTGCCGGGCGCTCGGATCGTGCGCGACGCCGATCAACGCCGAGCGGTTCAGCACCAACGGGCCCAACCGGGGCAAGAGCGTCTGGTGCCGGGCCCGGGAGGTGTTCGAGAAGGACGTGTGGCCGACCCTCCGGGCGGATCTCGCGAAGAAGCAGGCCGCCGGAGAGATCCCGGCGAGCCAGCCATTGCCGGCCTCGCTCGGCAGCGTGCCTGCGCTGTTCGAGAACACCGGGCCGAGCTACCTCTGGATCTCGGACGACAACCAGGACCGGGGCAACATGACGGCCTGCGGCTCCAGCGGGTTGAGCGGCGCCGGCGGCTGCAGCTAGTAGCGGCATGCCGGACAGCGATTCCCGCACGGCCGCGCCGGATCTGCCGCGGCTTGGACTGGGCCTCGGGCTCCGCAACGTCCACTTCGGCCACATCCTGTCCGAGTGGCCGGAGGTCGACTGGTTCGAGGCGATCTCCGAGAACTTCATGGATTCCGGCGGGCAGCCGCGTCACGTCATCCGCCGGGTGGCCGAGCGCTATCCGGTGGTGCTGCACGGCGTGTCGCTGTCGATCGGCAGCACGGACCCGCTGGACTTCGTCTATCTCGCCCGCCTGAAGGCCCTTGCCGCCGAGGTGCGGCCGGCCTGGATCAGCGACCATCTGTGCTGGACCGGGGTGCTGGGCGTGAACTCCCACGACCTGCTGCCGCTGCCGCTGACCGAGGAGACGTTGCGCCACGTCGCCGGTCGGGTGCGCCGGGTGCAGGACTACCTCGAGCGGCCGCTGATCCTGGAGAACCCGAGCACCTATGTCCGGTTCGCCGGGTCGACGATGGACGAACCGGCCTTCCTGCGGGCGCTCGCCGACGAGACCGGCTGTGGCCTGCTGCTCGACGTCAACAACGTGTTCGTGAGCTGCTTCAACGTCGGCAGCGACCCGGTGGCGTACATCGAGGCGTTCCCGTGCGACCGCGTCGTGCAGATGCATCTGGCCGGGCACCAGCACTGCGGCACCCACATCATCGACACCCATGACCGTCCGGTGCGGCCGGAGGTCTGGGAACTGTTCCGGCTCGCCTGGGCGTGCTGCGACGGTGCGTCCACGCTGCTGGAATGGGACGGCGACATCCCGTCGTTCGCCGAGTGCCACGCCGAGGCGCTGAAGGCGAAACGCTACATGTCGGGGCGTTTCGATCCGGCGTCGTTCGGCGCAACCGCCGCCGCGGAACCGGCGGCCGTCTCCAACCCGGTCGACTTCCTGATGCCGAAGGTGATGGGAAACACGGTGCTGGAGCGCCCATGACCGGCGCCCCGGCATCGCTGGACCGCCTCGAAAAGTGGATGATCGAGGCGCTCCGGTTTCCGAACGGCGCCGCCGCGGATGCGGCCGGCGAGGTTCTCGCGGCGTCGCCGCGGCTGAACGTGGCGGACGGCCTCGCCATCTACCAGCGAAGCTATTTCCAGCGGATCGCGCGCTGCATGCGCGAGCAGTTCCCGGCGCTGTGCCACGCGCTCGGCACCCCGCTGTTCGACGACTTCGTCGCCGAGTACATCGCGGCGTACCCGCCGGAAAGCTACACGCTCTACGATCTCGGCCGGCGGTTCCCGGCCTATCTCCGGGAGACCCGACCGGACCGGGATGCCGGCCCCGACGCGTCGGAGACCTGGGTCGAGTTCATGATCGACCTCGCGACCTTCGAGCGCGAGCTGTTCGTCCTGTTCGACGCGCCCGGTCACGAGGGCAGGCCGTTCGCCGCGATCGACTCGCCCGACGACCGCCTGCGTCTGCAGCCCTGCTTCGCGCTCGGCAGCTACGGCTTTCCGGTCGCCGTGTACTATCACGAGGTCCGCAACGGCCGCGACCCCGCCCCGCCGCCGCTGGCTGAGTCCCACGTCGCCCTGACGCGCGTCGACTACCTCACCCGCACGGTTCTCCTGAGCCGCGCGCACTTCGTGTTCCTGCAGGCCATGAAGGACGGCGGCAGCGTCGCCGACGCGCTCGGCACGGTGTCCGACCGGCTGTCGGTGCCGCTCCCGGAAGTGCGGCGTTCCTGGGCGGCGGACGACGGCGTCCGGCGACGCTGGATCGAGGCGGGGTTCTTCGTCGAGAGTGGCGGCGCCTGACCGTCCGTGCTCGGAACCGATCCCTCAGCCGTGGTTCCAGTTGTCCGGGTCGTCGCTGTCGCCCGGCGACAGGCCGAGGACGTCGCCGTCGGTGTTGACCCCGAGGCCGAGCACCGTGCGGTTGGCGTAGGCGAAGTACGCGACCACCTGGTTGATCTCCAGGATCTCACCGTCGTCCCAGCCGGCCGCCCGCATCGCCTCGACCGAATCCGGCGCCATGGCGGCCGGCTCGCGGGTCAGCCGCTCGGTGTAGCGCACCGCCGCCAGGTCCTTGGGCTCGAACGCCTGCTCGGCGCCGCCGGTCTCGAACGCGGCGCGGATGGCGTTGGCCCGGTCGTCGTCGGCCAAGAGCCGCCGCAGCCCCTGGAAGTGGTGCTCGACGCAGTACGAGCAGCCGTTCAGGTGGCTGACCAGCACGCCCAGGGTCTCCAGGAAGTGCTTCGGCACCTTGTTGGCGGAATGGTGCAGCACGTACTTGTAGAGGGTCATGTGGCCCTCCATCGAGTGCGGCCGCAGCGAGTGCGCCATCATGATGTTGTCGACGTTGCCGTCGGGGCCGACGACGCGGTCGTAGAGCGTCTTGAGGCGGCCGGTGGCCTCGTCGAACGGGATGGTCTTTATCCAGGTCATGCGGAGTCTCCGTGCGGTGCGGCCAGGAGTGTAGGGTGGGTGTACGCGACCCGCCAGCGGGTCAGCCGTAAGAACCGCCTGTCGCTGCGGGGGCACATCATGGATGACTCGGACTGGACTGAACTCGACCTCGAACCCGAGATCCCCGACCCGACCTACACCCTCATCGGCAAGGTCTCGGTCCAGTGGTCCAGCTTCGAGAACGATCTCCAATGGCAGTGCGTAGTCGAAGCCCAAGCGGACATGCTGGAGAACATCCCGGACAAGGGCGTGTTCAGCGGCCACATCGAGACGCGGTTCAAGTCCTTCGCGAGACTGCGACGCGCCAGGATCGGCCACGCCGACGGCTCCCGCCTTGACGAGCTTCAAGCCACCGTCCTCGCCATCGCCGAAGAACGGGCCCGCCTGCTCCACGGTCACATCTACGCAGAGAATGGCCAGCTGAAGGTCCGGCACCAACCCGTGAAGAGCGGATCGGCACCACAGCACGTCGACATCGAACCGACGGCGCTCGCAGACCTGCTTCAGCGGGTTCAGGCGGTGCGTCAGCGTTTCGGCGAACTCACGGCCACTCACATGCCACCCAACGCGCACGTCGACTAGGTGGGGCGCTCGCGTGAGGCCCTATCCGGTGCGCTGCAGTGGCGCGAGGGCCTCCTCCGGTCAACCGAGGAGCCGTCGTCCGCCAAGTTGCGAGGTCCGACAAAGACAGGTGGTCAGAGGTGTCTGGCAACACCTGCGGCCCGCTCCGAGTAGCAGCTTGACGGCGCATCCGCGCAGGCCGACAGGTGTCGCCTGGATTGCTGGTCCTGCCGGCGGTACCCTCAGACATGCATCTCGCTCTCCATCCTAACTGTTTGGCGGTCTTCGTGGACGAGACCGGTCATGAAGGGCTTGTCGAGGCTCTACCGGCCTTCGGCCTTGGTGGATGCTGCGCCATGGCTTCGGAGCTAGACCGACTCATCCGCGATCCCTGGAGGCAAGTGCGGATGCAGGTCACTGGCTCACCGGATATTCCCCTGCATGCCTCGTCGTTCACCCAGACGGCGTCGAAGGTCGAAATGGAGGCGGTCGGTCGGTTCTTCCGCACTTTCCCCTTCGGACGGTTCGGCGCAGTGATCACGACGGAGGTGAAGCGTCCGGCAAGCCTCACTCCGCTTGACGTCGTTGCTGAGGTCGTGAAGCGCCGGATCATCGAGGTTGCGAAGTGGACGCCTTTCCGAGCGGTTAAGGTCATCTTCGAGTCGTCCGACCGCGCGAACTGCCTGATCGAGGCCGCGTTCGGTCAATTTCAGATCGAGGAGGATGGACGGCCAATCCCTGTCGAGTGCTACTTCATGCCGAAGTCGGCGAATGACCCGGCCCTCGAAGTTGCGGACTTCGTGATGCATGCGGTTTGGGGCCAAGCGCGTCGCACCATGGCCAACCGTGCGGGCTACGGGCGCGACTTCATGGCCGTCTTCCACGGCGTCGACCCGAGGCTCACCAGCTACATGCACATCACCGGTATTGAGGGGCCGCAGTCGGCTCCAGCTTTGACCGTGACTCCCTGATGCCTCGGGGGAACCAGTCCGACCTTCGCGGCATACTCCGTGGAGTATCGGTCCCAGTGGACAGAACCGCCGAGGTAGACCCCTAAGCCTCTTCGAGGCTGGTCATGTTGTCGACGTTGTCACCCGGCCCCTTGACCCAGTCGTACAGCGTCTTCAGCCGGCCGGTCGCCTCGTCATAAGGCACGGTGCGGATCCAGGTCATGCGGTGGGTCTCCCGATCGAATTCACCGGCACTCTAGCGACCCACCGTCGGCTGCCCAAGTACCCAGGCGGCCCGGGCCTCACCCCGCGAACAACCGCTCGTCCCACCACACCGGGCGCTCCAGGCCGACCATGATGCCGGCGGCGTCGGGGTGTGCCGGGTTGATCACGACGTTCTCCTCCATGCGCGCCACCACCGACGGCACCAGCAGCACGGCGCTGCGGCGCTCGGCGTACCAGGCATGGCCGAAGCGGCGAGCGGCCTCGCCGTCGGGGCGGAACCAGTCCGGGTGATGGTCGGCGGAGAACACCTCGTAGCTGACACCGGCCGGGATCGTGATCTCGACGAAGTGCTGGTTCGGCGGCAACTGCCCGCTCCAGTGCACCAGCTTCTCCAGCATCGCCGTCGAGTAGTGGCGGGACGCATAGACCACCGCGTCGCCCTTCTCGTGCCAGCGCCCCGAAACCCGCCGTGCGCCCTCCGGGCTGTAGACCGGGTGCTCGCCGGCCGGATCGCCGATCCGGTAGGCCCGCATCGGCGTCGCCAGCCGGCGATGGCCGCTCACGCCGCGCCCCGTCTCACACGGCTACACCGGCGTCGGCGCGCTCGATCAGATTGAGCACGGCCTCGGCGCCGGCCGAGCTCGACACCGCGAGATCCAGCGGCGTCTCGCCGTCGAGCAGCGGGTGCGGGCGGTTCAGGAAGCCGTCGACCCGCGCCCTGTCGCCGTGATAGGCGCGGCCGACCGCATCCAGCACCCGGGCCACGTCGTACAGCCGCTCGCTGTGCTCGCGCGACAGCGGTTTCCGGGCCTGGCGGGCCCGCCGCAGCGTCGCCTCCGGGACGAGCCGGGCCACCACGGTGGCCGCCAGCATGTCGGCGACCGCCGAGACCGCCGAGGCCGGCAGGCCGCGCGCCACGCTGTGGGCCAGCTTGAGGTCGGTGAAGCCGTCGGCCCCGCGCAGGTTCAGCAGGCGAGCGAAGCGCGCCGCCTCACCGGTCGGCAGCCGCTCGGGCTCGGCATAGCTCTCGATCGCGCTCATGACAGCCTCGTTCCGCCGGATGACGCCAATATAGTCGTCAAACGACGGCTCGCCAATGCCCGCCGCTACCCCCGCCCGTACAGCGCGTCGAGCTTCTCCCAGTAGTTCTCGCGCACCTTGTGGCGGCGGACCTTCAGGGTCGGGGTCATCATGGCGTTCTCGGTGGTGAACGGCTCGCGCGCCACCACGAAGCGGCGGATCTTCTCGATCTGCGCGAGGTCGGCGTTGACCCGCTCGACCGCCTGGCCGACCGCCTTGCGGAACCCGTCGTCGTCGCACAGCGCCTCCAGGTTCGCCGACCGGCCGTTCTGCGACGCCCATTCCTCGACGAACGCCTGGTCCGGCACCAGCACCGCCACCAGGTAGGGCCGCTTGTCGCCGTACACCATCGCCTGGACCAGCTCCGGCTCGACCGTCAGCTTGCCCTCCAGGCGGGCCGGCGAGATGTTGTCGCCGCCCGAGTTGACGATGATGTCCTTCTTGCGGTCGGTGATCTCGATGTAGCCGTCCGGGTGGATCGTGCCGACGTCGCCGGTGTGCAGCCAGCCGTCGACGATGGTCTGGGCCGTGGTCTCCGGGTCCAGCCAGTAGCCCTTCATCAGCAGGTCGCCGCGCACCAGGATCTCGCCGTCCTCGGCGATCCTGACCTCGACCCCGCGCAGCGCCGGGCCGACGGTGTGGATCTTGATGGCGCCCGGCGGGTTCGCCGACACCACCGGCGAGGCCTCGGTCTGGCCGTAGCCCTGCAGCAGGCTGACATCGAGCGCCAGGAAGAACTTCCCGATGTCCGGGTTGAGCGCGGCGCCGCCGGAGACGAACGCCTTCAGCCGGCCGCCGAAGCGCTGGCCGACCTTGCGGCGGACCAGCAGGCCGAGCAGCCGGTCGTAGATCCGCTCGCCGAAGCTCAGGCTGGCCGGGTCCTCGTAGCGCTTGCGGCCCAGGCGCACCGCGTCGTGGAACAGCTTGGCCTTCCGGCCGCCCTGGCGGTCGACCCCGCGGGTGATGCGGTCGTGCAGCACCTCGTACAGCCGCGGCACCGCGGTCATGATGGTGGGGCGCACCTCCTGCAGGTTGGCGGCGAGCTGGTCCGGCCCCTCGGCGTAGTAGATCTGCGCGCCGATCGAGATCGGGAAGAACAGCCCGGCGGTGTGCTCGTAGGAATGCGACAGCGGCAGCAGCGACAGGAACACCTCGTCGCCGAGGCCGATGCTGTGCAGCAGCCAGTAGGCGCCCATGCAGTTCGCCAGGATCGACCGGTGGGTCAGCATCACCCCCTTGGGCCGGCCGCCGGTGCCGGAGGTGTAGATGAAGCAGGCGGTCTCCTCGCGGTCGATCGCCCGGGCCGTCGCCTCGACGTCGAGACCGGCCCCGTCGCCCATCGCCAGGACCTGTTCCCAACCATAGAGATCGATGCCGGAGGCGTGCGGGTCGGACGGCGGCTCCATGGTGACGACGGTGTTGCAGGCCCCGGCACTGCGGGCCGCCGGTATCACCCGCTTGGCCAGGCGTCCGGTCGACACGATGGCGGCGACGGCACCCGCATGGTCGAGGATGTACAGGTGGTCGTCGACGGTGTTGGTGACGTAGGCCGGCACGGTGATCGCCCCGGCCGCCATGATCGCCAGGTCGGCGATCGCCCATTCCGGCCGGTTCTCCGACACCAGCACCACCCGGTCGCCCGGCTTCACGCCGAGTTGATGCAGCCCCGCGGCCAGCCGGCGGACGGTCTCCGCGACCGCGGCATAGGTGAGCGGCACGTAGGTGCCGTCGCGCTTGACCCAGAGAAACGGCCGGTCGCCGTGCCGACGGGCCTGGTCGAAGAACATGGTCGGCAGATTGGGAATCGCCGCGTAGTCCATGGAACCTCCCTGTTTCCCGTCCCCCGGGGGCCCGTTGCCGGGCCGTTTTAGTGCCTGGGGTGCTTGGCGCACCCGCCGGGCATGGTTATATCGCTCGGCAGAGCGGGCTTTCCACCGGAACCGGCCTGCCCGATCCGCCGATTTCGACACACCAACCCACCTGGACATCCATCATGGCCGACACTGCCGCCAATCTCGGAACGCTGCCGCGCTGGGACCTCGCCGACCTGTTTCCCGGTCCCGACTCGCCCGAGCTGGCAGCCGAGCTGGACCGCTGCGAGGCCGACGCCAAGGCGTTTCGCGAGCGCTACGAGGGCAAGGTCGCGGGACTTTCGGGCACCGACCTCGGTCGGGCGATCGCCGGCTACGAGGCGATGGACGAGATCCTCGGGCGGGTGATGTCGTTCGCCCACCTGCTGTACGCCGGCGACATGTCGGACCCGAACGTCGGCAAGTTCTACCAGTCGATGCAGGAGCGGGTGAACGCGATCTCCACCGAGCTGCTGTTCTTCACGCTGGAGATCAACCGCATCGAGGAGGCCGACCTCGAGCCCAAGCTGGCGTCGCCGGAGCTGGCGCACTACCGGCCGTGGCTGCGCGACACGAGGGCGTTCCGCGACCACCAGCTGTCGGACGAGCTGGAGAAGCTGCTGCACGAGAAGTACGTCGCCGGCCGTGCCGCGTGGACCCGGCTGTTCGACGAGACCATGGCGCGGCTGCGCTTCCCGCTCGACGGCGAGGAGCTGACCACCGCCCAGGTGCTGGACAAGCTCAGCAACCGCGACGGCGCGGTGCGGCGCAAGGCGGCGCAGGTGATCGGCGAGGTGCTCGGCAAGAACGTCGGGCTGTTCGCGCTGATCACCAACACGCTCGCCAAGGACAAGTCGATCGACGACAAGTGGCGGCGCTATCCGAAGCCGATCTCGCTGCGCAACCTCGCCAACCAGGTCGAGGACGACGTGGTCGAGGCGCTGGTGACCGCCGTGCGCGGCCGCTACAGCCGGCTGTCGCACCGCTACTACATGCTGAAGGCGCGCTGGTTCGGGGTCGAGACCCTCGACTACTGGGACCGCAACGCCCCGCTGCCCGAGGACGACGACGCGCAGATCCCGTGGACCGAGGCCCGCGAGACGGTGCTGAGCGCCTATGCCGGGTTCTCGCCGAAGCTGGCCGAGGTCGGGCAGAAGTTCTTCGACAACGCCTGGATCGACGCGCCGACCCGGCCGGGCAAGGCGTCGGGCGCGTTCGCCCACCCGACGGTGCCGAGCGCCCACCCCTACCTGTTGCTGAACTACCAGGGCAAGACGCGCGACGTGATGACGCTCGCCCACGAGCTCGGCCACGGCGTCCACCAGGTGCTGGCCGGCCGCCAGGGCCAGCTGATGTGCGACACCCCGCTGACCCTGGCCGAGACCGCCAGCGTGTTCGGCGAGATGCTGACCTTCCAGGCCCTGCTGAAGAAGCGCTCCGACCCGGTCGGCCGCCGCGTCATGCTGGCCTCCAAGGTCGAGGACATGCTGAACACCGTGGTCCGGCAGATCGCCTTCCACTGCTTCGAGACCCGGGTCCACGACGAGCGCCGGTCCGGCGAGCTGACCCCCGACCGGCTCGGCGAGATCTGGATGGAGGTGCAGGTCGAGAGCCTCGGCCCGGCGTTCCGGTACGACGACGGCTACAAGACCTTCTGGTCCTACATCCCGCACTTCATCCATTCGCCGTTCTACGTCTACGCCTACGCGTTCGGCGACTGCCTGGTGAACTCCCTGTATGCGGTGTTCCAGGACGCCGAGGCCGGGTTCGCCGACAAGTACCTGGAAATGCTGTCGGCCGGCGGCACCAAGCGGCACAAGGAGCTGCTGGCGCCGTTCGGGCTGGACGCCTCCGACCCGGCGTTCTGGGACAAGGGCCTGCAGCTGGTCGAGACCTTCATCGACGAACTCGAGGCAATGGGCTGATTAAGGGCGGGCTGAGCCAGGGGGGGGCCGAGCGATCGCGGGCTGAGTGACGGCGGACTGATCGCCGATCAGCCTGGCGTCCGCTCGCCGGCCAGGACCACCGCGATCTGCAGCAGCCGCCTCGGGATCTCGGAGCTCGAGGCGGCGACGCCGTGGAACGAGTTGCCGGTGCGGGCGAACATCACCGCGGTGTTCGGCCGGTACGGCACGATGCCCGCCTCGTCGAATTCCTCGAACGGGTGCAGCAAAGCCCCGGACTCGCAGCGCATCGCGGGGTCCTTGGGCGCGTACAGCCGGGTGCCGTGCTCGGCCGGGTCGCCGGGATCGGCGAGGTAGACCAGCACGGTGGCAACCTTGGAGTTGCCGTCGGTATGCGGCCGCAGGGCGAAACCGGTACGGTCGACGATGACGTCGGTGCTGGTCCGCAGCACCAGGTTCCGGCCGCGGTAGCGCCCCAGCTCCCGCTGGACCGTGTCGGCAAAACGGCCGACGAGCGCCTGGCCGAACGCCTGTGCCTTCACCAGCTCGAGCAGTCGGGCGAACGGCCGCGTGCCGGACTCGACGTCCTCCACGTCGGCAAGGTCCTCGGCCTTCAGGGACACCCGGCGGTCGGAGTAGGCGTCGTCGGCCGGGTCCCGTCGGTCCTTGACCGCCGGCATGGTCGCCGGGTCGGGATAGGCCCGACGCAAGGCAGCGAACAGGTCGGGTTCCAGGAACCCATCCACCACGGCATGCGCGAACGGCGCGTCCCGCACGACCGCTTCGCGCATCCGTTCGATCGTCGCCTCGTCCTTCATCCTCGGTCCCCGGGTTCCCTGGGCTTGAGCCGCGTCCGGCGGCGCCATCGGATACTACCCGCCGACGGTTCCGCAGGGTAAGACCCCTGGCGGCTTGCCTGCGGATGGGCGGCGACGCAGTATCCGCCCGATGACGCTACCGGCCACCGATTGCATACGCGGCGCGGCGTGCCCGGCCGACCGTCGGCACCGCTGAGCGGGCGCGCATGGCCGTCGTCCTGTCGCCCGTCGCCGCCCTGCGGCTCGCGCTGATCGACGCCCCGCGGGACGTCGGTCGCTGGCTTTCGCTGTCCGAGATGTCCGGTCGGGCCGGACGGCCCGACGCTGCACTGCGTTTCGCGGTCCGGGCATCGACCCTGAGGCCGGACAGCCCGACCCCGCTGTTCGCCTGCGCCGAGGCGCATCGCGCCCTGGGAGCCGACGCGGCGGCGCTCGACAGCTACCGGCGCGCGCTGCGCCTGCCGCTGCCGCCCGACACCCGCCGCCAGCTCGCCCACCTGCTGCTGCAGGGCGGACGCCATGCCGATGCGGCAACCGCGCTCCGCCAATACGCGGTCCTGTTCGCCGACGCCTACGAGGCGACGCGGGAAGCCTGTCTCGCGGCGAGCCTGTCCGAAACGCCGGAGCCGGCGGAGCTGTTCGCCCGGGCGACCGACCGTTTCGCCCTGCCGGCCGACGATTTCCGGTCGGCCCGGCGCCCGGCCCCGGAGACCGCCCGGTTCACGGACGGCTTCTTCGGCAGCCTCGAGGTACCGCCGCGCCTCGACGGCCTTCCGCCGGTCGAAGGCGAATCCATGCCGACCGGGACCGGGCCCACGACCCTGGTGACCTTCGACGACGGCTACGCCCGCCGGCTCGCCCGCCACCACGTCGAGGCGGCTACGCGGGGGAACGCCCGCTATCGCCTGCACCTGATCGATCCCGCCGAGGACACCCTGGCGGCCCTGCGCGACGCCGTGCGCGGCCGCCCGACCGTCGCCCTGAGCTGGGAGCGTCCCGGCCTCGAGGCGGCCGGCTGGCACCGGCGGCTGGCCTACTACTCCTGCATCCGGTTCGTGCGGGCCCGCGAGATGCTGGCGCACGGCGGCGAGGTCCTGATGACCGACGCCGACAACATCCTGCGGCCGGACGCCGCCGGCGCGCTCGGCGACGACTACGACCTCGGACTGGCGGCGGACGGCCGGCGGATCCCCTGGTTCTCCTACAACGTGTCGCTGGTCCACCTGCGGGACACCACCGCCTGCCGGGCCTTCATGGACTTGGTCGCCGGCTACATCCTCGCCTTCCTGCGCAACGGCGAGGCCCGCTGGCATCTCGACCAGAACGCCTTCTACTGCACCGCCGACTGGCTGCGCCGCCACGGCCGGGCGCCCCGCATCGCCTCGCTGAGCGACCGGGCGGGCCGCATGGTCGAGCGGCGCATCCGGGCCGAGGAGCTGCAGCCCGCCGGCGGCTGAGGCCGCCTCACACCCCGGCGCTGCGGAACGCCTTCTCCAGCGCCCGGAACGCCAACTGCATCGAGCCGTGCCGGTTGGTGAAGCCGCGCGCCGGCTCCAGGGCGGCCAGCTCGGCGAAGGCACCGCCCGGCGGCGGCCCGTCCTGGGTCAGCATCGCCGCCATCTCGGCCGCCGCCTGCCGGACCTCGGCGACGGTGCGGCCGACGATCGCCGCCCCCACCACCGACGCCGCCGCACTGCCGAGGGCGCAGGCCTCGACCCGCTGGCCGTAGTCGGCGATCCGGTCGCCGTCGAGCACGATGGCGATCTCGATGCGCGAGCCGCAGGCCCGGCTGTAGGCCGAGCCGGTGGCCGTCGGGTGCGGCACCGCATGGCCGTCGCGCGCGATCTCGGCGGCGAGGTCGAGCAACCGGTCCTGATAGACGGAATCGAGCGCGGTCACGGCCCGCCTCTCCCTACGTCGCGCCCCTCACCCGGCGGCATCGAGCTCGGCCTGGGCGCGGCCCTTGATCGCCTTCAGCATGGCGCCGAGGCCGTTCTTGCGGGTCGGCGACAGGTGCTGGTCGAGGCCGATGGCAGCGACGAAATCCGGCTCGGTGGCGACGATCTCGGCCGGCGTGCGGTCCGAGTACACCCGCAGGATCACCGCGATGATGCCGGACACGATGGCGGCGTCGCTGATCGCATGGAACACCAGCCGGCCGTCGCGCTTCTCGCCGACCAGCCAGACCTGCGACTGGCAGCCCTTCAGCTTGAACTCGTCGCGCCGGAACTCCTCGGGGAACGCCGGCAGCTTGCGGCCGAGGTCGATCAGGTACTGGTAGCGCTCCATCCAGTCGTCGAAGAACCCGAACTCGGCGATGAGCTCTTCCTGCTCGTCGGCGATCGACAGGCGGTCGGTATCGGTAGCGGCATTCATGCGCGGGCGGTCCTCCTCGCCCCTCAGGTGGCGCGGAATCCGGCGGGTGTCAACGCGCCGTTGACCTCAGTGCCGGACCGCGAAGCGCTGCAGCGCCCCGAAGTCGGGCTCCACGCCAAGCCCGGGCGCCCCGCCCAGCGCGGCCCGGCCGTCGGCCACCGTCGCCAGCGGCCCGCACAGCAGCTCGCGCAGCGGGTTCGGGTTGGCGTCGATCTCCAGGATGCCGTCGCCGCCGGCGGCGGCCAGCAGATGGGCCGAGGCCAGCAGGCCGATGCCGCCGCCGAGATAGTGCGGACAGTAGCGGCTGCCGGCCGCCCCGATCCGCCCGGCCAGCGGCAGGCAGGCGCTGATCCCGCCCCATTTCGCCAGGTCCGGCTGCACGACCCCGAGCACGCCTTCGGCCAGGGCGGTGTCGAACGCGGCATCGCCCATCAGGTTCTCGCCGGCCGCCAGCGGGATCGCCGTCCGGGCCGTCAGGGCCCGCCACTCCGACCACGGTCGGTCGGCGCGTAGCGGCTCCTCCAGCCAGTCCAGGTCGAACGGCTCCAGCTTCGGCGCCATGTCGATGGCTTGCTCCAGCGCCCAGCCCTGGTTGGCGTCGACCATCAGCCGGACCTCCGGCCCGAGCGTCTCGCGCAGCGCCGTCAGGTTGCCGAGGTCGCGCTCCGCCCCGAACCCGACCTTCAGCTTGAACGCGCGATATCCCTCGGCCTGCCGGCGGGCCGCCAGCACCTCGGGCGACTGCGGGTTCAGGCCGCTCGCGTAGACCCCGAACGAGGCCGACGTGCCGCCCAGCAGCCGCCACAACGGCTCCCCGGCCAGCTTGCCGGACAGGTCCCACAGCGCGGTGTCGAGCCCGGCGATCGCCTGCGCGAACGGCCCCGGCTCGGCGCACTGGATCGCCAGCACCTCGGTCGCCGCAGTCAGGTGCCGGAACGCCGCGTCGGCGCTCTCGAAACTCCGCCCGACCAGCAGGGGGGCCAGCACGCTGTCGATCAGCCGGGCCCGGTGCTCGGCGCCGACGCCGGGGAAGTTGCACCACACCTCGCCCCAGCCGGTGGCGCCGCCGGCGTCGGTCACCCCGACCAGCAGCATCGGCCGGTCGGCCATGACGCCGAACGAGGTCTGCACCACGGCGTCGAGCGGGTAGCGGAAGACCCGCGCCTCGACCGACGCGATCGTCAGGGGAAGCGTACCCATCTCACGTCATGGCGCCGCGGGCCGCCACCGGCCACAGGCACTCGACCACGCCGTCCTCGAGCCCGCCGCGCACCCCGACGTACCAGTCGTGCAGGTTGACCGTCGGGTCGACGTGGCCCGGCACCAGCCAGACCCGGTCACCGAGCGCCAGCTTCGCCGCCTTGGCGCCGACCGATAGCTTGCCGTGCTCGTCGGAGGCGCCGACATATTCGGTGTCCGCGCGCTTCCAAACGGCCGGCAGGCCGGAATCGATGGCCGAGGCCTTGTGGCCGGCGTCGACCACCGCGCGCCCCGGTGCCGACGCGCTCATCACCGTCGAGGCCACGAACAGGGCGTTCTCGAACTCGCCCTTCTCATTGCCTTCCTCGTCGAGGTTGCGGCCGTAGTCGGCGTCCATGAAGCAGTAGGAGCCCGGCTGCAGCTCGTTCCACAGGCCGGTCTCGGTCTCGAACCGGAAGCTGCCGGTGCCCGCACCGCCGATGGTCCGGCAGTCCAGCCCGGCCGCCCCCATCTTCTCGCCGGTGAGCTGCACCGCCTGGGCGGCCGTCAGGATCGCCGCGCGGCGCTCGCGGTGGCCGCGGATGTGCTGGGCCGAGCCGTGATAGGCCTGCAGCCCCTCGAACGACAGGCCGGGGGTGTCGGCGATCAGCTTGGCCAGCTCGACCGCGGCGTCGCCGGGCGCCACGCCGCAACGCGCCGCCCCGACGTCGATCTCGACCAGCACGTGGAGGTCGACCTGGGCGCGCCGGGCGGCCTCGCCATAGGCCCGGACCTGCACCGGGTCGTCGGCGCACACCCCGATCCAGGCGTGCCGTGCCAGCGCCGCCAGTCGCGCCACCTTGGACGCGCCGACCACCTGGTTCGACACCAGCACGTTGTGGATGCCGGCGTGCACCAGCACCTCGGCCTCGGCGACCTTCTGGCAGCACTGCCCGACCGCGCCGCGCTCCATCTGCGCGCGCGCCACCGCCGGCGACTTGTGGGTCTTGGCGTGCGGCCTGACGCGGATGCCGGTGTCGTGGACGAACCGCGCCATCCGGTCGAGGTTGTGCTCGAACGCGTCGAGGTCGATCACCAGGGCCGGCGTGTCGATCTCGGCGACGGATTCGCCGACGCGGGCGGGAGGCGGAACGGACATGGCGGGGGCTCCTGCGGGCGGGAGATGGCGTTTCGCGAATGATAGCGCCCGAAGCCGCCCGGTTCACAGTGGGTTCGCAGCAATCGGCCGGGGCGCTACCCTGGGCGAGCCGGGACGCCAGTCCCGGCCGCACTGCCACAGGCCGAACGGGACGGAGACGAGATGTCGACCGCGAGAGACGACACCGGAGCCGAGATTACCGGGCGCTGCTACTGCGGTGCGACCACCATCCGCGCGATCCGGCCGCCGCAGACCGTCGCCTACTGCCACTGCACCGACTGCCGGCGGGTGACCGGGGCGCCGGTCGCCGCGTTTGCGGCGTTCGACGAGGCGGCGGTGACGGTCGCGCCCGACGAAGGCCGGCGCGTCAGCATCAATCCGGGTGTCGAACGGACATTCTGCGGAACCTGCGGCTCGCCGCTCACCGGACGCTACGACTACCTGCCGGGACAGGTGTACGTCCCGGTCGGCGTCCTCGACCAGGCCGCCCAGCTCGTCCCGCAGCTCCACGCGCACGAGGCCAACCGGCTGCCGTGGCTGCACATCGACGACGATCTGGAGCGGATCTCCAGCACCTCCCGTGAGCGTCTCGGCGAAGCGGCCACGTAGCCGTCGAACCCGAGCGCCTCGTGCAGCCGCACGGCCGCGACCAACGTCCGTCCCTGTCGGCGGTGCCGCGAGCGAGGCGTGCCCGTCGCTCCGTGGGTCCCGGAGCCGGCCGCTGGCGCGGCCCCTCCGGGATCACGAGTGGAGGAAAAGGCCGCGTCGCTGGCCCATAGCGACGGCATGGCCCGGGACCTTCGCCCGTGCGTCTACATCCTGGCGTCGAAACGCTACGGCACACTGTACGTCGGTGTGACCGCCGACTTGATCCGACGGGTCTGACAACACCGGGAGCACCCCTCGGGTTTCTGCGCCCGCTACCGCGTCGACCGGTTGGTCTGGTATCGGCCGCTGCCCGACATGCCCACGGCAATACGACGCGAGAAACGGCTGAAGGATTGGCCCCGCTCCTACAAGCTCACCTTGATCGAGGGGGGCCAACCCGGAATGGCAGGACCTCTACCCGACGCTGATCGGATTGGGATGATGGACTGCCCTCCCCCACCCTCGTCATCCCGGAGGGCCCCGGACTTGATCCGGGGCGGCTCCGGGACCCACGGAGCGACGGGCAGCCCGCTACCCCCCGATCCCGAACGCCTTCAGCAGTCGCTCGGCGGCGAGCGCCGGCGTGGTCTCGCCGGCCGCCACCGCCTGCTCCAGCGCACCGGCCTCGGCCTTCACCGCCGGCGAGGCCTCCAGCGCCGCCATCAGCCGGTCGCGGACCATCGCCCACATCCAGCGAACCTGCTGGCCGGCGCGCTTGGCCTCGAAGGCGTTGGAGCCGTCGACGGTCGCCGCCTCCAGGGTCCGGCGGTGCTCCTCGACCGCGCCCCAGACCTCGTCGATGCCGGACTTCACCAGCGCCGAGCACGCCAGCACCCGGGCGTTCCAGTGCGGGTCGGCCGGCTGCATGATGTGCAGGGCGGCCTTGTACTCGCGCATCGCCTTCATGGCGCGGTCGCGGTTGTCGCCGTCGGCCTTGTTGACCACCAGCAGGTCGGCGATCTCCAGGATCCCCTTCTTGATGCCCTGCAGCTCGTCGCCGGCGCCCGGCAGCATCAGCACCAGGAACAGGTCGACCATCTCGGCCACCGTCACCTCGGACTGGCCGACGCCGACGGTCTCGACCAGCACCACGTCGTAGCCGGCGGCCTCGACCACCACCATGCTCTCGCGGGTCGCGCGCGCCACGCCGCCGAGGGTGCCGGCCGAGGGCGACGGGCGGATGAAGGCCGCCGGGTCCTGGCCGAGCGCGGTCATCCGGGTCTTGTCGCCGAGGATCGAGCCGCCGGTGCGCCCCGAGGTCGGGTCGACCGCCAGCACCGCGACCTTGTGGCCCCGGCCGGTCAGGTGGGTGCCGAGGGCCTCGATGAAGGTCGACTTGCCGACCCCGGGCACCCCGGTGATGCCGACCCGGTGGGCGGCCCCGGCAAACGGCAGCAGGCGCACCAGCATGTCCTGGGCGAGCGCGCGGTGCTCGGCCTTGCGGCTCTCCACCAGGGTGATGGCGCGCGCAACCGTGGCGCGGTCGCCGGCACGCACGCCGGCCACGTAGTCGTCGACGGAGAGCTGCCGGCGGGCGGGGGAAGGCATATTCAAGGTCAACTCGTCAGCAGGTAGGTCCCGGATCGGCCTGCCGGCCGTCCGGGATGAGGCGTGGAGGTAAGCAACTACAGACCCTCATCCCGGCCGCAGCGGCGCAGCCGCGGAGAGCCGGGACCCAAGCCGACCCTCACGCCGCCTCGCTCTCGTGGCCGAGCGACTTGATGAGGCGGCGCAGCAGGTCGGCGGCGGCGTCGGCGATCACCGTGCCCGGCGGGAAGATCGCCGCGGCCCCGGCGGCCTTCACCGCCTCGTAGTCCTGCGGCGGGATGACGCCGCCGGCGACGATCATGATGTCCTCGCGCCCCAGCGCCTTCAGCGCGTCGCGCAGCTCCGGCACCAGGGTCAGGTGGCCGGCGGCCAGCGACGAGGCGCCGACGATGTGGACGTCGTTCTCGACCGCCTGGCGGGCCGCCTCCTCCGGGGTCTGGAACAGCGGGCCGATGTCGACGTCGAAGCCGAGATCGGCGAACGCCGTGGCGATCACCTTCTGGCCGCGGTCGTGGCCGTCCTGGCCCATCTTGGCGATCAGGATGCGCGGGCGCCGGCCTTCGAGCTCCTCGAACTCCCGGACCAGCTTCTGGACGGTGTCGACCACTTTGCTGGCTCCCACTTCGCTGGAATACACGCCGGAGATCGCCTTGACCTCGGCGACGTGGCGGCCCCAGACCTTCTCGAGCGCGTCGGAGATCTCGCCGACCGTCGCCTTGGCGCGGGCGGCGTCGACCGCCAGCGCCAGCAAATTGCCCTCGCCGGTCTCGGCCGAGCGGGTCAGCGCCGCGAGCTTGGCCGCGACATCCTTCGGGTCGCGCTCGGCCCGCAGGCGCTCCAGCTTCTCGATCTGGCCCTTGCGGACCCTGATGTTGTCGACCTTCAGGATCTCGATGTTGTCGGGCTCGTCGATCCGGTACTTGTTGACGCCGACGATGGTCTGGCGGCCGGCGTCGATGCGCGCCTGGGTGCGGGCCGCCGCCTCCTCGATCCGCATCTTCGGGATGCCGGCCTCGATCGCCTTGGCCATGCCGCCGTAGCTCTCGACCTCCTGGATGTGCGCCCAGGCCTTCTCGGCGAGGTCGCGGGTCAGCCGCTCGACGTAGTAGCTGCCGCCCCACGGGTCGATCACCCGGCAGGTGCCGGTCTCCTGCTGGATCAGCAGCTGGGTGTTGCGGGCGATCCGGGCCGAGAAGTCGGTCGGCAGCGCCAGCGCCTCGTCCAGCGCGTTGGTATGCAGCGACTGGGTGTGGCCGTGGGTGGCGGCGAGCGCCTCGACGCAGGTCCGGGTGGCGTTGTTGAACACGTCCTGGGCGGTCAGCGACCAGCCCGAGGTCTGGCAGTGGGTGCGCAGCGACAGCGACTTCGGGTTCTCGGCGCCGAAGCCCTTGACCAGCTTCGCCCAGAGCAGGCGCGCGGCCCGCATCTTGGCGACCTCCATGAAGAAGTTCATGCCGATCGCCCAGAAGAACGACAGCCGCGGCGCGAACCTGTCGACGCCGAGGCCGGCGTCCATGCCGGCGCGGATGTACTGCACGCCGTCGGCCAGGGTGTAGGCCAGCTCCAGGTCGGCGGTCGCCCCGGCCTCCTGCATGTGATAGCCGGAGATCGAGATCGAGTTGAACTTCGGCATCTTCTCCGACGTGAAGCCGAAGATGTCCGAGATGATCCGCATCGAGGGCGTCGGCGGGTAGATGTAGGTGTTGCGGACCATGAACTCCTTGAGGATGTCGTTCTGGATGGTCCCGCTCAGCAGCTCCGGCGCCACGCCCTGCTCCTCGGCGGCGAGGATGTAGAGCGCCATTACCGGCAGCACCGCGCCGTTCATGGTCATCGACACGCTCATCTTGTCGAGCGGGATGCCGGAGAACAGGGTGCGCATGTCGTAGATCGAGTCGATCGCCACGCCGGCCATGCCGACGTCGCCTGCGACCCGCGGGTGGTCGCTGTCGTAGCCGCGGTGGGTGGCGAGGTCGAACGCCACCGACAACCCCTTCTGCCCGGCCGCCAGGTTGCGGCGGTAGAACGCGTTGCTGTCCTCGGCGGTCGAGAACCCGGCGTACTGCCGGATGGTCCAGGGCTGGTTGACGTACATGGTCGGGTACGGGCCGCGCAGGAACGGCGGCAGCCCCGGCCAGGTGCCGAGATGGTCGAGGCCCTCGAGGTCGGCTTGCGTGTACAGCGCCTTGACGTCGATGCCCTCGGGCGTGGTCCACACCGGCGCGTCGAGGGAGGCTTCGGCCGACGACGTGCTCGCGCGCGCGACGCTCGCGAAATTCGGGATCCGGCTCATCACGCACCTCCCTCGGGTGTCCACACGCCCAGGTCCGACAGCAGCCCGCGCAGGGTCGCCAGCGTGTCGTCCCCGGCGAACACGTAGCCGTCGATGCCGGCCGCCTTCCACTCCGCCTCGCGTTCGCCCGGCCTTCCGGCGAGCCACACAAGCGGCGCCCCGGCGGCCTTCAACGCGGTCGCCAGAGCGGCGGCCTTGTCGGCGTAGATGCTATCACTGGAGCACAGCACCACCAAATCGGCACCGGCGTCCTTCAGGGCCTCCGCGGCGCCCGCCGGATCATCGAGTTCGGCGTCGACCGCCTCGACCCCGCCGGCTCCCAGATGATTGCGGGCGAAGGTGGCGCGGACGGTGTAGGCGGCCGCCCCGCCGATGCCGAGCAGCAGCGCCCGCGGCCGCTTCTTCGCGCCGTCGCAGGCGTCGCGCAGCTCCTCGAACGCCTCGCCCAGGCGGTGCGACGGCAGCGGCGTCATTTCCGGCACCGCCGGCCCGGCCGGCATCAGCGCGGTCAGGTCGACGCCGGCTTCCGCAGCCCGCGCCCGGTCCTCGACGCTGGCGGCTTCCGGCAGCGCCTCGGCGCCGTCGCCCAGCCGCTCGCGCGCCGCATCGACCAGGGCGCGCAGGTCGACCGTCACCACGTCGACCGGCGCCTCGTCGACCTTCGGGAACGCGTTGACGCCGGTCAGCTCCTCGCGGCGCCGGGCGATCTTGCGCTCGCGCGCGCTCCAGGCCTCGGCGCAGGCCTTGGCGACCGAGCCGCCCTGCAGCGCCGCCGCCATGCCGCCCTCGGCCTCGACCGCCTGGAAGTGGCCCCACGCCTTGTCCGCGAGACGGTCGGTCAGCATCTCGACGTACCAGCTGCCGCCGGCGGGATCGACCACCCGCGCCAGGTGCGACTCCTCCTTCAGCACCAGCTGGGTGTTGCGGGCGATGCGCCGGGCGAAGCCGTCGGGCAGGCCGAGCGCGTGGGTGTAGGGCAGCACGGTCAGGCTGTCGGCGCCGCCGACCGCGGCGGCGAAGGTGGCGACCGTGGCGCGCAGCATGTTGACCCAGGTGTCGCGCCCGGCCCAGGCGCGCTCGGCCGTGGTGACGTGCAGGGTCAGGCCGCGGCCCTCCTCCGGCACACCGCACGCCTCCAGCACCCGTGCCCACAGCGCCCGGGCGGCGCGCAGCTTGGCGATGCCGAGGAACACGTCGACCCCGACCGGCAGGGCCATGACGATCTGCCTTGCGGCGTCCTCGGGTGCGAGGCCGGCCGCCTCCATGGCGCGCAGGTAGGCGACGCCGGTGGCCAGCGCGTAGCCGAGGTCGAGCGCCTCGTCGGCGCCGGCGGCGTGGTAGGCCGCGGTGTCGACCGAGACCGCGGTGGCGTCCGGGAACCGGTCGTGCAGGCTGGCGGCGATGCCGGCCATGCGGGCGAGGGCCGAGTCCACCGGCTCGCCCGCCGTGCCCAGCGCCGCGAGCGCGCCCAGCGGGTCGGCGCCGAGATGGCCGCGCGCGGCGTCGCCGGCGATGCCGCGGCGTTCCCACAGGCCGGTCATCATGGCGGCGGCCGGCAGGAAGCCGGCCCCCGGCTCCAACGCCACGGTGGCGGCATCCAGGTAGACGTCCTTCAGCGCCCGGTCGAGCGCATCGAGCCCGTCGATCATTACCCCGCCCTGGCCGGCGCCGGCGGCGTCGGTCCGGGCGGTTTGGCCGAGCCTTCCGGCGGCGTCGAAGCGCAGGCTGACCGAGGTGGCACCGGCGGCCAGGTCGGCCAGGATCGCGGCGTTGGCGGCTTCCGGGTCCGGATGGGTGTGCAGGGTGCGGACGTCCCAGCCGAGCGCCACCCGCTCGGCGGCGGCAGCGGCGCGCCCGGCCTGGCGGGCGGCGGCCGGCGGCGGCAGGGCGTCGTCGCGGGTGTAGATCGGCTCGGTGCGGATGCCCTCGGCCAGCTCGGTGACGAGCGCCTTCTCGTAGGGCACACCCTTCAGTGCCTTCTCGACCAGCGCCCGCCACTGGTCGCGGTCGGCCGCCGGGAACTCGGCGGCCAGGGCGAGGGATTCGGTGGAAGCGTCGGTCATCGCGTCTCTCCCTTGTCGGGGAGGAGATACGACGGAGGGGGCCGGGCTGGCAACGGTGTGGACGACCAGTTGAGCCTGCCAGCCAACTAGGAGGAGTCGGGGACTAGCGAGGACTCGAAGGAAGGGGCACTAGCTTCATAAACCTCAAGAGATAAACCTCGCGCCTGGAACCCAAGACGCATGTCGGATGAGCGTTCAAAAATTTCGCAATCCACCTGAAGTAACGATCAAAATTTCAATTGTATACTTATTACAAATACTCGTCGATAATTCATTGAGGTTAAATACTAATTTCCAAATTGAAGAATTATATTTAGTTAGATATCTTTTTTATAGCCAAATCCAGATATTTGTATCGAGTAATCCCAAGGTACATAATAATCCAAAACCAGATACTGGAGTCTACGAACGGCATCACTAGAAAGAGAATATGCGCTGCCAAAAATATTATTGCCAATTCTATTTTATCATCCTTTGAAGGAACATCTTTAAGATACAATCCCAGCTCACGAACCCGCTCTCTATTAAAGTGACAGTCTAGCCAAGATAGAATTGCCTCGCGAGCTTCAGCCGCATCCTCGGGTCGCTTTTGCTTTGTAATGAACTCAAACACCACCTCCACAGGAAACACAATATAGTTCGCAACCTCCATTAGTTTTCCAATAATTTTGAAAATAATAAATAAAAATACAAACGACAGTGATGCAGCAAGAGTCATTGTAAATATTAAGTTCACCGTTTCTTCATTATTTTTGTACAATATCATAATTTTATTGAATAAATTTGGATCACGCTCATTCACTGATTCGATATATATGTCATTATCAGTACTTTTCAAATACATACTGGCATTAATATGTACCGGATCAGAGGTCCAAAGCATCCCTTCGATCGTTTCACCCTCTACGAACCGGTCAACAGTCAACTCTAATTGCTTCAATGTTTCCCCAAAATCTTCCGTTTGTTTTTCTGAATTATTTAATTCAACATTTCCAATTTTAGCAGGCCGCCCCGTCAACGTGATTCTCTTGAACTTTGTAGTCGGAGCTTGAAAACGAATCACTAGATCATTTAATTGATACCCTGACCGATGCACGACCTTAAAGTCATATCTATTCATTTGTTCTGATTTTTGAGCTAAATCTACTCTATATAGCAAAACAGGCGCATTCAACCAATCAAGCATAAGTTTTCTAACCGTCGGAAACCCCCCACCTACCGTAAACAAAAATCCAATGGTTGAAAACACAATGGGAAATACAAATAGAAACCAAACAATCCGACTTTTCTTACGAGGAATACCTTGATCACTATTGTTGTTATTGTCGACCGCAGCCTCCTCTGACTCTGTATTTGTGCGCGCCACGGTTTCCTCCCAATTGAAATATGCTGCTCCAGCCTCACGAAGACACTCACAAACGTTTCGCCTTAGCCAAGCAGTCGTAGTCATTCTCTAGAACTACAATCAATGATCGGATGCGGTGTCAATGCCGATTGGGACAAGCAGCCTTTGCTCGCATCTGAATATCTATCTTTCCCTGCCTCGGCCTTTCTACACAGCCCTCACCTCGACCCGAATCTCCTCGCCCAGCGCCCTGAGCGCGGCGTCCACCTGATCCAGCCGCGAGGCGTGGTCGAAGCGGAACAGGCGGTCGACCGACTCGCGCTGCCAGCCGAGGCGGCGCTGCAGGTCGGCGCGGGAGAGTCCGGCGGCGCGCAGGCGGCGGTGCAGCAGGAGCTTCAGCTCGACCTGGGTGCCGATGGCGGCCGAGTGCCGGCCCGGCGCCGACGGTTCGGGAAGCTCCCCGCCGGTGACGGCACGGGCGGCGAGCGCCTCCTCGATGGCGTCGGATGCGTGGGCCGCCGCCGTCCCGGCATCCTCGCCGAAGGTCGTCACCTCCGGCAGGTCGGGGCAGGTCACCAGGAAGGTGCCGTTGTCGTCCGGGGTCAGCTCGATCGGGTAGCGCAGCATCGGATTGCACCCTGCGTCGTCGGCGCGGCACCTTGCCGGACTCGATGGAGCGGCGGCGGCCGGCCCTTCGAGGCCCCTGCGGGGCGCCTCAGGGCGACAGGAATTAGAGCGACGCGAGCCTGGGCCGCTTCAAGCTGTCACCTCGTTTGATGTAGAGGACTCTACACTTCCGTGGAAGTCCACATAAGTGTGGAACGCACGGCCATGCCGGCTGCGGCACCGTACTCGAGTGACCATGGTTTGCCCCGCGGCGGTGAGCGACACCGACGCTATGCCCGGAACAGGCGGGTTTTCGGACTCCCCTGGACGCTCCGGCGGTGCCGAGGGCCGCTCAGAGCATGATCAGCCGGTACAGCTCGTCGCGGACGAGGTCGCGGCGCTTGCGGATCTCGATGACGGCCACTTCCTCGACCGGCTCCTCGCTCATCTGCGCCCGGTGCACGGCGCGGCTGAGCTCGTGGAACTCGTCGGCCTTCCGCTTGAAGTCCGGGTCCTGCTCCTGCAGCCACTTGATCTTCTCGGCGTGCTCCGGAAACGCCTCGTGCAGGGCCTGGGGCTTTTCGTCCATGGCGACGTCCTCCTGCCTTCAATCGGGATGTCCGGTCTGCGCCCTCCACCGACGACCCTGCTCCCGAACAGCCCAGCGATCAACCGAACCGGTCGCGGCCCCTACCCCTCACCCCCAGCCCGATACGCCATGTACTGCCGGTGCGTCGCGATGTGGTCGGCGACATACATGGCGTCGTGCCACACGCCCCAGATGAACGACGAGCCGCGGCGTGACAGCCAGGGCAGGCCGAGGAAGTAGATTCCGGGCTCGGTCGACACGCCGCGGCGGTGCGCCGGCTTGCCGGCGGCGTCGAAGGCGTCGACCTGCAGCCAGGAGAAGTCCAGCTCGAAGCCGGTCGCCCAGACGATCGTGGTCACGCCGGCTTCCGCCAGGTCGAGCTCCAGCACCGGGTCGGTCACGCAGGCCGGGTCGGCCGGGATCTCCCAGGCGGCGGGCTCTTCCGGCAGGTCGAGGCCGTTGGCCGCCACGTAGTCGTCGGCCTGCTGCAGCTCGGAGCGGTAGCTGCGGTCGCCGGCCGCCAGGTTGTCGGCGAGGTCCGGGGCGAACCGGACGACGCCGCTGGCGAAGCCCTCGGTGCGGCCGACCAGGGTCATGCCGCGTCCGGCCAGCCGCCGGAAGTCGATGGTGTGGCCGCCATAGGCGCCGCTGACCGCGATCGTGACGTGCTGGGTGTCGGGCTCGGGCGCCTCGGTGTCCCAGCGGCCCAGCACCCCCAGCCACCAGCAGTAGTCGCGCTCGCGGTAGCGCCGCGGGTAGCGGCTGTGCGGACCGACCGACAGGTAGACCCGGCGCCCGGCGCGCAGCAGCTCGTCGGCGATCTGGGTGCCCGACGAGCCGCAGCCGACCACCAGCACCGCACCGTCCGGCAGCTGGCCGGGGTTGCGGTAGCCGGTGGAGTGCATCTGCAGGACCCCGGCGCTCTCGGGCACCATCGCCGGCACGACCGGGCGCTGGAACGGGCCGGTGGCGGCGATCACATAGTTCGCCTCGATCGGGCCGGCCGAGGTCTCGACCCGGAAGCCGGTGCGGCCGGGGATGCGCCGGACCTCGGTGACCTCGACGCCGCAGCGGACCGGGGCGCCGAACTTCGCGGCATAGGCCTCGAAGTAGTCGGCCACCTCCTCCTTGGGAACGAACTCGTCGGGGCCGTAGGCGGTGAACTCCAGGCCGGGAAACCGGTCGTGCCAAGCCGGGCCGTTGGCGACCAGCGAGTCCCAGCGCCACGACCGCCAGCGCTCGGCGATCCGGCCGCGCTCCAGTACCAGGTGCGGCACGCCGAAGTGGCTGAGGTGCTCGCTCGCCGCCACCCCGGCCTGGCCGCCGCCGACCACCAGCGCCTCGACCCGTTCCACTGCCATGCCCGTTCCCCGTCCCTGTCAGGATATGCAAGGGAATCAAACAGGCTGATCGCATCGACGGAAAGGGGCTTGTTTGCCGCGCCCGCTACTGTCCGCCGTCGCCGTCCTTCAGGGTGCTCTGCGACAGCGGAATGATCGTGCGGGAGAGCTCGCGGCCGACCATTCGGCCGGGGATCTCGCGGGACGGGCAGGAGGCCGACCGCACGCGCAACACGCGGCCGTTGCCGAGCGGCCGGTCCCAGTTGAAGGCCAGGCAGCGCTCGCCGGACGGCCCGAGCGTCTCACCGTCGCGCTGCCCGGCGTAGTTGCCGTGCTGGCTGCCGGCGCCGCCGCCGACGGTCAGGGTCAGGTCGGTCGGGTCGGGGCCGGGCGACGCCGCGCAACCGGCCAGCGCCCCGGCCATCGATACCCAGCAGCACGCGACGGCCAGCCGCATCGGCCCTCTCCCCCCTGTCTACTCGGACCAGCTTCGGGAGCGAACAAGGCGGCACTGCGGCGTTTCGAAGGCAATGGTTGCGGGACCGATCGATCGCATGAAACGCGCGTGCCGGCCGGCTATGATCCCCGCCTCGCCAACCGCGGCGCGCGACCTGCGTGCCGTTGCAGATCCACGAAGGGAAGAACGCGCATGGAAACCGTCGGGCTTGGCTTTTTCTACGAGGACCTGCCGATCGGCCGGACGTTCCGCACGATCGGACGGACCGTCACCGAGGCCGATATCGTCAACTTCATCAACTGCACCGGCATGACCGAGGTGCTGTTCATCGACCTCGAGTTCCTGGCCAACGATTCCGACATCAAGGGCCGGGTGGCGCCGGGCGCGCTGGCCTACACGATGGCGGAAGGCCTGCTGATCCAGGCGACCATGCAGCACACCGGCTACGCCTTCCTGAACATGGAGCTCGACGTGAAGGCGCCGGTGTTCGCCGGCGACACCATCCACGTGGAGTGCGAGGTGATCGAGGCGCGCCGGACCAGCAAGCCCGGGCGCGGGCTGGTGCGGACCCGCAACAAGGTGGTCAAGCAGGACGGAACCGTGGCGATCGTCTACACGCCGCTGCGCCTGATCAAGTGCCGGGGCGAGGGCTGAGAGCCATTGGGGCTGACAGCCTCTGCGGCGGTTGACGCAGGCCCTTCGCGGCTCGGCTTCGCCGCGCACCTCAGGGCGACAGGGTCTGGGCGGCGGCCCTCCCTCCTCCTATCGTCCTGAGGTGCCACGCCGCAGGCGGGGCCGCGAAGGACAGGAAGATCAGCCGCGATGCTCACCATCGGCGTCATCTCCGACACTCACGGCCTGCTCCGCCCGGAGGCGGCGGCCCGGCTCGCCGGCGTGGCGCACATCGTCCATGCCGGCGACATCGGCCGGCCGGAGGTGATCGCCGAGCTGGAGCGGATCGCCCCGGTGACCGCGATCCGCGGCAACGTCGACACCGGCGGTTGGGCCAATTCCTGGCCGGAGACCCGCACCGTGACCCTGGGCGGGCGCCGGCTGTACCTGCTGCACGACCGGAACGCGCTCGCCCTCGACCCGGCCGCCGAAGGCATCGACGCGGTGATCTCCGGGCACTCGCACCAGCCCAGGGTCGAGACCGTCGGCGGCGTGCTGTACGTCAACCCGGGCAGCGCCGGCCCGCGCCGGTTCCGCCTGCCGGTCACCCTGGCGACCCTGTCGATCGACGACGGTGGGATGCGGGCGGAGATCCACGACCTGCTGGCCGGCAACTGAGGTCGGCGCTAGGTAGTTCTACGGAGCGGCGGCCCGGAAACGGATGCCCCGGCGGGGGACGCCTTCAAGCCCTCGTACGAAAATTCCTTTTCAAATCAATATATTGAAAAGAACATCGAAACGCCGTGCAGCCGACGGCCTGAACCGCGGCGTCACTCCCGCGGGCGGTGTGGTTAACCCTCCGATAACGATCGCCCGACGATCTTGCTCGAAGGTTCTCTTCGGCGCGAAGCCCGGCTTCGACGCCGCTCGACCAAGCGGAAGCGGAAGCCCGAGGCGATGATTCTCGACGTACTGCACAATCTCGGCGCCATGAGCCTGGTCACGCTGGTGTACTTCCTGGTGTGCACCCGGCTGCAGGTCTCGATGACCGACCTGCGCGGCCGGGTCGCGCTCGGCATCGTGCTGGCGCTGATGGCCCTGCTGGTGGTCAAGATCCCGGTGCGTCTGGTGGAGGGCGCGACCTTCGACTTCCGGGCGGCTCCCGCCGTGCTGTCGGCCTATTTCGGCGGGCCGGTGGCCGGGCTGATCACGGCGGCGGTCGCCGGTGCGGCGCGCTACAGCGTCGGCGGCCCGGCGGCGGTCGGCGGCGCCGTCAGCCCGTTCCTCTACGCCGGGGCCGGATGGGCCGCTGCGGCCTATGTCCGCGGGCTGGGACGTCGGCGGATCGGCGCGCCGGGCTTCCTGCTGGTGGGCCTGTTCTCCACGGTCTGCGTGCTGCCCGCCTTCTTCATCGGCCAGACCGTCCCGGTCGGCCTGATGATCCTCGGTAAGCTCTGGCCGATGCTGCTGCTCGGGAATCTCACCGGGGTCCTGGTGCTGGCGCTCCTGATCGAGGAGACCTTCCGGATCTGGGAGGAGCGCAACGAGCTGCGGCGCGCGAACCTGGCCGCCGCCGAAGGGCTGCAGGCGAAGAGCCGGTTCATTTCGGCCATCAGCCACGACATCCGGACACCCCTGAACGGCATCCTCGGGTCCCTGCAGCTTCTCCGGACCCAGGTGACGGAGCAGGCGGACAAGAACCTCGTCGACGTCGCGCTGCGCTCGGGCAGCTACCTGACCGAGCTGGTCGGACAGATCATCGACTACAGCAAGCTGGAGGCCGGGGCCGGCAAGTCCACGGTGAAGACCTTCACGGCCGAACAGCTCGCCGACGGCATCCAGTCGATGTTCCACGCAGCCGCGACCGCCAAGGGGCTGACGCTCACGGTATCCGCCGACGGGTTCGCCGGCCGGGCGATCGAGGGCGACTACGACCACCTTCGGCAGGTGCTGTACAACCTCGTCGGCAACGCGGTGCGCTACACCCGGACGGGATCCGTCGAGGCGTCGGTCCGGTGCCGCGAACTGGGCGACGATCGGCTCGAGGCGACATTCGTCGTCGCGGACACCGGCCCGGGCATCCCGAAGTCGGAACAGAGCCGTGTCTTCGAGCAGTTCGTCCGGCTTGCCGACGGGCCGGACTCGCCCGGCGGCAGCGGCCTGGGCCTGTCGATCGCCAAGATGCTGGTCGAGCAGATGGGCGGTCGTCTGTCGCTCGACAGCGAAGTCGGCAAGGGGACCCGGTTCTCGTTCTCCGTCACCCTGTCGCGGTCGCGGCGCGAGGCCGTTGCCGAGCCGGCCGTCGCCGGGGCGGGCACGCTGCCTGCGCTGAGTCGCAAGACGCTGCTGGTCGTGGACGACAACGACATCAATCGCGACCTCATGCGCGAGGCGCTGACCCGCATGGGCGCGCGGGTCGAGCTGGCGGACGGCGGCGCCGCCGCCATCGAAACCATGCGCCAGGACCCGACCCGCTTCGACGCCGTGCTGATGGACATCCAGATGCCCGACATGTCGGGAGACGAGGCCACCCGAGCTATCCGCCGGACGCTTCCCGCGGCGGCCCACGTCCCGGTCTTCGCGGTGACCGCCAACGCGTTGCCGGACCAGAAGGCGGCCTATCTGGAAGCCGGCATGTCCGGCGTGCTGACGAAGCCGATCGACTTCGGCCGGCTGGCCGAGGCGCTCGACGAGTTGCAGGCCGGCCCGCGAGCCGCCGCCGGCCCGGACGGGTCGGCCGGGCCCCCTCCCGCGTCGCGCCTGTTCAACGACGAGACCCTCGAGGAGCTCTCGAAATACCTCCCGGGCAGCCGGATCGCCTCGTTGATCGAGGAGCATCTCGACCGGGTCGACCGAACCGTACGGCGCCTGCAGCAGGAAGGGCTGCTGTCGGATGCCGGTCCGGTCCGCGAGATCGCGCACGATTTGAAGGGCATGGCGGCGAACATCGGCCTGCTGCAGATCTCGCAGCTGGCCCGGCAGCTGGAAACCTCCGACAACGTGGACGAAAGGAGCGATCTGGTGAAGCGGATCGCCGAGGCGTCGAGGGCTTCGCGCATCCGGGCCCGGCAGCGACCCTCGGTCCACTGACCGTCGTCGAGGTCGCCGACCGCGACGCCGTCAGGTACCGCAGAAGGTCTGCTTGACCTCCTGGTCCGGGCGCGGCGGCAGTCGGTAGGCCGCATGCTCCGGGCGTTCCTCGAACGGCGTCGCCAACGCCGCCAGCAGGGCCTCGAACACCGAGTAGTCGCCCTCGTCCTCGGCTGCGCGGATCGCCGCCTCGACCTGGTGGTTGCGCGGGATCACCGCCGGGTTGGCGGCGCGCAGGGCGGCGGCGCGGTCGGCGTCCGGCAGCGGCGCCTCCTCGGCCAGACGGGCCCGCCAGGTCTTCTCCCAGGCGTCGAACGCCGTCGGGTCGACGAACAGATCACGCGAGGGCGCCTCGTCGTCGCCGGCCAGCAGGCCGGCCAGCCGCCGGAAGGTCAGGGTGAAGTCGGCACCGCCGGCGGCCATGCGCTCGAACAGGTCCTGCACCAGGGCGAGGTCGCCGTCGCGCGGCTCCATCAGCCCGAGCTTGGCCCTGAATACCGTCAGAAGCTCGGCGTCGAAGCGGGTGGCGTAGCCGTCGATCGCCGCCTGCGCCAGTTCCAGGGCGGTATCGCCGTCGTCGTCGAGCACCGGCAGCAGGCACTGCGCCAGCTGCACCAGGTTCCACTGGGCGATCGAGGGCTGGCGGCCGTAGGCATAGCGGCCGCCGTGGTCGATCGAGCTGAACACCGTCCCCGGGTGGAACCGGTCCATGAAGGCGCACGGCCCGTAGTCGATGGTCTCGCCGGCGATCGAGCAGTTGTCGGTGTTCATCACCCCGTGGATGAAGCCGACGCCGAGCCATTTCGCCACCAGCGCCGCCTGCGCCGCGATCACCGCCTCCAGGAAAACCAGGTACGGCCGCTCGGCCGCGGCGGCGTCGGGGTAGTGGCGGGCGATCGCATGGTCGGCCAGCGCCCGGATCGCGTCGACGTCGCGGCGGGCCATGAAGTACTGGAAGGTGCCGACCCGGATATGGCTGCGCGCCACCCGCGTCAGCACCGCCCCCGGCAGCGCGGTCTCGCGGTACACCGGCTCGCCGGTGGTGACGGCGGCCAGTGCACGGGTGGTCGGGATGCCGAGCCGGTGCATGCCCTCGCTGACGATGTACTCGCGCAGCACCGGGCCGAGCGCCGCCCGGCCGTCGCCGCCGCGCGAGAACGGGGTGCGGCCGGAGCCCTTGAGCTGGATGTCGCGGCGCATGCCGTCGCGCCCGACCACCTCGCCCAGCAGGATCGCCCGGCCGTCGCCGAGCTGCGGCACCCAGCCGCCGAACTGGTGGCCGGCATAGGCCTGGGCCAGCGGCTCGGCGCCTTCGGGCACCCGGTTGCCGGCCAGGATCTGCACGCCTTCGGGCGAGGCCAGGGCGTCGGCGTCGAGGCCGAGCATGTCGGCCAGCTCGCGGTTGACCCGCACCAGTGCCGGCCCGGTCACCGGGGTCGGCGCCATGCGGACGTAGAACCGCTCGGGCAGCCGCGCGTAGCTGTTGTCGAACGGAAAGCCGGCGGCAGCCGGGTCGGAAGACAGGGCGGCGTCGGTCATCGGGCGTCTCTCGCGGTCATCCGGCAAGATATGGGGCCGGTGCGGAGAGTGGCAACGGAAACGCCGCACGGGCATACCCCCGCATTCTGCTCTAGACTGTGCACTCCGGCCCGCCCGCGGGATCGCTCGACGGGCTCCGCGGCCGGAGGAAGTGCCGCCGCGATGGACAGCTCATTCCAGGAAGAGCCCTGGGTCAGGATCCTGCCCGCCGAGGATTTCGACAGCGAGCCGCTGCGGAAGCTTCACGCGCACTGGAACCGCAAGCGCGGCGACCGTCGGATGCCGTCGCGGGGCGACTTCGATCCGCTCGAGCTGAAGGACGATCTGGGCTGGATCACCCTGGTCGACGTCGAACCCGACCCGACGCGGTTCCGCTACCGCCTGGTCGGCACCAACATCACCGAGCTGATGGGACGCGACGCCACCGGCGCTTATCTGGACGAGCTGTACCCGGCGTCGGTCGAGCCCGTCGCGACGTCGTCGTTCCGGGACCTCGTGCGGTCCGGGACCCCCAACCGCGTTCTCGGAACCATGCGTCATGCCGAGCGAGGCTTCCTGAGCTTCGAGTCCGTCGACCTGCCGCTGTCGTCCGACGGCCAGACCGTCGACATGATCATGGTGCGCTCGGTGTTCCGCCGCTAAGCGCGGCGGCGCCTACCCCACCAGCTCCGGCGCCAGCCACAGCGGGGCCTCGCCGCGGGCGACCCGCTGGACGTTGTCGAAGGCGTTGCGCACCCGCGCGGCGTTGCTCTCGAAGGTCGGCCCGGCCAGGTGCGCGGTCAGCACCACGTTCTCCAGGCCGAACAGCGGGTTGTCGGGGGACGGCGGCTCCTGGTCGAACACGTCGAGGCCGGCCCCGGCGATGGTGCCGGACGACAGGGCCGCGATCAGCGCCGCCTCGTCGACCACCGGACCGCGGGCGGTGTTGACCAGGATCGCGTCGGGCTTCATCAGCGCCAGCTCCGCGGCGCCGATCATGTGCCGCGTGCCGTCGTTCAGCGGCGTGTGCAGCGATACCACGTCGGCCTCGCGCAGCAGCTCGCGCAGCAGCCGGAACCGCACGTCGAGCTGGTCCTCGCGGTCCTCCGGCAGCCGGGCGATGTCGTGGTAGATCACGGTCATCCCGAAGGCCTGGGCCAGCCGCGCGGTCTTCTTGCCGATGGTGCCGAGCCCGACGATCCCGAGGGTCCGGCCGCGCAGCTCGTGCACCCGCGGCGCCCGGTTGCCGCGCCAGGCGCCGGCGGCGACGCTCAGGTGCTGGCGCACGAGCTGGCGCGAGACCGCCAGCATCAGCATCACCGCATGCTCCGACACCGCGACCGCGTTGGCGCCGCCGTTGTTGCAGACCGGCACCTTCGCGGCCCGCGCCGCTTCCAGGTCGGCCCGGTCGTAGCCGGCGCTCAGCAGCTGCACCAGCCGCAGGCGCGGCCCGTCCCGGAACAGCGTCGGCTCGATCAGGGCGTCGACGAAACCGACCAGGTACTCCGCATCCGCCAGCGCCGCCCGGTACTCGGCGCTGCCGCCCGGCACCACCGCCAGCTCGAAGCCGGCCGGCACCATGGCATGCGCGACGTCGGCGGCATCCGGAAAGGTCGTCACGAACACGATCCTGGGAATCATCGCTTGCCCCGCGGTGTCGATGGATTGGAATCGGGAGCCGGCCGGCCCCGCGCCGCAGGGTGGCACATCGAGGTCGCCGTGCAAGACCGCCGAGCGACCGGACGACGCGGTTGACGTGGGTCAAGGCACGCTCCGCGGCCGGTGCCGAAGCTCTCGGAGTGAGTCCCTTCGACCCGCCGACCGCGAAAGACCCCGGGGATGACATTGCGCCTGCCGACGATCCTCGCCCTGCTCCTGCTGCCGCTCGCCGCCGCCGCCCAGGACCTCGCCCCGTACGAGCGCGAGGCCGAGGGCGTGATGCAGCGGCTGCGCGGCGCGATGATGCAGGAGATGCAGCGGGCGATGGCGCAGGGCCCGGCCGAGGCGATCGGTGTGTGCCGGCACCTGGCACCGCAGATCAGCGCCGAGATCGAGGCCGACACCGGCTGGAGCATCCGCCGCCCCGCCCTGAAGGTGCGCAACCCGGAGATGCGGCCGACCGCCGAGGAACGCGCGGTCATGCTGGGGTTCGAGATCCGGCACGCCGCCGGCCAGCCGATCGGGCTGCTGCGGACGACGCGCGCGACCCGGAACGGCGACGAGGTCACGATCCACTTCATGCAGGCGATCCCGATGATGGAGGGCTGTCTCGCCTGCCACGGCCCGGCGATCGAGCCGAACACCGCCGCGGCGATCCACGCCCTCTACCCGAACGACGAGGCCGTCGGCTTCGCGGTCGGCGACCTGCGCGGCGCGTTCTCGCTGACCAAGACGGTGGCGGCGACCGCCGTCGCCGAGCCGAAGCCGCCGGCGACCACGGCTTCGGGGCTGGAGGCGCTCGGCTACACGCCGACCGACCGGACCGGCGCGCGCGGCGACGCCGCGAGCGGCGCCGGCTCCTTCGAGCGGCACTGCCGGTCGTGCCACGCCCCCGATCAGCTCGCCGGGCACGTCTTCGGAACCGGCGACCCCGACGCCGGCGAGAAGGCATGCCGGAAGCTGGAGACCCACGGCTTCACCGGCCGCCAGCAGGACTGCGACATCGTGGCGTTCCTGAACGACCTGGCGCTGTTCCTGGCCGCACGGCCGTAGAGCGGGCCGGCGAACCAGCCGCTACCGAACGGCCGCGACCGGCACGATGGTCAGGCTGCCGTCGCACACGTAGCGGGCGTTCCCCTCGTACGCCCGGTGCGGCCAGCGGTACATGGTGGCGCCGTAGATGCGGTCGACCGTCGCGTCAGTGCACATCGGCAGCGCCAGGCGCTCGACCAGCACGGCCACGCTGTCGGTCCGGTACATCGGTCCGATCATGTGACAGACCGCGGGGGTGGACGCGACGGTGTCGAGCACCTCGTTGAACCGGCCGGCCTGGGCCGCGAACACCTCGCCGACACTCACGCCGACCAGCTTCCGTCCGGTCAGCTTCAGGGTTTCCTCTCCGGCCAGGGTAAAACGCCAGTCACCCGCCTCCGGGTCGCGCTTCAGGATCCAGAAATGCGGCAGCACCGTCGCAACCCTCGTCGGGTCGAACGATCCGGAATCGGGAACCTCGGCGTCGCCCCGCAGATCGAGCCAGTAGCAGAACAGGTCCCGGATCCGCTCGTCGACCACCGGCACCGACCGGTCGTCGACGGCCAAGGCCCCAGGATGCTGCGACGACGCAGGTTCGACATGCTGTCGCCCGCTCATTCCGTTCCTCCCCCTCCGGTCTCGCCGGAATTCTCCGACGGCCATGTCGCGCACGATACCGAAGCGCGACGCTCCCGAAGGTTGAATTTCACTGTAGCGACAGGCAATTGTTTCGTCACCCGCGGCGATCGGCCCGGAAATCGCGGGGCTGGACATCGGCGGGCCGGCACCGCAGCCTGCGGGAACAGCGTCGACCATCCGCCGGGTCACCGTTCGGCGAACCGGTATCGGATTCGCCCGATGTGCTTCTCGGCCACCGCCAGCTTCGTCGCCGCCGGCGCGACCGCGGCGATCGGCATTGTCTGCCTGGTCCGGGCCGGCGATCGGCGCGAGTTGCCGCTGGCGGCGACGCCGCTGCTGTTCGCCGGCCAGCAGGCGGTCGAGGGACTGCTGTGGCTGACCCTCCCGCAGGCGCCCGGCGGATCGACGTCGAGCGGCCTGACCCTGCTGTTCCTGCTGATCGCCGAAGTGTTCTGGCCGGCCTACGCCCCGGTCGCCGCCTGGCTGGTCGAGACCGACCCGCGGCGGCGTCGGCTGATCGGCCTGTGCATCGCCAGCGGCTTCGGGGTCGCGGCCTGGCTGCTGTGGGCGCTGCTGACGCGGAGCCACGGCGCGCTCCTGCAGGACGGCCACATCGTCTACGTCACCGGCCAGCAGCCCTCGGCCATCGTCGGCGTCGCCTACCTGGCGGCGACCGGCCTGTCCCTCGTCCTGTCGTCCCGCCGGACGATCCGGCTTCTGGGGGCGCTGGTCCTGGTCGGCTCGGTGATCGCCTACCTGGCCTACTGGGAGGCGTTCGTGTCGGTCTGGTGCTTCTTCGCGGCAGGATCGAGCCTGATCGTGCTCGGGTACTTCGAATGGTCGCACCGGCACCGGGAGCGGACCGTCGATGCCTGAACGGGCCGCGACTCCGCGCACCCTGGCGCCGGGCCGCGCACCCCGGTAAAACCCCGCCATGCCGTCGCCCTTTCATTTCCCGGCACTGCGGCACTGGGCCGCCTCGGTCTCGGTCACGGTGATCCTGCTCGCGCTGATCGCGGCAGCGGTCGGCGGCGAGACCTGGGAGGTCTCCGGAACCGTGCTGCTGGCGGTCGTAGCGGTCGCCACCCTGCTGCACCGGCTGTTCCCGGGCAGCCGGTTCTTCACCATCACCTTCGCCAACGCGATCGGCGTGTATGCCTGCCTGTACGTGTCGTTCATCGAGACCCTGTACCTCGATGTCGCCAGCATCCCCCGCCTGATCGGGTTCCTGCTGCCGATCGCCGCGTTCGCCTTCGGCGTGTTCCTGCGGCGCGACGCCATCCGCTCGATCGTGACCTCCGAGCACCCGCGCCTGGAGACCCGGTTCGGCCGGGCGTTCCTGTGGCTGGTGCCGGTGCTGCTGGTCGGGCTCGCCAACTTCGTCGCCCCGCTCGACATCATCGGCCACGAAGGGCGTACCGTATGGCTGCTCGCCGCCATGGGCGCGATCGCCCTGATCGTGCTGCTGGCCAGCCGCAGCGTCGCGGTGTTCCTGATCGACACCGGCCTGCTGTTCGAGGACTTCTTCGACATCATGGCCGGGCTGGTGAAGCCGGCCTTCGCCTTCCTGACCTTCTACTCGATGATGGTCGTGCTGTTCGCGACCCTGTACCGCCTGCTCGGACGCCTCGACGACACGCCGACCTTCCTGATCGACGGCATCGGCCGCGACCCGACCTTCGTCGAGAGCCTGTACTTCTCGATCGTGACGGTCTCCACGGTCGGCTACGGCGACATCGTGCCGCTGACCTATGCCGCCCGGATCGTGGTCGCCCTGCAGATCGTCGCGGGCGTGCTGCTGCTGCTGTTCGGCTTCCACGCCCTGATGCGACACACCGGCCGGGGATCCTGAGCCCATGGATGGAACTCAGCGGATCTCGCCGCTGCGGCTGGCGCTCGCCTGGGTGCTCGGGCTGACCCTGCTCCGGCTGGCCGGCCTCGCCATGACCGGGCTGGAGTTGCACGGCGACGAGGCGCAGTACTGGAGCTGGGCCCAGAAGCTCGACTTCGGCTACTTCACCAAGCCGCCGCTGATCGCCTGGGCGATCGCCGCCACGACCGCGGTATGCGGCGACGGCGAGGCCTGCGTGCGGGCCTCCTCGCCGCTGCTGCACGCCGCCACCGCCATGGCGCTGTACGGTCTGGGTGCCGCCCTGCGCGACGCTCGCACCGGGATGTGGGCGGCGGTGCTGTGGGTCACCCTGCCGTCGGTCGCGTTCTCCAGCCTGATCGTGTCGACCGACGTGCCGCTGCTGGCCTGCTGGGCGTTGGCGGCGCTGGCCCTGCGCCGCACCCTCGACACCCGCTCCGACCCGCGTCGGTCCTGGACCTGGGCGGCGGTCGCCGGCATCGCGATCGGCCTCGGCTTGCTGGCCAAGTACGCCATGGCCTATGCCGCCATCGGCGTTGCGCTGCACCTCGCCCTGAACCGCGACGACCGCTGGATCCTGCGCGACCCGCGCGGCCTGCTGATCCTGGCGCTGGCCGGTGCGGTCCTGGCGCCGAACATCGCCTGGAACGCCCACCACCACTTCGCCACCGTCGGTCACGTCGGCGACAACGCCAACCTGAAGGGCAAGCTGTTCAACCCGTTCCACGTGGTCGAGTTCCTGGGCCAGCAGCTCGGCGTGTTCGGCCCGATCCCGTTCCTGGTGCTGGCCTGGCGGACGGTCGCCTGGGTGCGCGGCCGGGCCACGCCGGCCGAGCGCTACCTGCTGGCGCTGGCCCTGCCGCCGCTGGCGGTGGTGACGGCGCAGGCCTTCCTGTCGCGTGCCAACGCCAACTGGGCGGTCACCGCCTATCCGACCGCCGCGGTGCTGGTGGCGCTCTGGCTGACCGAACCGGACCGGGCCCGGGCCTGGCGGTTCTGGACGGTCGGCCCGCATCTCGCCGCCGGCCTCGGCTTCCTGTTCGTGATCGCGACCTGGCCGGTGATCACGCCCCCCTTCGCCGCGCGGGCGCTGGCCCGCCTGTCCGGCTGGGAGCAGATGGCCCAGCAGGTCCGCCCGATCCTCGACCGCAACCTGACGCTGCCGGTACTGATGAGCGACCGCATGACCATGGCGGCGCTGCTGTACTACCTGCGCGGCCGACTGACCGAGGGCGCGCCGGCACAAGGCGACAGCCGGATGCCGGCCTGGATCTTCGACTGGAACCAGCGGCCGGAGAACCATTACGAGCTGCTGGACGCCTACGACGGCAGCCAGGGCGACGAGCTGATCTTCCTGGCCGACTGGGACGATCCGCGTCCGATCCTCGAGCGGTTCGAGCGGGTCGAGCAGATCGCCACGCTTTCCGTCACGAGTTTCGGGCGCAGCAAGCGCCTGACGGTCTGGCGCGTCGCCGGCTATCGTGGACCGATTCAACTCGGAGGGTGACGATGACCATCGGTGTTGGCGGTTCGACGGCGGAAGCCGAGCTGGCGGCCATGAGCTCGATGCGCGGCGACGCGCCGGCGATCGGCGTGGCCGAGCGGCAGCGGCGGATCGAGCGCGCCCAGGCGCTGATGCGCGAGCAGGGCATCGACGCGCTGTGGCTCGACGTGTCGACCAGCCTGACCTACTTCACCGGCCTCAGGCTCGGCCGCAGCGAGCGGCTGCACGGCGCGGTGCTGCCGGCCAAGGGCGACCTCACCTACCTGTGCCCGGCCTTCGAGGAGGCCAAGCTGCGCACCATGCTGACGCTGGGCGACGACGTGGCGGTGTGGGAGGAGCACGAGGACCCGGCCGCCCTGGTGACCGACACCCTGCGCGCCAAGGGCCTGGCAAGCGGCACCGTCGGGGTCGACGAGGCCTGCCCGTTCTTCACCTTCGACGGGCTGCGCCGGGCCGGAAATGCCTACGACTTCGTCGCCGCCAGCGCGATCACCGCGGCCTGCCGCTCGGTCAAGTCGGACGCCGAGATCGCGCTGATGCAGACCGCCAAGAACATCACGATCGAGGCCCACAAGGCCGCCGCCCGGATCATGCGCGAAGGCATCACCACGACCGAGGTGCAGGCCTTCCTGGTCGAAGCGCATCTGCGGCTCGGGTCGGAGGGACCGCCGCCGTTCGACATCGTGCTGTTCGGCGAGGCCACGGCCTACCCGCACGGGGTGCCCTATCCGCAGACCCTGCAGGACGGCGACATGGTGCTGATCGACGTCGGCGCGCCGGTCGACGGCTACGTCTCCGACATCACCCGGTCCTACGTGTTCGGCGAGCCGAGCGACCGCCAGCGCCAGGTCTGGAACCTGGAGAAGGACGCCCAGGCCGCGGTGTTCGAAGCCGCCAGGCTGGGGGCGCGCTGCGAGGACCTGGACGCCGCCGCCCGCCGGGTGATCGAGGCCGCCGGCTTCGGCCCCGGCTACGCCACGCCGGGCCTGCCGCACCGCACCGGCCACGGCGTCGGGCTCGACGTCCACGAGTGGCCGTACATCGTCAAGGGCGACCGCACCGTGCTGGTCCCCGGCATGACGTTCTCGAACGAGCCGACGATCTGCGTGTACGGCGAGTTCGGGGTGCGGCTGGAAGACCACATCCGCATGACCGAGCAGGGCGCGCGCTGGTTCACCCAGCCGGCGCACAGCGTCGACGACCCGTTCGGCTACGAGGCGTAGCCGCCGGGCGACCGGCCACTTATGACCCAGGTCAATGCCCCGCCGGCCGGCCCGGCGGATGATGCTGCATCACTATCGGCGGGAGGCGTCGATGTACGAGTCGATGCAGGGACTGCTGGGTCACGGCGATGCCGCCATGTGGGGCATGGGCTGGGGCCGGTTCAGCTTCGCGATCGGCCTGCTCCTCGCGGTCGCGGTCCTCGCCCATCTCACCCTGTTCCGGCACCCGCAATAGCGGCCGGACGGTAACGAGGCCGCGAGCGCCGGGGAACGGGGCTGGTGCCGCAGCCCGTTATCTCTACGTTTTTTTCGATGACACACACGCAGGCGTGGACGGCCTCCGGGCGGCGGGATCCATGGCACGCGGTGCCGCTCGGCGCCGCGGCGCTGCTGGTGCTGGTCGTATCCGACGCGGTTGCGGCGTTCACGCCCGCGGGTCCGGCCTATGTGCTGGCGGCGCTGCTCGGCTTGCTTCCGGTCGTTGCGATGGTTACCCGCCTGGCGGCGCGTCACCCGCTGGAGCGCGGCTTCGGGGCCGCCAACTGGACCACCCTGCTGCGCGGCTGCCTCACCGCCCTGGCCGCCGGGCTGATCGCCGAGCCGGCGGCGCTGTCCGGCCGCCCGGCGCTTGCCTGGGCCCCGACCCTGATCGCCGTGCTCGGGCTGGTTCTCGACGTCGCCGACGGAAGACTGGCGCGGCGCGGCCATCTGGAAACCGCCTTCGGCGCCCGCTTCGACGTCGAGGTCGATGCCTGGACGACCCTGGTGCTGGCGGCCCTGGCCGTCGCGCTCGGTGCTGCCCCGGCCTGGGTGCTTACGATCGGGCTCGCCCACTATCTGTTTCGCGCGGCCGGGCTGTTGCTGCCGGCACTGGCGGCACCGCTGCCGCCGTCGCAGCGCCGGCGGATCCTCGGCGGCCTGCAGCCGCTGGCGCTGGCCGCCCTGCTGGCCCCGACAATGCCCGCACCGGCGGCACCGGTCGTCGCCGGAACCGCGCTGTCGGCGCTGCTGCTGTCGTTCGCGCTGGACGTCCGCTGGCTGGCCCGACGGGCCGCTCCGCAGCCCTAATCCCTCGACCCGGCGATCCGCCCGGCCTCCAGCCGCACCACCCGGTCCATGGCCGCCAGCGGCGCCGGCCGGTGGCTGATGGTGACCACCGTGCGGCCCTGCATCGCCGGGGCCAGGGCCGCCAGCACCGAGCGCTCGGTCTCGGCGTCCAGGCCCTCGGTCGGCTCGTCCAGCAGCAGGATCGGCGCGTCCTTCAGCAGCACCCGGGCCAGCGCGATGCGCCGGGCCTCGCCGCCCGACACCGCCACGCCGGCCTCGCCCAGCCAGGTGTCGAGGCCGTCCGGCAGGGCCGCCAGGAACGCGCCGAGCCCGGCCCGATCGAGCACCGCGCGCAGGGTCGCCTCGTCGGCGTCGGGGGCGGCGATCGCCAGGTTCTCGCGCAGGCTGCCGGCCAGGATCGAGGTGGCCTGCGACAGCACGCCGATCCGGGCGTGCAGGTCGGCGACCGCCAGGTCCTTCAGGTCGACGCCGCCGAGGGTGACCCGGCCGGCATCCGGGTCGTGAAACCGCAGCAGCAGCGCCAGCAGGGTCGACTTGCCGGCCCCGCTCGGCCCTTCGATCCCGAGCCGACCGCCGTCCGGCACCGACAGGTCGATACCGTCGAGCGCCGGCCGCTCGGCCGCCGGATAGCGGAACGACACGGCTTCCAGGGTCAGCGCGTTCGATCTCGGCGGCGGGCCCTTGCGGACCGGGTCGAGCACCATCGGCTCGGCCTCCGCCACCTCGCGGATCCGGCGGGCCGCCGCCTTGGTCCGCCCCAGCAGCTGCCAGGCCAACGGCAGCGGCGCCACCGCCTCGAACGCCGCCAGGGTGACCAGCACCGCCACCGCGACCAGCGGCGTGCCGCCGGCACCCGGCGCCAGCGCCGCCCAGCCCAGCACCACCGCGACCAGCGCCAGCTGCGAGACCAACTGGGTGGCCGCGGTGCCGGCGGCCGAGATCGCCGCCTGGCGGTGCAGCGCGGCCTCGTGCCCGGCCTCGGCCTCGGCGATGACGGCGGCCTGACGATCGAGCGCCTGGTTGGCCGCGAGGTCGGCCATGCCCTGCACGAGATCGACGGTCGCCACCCGCAGCCGTGCGCCGGCCGCCACCTGCTCGCCGCCGACCCGGCGTCCGGCGCGTTCGGCGAGCGCCGGCACCCCGAGCCCGGCGAGCGCCAGCAGGGCCACCACCAGCACCGCGATCGCCGGCGACAGGCTGCCCAGCACCGCCGCCAGGCCGAAGACCGTCAGCAAAGCCACCGCGGTCGGGGTCACCAGCCGCAGGTACAGCCCGTCGAGCGCGTCGATGTCCGACACCAGCCGAGCCATCAGGTCGCCGCCGCGCCAGCCGCCGAGCCGGGCCGGCGCCAGCGGGATCGCCCGCTCGAAGAACCACAGCCGAAGGTCGGCCAGCACCCGGAAGGTCGCCTCGTGGGTCGTCAGGCGCTCGAGATAGCGCGCCGCGGTCCGGCCGAGCGCCAGCGCCCGGAGCCACACCACCACCCCGACCGCGATCCCGGCCCCGGCGCCGGCGACCAGGCCGCCGGCCAGCCCGAGCAACGCGATGCCGGTCGCGGTCGCGACCAGCGCGAAGCCGGCACCGAGCGCCATCCAGCCGGCACGCCCGCGCGCCAGCGCCAGCAGGGCGATCAGGTCACGCAAGGACCGCGTCCTCCGTGACCCCGACAACCCGGCCGGCCTCGATCCGGACGATGCGGTCGGCCCGCCGGATCACCTCGTCGGAGTGGGTGGCGATCAGCACGGTGCGGCCCGGCCGGATGCGGTCGATGGCGTCCAGCACCGCGACCTCGCTGTCGCGGTCCAGATTGGCGGTCGGCTCGTCCAGCAGCACCAGCGGGGCGTCGCGCAACAGCGCCCGGGCCAGCGCGACCCGCCGCGCCTCGCCGCCGGACAGGCCGCGGCCGCCCTCGCCGACCACGGTGGCGAGGCCGTTCGGCAGGCGGTCGGCGAAGTCGGTGACCCGGCAGGCCTCGGCGGCGGCACGCACCGCGTCGTCGGACGCGTCGGGCCGGCCGAGCCGCAGGTTGTCGGCCAGGGTTCCGGCGACCACCCGCGGCGCCTGCCCGGCCCAGGCGATCGAGGCCCGCAGCATCGGGCCGCTGACCGGTCGGCCGGCGACCCGGACGGTTCCGGCGGTCGGCCGCTCGCTGCCGAGCAGGATCGACAGGATCGACGACTTGCCGGCGCCGCTTTCGCCGACCAGGGCGACGGTCTCGCCGGCCGCGATCCGGAGGGAGACGCCGTCGAGCGCCGGCCGTCGGCCGCCGGGGTATTCCAGGCTCAAGCCGTCGAACTCGATCGCCGGGGCGGCGTCGAGCCGCAGCGGCTCGCCGTCGGCCGGCAACGCCGCGGCGGCGTCGAGGATCTCCAGCATGCCCTCGGCGGCGCCGATCGCGGCGGAGCGGTCGTGATAGTGCTGGCCGAGCCGGCGCAGCGGCTGGAACACCTCCGGCACCAGAACCAGCAGGAACAGCGCCCACTGCAGGCTGAGCCCGCCGCCGCCGATCACCGCCGACGCCACCCGGCCGGCGACCAGCGCCAGCGAGCCGACCGCCAGCAGCTCCAGCACCGTCGACGACAGGAACGCCATGCGCAGCACCGCCATGGTCGAGGCCCGGTAGCCGTCGGCGACCTCGCGGATGTGCTGCAGTTCGCGGTCGGCGGCCCCGAACAGCTTGAGCGTGGTCAGCCCCTGCAGGCGGTCGAGGAACACCCCGCTCATCCGCTGCAGCACCGTCATCTGGCGGCGCGCGGCAACCCCCGTGCGCACGCCGACCAGGGCCATCGCCAGCGGCACCAGGGCGCCCGCCGCCAGCAGGATCCAGCCGGCGCCGGCGTCGACCAGGAAGGCCGGCACCAGCAGGGCGACCGGGATCGCCCCGGCCAGCGCCTGCACCGGCAGGTAGCGGGCGACGTAGCCGTCCAGGGTCTCGACCTGCTCCATGACCGTGGCGGTGACGGCGCCGCTGCGCCGGGTCTTCAGCCAGGACGGGCCGAGCCGGCCGAGGGCCGCCACCAGATCGGCCCGGGCCGCCCGCTTGACCCGCGAAGCCGCCGACACCGCCAGCAGCTCGGAGACCGCCCCCAGGCCGGCGCGGACCGCGAACACCAGCACCGCCAGTCCGCCGGTCGGCAGCAGTCCGGCGAACGTCGTCCCGCCGATCGCGGCGGCGATCAGGGTCGCCAGCAGATAGGCCTGCGCCACCGCCAGCAGCCCGGTCGCGAACCCGGCGACGATCGCCAGGGCCAGCGGCAGCCGGGCCGACCGGGTCCGCCCCACCAGCCAGCGCTGGCGCCGGCGCTGCTCGGCACGCTGCACGGAGATGGAGGTTGCGTCGTCGGGCTCGGCGACGCCGGAGGTGACGGTCTCGACCATGGCGAGGCTGCGGTACCCCGCGGCCGCCACCCTGTCAAACCGGCTCTGTGCCGCACGGCCGATCCCGCCCGCCGGTTGATGCACCGGCGTTCCGCCCCACATGAAGTCCGGTGGTACCCGTGCGAGACAGTTGGATCGGCAAGGGCGGCCGGCGTCCCGTCGGCGTCGAGGTGGAGTTCGGCCGCCTGGACGCGGTACAGGCCGCAGAGGCTGTACGCCGCCGGTTCGGCGGAACGTTGCGTGCGAGCAGCGCCCATCGCCTGTACGTCGAGGACACCGAGCTCGGCACCTTCAAGGTCGAGCTGGACTGGGACTGGGTGCACGACGCCTATGACGACGGCGGCATCGTCGACAAGACCAAGAAGTTCCTGGGAGAGCTCGGCCGAGAGGTGGTTCCGACCGAAGTGGTCACCCCGCCGGTGCCGGCCGGCCGGCTGCCGGAGATCGACGGGCTGGTCGGCGAACTGGCGCGGCTCGGCGCCGAGGGCACCCGTTCCGGCCTGCTGTACGGCTTCGGCCTGCATCTCAACCCGGCCCTCGGGCCCGACGACCTCGCCGCCGACCCGATCCGGCGCGTGCTGCAGGCCTATCTGCTGGAGGCACCGGCGCTGCGCGAGGCGATCGACGTCGACCCGATGCGCACCCTGCTGCCGTTCGTCGAGCCGTTCCCGCGCCCCTATCTCGACCGCGTCCTGGACCCGGACTACGCGCCCGACCTGGAGGGCCTGATCGACGACTACCTGCGCTTCAACGCCACCCGCAACCGCGAGCTCGACCTGCTGCCGCTGTTCGCCGAACTCGACCGCGAGCGTGTCGTCCGCGCGGTGACCGATCCGAAGGTCTCGGCCCGTCCGACCTTCCATTGGCGGCTGCCGAACGCCGACATCGAGGACCCGAACTGGACGGTCACCGGGCAATGGGCGCATTGGCTCCAGGTCGAGCGGGCCTCGCTCGACGCCGAGGGCCTGACGGAGCGTCTGGCCGAACGATGCCGACGGGAACAGCGGAAGGAGGGCCTGTGGGCCTCGCTGTTCTGATCCCGCTGCGTCGTCCCCGACCACGCATCGGCGTGACCACCGGGCGCTGGAAGGGCCGGGCGATGCGGCTCGCCAACTCGCTCGGGGTCTGGCTGGCCGGCGGCACGCCGGTGCGCATCGGGCCCGGGCTCAGGACCCGGTTCGACGACCTGGACGGGCTGATCGTCGGCGGCGGCGTCGACATCGAGTCGCGGCTGTACGGCGTCGATACCGCCGACGAATGGCCGTACGACCCGGACCGCGACGCCCTCGAGCTGCGCGGGCTCGACTGGGCCGAGCGGCACGACCGGCCGGTCCTGGGCATCTGCCGCGGCGCGCAGCTTCTCAACGTGCATCGCGGCGGCACCCTGATCCACGACCTCGGCCGCAGCCACCCGGCCTACCGCAATCCGCGCTCGATGTTCCCGTGCAAGTCCGCGCATCCGGAGCCGGGATCGCGGCTGGCCGGCCTGGTCGGCGCCGACCCGCTGCGCATCAACGCCCTGCACCACCAGGCGGTCGACCGCCTGGGCGAGTGCATGTCGGTCGCGGCGATCGACGACGGCGGGATCGTCCAGGCGATCGAGGCGACCGGCGACCGCTTCCACGTCGGCGTCCAATGGCACCCGGAGCTGATGCTGTGGCACGGCCGCCAGCGCCGGCTGTTCCGGGCACTGCTGGCGGCGGTCGAGGGCGAGCTGCCTCAGCGGCAGTCGCCGGCACCGGCCTCGATGAGCGCGTAGCCGAGCGCCGGGGCCGGATTGCCGGAGCGCACCAGCGGGCCCTCCAGTCGGCCGAACACCGCGCCCTCCGGCACCGGCCCGCCGATCTGCGGCACCGGCGAGGTGCGGATCTGGTCGGCGATCTGCGGGTAGCGGCTGTCGTTCCAGATCACCAGGCAGGACCCGGACAGCGACAGCGGCGGCGGCACGAAGTACGGCCGCTTATCGGACACCACCCGGGTATCGGGCAGGAACCGTCGCAGGTTGGCGCCGGCGTCGGTATAGGGCGAGTCGTAGCTGACGATGGTGCCGCGCTCGAACCCGGCCTCCTGCAGCCGCTCGGCATAGACCCGCCACGGCATGATCAGCCGGCATTTCGAGCAGTCGATCGCCTCGACCACCGCCTGCCCGGCGAGCGCCGCCAGCGCAACCGCCGCCAGCGTCGCCAGCACGCCGCAGTAGGCGACGCTGCGCCAGCGGCCGCCGGCATTGCGCGTCAGCGGCAGCTCAGGCAGCAGCGCGAACAGCAGCAGCGGCAACGGCATGGCGACGAACATGTAGTGCTCGCGCAGCTTGACCATGCCGGCGGCCACCACGGTGAGCGTGAACAACACCCACAGCGCCGCCAGCCACAGCCCGAGCCAGCGCCGCACCCGCCGGCGCACCCCCGACGGCGCCGGGCGCTTGAGCTGCACCAGGTCGACCAGGAACAGCACCACGAACAACGGAAGCACCGGCAGCGCGAAATTGAGGGCGCTGTCCGGCACCAGCAGGGCGCGGTCGAGATTGCCGCCGACCGGGCCCTGGGCCAGCGCGCTGGTCACCAGCCGGTCGTCGGCGACCGCCAGCCACTGGTCGAGATGCAGCAGCCCGTAGATGTAGGGCGGCGACGCCAGCGCGAACCCGGCGCCGATCGCCAGCAACCCGCGCCGCGACCACAGGGTCTCGCGCATCAGCGGCGACACCCCGGCCGTCGCCACCAGCGCGATCAGCACCGGCGGAAAGCTGAACTTGCCGAGGCTGCCGACCGCCACCGCTACCGCCAGTCCGGCATAGCCGCCGAGGCTGGGCGCCCGGGCGAGGCGCAGCATCAGCCACACGCAGGCCGCCAGCGCCGCGATCAGCACCAGCGAGTCCATGTAGTTGCGCAGCGCTTCCCAGCCGTAGAACCAGAACCCGAAGGCCGACAGCGCGACCGCCACGGCGGCGCGCTTGTCCTCGAACACCTCGCGGGCGGCGGCGTGCATCAGCACCAGGAACAGCGCCATCAGGCCGTAGCGGATCAGCAGCGCGACCGCGATCGACGGGCCGATCAGGGTCTCGACGACCGCCGCCAGCCAGCCAGCCATCGGCGGGTTGCCGAAGTCGTAGATCCAGGCGAAGCCCTGGCCGTACAGCATGAGCTGGGCCTCGTCGCCCGAGGTGCCGGTCAGCAGCAGCGTGCGGATCAGGAACGCGACCGCGTAGTAGCCGACCGCTACGGCGGCGAACGCCCGCGGCTCGGCGAGCCGGTCGAGCAGCGCGTCGAAGCCGCCCGCGAAACGGCGCAGGCGGGACGGATGGGACGAGGGCTCGGACGCGGCGGTCATGGCGGCGGACGATGGCGATGCCGGTGCAAGGGGTCAAGCACGACCGCGCGCAATCAGCGTCTGCAGGTCCAGCGGCTCGAAGATGCGTCGGGGACCGGACGTGTCGGTCGTGGCGACGAAGGTGTTGCAGCAGACGATCATGTTTACCCGGCCGTCGTCGTCGACCAGCGGCAGCTCGATCCCTTCCATGCGAACCCATCCGCGATCGACGTAGTTCAGGCGCAGGATGCGGTGAAACGGTCTGGCCTCGGTCGCCAATCGGGCGAACGTCGCGAACACCGCCGGGGCGTCGTCGCCGTAGATGCCCTCGTCCACGAACCGTCCCGTCGAGTCCCGGCCGAAGTACTCGGTCACCGCCGTACCGATCAGCCGATAGCGAAATCGCATCGGCTCCCAGAGCACGTCGATCAGAGTCATCGTCGGCAGCAGGTCGGGAATGTCGAGCGGGTCGATGTCCTCGCGCCGCGGTGCCGCGCGGGAGTCCCGGCACTCGTTCCAGTAGGTGGCGAAACGGACAAGGCGACTGTCGACGGTCATCGGGGCATCCGGCGCTCGTCTGTGCATCGGGTGCGGATCATAGCCCCCGAACGCCTCGGCCGACCAAACGCTTCCGACGGGTCGGCGATATTCGGCCGGCTGCCGGTCCCTCACCCGGCGGCCGAGAGGGACAGGCAGCCGCGGGCTTCCAGCTCCTGGCGGATGTCCTTCTTCACGATCTTGCCGTAGGCCGACTTCGGCATCGTGTCCCAGAAGAACACCTGGCGCGGCATCTTGTAGCGGGCGACCTTGCCCTCCAGCCAGCCCAGCAGGTCTTCCGGCGTCAGCTCGGCGCCCGGCCGCAGCACACAGACCGCGACCCCGACCTCGCCCCAGGCCCGGTCCGGGACGCCCAACACCGCGACCTCGGCGACCGCCGGGTGGGTGAGGATCTTCTCCTCGGTCTCGCGCGGGTACACGTTCGAGCCGCCGGAGATGTACATGTCCGAGGCCCGGCCGGTGATGTACAGGAACCCCTCCGCGTCCATGTGGCCGAGGTCGCCGGTGACGAACCAGCCGTCGCGGAACGCCTTCGCGTTGGCCTCGGGGTTGTTGTAGTAGCCGGCGAACACCGCCGGGCCGCACACGCAGATGTCGCCGGTCTCGCCGGGCGCCAGCTCGCGGCCGTCGGGGGCCTGGATCGAGACCTGCATGCCGGTGCGCGCGAACCCGCAGGTGCCGATGCGGGCGGCCGGCCCGTCCTCGAGCTCGTGCAGGGCCGGCGGCAGCACGGTGATGTTGCCGGTCACCTCGCCGAGCCCGAAATACTGGACCAGCACCTTGCCGAGGGTGGCGAGCGCGTGCTTCTGGTCCTCCCGGTACATCGGTGCGCCGGCGTAGATCACGTAGCGCAGCGAGGAGTGGTCGAAGGCCTCGACCGCCGGGTTCTCGGTCAGCAGCTTCACGATCGTCGGGACCGTGAACATGTTGGTGATCCGCCACTTCTCGACCAGCCGCCAGGCCTCGGCGACGTCGAACCGGTCGCCCGGCAGCAGCACGGTCTTCACCGCCCGCGCGGTCTGCGCGAGCTGGTGGATGCCGGCGCCGTGCGACAGCGGCGCCACCACCAGCGAGGCGTCGTCCTCGGTGGTACCCGGCATCAGGTCGCACAGATGGTTGGTGACCACGAACGCCATCTGCCCGTGGGTCAGCACCGCCGCCTTCGGCCGGCCGGTGGTGCCGGAGGTGAAGAAGAACCAGCACGGGTCGTCGTGCTCGACCGCGGCCGGCTCGACCGCCCGGCCGAGATGCGCGTCGACCAGCGCGTCGTAGTCCTCGCCGAAATCCGCGGCGCCGATCGACACCGCCACGTCCACCGCCGGCGCGGCGGCCGTCACCGCGGCGGCGTGCTCCGGGAAATCGGCCTGGCAGATCATCGCCCGGGCGCCGCTGGCCTCGGCCAGATAGGCGACGTCGCCGGGGGTCTGGCGGAAGTTGGTCGGGACCCACACCGCGCCCAGCCGGAAGCAGGCGAACATCGACTCGAACATCTGGTTGCAGTTCTTCGACTGCACCAGCACCCGGTCGCCCTTGGTCACGCCGCGGGCTGCCAGCGCCGCCGCCATGGCGTCGACCCGACGGTCGAGCTCGGCCCAGGTCCACCGCCGGTCGCCCCATACGAGCCCGATCCGCCCGCCGTGCCGGCGCGCCGCCTGACGCAGGAAGTGCGACAGGTTCATCACGCGGCGGCTGACGGGGGTCAGGCCACCGACCGGTGGTGTCGAGCTGTCGGTCATGGGTCGGCGCTCCGGAACCGAAGGAGGATGCCTGCAGGGCGAGGCGGCAGGCGGACGGTGTCGACCGCAACCGGTAGCATGTCGCCCGGCGGCTTTGCAGCCCGCATTACAGCCCGAGCAGCGGCAGGTGCTTGCGGCGATGATAGGTGAGCGCCAGAACGATGCACTGCCTGAGGGCATCCACCGGCACCTCGTCCCGCTCGGCGAAGACGATCGCGCGGTTCCCCTCGAAGCTGAACCGACCGGCGTGGACCTCCCGGAACGTCGGGACCAGCCTGGTCCGGCAGTGGAAATACAGGGCGTAGCGATCGGGCTGGGACTTCTTCCAGCCGATCCTGACCGTGCTGCCGTGCTTCGCGATATAGCTCGGCTCGCCCCAGCGTACCGCCTCCTCCACGGGTCCCGCCCCGTCGGTCTCGGCGGCGGTCTCCAGGATCAGTGCGCGGAGGAACAGCAGCTTCGAGCGGATGCCCGGCGGACAACGGTCGAACGCCGCCGCGACCTCGGGGTCTCGAATTGCCGGCGTCACCCGGCGCGCGGCCGCTCGCGGTCGGCGCTGGTGATGTGGGCGGACACGTTGAAGCTGACGACGATGCGCTCGGCGTTCGACTGGTTGACCTCGGTGCGGTGGCTGAGCCACGAGGGAAACAACACCACACGGCCCGGAACCGGGTCGACGGCATAGCGCTTCATCGCGAACGCGGTCTGCCGCGCGTAGTACGGGAAGTCGGTCATCCGGTGCGAGTCGAGCGGCGACTCGAAGACGATGCGCCCGCAGTTGACCGGCGCCTCGACGTAGTAGGCGCCGCTGATGATCGAGTTCGGATGGCGGTGCTGCACCACGTGGCTGCCCGGCTGCTGGATGTTCGACCAGCAGTCGGACATCAGCAGGTTCATGCGGTCCAGGTCGGCGCCGAGCTCGCGCGCGAAACCGGTCAGGCGCAGCCCGAGAGCGTCGACCAGCGTCTTGAACTCCGGACGCTTGTGCAGGTTGTGCCCGGTCCCGTAGGTGCTGACGCCGTCGCCGGAAATCAGCCCGTGGGCCTGGGTCGAGGCCGGCGGCAGGCTGCGGATCGCCCGCGCCAGGGCCGCGTTGTCGACCTCCGGGATCGACGCGACCAGGATCCCGGTCGGAAACAGTGAGAGCAACTCGGCGGTCGCGGTCGTGTCGGTCATCGGTCGGCCCTTCCAGATGCTAACGGCGTGTATAGCGCCGCTGCGCGCGGCCGGGCAACGCGGTCGTCGCGGCGACGGCCCGGCGACTGCGACGCTGGTGCCGTTCCTGCAGGCGGTCGGGGCACGCAGATTGACAAGGCCGGAATCGCCGGACATGAAAGCGGTATCTCCCGTTCAGGCTGCATCGGAGTCCGCCATCCCCTCGGTCCGGACCATTGCGAGCCCGGAGCCTCCCCGCAGGCGTCGCGCTGCCCAGACCCACGTCCGTCCCCCCGAGCGGCTGCCGCTGCTGACGTTGACGGCGCTCGGCGTCGTGTACGGCGACATCGGCACCAGCCCGCTCTATGCGATGGGACTTTGCTTCCGGGGGCCGAACGCCATCCAGCCGACCGAGGCGAACGTCCTGGGCGTGCTGTCGCTGATCGTCTGGTCGCTGCTCGTCGTCATCTCGACGAAGTACCTGCTGTTCGTGATGCGCGCCGACAACCGCGGCGAAGGCGGGATCCTGGCCCTGGTCGCCCAGCTGAACCCCTGGCGTGCGCGACCGGGCAGCGGAACCCACGTGCTCCTGCTGATGGGGCTGTTCGGCGCGGCGCTGCTGTATGGCGACGGCACCATCACGCCGGCGATCTCGGTGCTGAGCGCGGTCGAGGGGCTGAAGATCGCGACGCCGATGTTCGAGCCCTATGTCGTGCCGATAACCGTGACCATCCTGGTCGGCCTGTTCGTCGTGCAGCACCGGGGCACGGCCGGGATCGGGATGGTGTTCGGGCCGATCATCCTGGTCTGGTTCCTGGCGATCGCCGGTCTCGGCGTGCACGGCATCTGGCGGGCGCCGCAGGTTCTGGCCGCGCTCAGCCCGCACCACGCGGTCGGCTTCTTCCTCGACAACGGCATCGCCGGCCTGGCGATCTTCGGCACCGTGTTCCTGGTGGTGACCGGCGGCGAGGCGCTGTACGCCGACATGGGGCACTTCGGTCGGCGGCCGATCCAGATCGCGTGGTTCGGCCTCGTCCTGCCCGCCCTGGTGCTGAACTACATGGGCCAGGGCGCCTACATCATCGCCTCGCCGGACGGGCTGCGGAGCCCGTTCTACCAGCTGGCGCCGGCCGGGCTGCTGTATCCGCTGGTCGGGCTCGCCACCGTTGCCACCGTCATCGCCTCGCAGGCCGTGATCTCCGGGGCCTTCTCGCTGACCCGGCAGGCCGTCCAGCTCGGCCAGCTGCCGCGCATGATGATCGTCCAGACCTCGTCGGAGGAGGCCGGCCAGATCTACGTCCCGACGGTCAACTGGCTGCTGATGATCGCGACCATCGCCCTGGTGCTGCTGTTCGGCTCCTCGGAGGCGCTGGCCAGCGCCTACGGCGTCGCGATCACCACCACCATGGTGATCACGACGGTCATCGCCTACTTCGTCGCCGGCCGCTGGGGCTGGCCGCCGGCCCTGATCGTCGCCCTGACCGCCGGCTTCCTGCTGGTCGACCTCGCCTTCTTCGCCGCCAACCTGTTCAAGATCGCCGACGGCGGCTGGTACCCGCTGCTCGCCGGCATCGCCGTGTTCACGCTCATGACGACCTGGCGAGGCGGTCGCGCGCAGGTCGTCCGACGCCTCGCCGGCGCGCGCCGACCGCTCGACGAGTTCTTCGAGGAGATGCGCCGGCTCCGCCCGAAGCGGGCGCCCGGCACCGCGGTGTTCATGACGTCCGACCCGGACCAGGCGGCGCCGATACTGACCCATCACCTCGAGCGCAACCGGGTGATCCACAAGCAGGCCGTGCTGTTCACGCTGCTCGTCGAGGACGTGCCCCGGGTCGCGCCGTCCGAGCGGCTGACCGTCGAGAAGCTCCGCCTCGGGTTCCACCGGGTCGTGGCCCGCTACGGCTTCATGGAGACCCCGAACGTTCCGGCCGTCCTGCGGCAGTGCCGGGACGAGGGGCTGTCGATCGACCTCAAGAAGGCGACCTACTACCTCAGCCACGTGACGGTGATCCCGACCGCCCGGCGGATCGGCATGGCGCTGTGGCGCGAGCACCTGTTCGCGACCATGACCCGCAACGCCGCCCGGGCGACCACCTACTTCCGGATCCCGCCCGGACAGGTCGTCGAGCTCGGCCTCCAGGTCGAGATCTGAGGGCTTCCGCCGGCTACGCCGCGTCGCTCCCTACGCCGCGTCCTTCCGGGCGCGCTCCTCGTCGGGGTCGTAGGCCAGCGACGGGGCCAGCCACTTCTCGACCCACTCGACGCTCTCGCCTTTGCGGCGGGCGTAGTCCTCGACCTGGTCGCGCTCGATCCGGCCGAGCCCGAAATAGCGGGCGTCCGGGTGCGAGAAGTAGAAGCCGGAGACCGACGAGGCCGGCCACATCGCGAACGACTCGGTGAGCTTCACGCCGGTCCTGGCCTCGGCGTCCAGCAGCTTGAACAGCGTCGCCTTCTCGGTGTGGTCCGGGCACGCCGGATAGCCGGGCGCCGGGCGGATGCCGCGGTAGTTCTCGGCGATCAGGTCGTCGTTCGACAGGTCCTCGTCGGCGGCGTAGCCCCAGAACTCGCGGCGCACCCGCTCGTGCATGCGCTCGGCGAACGCCTCGGCCAACCGGTCGGCCAGCGCCTTCAGCAGGATCGAGGAGTACATGTCGTGGGCCTCCTCGAACTCCTTGGCCTTGGCCTCGAGCTCGGGGCCGGCGGTCACCACGAAGCCACCGAGCCAGTCGGCGACGCCGCTGCCGGCCGGCGCCACCCAGTCGGCCAGCGCCAGGTTGGCCTTGCCCCCCTCACGCGGCATCTGCTGGCGCAGGGTGTGGACGACCTCGAGGGATTCCTTGCGGTCCTCGCCGGCGAACAGCCGGATGTCGTCGGTCTCGGCCTGGGCCGGCCAGAAGCCGACGACCGCACGCGGCTTCGCCCAGCCCTCGTCGAGCATCCGCTTCAGCATGGCCTGGGCGTCGTCCCACAGCGGCCGGGCGGCCTCGCCGTATTTCGGGTCGTCGAGGATGTCGGGGAACCGGCCGCGCAGCTCCCAGGTCGCGAAGAACGGCTGCCAGTCGATGCGCTCGACCAGCTCCTCGACCGGATAGTCCTCGAACACCGTCACGCCCGGCGCCGCCGGCTTCGGCGGCGTGTAGCCGCCCCAGCCGACATCGGCCTTGTTGGCGCGCGCCGATCCGATGGTGATGCGCTCGCGGTCGGTGCGGCCGCGCCGGCGCCCTTCGGCCATCTTGCGGTAGTCGGCGCGGATCTCCTCCGCATACCGCGCCCGGGCGTTGCCGTTGAGCAGGTTCTGCACCACGCCGACCGCCCGCGAGGCGTCGGTGACGTGCACCACCGGGCCGGCGGCGTAGGCCGGGTCGATCTTGACGGCGGTGTGCATCTTCGAGGTGGTGGCCCCGCCGATCAGCAGCGGCAGGTCCATGCCCTGGCGCTGCATCTCCGAGGCCACGTAGACCATCTCGTCCAGGCTCGGCGTGATCAGGCCCGAGAGCCCGATGATGTCGGCCTTCTCCTCGACCGCGGTCTCCAGGATCCTGGCGCACGGCACCATCACCCCGAGGTCGACCACGTCGTAGTTGTTGCACTGCAGGACCACGCCGACGATGTTCTTGCCGATGTCGTGGACGTCGCCCTTGACCGTCGCCATGACGATCTTGCCCTTGGCCTCCTGCGGACCGTCGCCCTTCTCGGCCTCGATGAACGGCAGCAGGTAGGCGACCGCCTTCTTCATCACTCGCGCCGACTTCACGACCTGAGGCAGGAACATCTTGCCAGCGCCGAACAGGTCGCCGACCACGCTCATGCCGTCCATCAGCGGACCTTCGATCACCGACAGCGGCCGGTCGGCTTGTCGGCGCGCCTCCTCGGTGTCGGTCTCGACATGGTCGGCGATGCCGTGCACCAGGGCGTGCTCCAGGCGCTTCTCGACCGGCAGCTCGCGCCAGGAATCGTCCGCCACCTTGGTCTTGGCGCCATCGCCCTTGAAGGTCTCGGCGATCTCCAGCAGCCGATCGGTGGCGTCGGGACGGCGGTTCAGCAGAACGTCCTCGATGCGCTCGCGCAGATCCTCGGGGATGTCCTGGTAGACCGGCAGGGCGCCGGCGTTGACGATCGCCATGTCCAGACCGGCCTCGATGGCGTGGTACAGGAAGCAGGCGTGCATCGCCTCGCGCACCGCGTTGTTGCCGCGGAACGAGAACGACACGTTGGAGACGCCGCCGGAGACATGGACGTGCGGGCAGCGCTCCTTGATCAGCCTCGTGCCCTCGAAGAACGCCCGGGCGTAGTCGTTGTGCTCCTCGATGCCGGTCGCGACCGCGAAGATGTTCGGGTCGAAGATGATGTCCTCGGGCGGGAAGCCGACGGTGTCGACCAGCAGTCGGTAGGCACGCTCGCAGATGTCGGCCTTGCGCTCGGCGGTCTCGGCCTGGCCGTCCTCGTCGAACGCCATGACCACCACGGCAGCGCCGTAGCGCAGGACCTTGCGGGCCTGCTCCAGGAACGGCGCCTCGCCCTCCTTCAGGCTGATCGAGTTGACGATGCCCTTGCCCTGCAGGCACTTCAGCCCGGCCTCGATCACGCTCCACTTCGAGCTGTCGACCATGATCGGGACCCGGGCGATGTCGGGCTCGGCGGCGATCAGGTTGAGGAAGGTGGTCATCGCCGCTTCGGAGTCGAGCAGTCCCTCGTCCATGTTGACGTCGAGGATCGAGGCGCCGTTCTCGACCTGCTGCCGCGCCACTTCCAGCGCGGTCTCGTAGTCGCCGGCGGCGATCAGCTTGCGGAAACGGGCGGAGCCGGTGACGTTGGTCCGCTCGCCGATGTTCACGAAGATGCGTGGTGGCTGCATGAGGCCTCAGGCTGCCTGATTGTGGAAGGTCTGCATCTCGAACGGCTCGAGGCCGGACAGACGCAGGCGGCGCGGCACCGTCGGCACGGTGCGCGGGGGGGCGGCCTTCACGGCCTCGGCGATCGCCCGGATATGGTCCGGGGTGGTGCCGCAGCAGCCGCCCACCAGGTTGATGAGCCCGTCCGAGGCCCAGCCGCCGAGGTGGCCGGCGGTCTGGTCCGGAGTCTCGTCGTAGCCGCCGAACTCGTTCGGCAGGCCGGCATTCGGATAGGCCGACACCTTGACGTCGGCGACCCGCGCCAGCTCGGCGACGTGGGCGCGCAGGTCCTTGGCGCCGAGCGCGCAGTTGAACCCGACCGCGAACGGCCTGGCGTGGCGGACGGCGTTCCAGAACGCTTCCGGGGTCTGGCCCGACAGGGTCCGCCCCGAACGGTCGGTGATGGTGCCGCTGATGATGATCGGCAGCTCCACCCCGGCCTCGTCGAACGCCTCGCGCACCGCCACCAGGGCGGCCTTGGCGTTCAGGGTGTCGAAGATGGTCTCGACCATGACGATGTCGGCGCCGCCCTCGATCAGGCCGAGCGTCGCCTCGTGGTACGCCTCGCGCAGCTCGTCGAAGGTGACGTTGCGGGCCCCGGGATCGTTCACGTCGGGCGAGATCGAGGCGGTCCGGCTGGTCGGGCCGAGCCCGCCTCCGACGAACGCCAGCCGGCCGGTCTCCTCGGCGAACCGGTCGGCCGCGCGCCGGGCGATCTCGGCACCGGTCCTGTTGATCTCGCGCGCCAGCGCCTGCAGGCCGTAGTCGGCCTGACTGATCGAGGTCGCATTGAAGGTGTTGGTCTGGATGATGTCGGCGCCGGCGTCCAGGTACTGGCGATGGATCGCCTCGATGGCGTCCGGCTTCGTCAGGTTCAGCAGGTCGTTGTCGCCCTTCAGCTCGCGGTCGTGGTCCTTGAACCGCTCGCCACGGAAATCGGCCTCGTCCAGCTTCAGGTTCTGGATCATGGTGCCCATCGCGCCGTCGAGCACGAGCACGCGCTGCTCGGCCAGCCGGTGCAGGGCTTCCAGTCGTTCAGTCCGGGTCATCCTGTACCCCTCGGCCGGCGGACCGGCACGGTGACGGTGTCGTTGGCGGCACGAAGCGGACCGACGCCGGCCCTGCCGCCGCGAAAGGAACGCAGTCGCTCGCACAGTCGCCCGGCGTCCTCGGGCGACCGGCCGCCGCCGATCAGCGCCAGCCGCGACGCCAGCGCCGGGTCGGCCAGCAGCGCCGCCAGATCGGGCGACGCCGGCGCGGCCTCGGCCTGCAGCGGTCCGGGAAACGCCCGGGCGACCGCCCGCAGCGTGTCGATCCAGGAGTCGGCGAGGTCGGCGTTGGCGACCCCGACGGCGGCGGCACCGAGCCCGGCGGCGGCGGCGGCGGCCCCGGCCAGGTCGGCGGTCACGCGGTCGCGGTGCGGGGTGCCGAACAGCGGGTCGTAGCGCAGGGTCAGCAGCACCGGCAGCGCGCGGTCGGCATCCGCCATGCCCTGGCGGACCCCGGCGAGCGCCGCGATCAGCCGGGCACCGTCCTGGTTGGTCTCCACCACGATCGCATCGGCACCGCCACCGGCAAGCCCGGACGCCATGGTCCGGGCCGCGGTCTCGACCTGGTCGAGCGACAGGAAGCCGAGCTGGCGGACCCGCGACTCGACCCGGGCGACGCCCAGCACCCAGCGCTCGATCCCGGTCTCGGCGGCGACCGCCCGGGCGGTCTCGGCGGCGTGCTCGGCCGCCATGTAGGAGACGATGAACGCCTCGTCGTGCATCCGCCAGCGGTCGAGGCGCTGCGGCGAGGCACCGGCGGTGTTGGTCCGGATCACCCGAGCCCCGGCCTCCAGATAGCTGCGATGCGCCGCCCGCACCGCCCGCGGCTGCTCGAGGTTCAACACCTCGAGGCACGGGGTCGCGAAGCCGGCCAGCGCTTCCGCCAGCCCGCCCGACACCGGCAGCGGCGCGCGCCGGGCCTCGACCATGAGGCCGGCACGGCTCATGCCGCAGCCTCCAGCTCGGGCCGCACGCCCAGGCGCCGGCAGATCGCCGCCGCCAGCTGCGGGCGGTTCAGGGTGTAGAAGTGGAAGTCCTCCACGCCTTCGGCCATCAGCGCCATGCACAGTTCCGACGCGGTCGTGGCCGCCACCAGCTGGCGGGTCTCCGGGTCGTCGTCCAGGCCCTCGAACAGCTCGGCCATCCACGCCGGCACGGTGGCCCCGCAGGCCGCCGAGAACTCGACCACCTTCTTGAAGTTGGTGACCGGCAGGATCCCGGGCACCAGCGGTGCGCCGATGCCGGCGGCGGCGCACCGGTCGCGGAACCGCAGGAACGTCTCGGCCTCGAAGAAGAACTGGGTGATCGCCCGATTGGCGCCGGCGTCCAGCTTGCGCTTCAGGTTGTCCAGGTCGGCCTCCGGCGTGGCCGAGTCCGGATGCGACTCCGGATAGGCGCCGACCGAGATCTCGAAGTCGCCGATCCGGCGCAGCCCGGCCGTCAGCTCCGCGGCGTTGGCATAGCCGCCGGGATGCGGCTGGTACTTGCCGGTACCGGCCGGGGCGTCGCCGCGCAACGCCACCACGTGGCGGATGCCTGCCCCCCACCAGCCGCGCGCGACCTCGTCGACCTGGTCGCGGGTGGCGCCGACGCAGGTCAGGTGCGCGGCCGGCTCCAGCCCGCTGTCGCGCTTGATGCGGGTGACGATCCGGCTGGTGCGCTCGCGCGTGCTGCCGCCGGCCCCGTAGGTCACCGATACGAAGCGCGGCCCGTACGGCGCCAGCCGCTCCAGGGTCTCCCAGAGCTTGCCCTCGCCGGCCTCGTCCTTCGGCGGGAAGAACTCGAAGCTGATCGTCGGGATGCGGCTCATCTTCCTCTCCTCAAGACGCGGCGGCAATGCGGGCGGCAGGCGCCCGGCGGGCCCGCCACAGGCAGACCGTCAGGGGCTCGCCCTCGACCGCCACGGTGGGTTCCAGGGTCAGGCCGGCATGGGCGGCGATACGGCCGATCTCGGCCTCCTCGAAGCCCAGCCAGCGATGCTCGTGCTCGTCGCGCAGCTCGACCAGCTCGTGCGGTGCGAAGTCCACGACGATCAGTCGGCCGCCGGGCTTCAGCACGCGGGCCGCCTCGGACAGGACGGCGCTCGGCGACTCCGCGTAGTGCAGGACCATGTTGACGGTCACCGCGTCGAACCGCTCGGCCGGGAACGGCAGCCGGTACATGTCGGCCAGCCGCACCTGACAGTGCCGGTAGCCGGCCTTGTCCAGGTTGGTTCGGGCGATCTCCAGCATCGGCCGGGCGTTGTCGATGCCGACGGCGCTGCGGACGTGCTCGGCGGCCATCTCCAGGACACGGCCGGTACCGGTGCCGATGTCCAGCAGATCGCCGCCGGGCTCCTCCTTGAGGGTCGCCAGCAGCCGGGCGTCGACCATGTCGTCGTCGACGTACAGCCCACGCAGCTCTTCCCAGCGGGCCGCGTTCTCCTGGAAGTATCGGCTGGCACGCTCGGCCCGGTCCTCGCGGATCCGGTCGAGGCGCTCCAGGTCGTCCAGCACCTCCGGGTCGTCGCCCGGCACCAGATCGACCAGGGCCTGCACCATGTCGGCGAGGCCGCCGCGCTCGGCCGGCCGGTAGAACGCCCTCGCACCCTCGCGGTTGCGCTCCAGCACCCCGGCCTCGACCATCAGCTTGAGATGGCGCGACACCCGCGGCTGACTCTGGCCGAGGATGGTCACCAGCTCGGTCACCGACAACTCGGCCCGGGCACACAGCGCCAGAATGCGCAGCCGGGTCGGCTCCGCGACCGCCCGCAACCCTGACAGCAATGTTTCCACGATGCCTCCTCGCGCCATGTCGATATAAAGATATCTTTATGTCTTTATCGGCGCAAGGACGCATTGGCACGTCAGGCGACCGTTTTTGTTCCAATGACGACGATCGGTCGCCCGCGGCCCACTGCCGGACGGGGCGATCGGGCGGCGGAATGCCCGCGCGGCCGGACGCGTCGTTGAATATCCCTGGACGCCGCCCGGTCGAGTGCGGGACTAAAGGGACGCGCCCACGGCCCGGATCGGGTATTATTGGCCGATACGCGGGCGAGCAGTGACAACAGGAGGCGACGCCATGGGTATGCGCGTTCGCGAGGACTATCGCAGCATCAGCGGCCCGGAGAAGGCGGCCATCCTGCTGATGTCGCTCGGCGAGGAGCAGGCCGCCAAGCTGTTCGGCCAGATGGACGACGAGGAGATCAAGGAGATCTCCCAGGTCATG
>Ga0070728_10000611_pt1 | contig 66986 bp, 44 predicted proteins | sample tdDd471_FD_66723 | JGI IMG/M metagenome (GOLD analysis project Ga0070728, IMG submission 66723) | Marine sediment microbial communities from the Atlantic coast under amendment with organic carbon and nitrate - tdDd47.1 | ecosystem: Environmental > Aquatic > Marine > Coastal > Sediment | place... | reverse complement strand
CCTGAAGAAATCCGGTGAGACCTATTCTGAAAAAATTATTATTCAATAAATTTCGTAACTTTATATCCTTATGAAAAAGACAACTCTTTTAGCTGCATTTTTTATTGCTTACCTGATGGTTGTAGAGGCGGGTAACCAGGATTATACCATTGGTCAACGTTTCAGTATCCAGTCTGAAGTACTTGATGAAGTACGTAACATTATTGTTTATACACCCTTTAACTATGACAGGAGAAGCGACAATTTCCCTGTAATGTATTTATTGGACGGAGAAGCCCATTTTCACCATTCATCCGGAATTGTAGAGTTCATGTCCTCTGTGGGAATTATGCCCGAGATGATTGTGGTGGCTGTAACGAATGTTAACCGCACGAGGGACTTTTCACCAACACATGTTAATGATCGGCCTTCAACTGGTGGTGCCGAGAAATTTATGAGTTTTTTATCCGATGAACTGGTTCCGTATGTCGAAAAGAATTTCAGGACACATTCCTATAAAATACTGACAGGGCACTCTTTTGGAGGTGAGTTTGCAGCCTATGCTTTGCTTAATCGGCCAGAGGTTTTCGATGCATATATAGCCATCAGCCCCTACTTAATGTATGATAATGACTTTATTGTAAAACAGGCTAAATCAAAAATAAAATCAAATTATCAGAAAAATGTGATGTTTTACATGACCGTTGGAAACGAACCCGAATATTATGAATCACTCGCTTCATTCCAGAAAATTATAGGAAAGAAATCACCTGGAAACTTTGAGTTTTCATATATTAAAATGGAGGAGGAAGATCATGGTTCCATACCGCACCTGAGTATATACAAGGGCCTTGAGTGGATTTATTCTGGTTGGAGGTTACCCGTTGAAACATTTAATCAAGGTCTGAAAGCTGTTGATGAGCATTATGAAGTCATTTCAGAAAAATATGGGTACAACATTACAGTTCCTGAGCACATCCTTAATCAGTTGGGATATTATTATCTTGGTCAGCAAAACTATGACGAAGCTATCATGGTTTTCCAGGAAAATGTTAAACGCTTTCCCCGATCCTCCAATGTATACGACAGCCTGGGTGAAGCTTATGAGAAAAACAACCAATTAACCAAAGCTGCCAAAAATTACCAAAAGGCATTGAATATAGCCCACGTTACTCCAACTCCCAACCTGTTTATTTATGAAGAAAACCTGGTAAGAGTACAGAAAAAACTTGCTGAAAAATAGGATGCTGATTTAGGAAAGCTATTTAGCAATTCAAAAATATATATGGAAATGAAATACAAAGTTCACCAATTCGAAATTAAAATGAACAGCGACTCCGGAAGGTTGGAGCAATTCCTTAATTCACTGCAGGGAGAGGTTGTTTCAATTGTGCCAAATGTCAAAAACACGACGCTGGCCCAAATCTACGGAGTTAGCCGAAAAGTTGATTTTTTACTTATCATTGAAAAGATCTTATGAAACCCATCTTCCATAGCTGGTGGTTTAGTTTAGCTGTGTCAGTTTTTGGATTAACACTGTTTATCCGGTATCTCACACCTGCAATCAGGTTCAATATGCTTGCTCCTTATACAGGTGAATTGTTGATCTGGATGGCTATTACCATCACTTTTCTTGTAAGGTTCATCATTCAAATCAAAAAAGCAAGGAGCCCAAAGTTATGAAAGCAATAAAGAATATTACATTGATTCTCCTGTCAACGCTTTGGATATGTTCCTGTGATAGTATCATGATGGATGTGTCGCATAAAACAGAGAAAATTCACTTCACTTCAGGTAAGTTTGAAGTTTATGGCGAATTGCGGACTCCCAAAGGCAATGGAAAGCATCCGTTGGTAATCATGGTTCATGGTGATGGACCGGCACGAATGACCTATTTTTCAAAGCTCAAAGAAATTTTCCTGAGAGCTGGCTATGCTACATTAATGTGGGACAAACCCGGCTGGGGTAAATCAAGCGGCGAGTTTTCGAATGATCATTTAAAGGCTGAGCGGGCAGACATTCTTATCGATGCCATTGATGAAATGAAAAATCACCCAAAAATCCAGGGCGATAAAATTGGTGTTTGGGGAATTAGCCAGGCCGGTTATGTATTTCCAAGGGCACTTGATAAAAATGCGGATATTGCATTTATAATCCTTGTTGGGGTAGCAGGAGAAACTGGAATCAGACAAACAGCATATTACATCAGGGCCCAACTGATGTGCCAGGGTGTAACGGAAGAGGAGGCCAAAAAGGCTGAAAGTCGGTTTATCGGGCTCTATTACGTTTCGACCTATGATGAATATCTTGAATGTGCGCAGCCACTTGTGGATGATCCGAAAGTAAAAGAAATGGGATTTGTTACAGCCATCTGGCCCGAAGATCAATGGAACCCCAAAGACAGATCCAGTGGAAGCTTTTATGACCCGATACAAACATTCGAAAAAACCAATATTCCAACCCTGGTCTTTTTTGGTGAACTGGATAAAAATGTCAATCCTGTGCAGGGAAAAGAAGCCTTTGAAAATGCCCTTGAAAAAGCCGGTAACCCAAAAAATAAAGTTATATTAATCGAAGGTACCGATCACAACATCATCATTTCAGAAAGCGGGTGTGAAAAAGAAAGACGAAATCGTTCCGGCAGTGGTTGGTCGGATTATGACCCGCGATATTTGAAAATTATGGGGGATTGGCTGAAAGGTTTGTAAACTTCTGACTCCCTAAGCAACTCACCGTCGCTAAGGGAGTTGTAAAGATTATAAAACATGAAACGAAATGCACATTCAATTAAATGCCAGATATATATCAGTCTGATAATACTGGCATTGGCAACATTTGCATTTGCCTGCTCCAATTCCAACAAAAACCTTCCTGGCAATTCTGTCAAGACAATCAAGGAAATCCTGAAATTATACAGCAAGCAAACACCATTCACCGACCCTGACGAGTTTGGATATTTGTATGATGACCTGCCAGAATCTGTCGACAGGATTTGCAACCTGATAAAAAAACAACTGATCCACCCGGTGGAAGCAAGGCAAATGAAAGATGTTCTTCCTGAGGGACGAGATATCGAGGATGGGGATTTCCCGACTATTTCAGCAGTTCTTGAAGAATTACAAAACCGGGACGCATCAGGCTTTACGAAAAACCGGCAGCCGGAGGACAGGTTGGTGATTGCCTGTTATCATCATGCGTTATTGCTGGCTTCAATTCTACGTGACCGGGGCATACCGGTTCGCCTGAGGGCAGGGTTTGCACGCTATTTCGAGAAACAGGCCAATGTGAGGTTCGGGCATGTGATCTGCCAGGTTTGGGATAAGGAAGAGGAGCAATGGATTTCGGTAGATCCCGACCGGAATTACACAAATGTATCTTCTGATCAATTTGAATTTCCGGCAGAGGCCTGGATAAACTTCAGGAATGATGAACTACCTGAAGTAACCTACACCTCCTCCCTTACTGAAGGTTCCCAGGCGATCCTTCACATTCTACTTCTCGACCATGCCTTTGCACTGGCTGATGAAAGAAACTACTGGCACACACCGGCATTTTTGTTTACCGATAAATTTTCCTTTGAAAATCTGGAACCAGGTCGAATTGAAACCTTCGATAGGATATCCAATCTTTTAAATGATCCTGTTCCAAATCTCAATGAACTTCAACAGCTTTATTTCGAAAATGACTTCCTTTATCCACAGGAAAGGTCGATGGAAATATATTACAAAAAAATGACGGGCAAATCGCTCGACAATTTTGATGAATAATACCTTTATCCTATGAAAATAAAAAATGCATTTACCATTTTTCTGATCTTTTGCCTTTTCACTGGAGGGAATGGTTGCAGCTATTTCAATCCCGAGCCAAGCCTAAAACTTCCTGAAAATCCTGAAAAAAAAATCGACAAAATCGTAAATACCCTTTACGATAATGAGCAGTTTATGGGCGCTGTCCTTGTTTCAGTCAATAGCAATATCATCTATAAAAAAGCCATTGGTTATGCAAATCTTGACGACAGCATTCCTAATACAAACGATACCAAGTTCAGGATCGCTTCCTTCACAAAACCAATTACGGTTATACTTATACTTCAATTGGTTGAAGAAGGTAAGCTAGACCTGGAAGGAAAGCTCACCGATTATTTGCCCGATTTTCCAGAAGAAAAGGGAAAAGACATTACTATTCATCAACTCGTGAATCATCGCGCTGGCATTACAGGTGAATGGAGGATACCAAACCTGATCGACATTGAAAAGGAATACTATTCCCGCGACCGGCTTTTAACAACGATCGCCGAAAGAGAACTGGTTTATCCTCCAGGCAAAAAAAAGGAATACAGCAATTTTGGTTATGCCTTGTTAGGATTGGTTATCGAAAACGTTACCGGAAAGTCATACAATGAAGTTTTACAAGAAAAGATTTGTAAACCGGCAGGGATGAAAAATACACGTGAGGACATCACTGCACAAGCCATCGAAAACAGGGCCATTGGTTACACCTACGATTATTTTACCGGCCTGGAAGTGGCTTCATTCCTTGACATGTCATTTTGCCTTGGAGCAGGACAATTAATATCCACAGTTGAAGATTTGTATTTATTTGACCAGGCACTTTACACCAATAAGCTGCTGACGAATAATTCCAAAGATTTATTCTTCGACACTTACGGATATTTTTCAATGCGATACCCTTACGGGAAGAATTCAAAACGAATCAAATCGTACTGCCTTGATGGTAGCATTAATGGATTCCAGAGCCATAACCACAGGATCGAAAAAGATACTGTTTTCATAGTCACGCTGCGAAACATTAAAGAAGCTGCTTACGAAAATCAAATTGCTGTGAAATGGGCCAGTTCAATAGTCTCTCCTGTGTTGGCCATTCTTTACAATGAACCCTATGATTTGCCCAAAAAATCAGCTGCTTTCGAGATTTTCAAAACATTGATACACACAGGTGAAAAACAGGCTGAAATTCTAGCAAACGAAATCGATGACAAATACACCGACAACTATTACCTGGATGAAGAGGAGTTCGATTTTTTTGAGTTGGAACTAAGGGAAAAAGGAATGAACGAACAAGCATCTTTATATCATGAGATAATTGCCACCACCATTAAAATGGAGGAATTTTAAAATGGAATATTCAGAAGAACAAATCGATAAATACAAGGTTGAGTTTGCAAAACGCCGCTCAAAACACATTACTATTTTTTGGGTTACCCTGGCGTTTCTGCTGGTTGTCGGATTTATTGTTTTACCCTTGATGGATGCTCTTGGTGTATCAAGACTGGTTTGGGCACCTTTTGTATATATCATCATGTTTGGTATTATAATTCTATTAGCCCTTGTGTGGCGATGTCCGGCATGCAATGGTTTACTTGGCGATATTTTTAATACTAAATACTGTTCCAAATGTGGTGTTAAATTTAATACAGATAAAAAATGAAAGCAAAAATCTTTTTTCCAGTTTTAATGTTTCTGGTTCTTCAGTCAATACCTGGTTTGCATCAGGCCCTGGCCCAGGGTCATGTAGTGCTTAATGCTTCAAATGTGAACCTGCGGACAGGCCCAGGCCCTGATCACTTTGTGATTTGTATGGCCGGCAAAGGTGAGATTTTTAAGCTTGTTGGTGAAAACGGCGACTGGCTTGAAATTGAGATGTCCACCAGCGATAAGCGCTATGTTCACCGCGACCTGGTTTATTTTCTTAACGAATTTGTTGATGGCCATAACATGAAACTTCCAAATACGGAAGAAAAAATCAAGGAAATATACAGTGATATTTTGTGGGCGAAGATTCAAGCCAAAAAAGACGCCGATGAAATCATCCCAGCGTCGGTGAACGAAGAAAGACATAACAATTTTCTCAAACTCCGCCAGGACAAACACATTCATGACATATTTGAGAAGCATGGAACACAAACTGCCACTTACCCTGAAATTATAGAATACAGTAGAAAAAAGAAATGGTAAAAATGAGGAATTGTCTACAGCTCCTATTTCCGAACTATATTTAATTCAAAATCAACTTACTCATCTCTTCATTTTCAATCCCGATAAAATAGATTCCTTTTGGCCAGGATGAAGTATTGACTTGCTGTTTCCCAACAACGAAATCTTCAAAAACTCTTACACCTAGCAGTGAAAAGATTGTAACATTTTTTCCGGTGGTATTTTCAAGCTCAAGAGTAAGCCAATCATTTGCTGGGTTAGGATAAAACTTAAAAGGAGTCTCGGGTGATGATGCCATGATGGATGTCGTAGAATTTGGCCCGTCGAAGGTGTGTTCCTGCCACACAAAATCACCTGTTCCATTGGGCCTGCGGGCAAATGCAAAATCTGAGGCATAGCTGCCGAAAGTTACTTCATTGGCAATTTCCAGATCAGCTGTGGTAAGGTAAACAGTTTCACCATCTTTTGATAATTTAAAGCTGGCGTGCAATCCCTCCTGGTCTTCATCCTTATCTGCCCAAACTATCAAATAGCCATGGCCATCAATGGTAGTTCCTTCCGGGAATTGCCATTTAGTTAGATCGTCCAGACGGTCGGAAAGAAAATAACCGCTCAGGTCGATAACTTCTTCCGATTTATTAAACAGCTCTATCCAATCGTCGTACTCACCAGCAGGATCGGGCACAGCATTTGCATTGTCAGCCATCAACTCATTAACCACAACATCACTAAATTCCAGAACTGTCGATTTCACCTGGTAAATATAAACATCATGTTCAGCACCTTCGGGCTCATAAGAGGTTGTTCTCCACGAATCATCAGCAATGGCCTCGATGTAAAACCGGACAAATTCGGCCATGGGGTGGGGAGGTATTTCGCAACCAAAAACGTTATCTCCCGCTCGCCCGTCATTATGCAACCCATCATCATACATTCCTGTTTTGGAGAATTGCCCCATAAAACCAGTACCAAAATAAAGGTTTATTTGCGAGATGTCCGGCTCACCTTCTATAGTAGCATTTACAACCACAGATTGCGAAGAATCGGGCTGAATAAAGTTCACACCCCCTACCTTATAAATCACATCGGAAATTTGCAAATCAACACGATTAACTTCTGAATTATTCCAAATATAGTTTTTGCGAATCGTGAAAAATTCCTTGAGTTGAACCACTTTGTTTAAAAACTGATTATAGGAATATAGTTTTTTCGGGTCATCGTACACATGTTGATCGATAAATTCGGCATAAGCATCTACCTGGCTTTCAATCATAGGAATATCAAAAGTTTGCTTCATAATAGTTCTTACATGAGCAAGGTAGCGTTGTCTCAATTCAGGTACATCAAGTAAAACATGCATCAGAGGATAACGGTCGTCGTTTTCATGATAAAAAGGGCTCCATTGTGTTGCATCATTGTTTTGAAAGCATGTATTGGCATCGTACTCCATCGGTACAATTCTGTTGGTAGCCACGTCAAAATATACATAATAATCCATTCCTCCTTTGTGCACGTAGCTGTCGTCATCAGTAAACAGGATTTCGTGAGCGATAAACCACAATGCACCATCCACATCCATATAATTATTGAGGGAATCTTCAAGGTCATCCAGAGGCGTGTTATTCAAAACATCACAAGCTTTAACAAGGTCGTCCCACGGGTTAGGTTTTGATGCCTTTTTAAGCCTGTAGTAGCTTTGGTAGGTAGTGGTATCATCTCCCAGGTAATTCAAGGAACAATAGCCGGCGCCAAACATTCCTCCACCTCCGCCAGGCAATTTTTCAGCACGCCAACGGGTGGCATCTTTATCCAGAAACCATTCTTCAGCATGTTGCCCGTTAAGCTGCTGAACATTGATGTAGATACCCCAGTTTTCGTTGTTGATATAAAGCTGAACATAGTTGGCTTTTGCGTTTGGAATATGGTTCCTGCAACGGTTGTGGTACAATACTTCCCTGATAAATGTACGGTCATCGAAGCCATTGATCAGGTTTAATGTTTCGTAGCCATCAACATTTTGATCATCAAAAACATAATCCATGGTAATATTGAAACTCTTCTTTTCAGAACTTTGAATAAACATATAGGATGTCTGGCCCCTGAATCTGGCACCGACACTATCATAAACCTGTCCATTAAACGTCATGGTTGCCGGGATGTCAATTTTATCCTCCCAGTTGCCGATCATTTGTTGCCAGTAATTTGACTGTTCGAATTGTAAATAAATGGTGTCGATATTGAACTCATCATAAAAGCCGGATGATTCGACACCTCCACGAATCAGGCGCAAACTATCATCTGAAAAATGAAAAGCCCGGGGTAAATTTTGAGAAAACGAGTTGGTAAATATAAAAACAGATAGGAGGAGTAAGGCAGGTGTAATAAGTTTCATAGATAAGCAATTTTGAGTATTCAGTATTGAACTTAGACAACACAAAGTTAGGCCTTATTCCCTAATGCTTGAAAAATCAGATCGGAAATTTCCAGCAAGTCCTTCTATACTGACTACTGGGGTGCATAGATAAAAGGACAAAAAAAAGCGGGCTTGGATTACATGCCCGCTTTGCATTATTTTATTCGTGAGGATTATTTCACCTGGTGAACGTGTACATCTGTTTGTGGGAAAGGAATTGAAATTCCTTCTTTATCGAAAGCTTTCTTAACAGCCTCAGTCATATCGAAGAAAATTCCCCAATAATTACCAGCATCTGCCCAAACGCGAACAACAAAATTCACTGAGCTATCAGCCAACTCTGAAACGGCAACAAATGGAGCGGGATCTTTGAGGATTCTGTCATCCTTTGCAATCAAACTATCGATAACGCCACGAGCTTTGTCAATATTATCACCATAGCCAATACCAAAAACAAAATCAACACGGCGCTGCGGCTCTGTCGAATAGTTTGTCATGGCACTTGTTGAGAGGCCTCCATTTGGAATGATGATAGTCTTGTTGTCCGGAGTTTTGAGGATGGTATTGAAAATCTGGATTTCCTTTACTGAGCCAACATAGCCCTGTGCATCAATCACATCACCTACTTTGAAGGGTTTGAAAATAATTATCATTGCACCACCCGCAAAATTTTGCAATGTACCCGAAAGAGCCATACCAACAGCCAGGCCGGCAGCAGCAAGAATTGCAACAAATGAGGTCATTGCCACACCCAGCATACTGATCACGCTGATGATTAACATAATCTTGAGCAGCATTGAAAGCAGTGATTTCAGGAATACACGCAAGGATGGGTCAACATCCTTTTTTGACATACTTCTGACAACCGCGTTTAAAATCATCTTAATGATCCATAAACCGATTATAAGAACCACCAGGGCCAGAAGAATTTTCAGACCGTAATCGATAACCAATGCCGTGATGACTTCCATGTTAAAGTTTTCCATAATTAAGTGTGTTAGGTTAATATCTGTTTTGCTTTAAAAAATCTTAGAAATTATAAGTAAGCCCTATTCCCAGTGTCTGTTTTACCTGAAGTTTGTCGTTGGGGCTTACAGTTACCATGCCGGTATCGTCGGTTACAACCAGCACATCGCCAGGTTGATAAGCCAGGTGAATGAAAAAGCTAACTGAAAACCATTTGTTGAGGGTGTAATTTAGAAATGTTTGCCAGTTGACGTCAAGTGGAACTGCTCCATCAGGAAAATTGTTATTATCCAGATAATTATAAAAAGCATTTAACCTGGATTCGATTGCCAAATCCGTCTTCAGTTCTTTTTTCAGGTAAAATTCAACAAAAGCTCCAAACTTAAGTTTTGAGGTTTGTCCTGTGCCCTTGTCAATAGAGCCATCAGCAAGAGTATCGGCTTTATCTACGCCAAAAGCCCCTATGTCAGCCAGATCCTGGTCAAGCACAAAAATAGCTTTGGGTGTAATGGGAGAAATCAATATGCTGAAATAATCAACGGGTTGGTAGGTAACACCGGGAGTTATGGTAAGGTAACCCGGAGCCATGAATTTTGAAATGTAGTGATCAACATCAGCATTCTCATACCCTTCGGCAAATTGGGTTGTGAAATTTAATTGTGCACTTGCTCGCCACACCTTAGAAAGTTCATAATTATATTGTGAGATAAGCTCAATAAGGTCTTCATTTTTATATAAATCATCATCACCTGTTTTAATCATACCATACTTCATGTTTAGTACAGTATTCCAGGTTGATTTATTATGGGTATAATCAGTGTATAGTTTTAATAAAGCAGTACCTGAAAATGAATTCTCACCACCTGCCGACCAGTTAGAGAAACTTGCCTGGCTAATGGATAAACTTCCCAAACCATAGATTTTCCATGGTTTTAATGTGTCTGCATCCTGTGCAATTGCTGCGGCTGTGATAATTACAGCTGTAAAAAACAGTAATACTTTTTTCATGTGTTTTTAGCTTTTGAATTAGGTTTTAATTTTTATTTGTTTTTGAAATTCAGGATTAAAGAAAGGTCATTTTTTTATTGTCCTGAAAACTAACAATTTAATATTAGATTTAATTTTTTCGCCGGCAAAGATATACAATAACTCTTGTAATCTTAATTGACCAATATGAAGTTTGTATTTTTTAACTTAATAGGATTGGGGTACATTGAAGGGTAATGCCTCCTAAAAAATGAAGCTTTCGGAGTCTGATTTAATAATAAATTACCTCAACTTGAGGCCGGGCTTCTTTAAACTTATCAATGGTTCGCTGTGTGATTCTAGTATTATAGCATTTAACCGATTTCAGGTTTTCAAGATTCTGAACATTTTTTAAGTTTTTAATGCCGGTATTGTAGCATTCAAGTTGCTCAAGGTCTTGAAGGTATTCCAATCCTTTAAGATTTTTAATTGGTGTTCCTGAGCAATCCAATTTTTTGAGATTATCGAGGGTAGATAAAAATCCGAGGCTTTCAACAGGAGTGTTTTGAGCATTTAAATCTTCAAGGTTTTTCACTTCACTTAATGGTTCCAAGGATATTATGGGATTATTGGGGCAGTGCAGCACTTTAATTGTATTCATTCCCCTGAGTGGATCAAGGCTTGTGACCTGGGTATTGGTAAACTTTAATTCTTCCAGAAAAAGAAGTTTGTTGATATGTTCAAGGCTTTTTATCTGCATTGATTGTTTCCTCATCTCGGGAAAATCATTCAGGTCAATTCTTCGAAGAGTAGCTATTTGATGCAACTGCTCACGGTTCAGGTTTTCTTTGGTATTGATAAACTTTTCTGCAAGGAGTTTCCAAACAGCCGGAACGTTACTCCACCATAGTTCAAGTTTATCGCTTTGATATACGACCAGGCAATCGGGATTTTCAACAATAAACTCATAAACCAGGTCTTCATCTACCGGGGTATTGTCGCAATACACCCATTTCAACTCGTCGAGGTATAATATAGGTTCGATATCAATAACCTTGGTATTTTCAAAACGCAGTTCCTCCAATTTGTCCAACCTGGCAAGTACTGAGATATCTTCGACAGCGGTATTTGAAAAATCAAGGGAATTCAAATCGGCAAGTTCCCGAAGTGGCTCAATGCTTTTAATCCCTGTTCCAGAACATTTTAGGTGGTTAAGCATGGCCAGGTTTTGAAGGGGCTCAAGGCTGCTGATTTCCTTCCGGCCAGAAATATCCACATCTTTAATTCTTGTAATTTTATGTAAATCTTCTGTAAGTGGAAGTGATTTGGAAACAACATATTCAGAAAAATAGTCGATCCATTCCGGTGTAAGATCATTCCACCAATCTATCAGCTCTGCCGAATCATAAATAACCAGAACCCCCTGGTTTTCTTCCATAAATTGATTGGCAATCCGTCGGGTAATCCCGGTTTGATCGCAATGTATTCTGCTGATTTCAGGAAGGCCATCAAGCGGAGATAATTCATAAACCGGTGTATTGTCAAAAAACAATAATTGAAGTTTTCCCAGGTCTTTCAGAGGCTGAATGTTTTTTACACGCGTGTTATCAAACTTTAGGAAATAGATATTTTTTAGCTTTTTAAGCTGTTCAATATCGCTGATACTTGTATTAGAAAAATCGAGCCGTTCGAGGTTAACCAATTCACTGATTGGTGAAATGTCGTTTATCAAAGTATTGGAAAACTCAAGATCAGTTAAATGTACCAGGTTTTGGATGGGAGTAAGGCTGTCTGTTGCCGTATGGTTAAAATGCAACTGTTCGAGCAACTCAAAATTCTTAAGTGTTGCTACATCACTGATTTTGGTTTTGCTAACAAATAAATGCAGCATTTTATTAGTATATCTCAATGGCTCTAAATCTTCCACAAGGGTGCCCGAGCAATCCAGGTACTGCAAATGGGTAAGGTTTCGCAGCGGCATCAGGTCACTTATACTGGTATTGCTGCAATCAAGCCTGCCCAGGTTGTCAAGTTTCGAAAGCGGTTCCAGTGAATTTATTTCAGGCCGGGAACTGACATCTATTGTATCAAGTTTAGTGATTTTGTTGAGTTGTTTGTCAAGTAAAGCAGCACTAAGCCAGGCTGTATCATTCAGAATAATTTTAAGTGTATCGGTTGAGAACAGGTTTAAAGTGTCCCTGCTCATCCGTTGATTGGTAAGAAAATTTAAACAGGCCACAGAGTCATTATAATAAAGTACATCCATCATCCTTATGGTATCGGCCAAGGCAATTGTACTCCCAAAAATATCCTTCCAATGTACAGGTAGCTCATTCCACCATTTGCGCATTTCTTCTTTTTCGTTAAGTTTGGTGGTGTAAATGCTGGCAATTTTAAGGTCTTTCTCTGCATCGTTTAGGTTGATCTCGATATATCTAACACGATTGGTATTCAGGGTGTCACCTTCAATAGTAATTCCCTGCAAATTCCGGTTCAGCTTGATTTTAAAAAAGAGTTGATTTTTTTCGTTGATCTCCTGGCTTATCTCTTCAACCCTGAATTCAAAAGCAACCTTGCTGTAAAAAAAATCAATATCTTTCAGGTAGGCCTGAACATCCTTATTGATGGGTATATCCCGCTGATCCACCAGGTCGTCTTCAATCTGTACTTGTTCGCTTTCAAAAAATTTACCAAAACTCTGGTTGATTATTATATCCTTTTCCTTAACAGGCACTTCCGGATCCCCAATCGTATTAAATGTAAATTGAAGGAAGGAAACAAGTTGTTCGGCCTGGGCCCGGTACTCATCAATTTCACTAGATGAAAGTGCTTGCTGGGCAAACAATGGACGATTTCCGATGAAGGAAGCAACCAGTACTATTAACAAAAACTCAAACCATGGCTTTCGCATTTTGAATTGTGTAATATTTCGATATGATTTTTTCAAGTAATCCAAATTTCTGTGGAACTAGTTTATATTCATTCTCAAACTCATGCCTTCTCGCATTCAATCATTCTCCCTCTCTCTCATTCTTGCATTCTCTCATTTCCTAATCCCGATGATAGATAAAGTCGATGAGTTTCTCCTTTTGCCCTTCTTCTAATTTAATCAGATTTGAGATCAGCCAACCCCGGTTCATACCCGGACGATTAAACTCTGTAATTTCGATGTACCATCCTTCAAGCTGGAAAAAGTGAAACTTCAACCCGGCCACATATTGAAACGTTAGTGTATTGTTGTGGAGTTCGTAGAGAAATATCGAAAGTTTATCAGTTTCAAATCCCTGGTAAAAATAATCGCCGGTTTTTATTCCGGATTTAAATACCTTATCCAGGTTCATAAAATCAAGCTCATGGCTCAATGGATGTAAAAACCTTGATGGGGAATCCTCATCCCTTTTATACATATCCTCAAAAGGTGAATAATAAACATCCGAAATAACCCATTTCGATCCCAGATTTTCCTTCACCAACTCCATAAATAAAGTGATAAAGGTTTCATTTTTCCCCCTGTTAAATTTTACATAGGCTTCACCAAACCAATCACCACCATGGAAATCAAGTAATTTCGGTGCCTCTTCATTCGTAACATCGTTAATAAAAGCCCTTTTTAAATGTTCGGATATGGATGGATCTTCAATGTCGAACAGGGCGGTAATGAATTTTCTTCGTTTTTCAGGGTCGTTGTAATCCGGGTCGTTATACGCCAGTTTCTTACCCTTGATATCCTCTTCACTGTTGAACCTCCTGATGAACTGGCCAATCTGTTTGGTTTCGGCATAAAATGATTTCACATCACTTTCCATGCTTTGATCATCCATCACCTGATGATCGACCTGTGCCATCATTTGAGATGAAAGCAACAGAAATACTAAAACAATAATTTTGCGAATTTGCATGTTTTGGATTTTAACTTTAAATTTAATTACCTGAAATGTAAAGTTTGGCGATGTTGATTTGTTTTGGGTTATAGCAGATTTGGAGTGAATTATTTTATAGCGTAATTGTGATGATTGATTTTAAAAATCCGTCACAAATCAAAACCATAAAGGTATTGAATGTGACGGAAATACTTTATTTAAATGTAAACAGAATTTCTACGGTTTTGTTTCAACCACTCTTACATCGCCAAGCAAAACATCCCAGAAACCGATAATCCTTCCGCCAATTTGGGTTTGCTTGCGTTCAACATAAACGGTGATATCCTTTTTGGTTGTATCGACATACTTTAGTTTATCGCCCGACCGGCCTTCGAAACGCTGATAAATGGTGATGACACCCACATACCTTCCATCCGGTTGACGTTCGAGGTCACTGATATACTCGATGTTGAACCATTCAATCTTTACCTGGTCGTAATTCAGGGCCATCAGCCTTTCGAGGTAGGTTCGGATGTCGTAGTATTTTACTTCGGGTTGGTTGGTTGATGAAACTCCCATTTGTGCTCCATCAGAAAAAAGTTCAAGCGTACGTTCGATTACACGGTTTGCCTCCGACCATTCGGTTTCCTTGTTACCAACAATACTGATATATTTACTCAGGTCGCGCACTTTTTCAAGTGCCAGACTATCGATGGCCATTTTACGCTCGGGGCTGATGTTGTCATCTTGAGCCAGTAGCGGCCCGCCAATAATGGAAAATAATATTGCAACTAGAAATATTTTAATGCTTTTCATTGACCTTATTTTTTAATTAATTCTAATTCAGTGATTTTGCCATTTTGATCGAAAACTACATTATAAATTTCGTTCATATTCTTTCCCTGGTCCTTCAGGTACTCCAGGTATTTTTTTATGGTTGTAGGCCGGTCGTAATCTTTTACATTGCCTTCGATGTGGATTATGGTTAAAACCGGTACGTCGGGTGAAGCAAAGAATTTTAGGGCGTCAGTTATATATGGATCGGCCATCGCCATAGATTTACTGTTGGCAACCGCATCAAAATACTCTTCAATTTTTTCGTATTTTCGTTCTACTTCCATTCGTTCCTGTTCCTCCTTTTGAGTTGCTTCCAGCAAGAGAAGTTCTTCTGCTTTCAGGTTGGCAATGATCTTATCGGCTTTTACGATCAATTCATCTACTTCGGGATCTTCAAGATTCATCCCCTTAATTTCCGAAACAAGGGCCTCTTTGTCTGAAATCGACATACTTCCCTGATCGTTGATAATCTTGAGCAAGTCCTGTTTGGCTTGTTCAATTGTGGCAAGCCTTTCGGCAGCTGCAGCTTCAGCAGCAATTTTCTTTTGACTTTTACAACCTGTAAATCCTATTGCAACTATGCCTGCAAACATCAGCAGAAACAGTTTTAACATCAGGCCATTTTTGATGGTTTTTTGCATTTCAGTATATTTAATGAGTTTGAAAATTCATTTATAAAACGGCTTCAAAACTAGATTAATATTATGTGTAACGTTTTTGGGGGCACTTAATTTTATTCAGGACTTATAAACACTGCCAAACAAAAAAGCCTCCAAAAAAACGGAGGCTTAAATAAAATATTTTTGTTGGGATTAAATTCCCATTTTCTTTTTGAGGTGTTTTGGTATAACATTTTTATTCACCATTATATCGACAGTTTTATACTTCACAAAGGCTTCGGATGCATAGAAAAAACCGTTGTATTTATGGCCCTCGGTGCCCCAGGAGTTTTTGATAATATAATACTTACCACCATTCTGGTCTTTGGCAATGCCAACTATTTCCATCCCATGGTCATCTGTAGTGGTGTAATTATCGAATCCCTTCTGACGTAATTCCTGCGTGATTTCCTTTTCAGCAACAGGCTCATCAAAGCTGTACAACATTTTGCTCCGTTCTTTGGAGGTAAGGCTTTCCCATTTTTCTTTTTCTGTTCCCGAAAGATCAGGTTTAACTTCATCGGGAACAACAGCTACACCGGTTTTCCACGAAAAGCCTTTTTCACTCACATCAGCACCCCAGGCAATGGTGTGGCCTTCATTGATCGATTCATCAATAACTTCCATCATTTCATCGAGGGGAATATTATAGATCTCATCCAACATCCAGTTATCGGGTACTTCAAGGATAAATTTTTCATAAAACGGGTGGTGGGTGTACGAGCCAATTTCAATATAATCATCCATGTTCAGGCCCAATTCCTCGGCGAATGATTGGGGAGTGTATTCCTTGCCATCGTAGGTGAAGTTTTCTGGATAAGGCCCGATATAGGTATCAAGCAGGCTTTCAAAGCCATTATGCCATACAGGAGTCAGTTTTCTGTTTTTGTTTTCAACCACTCCTTCTACATATTGTAGCAGAACTTTATCCATTTCGCCATGTACAAAATGTTCTTCGCCAATCACCAATCCGTCATACGCTTCATCTGGTGTAATACCATATTTTTTGATGATTTCGGTAACATCGTGGAATCCTCCTCCACCGGCAAAATTTAAATTCCCGTGAAAGCGAACATATTTGTCGGCTTTTTCAGAATAAGTATTCCAGACAATGAAGGCCTCTGAAAGGTCGTATTCCCCTTTGCCATTGTTGATCAATTCCGACTCGAGGAAGGAAAGGCCTGAGTAACTCCAGCAGGTTCCGGAGCGATATTGGTTTTTTACAGATGAACAATCCAGGCGCAGTTCGTCGGTAAATTTGTAACCTTCTTGTTCTTCCTCTTTTTCCTGTGAAAATGCAAAGTTGCCTGTTATGACAATCATAGTCATTATCAAGCTAAAAGTTTTAAACGTATTCATTGTTTTGTATTTAGTTGTTAATTTGGTAACAGTGCAAAAGTAAGTAAAGCCTTTTAATAAATAAATGTATGGTAAAGTCAATTTAAAAAAGAGACTAAACTTTAGAATATAAAAAAAAGGCTGCCGAAATAATCAGCAGCCTTTCTAAATACCAAAATCTTTAATCATCCCCTCATACGCATCTTCAATTGTCAGTCAATCAATTAAAAATTTTCAAGTTTCTGTCCAGAGGTTACAAGTAGTAATAAAACCCAGTTACAAGTTTACAAAATTCATCAATTTGTTGTAGTTTATTCGGACAGTTGATTCTGGTATTTACTTAACCTAAAAATCCAGTCATCTATGAAAACAAAATACTCACACTTAATAAAAAGTAACATTTATTTCAAATAACGAGCTTAAACAACGAAGGAGTTTATCAAAACTTCACCATTTATCTTTCTAGCTCCTGATGGTGAATTTAAAATCTTGCTCAATAAATCAATCTTTAATGGTTTCATCAAGAAACCGGTAACAGAAAGATGGCTTTGCGAGCGGCGAAAATCAGAAAAGAACTGCGATGATGTTAGTATTACAAGCTGCATTGAATGATTGGAAGATTTTTTAATTTCCTCAAAATGTGATATAAACCCCCAGCCTTCGTTATCATTCATCGATGTTTCCAACAAGATCAGTTCAGGAACCATCGCAGGTCTTTTCATCAATACTTCCCCCAAGAAATCAACAGCATCTTTTACACTGCTGACAGAACTTATGTTCTCCTTTTCAGTAAATTGTTTAAGCTTAAGTTCAGTTAACAGAACGCTGAATTGGTCATCATCGATGATGAGTACCTTTTTTCCTTCTAATTTGTTTTCTCCAGCGTTCATAACTTGTTTTTCTGATGCAAATAAACAATCATTTAATTTGCTGAATACCACGTAAAAAGCGTATTTTTCAAAATAGGTAATTATACCTAATTGGAGAAGAAACACTGATTTTTATTCAAAATCTATTTTGTGTTTTGGACGAACTTATTCTTATGTTTGTTTCGAATAAGTAGTTTATGTATAACGGATATCAATTCAGTTTTTCCGGTATTAACCAATAAATATGTTGAAGCACCAGCATCAATTAATGGTTTGATAAATTCATCTTCGTTGTAAAAGTGAAGGGCCAGGATGTTGGTTTGTGGGCACAACTCATGGATTTGTTTGATGAACAACCGGCTGTCTCGATTGATAGAAGCCAAATCAATGATAACCAGTTGTGATGCCTTGATTGATTCAATCCCTTCATTGCAAAGCTTTAAATCAGGATTAATCTGAACCGGAATCTTTCCGAATTCTTCGGATAAAATTTCACCGATTGCACTGTTAATGGACTTATTTGAGCCTAAAATAACCACGAGAAGTTCGAGTCAGAGTATAATAGTGTTAATAGAATTAATTGTCGTTGCAAAGGTATTACAGCTATATAAACTGACAAATAGGCAAAAAAACCAGATTAATTAGGTGTATTTACCTAGTTTGATTATTTTAAGATGAAAATATTATATGGTTATCATACGAAACCGCCTGGTGTAATGTAAGATAATTATTAGAATTCCCTGAAATCCCGATCAAATCAAATCTGCAAAAAGTTTGTTCTCGATGGCATACATAACCAAACCTGCAGTGTTTCTTGCACCGGTTTTTTCGAGGAGGTTCCTGCGGTGAGCATCCACAGTTCTTACACTGATAAATAGTTTTTCAGCTATTTCCTGGTTGGTAAACTCCTTAACAATATATTCAAGCACATCTTTTTCCCGATTGGTCAGGGGAATGCGCTCTCCCAAAATTTTGTTTCCGGGTGATTTCTTTTTAACCATATTCATCATGATGATGTTTTTAACTTCATCACTAAAATAATTCTGGCCCGCGATCACGGTTTTAATAGCCGCTACCAATTCATCTTTCCCCGAGTTTTTCAAGATATAACCTTTGGCTCCTGCCGCGATCATATTTTTAATGTGCTCCTGCTCATTGAGCATTGTCAGGGCCAGTATCTCGATTGATGGGTAGCTCTTGATCACTTCCCGGGTACACTCTATGCCATTCATAACAGGCATGTTTATGTCGATGATCAATAAGTCCGGTGTAATTTCAGCAAGTTTTTCAAGGGCATGTTTGCCATTTTCAGCCTCACCTATTACCTCAATATCAACTTCATCCTGAAGCAATAATTTTAATCCATCCCTAACAATCTTATGGTCATCGACGAGTAAAACCTTTATTTTTTCCATGGTGGTTATACTGATTTAAACGGGTATTTCTATTGTTATTGAGGTGCCTTTCTTAGGCCTTGCATCCAGCTCAAAAATACCTGCCATTGCTTTTACTCTGTTGAATATACTCTTAAATCCCATTCCTTTGCCGGTAACTTCGCTCCTGGATTTATCAAAGCCAATTCCATTATCCTCAAAAGTAAAGATAATTTCCTTTTTATGCAAAACCAACTGGATGAAAACTTCTGTTGCTTTTGCATGTTTTATAACGTTATTTATAGCTTCCTGGGTTATCCTGTAGAGGTTTAACTCAATCTGTCTGTTTAGACGCCCCTCACCTAAATTTTCATAAAATTTAACATTTATCCCCGTTGACTTTTCAATTTTGTTAAAAAGGGAGTACAATGACGGGATCAAACCAAAATCATCAATTGCTTTGGGCATAAGATTGTGGGCTATATTCCGACTTTCTTCGATGGCTGATTTTAAAAAATCCAGGCCTGTTTCATATTTCACAGAGTCCTTTTCGCCAAGATCTTTTATTGCCTGTTTGATGCTGTCGAAATTAAGGCTGGCAGCAGTTAAATGCTGGCCAAGGCTATCATGTAACTCTTTAGATACCCGTTTTCTTTCATTATCCTCCCCTTCGATAATGGATTTGAGTACTCGCTTTTCGGCCTCTTTCAGAGCAGTAATGTCACTGAATGCAGCCAATGCAGCCGGGTGTCCATCATAATCTATCAAATCGAAAATTACTTCTGCCAATATGGTTTTTCCACTCTTATTTACCAACTTCGATTCATGGGCAAATCCGGCACCTTTTTGCATTTGAGCTTTCATTTCGTCCTCGGTGAAAACTAAAATATCAGGCCTGATATCCCAAAGTTTCATTTTGGAAAATTCCTTCCTTGAATACCCCAGTAGCTTTTCTGTGGCATCGTTTATATCCAAGAACTTAAACTTTTCGACATCTACAATTACTAATGGTACAGGATTGGTCTTGAATAATAGGCGATATTTCTTTTCTGACTCTTCCAGTGCTTGTTGGGCAAAAATGCGATCGGTAATATTCATTTGACTGCCCCATGTCCGAACCAGCTTTTCATCTTCAATAATCCCCACTACATTGTTTGAGAAATAAATGCTATTTCCATCCTTATCAACTTCTTTAGACAAAGAATCCATTATACGATAACCAGAGTCGATAAAATGATTCATGATTTCAATGTTTTCCGGAGTATCCTCTCCGCCGTGCAGTTGCGATTGCTTAATTCCCACCAGATCTTCGGCTTTATTGTAACCGTACATTTTTGCAAAGGCATCGTTACAAGTTTTAACATAGCCATGGTGGTAAAAGTATTTTATCTGCTCTTCGTGAGGGATGCTGATAGGCATAGGCTCTTCAAGTTCAAATAAATAGATGCCTTCACTGGAGTATTTAATGAAACTGCTATAAATATTGACCCATCTTTTTAGCTCTAATTCTAACTGCTTTGTTTCGGTAACATCCAGGTTCACACCAACCATTCGAGTGGCATTTCCATCTTTGTCCTGTTCCATGACTTTACCCTGGCTTAAGAACCATTTCCACCCAGCACTGCTATGCTTCATTCTGAATTCAATTTTAAACTCCATTTTTTGTTGTTGTAAACACTCTAAAAAAGTTTCATTTACAAATTCAATCTCTTCCGGGTGAATCAAGGAATTAAAGATTTCAGGAGTTATGGCAGCATTTTTTCTCAAGCCCAGTTTAAGCTTCCATTGATCGCTCACAAGTAGTTCCTGCGATTTAAAGTTGTAGTCCCAAAGGCCAAGGCCACCACTATCCAGAGTAAACTCAAGCCTGTTCATGCTGTTGAGCAAGGCCTTTTCAGCCAGCACCTTCTCGGTGACATTTTTCGAAGCGCCCATCATACCTGTCACCTCCCCGTTCTTGTCGTTCAATATTGTGATATTATCCTTTAGGTAGAATCTTTCCCCATTTCTATTAATGATTTCCGTATCAAACTCAATCGTAGTGATCTGTTGTTTTGTCTTCCTCTTGAATTTCTTTCTGTGCTCTGTAATTTGATTTGAAGGAAGGAATTTGGAGAAATTCTGTCCGATCATTTCTTCGGGGGCATAACCATATATATGTTTGCATGCATCACTGATATAAAGTATATTGCCCTGCACGTCGCATGACCAGATTAAATCGTGGGTAGTTTCTACAATTTTTTTGTAACGTTCCTCACTTTCTTTCAGCGCTTTTTCGGATTGCTTTTGTTTCGTGATGTCCGTAACGATCATCCCAAGTCCATTCCCAACTTTGAATAACCTGACTGATAAATACCTATCACCCAATCTTGGATGAGGAATGTATTCGTTTAACATTAATGGCTCGCCAGTTCTAATGACCTCCTGGTAGTTTTTGTATCTATCAGAACTTTCAATTCCAGGATCAATGTCACTGAGGTTTTTTCCAATCAGTTTTTCTTTTTTTGTGCCTTGTGGAAACATTGCCAGACCGGCTTTATTTAATTCAATCAAATTAAGGTCTGCATCATAAAGGGAGGAAGCATCAGTAGAATTTTCCATGAAAGACCTGAACCTTTCTTCGCTAAACAGCAATGCCATTTCTGCCAGTTTGCGATCAGTAATATCCACAAGTGTTCCAACAACCCTTACCGCTTTTCCCTCCTCGTCAAAATAAGCTTCAGCACGCGAAAGAACATCCACCCAGTGCCCGTCTTTGTGCTTCATTTTAAATTCCATTTCAAAACGATCACGCTCTTTATTGATGAGTTCATTCTGCATGATCCAGGTTTTTTTTACATCTTCAGCAGAGGTTAAATCTTCCCAAACCGACAAGTCATTGGACAACTCCTCATCCCGGTATCCAACCATACTTTTCAAGGCTGGCGAATAGTAGATCTCGTTGGTTAGCAGGTCCCAGTCGTATATTCCATCCCTGGTGGCATTTACAGCAAGATCGAATCGCTCCTGGCTTTCCTTTATGGCCTGCTCTGAGTGCCTGCGGTCGGTAATATCGATAAAGCTAATGATTACTTCAACTATGTCATTGTGGCTATCTACGACTGGAAATCCGTTTACCAGAAGCCATACAACATCTTTGTTTTTGGCACGAATTACACCGGCCAACATGTTTTTAATTGGTTTTTTACCACTTATAACCTGATTTACGGGATATTCTTCTAATGGCAATACATTGTTGCTTTCATTCAGAAATTTCCATTCAGGATCGATGGCTTGCTTGCCTTTCATTTGCGCGTCATTTAAGCCAAGCAATTCTGATGCTCTTGGGTTGTTCAGGGTGATTGATGTGTCAGCAGCATGAACAACAACACCTGCATCCAGGTTATTTAATAAATCACGTAGTTTGTGCTCGCTTTCCCGCAGAGCAAATTCTGCATTTTTACGATCGGTAATATCAGTATGTGTTCCGACAAAACGGGTTGGGGTACCTTTTTCATCTCGTTCAACAATTATTCCATGGGTTATTATCCATAGCCAATCTCCATTTTTCTTTTTGAAACGGAATTCAACTTCGAATCGATCGATTTCCCCTTTTATATATTTTTTAGCCTGGTCCATTAAAAAATGATCATCAGGATGGAGTCGTTTCTCAAATTCTTCGAGCCTATGTTCGAATTCATCTACCTCATACCCTGCCATTTGGTAATAACGGGGATCGAAGTATGCATCATCGGTTACAAGATTCCAGTCCCACATCCCATCTATCGCCACAAGCATTATTTTTGATAAACGGTCTTCCCGCTCCTTTAAAGCTGCTTCAGCCATTTTGCGTTCAGTAATGTCGGTATGCACACCCACAAGTGCAATAATTTTATCATTCTTTTTTACAGCATAAGCCCTTAAAAAAACATTTAATAGCTGCTTTTCCTTCCCAACCATAACTATTTCACCAATCCATTCTCCTCCGCCCATGATCGTTTTAAAAACTTCACGGCCGATTTTTTTATCGGCATATGCAAGAGGAACTGGATCTTCACCCAACAATCCAAACATTTCATCAAATGTTTTATTTTGGTAATAGTGTTTGCCTTCGGGTGTTGACATTCCAATGGCATCGGTTGAAGAATCCAGGGCATTTTTAAAATAGCTGACCTCCTCTTCCACTCGTTTTCGTTTAGTAATATCTTTTAAGAAAACAAATACCGATTGGTATTCTTCGATGAACTTTGCAGAAACTTCAACATCTATGATTTCGCCTTGTTTGTTTTGGTGTTTTGTTTCAAAACTTGCTTTGCCCTCTTCCATTACTGATTTGATTTGCCCGGGTAATTCACCCAATGCTTCAGGAGCTCTCAAATCTGAAAGATGCATATTTGAGAGTTCATCTTTTGAGTAACCAATCATCCTGGAATAGGAATCGTTGTTCATTAGGATATTGCCTTTTGAACCAGTTATTACAAAACCATCCAAAGCAGTTTCGATAATTGTTCTAAATCGTTCTTCACTATCCTTTACAGCCTTGTCTCTTTTATACAAATCAGTAATGTCGCGAAAGGCGATAATGTTTCCTGTGTGTTGTCCGGTGTTATTATATACCCGGCCAGTATTAACAAACACTTTTACATCCATTTGGCCATTTGTGGTTGTTAAAACGGCAACTTCATTAATGTTCATCAAGCTAAGTGGTTTGTCGAAAAGCTTTTGGGTTATATCATCACCCTCATGATCGACAAAGTAGACCACATCAAACAAAGATTGCCCTTTGGCTTGCTTCTTTGTTATTCCTATTAAATTTTCAGCAATTTTGTTTATATCCGTAATGTTTCCTGTTTTGTCAGTCGAAATAATCCCTTCACCAATATTTTCAAGAATTGCTGATAAGCTCCTTTCGCTTATCAGCATTTTGTCTTTGTAGTCGATAGCTTTTTTAAGTTGCTTTCTGAAAATGAAATAAATCATTATGGCGATAAGCGAAATAAAAAACCAGCCTTTATAGGTTTGAAGTTGATGTTCTAATCGATGGCTCGGTGACAATTGATGTACGGCTTCATCGGAGGCAAGGATCCAGATAAAACCAAAAACAAAAAAGGTAAGGGCTGCTCTAAGGGCAGGATAGATTATTTCATGGTTTTTCATACAAAGTCGTTTTAACGAAAATAAATATAAAATTAAAAAAATAGGAGTACCCTCGGATATTTGCTAAAAATTTCGATTGAAAAACTCAGCTTATGGATTTAATTTTTCTTTAAAAGATTTTTAATCTGGTTCAATTTCATGAGGGCTTCTACCGGGGTAAGTGTGTCGATGTTAATGTTTACGATGTCATCCTTGATCTGTAAAAGCAGGGGGTCGTCCAATTGTATGAAGCTAAGCTGATATTCATCTTTTTTCTTTGAAGAAGATTTCAGGTTTTTGTTCAATTCATTGTGGCTATGGGTTTTTTCGAGGATTCGCAGTAAATCATTTGCTTTATCGATAACCTCAGATGGCATACCAGCCATACGTGCCACATGAATTCCAAAACTGTGCTCCGTACCTCCGGGCAATAGTTTGCGGAGAAAAATCACTTTGTTCTGGATCTCCTTAATAGAAACATGAAAATTCTTAACCCGCTTAAAGGAAGATGCCATTTCGTTGAGTTCATGATAATGGGTGGCGAAAAGAACTTTTGGTTTAAAAAGTGGGTGCTCATGCAGGTATTCGGCAATGGACCATGCAATCGAAATGCCATCATAGGTGGAAGTACCACGCCCAATTTCATCCAGCAGGATCAGGCTCCTGTTCGAGACATTGTTAAGGATGCTGGCCGTTTCATTCATTTCTACCATGAAGGTAGATTCTCCTGAGGAAATATTATCAGAAGCCCCAACGCGGGTAAATATTTTGTCAACCAGCCCGATATTAGCTGTTTCAGCGGGGACATAGCTCCCCATTTGCGCCATCAGAACGATCAGTGCGGTTTGCCTGAGTAAGGCTGATTTTCCGGACATATTAGGGCCTGTAATAATGATGATCTGTTGTTTTTTCGTGTCGAGAAAAACATCGTTGGGAATATACTTTTCATCCGGGGGCAATTGTTGCTCGATTACCGGATGCCTGCCATTTTTTATATCGAGGCTGTAGGAGTTGTTGATTTTCGGTTTAATATAATTGTTATTCAGAGCTATCTCGGCAAACGACTGGAGGCAATCAAGTTTTGCGATAAGGTTGGCATCCAATTGTATTGGTTCTACATATTCGGCAATACTCGACACCATGTTTTCATACAATCGTGTTTCAAGATCAAGGATTTTTTCTTCAGCCCCAAGGATTTTTTGTTCAAACTCCTTTAATTCCTCTGTAATATACCGTTCGGAATTAACTAGAGTTTGCCTTCTTTCCCATTCTTCCGGCACTTTGTCTTTATGTGCATTGGTAACTTCCAGGTAATAACCGAATACATTGTTAAAACTGATCTTTAAGGATGGTATTCCGGTTCTTTCGATTTCGCGTGTTTTGATCTGGTCGAGGTAATCCTTGTTGGAATACAATAGTTTCCGGTATTCATCCAGGTCGGCAGAAACACCTTCCTTTATCACGTTTCCCTTAATGACCATTACCGGAGGTTCGGAATTTATTTCTTCTTCAATTTTATTTCTTATCAGCAAACACGGATTAAGCTGGTCGGCAATAACTTTAAGTGCTTCAGATTCGGACTTCAGACAAATGTTTTTGATTTGTTCTACCGCATACAGCCCATACATGATCTGAATCATTTCCCGTGGATTAATCCGTCCAACAGCTACTTTTGATATCAGTCGCTCCAAATCCCCAATGTCTTTTATCAATTGCTGGATGCTGGTTTTTATTTCATCCTGTGATATCAGGTATTCAACCACGGCCAGCCTTTCTTCGATTGGCTTTTTAACCTTTAATGGAAGAGAAATCCATTTTTTTATCAGCCTGGAACCCATTGGAGAGATGGTTTGGTCAACCACATCAACCAGGGTGGAGGCGTTTTCATGTGGTGTAAAAAGCAGTTCAAGGTTCCTGATAGTGAACTTATCCAGCCATACATGGCGTTCTTCTTCAATTCTTGAGAGCTTGCAAATATGGCCGATTTTATCATGGTGAGTCTCGGCAAGGTAATGAAGGGCAGCTCCGGCAGCAATATTTCCGTTGATGATATTTTCTACGCCGAAGCCTTTAAGTGTTTTGGTTTTAAAATGTTTGAGCAGAATGTCAATTGCAAAATCCTCGGTAAAAACCCAATCATCAAAAGTGGCCAGGTAAAATTTATCCCCAAAATCTTCGATAAACTGCCTGCGTTTACTTTTTTGAATGATTACTTCGCTGGGCCTGAAACTTTGTAAAAGTTTGTCGATATATTCGGATGTACCCTGGGCTACATAAAATTCGCCTGTAGAAACATCCAAAAATGAAATGCCGGAACCTTTTGGAAGGAGGTGGATACTTGCAAGGAAATTATTTTCCTTGTTTTCCAGTACCTTATCATTGTATGACACCCCCGGGGTCACCAGTTCGGTAACTCCCCTTTTTACAATTTTTTTGGTCATCTTGGGATCTTCAAGCTGATCACAAATGGCTACCCTTTGCCCGGCCCTGACCAGTTTGGGTAAATAGGTGTCCAATGAATGATGGGGAAATCCGGCAAGATCGACATAGGAAGCGGCGCCATTAGCACGCTTGGTTAGTACAATGCCAAGAATATTGGATGCTTTTACTGCATCTTCGCCAAAAGTTTCATAAAAATCACCCACCCTGAACAACAACAATGCATCGGGGTACTTAGCCTTGATGGTATTGTATTGCTTCATCAAAGGCGTTTCAACAATTTTCGATTTTGTTTTCTGGCTCAAGCGAAAAATTTTCAAGCAAAATTATAACATTATTGAGAGTACTTTGGTTTTTGTGGATAACTCTGGATAATTGAAAGTCAAAGCGAAGATTGGTGGTACATCGCTTAATAATTATAGTTTTGCTTTTGATTGAATTAAAATAAGGTATGAGAAAGTTAGCCAACAGTGAGCTCAATAGGAAAAGTATAAATGAATTTAAAGGTGCTGAAAAAATGCCGGTGGTGGTAGTCCTCGATAATGTACGGAGCCTCAATAACATTGGTTCGGTATTTAGAACCTCAGATGCATTTTTAGTAAGTAAAGTATACTTGTGTGGAATTACTGCCACACCACCACATCGTGAAATTCAGAAATCAGCCCTGGGTGCAACCGAATCGGTTGACTGGCAATATTTCCCCGATACGCTTGATGCCATTCATCAACTCCGAAGTGAGGGTTTTACCATTTACTCCATCGAACAGGTGGATGAAAGTATTGGCCTGGAGGACGTCTCTGTTAAGCCTGGTGACAAGATTGCTGTTGTATTGGGGCATGAAGTTAAAGGTGTTATGGAGGAAGTAATTGAACTTTCTGACCATTGCATAGAGATTGATCAATTTGGTACCAAGCACTCATTAAATATTTCAGTTTGTGCTGGGATCGTAATTTGGGAAGTATTCAAAAAATTTAAAATGATTCATAAATAATTGGGCAATTAGTTCATATTGTCGTATATTTGCACTAATCAAGTGATTTTAAAATCGATAATTATTAACTTACTTCTTTTAAGCCTGACTGGGTAAAAAATAAAAATAAACATTTTTTACGGATAAAATTAAAGTGTCTTTTATGATTGTTGTTATATTTGCAATCTTAAAATTCAAAGAATTTCTAAATAAACAAATGATATACAAAATGAATCGAAAAGCTACATTCTTTAAAATCGCAAGCATCATCTTGCTGGCTGTCGCTATTACAAGTTGTAATGGTTTGAAAAAGATGGCCAAAAACTACAATGGGGTTGTTTACCAGGTTATCCCCGAAGTTCTTAAACTAGAGGGCGACATGGTGTCAGTAACCATTAATGTGGAAATTCCTCCTAAGTATTTTAATAAGAAAGCCGCGGTTTTCTTTGCTCCTGAACTTGTTTATGAAGGAGGCAAAACAATTCTTACACCACATTTGCTCAAAGGTGAAAGGGTAGAAGGCGAAGGTCATGACATCAGTTATGACAAAGGCACGACCATACGCTACACCGAAACATTTCCTTATATTCCCGAAATGAAGGAATCGGAATTAATGGTAACGCCTATTGTTTTTCTGCCCAATGCGCCACTGGAAGCGGGCATGACCATTGAGGATGCCAGGGCTGCCAAGAAGGCTGTTGCACTTGGTGAAACAAAGCTTGCTGATGGTGTAATTATTACCTCTACACGTATCGAAATGGAAAATGAAGTACGTGAAACAATAGAAGTTGGAGAGGAAATAATCAAAAAGGATAACAAAGGAAACATCATGGTAGAATTTTATGATGTTAAATTTGAAAGAGAAGTTCCCTTGCTTTCTACTGCTCCACATGGTTACGAAAAGGTTACTATTGTTTCGAAGAATGCCGATGTTTATTATGCCAAGAATCTTCATAATTTCAATGCCAATCTTGATTGGAATAAGAAGACTGATGTGAATGCTGAGTTGGATAAACTCTATGATTTCGTACGTCAGGGATGGGAAATTAAAGGTATTGCTATCGATGGATGGGCATCACCTGAAGGTGAAGAGACTTATAATGATGGCCTGTCTGAAAACAGGGGAAATACAGTTCAAAAAATTCTAAATCGTTCTTTTGGCAAAATAGCTAAAGAAGAAGAAACAAAGGTTAGCTTCACCAATCCAAAGGATGACATTAACTATAAACTGGTTGGTCACGGCCCTGATTGGAAAGGTTTCATAGCAAAAGTTGAAAAATCATCAATCAAAGATAAAAAGCCAATCCTGAATGTTGTAAGATCTTCAAATCCTGCAGAAAAGGAGCAAAAAATCAGGGATATGATAGATATTTACCCTGAACTTGAAGAAAGCATTCTTCCTCCTCTTCGCCGTGCAAGTATAGTTGTTAGCTGTTTCGAGCCAAAGAAAACCGATCAGGAAATTGCCCGTTTAGCTACAACCAATCCCAGGGAATTAACTCAGCAGGAATTACTTTATGCCGGAACATTAACCGAAGACTGGAACACCCAATACAAAATTTACCAGGCAGCAACTACTGCATATCCCAAGAGTTGGGAAGCATTTAACAACGCTGGTATGGTGGCAATGAAACTTGGTAAACTCAAGGAAGCTGCTACATATCTTAAGAAGGCTGAGACGCTTTCTGCAAATAATGCAATGGTTAACAATAACCTTGGTGTGTTATATGCCATGCAAAAAGATTACAGCAAGGCTGAGAAGTACCTTTTAAAGGCCAATAAAATGGGAGTTGATAATAACTATAATCTTGGTGTTATCGATATTACAAAGGGTGATTATAGCACAGCTTTAACAAAGTTCTCAGGTGTAAAATGTGATTACAATGTTGCACTCGCCCAGGTATTATCTGGTGACAACTCAGGTGCTGAGAGTAACCTCGAATGTGCAAGGAAGAATGGTGCTACCTATTACCTGCTTGCCATTGTTGGCGCCAATACAGGTAATGAACCACTGATGTATACCAACCTGAAAAAGGCCATAAAAGCTAAGCCATCTTACAAGGCTGAAGCTAAAACCGACAGGGAGTTTATTAAGTATTTTGATGCTGATGAATTTAAGGCAATCGTAAACTAATTGTCTTTAAACCAATATTTGGAATCCCGGGGCAAATTGCTCCGGGATTTTTTTTGATTAAGGAGCAGGCCTTCAAGGTTGTTAAAACCTTGGAGGCCTCTTTCTTTTCGCAATTATTGCATAACCGGAATTCAATTTTTAATAATTCAATTCTCTTTGTGTATTGTTTGATTGATACAGGATTCAGCGTTAATGATAAGGTATACCAGTTATCTTCAAAAAACGATGAGGTACTGTGCCTTAATGGATTTTATTACTCAAAAGAAAGTATTGGTTTGAGGAAGTAATGACTTCCTCAAAAAGAGATTTATTTTCGGAACTACATCCCTGAAGAGGTTGAGGTCTACTGGACAAAATTGCTTAACTTTAAATATAGAACCCGAGACGCTGTGGCTAAAATATGGAGAAGCTTTACTCCATCAAATCTGCCTTATGCAATTCAAATGGGTTAATTTTTTCAACATTAACCGGGACCAAACGAATGCGAAACTGGTAATTTTCTGCAGGAATTTGGTATTGTGGGTGTGGGCGGGCACCCCAACTGTCGTCTCCTGCAACACCCATTTGTTTTAGATCAACAGTAAGAAAAATGTCCTCCTTTGGAGAGATGTCATTCATATGGCGATATTTCTTCTTGGTTCCCTGGTCAAAGTCTTCGATTGAATTGTGCAGGGCGGAGCCTGAAAATTCAGGCAATCCGTCAATCATCAATCCAAATCCGGATTCATCTGTCAGAGTCATCCATCTAATATCTGTTTTATAACCATTTTCCTGCGGCCTGATATATGGGAAATATTGCTCTGCCACAGTGCTTGTATGTAAATCAACAAAGGCCGAGGTGTTTCTGTCGCAATAGTTTTCGTGTGGGCCGCGACCATACCAGGCCATATTTTCATAGGAGCCAGGAATGGCTAAACGGAGCCCAATCCGAGGCATCTCCGGGCGCACAGTCCGCAGATCTATATATTCTGCAAGCATTCCATTGCCTTTGTCTGCCAGGATGGTATCGTTCGCCATTTTATCAAAGTTGAAATACAATAGCAGATCCTGTTCATTTCCAGTTAGAGGATTGTTGGCATTTCCACGAATTAAATCTTCACCGATTGCTGTATTCCAGAGTCTGAATTCATCAATTTTACCCGTGAACAACCTCTCACCCTGGCGATAACCACCAATATAGCTGATCCCGGAAATATCAAGGGCTTGTGCCTTGCTTAATTCAATCGTCTGAATCAATTCCCCTTCTACATAAAATTTCATCGTTTTATCCATCTGGCTGTAACCTATCGAAATTAAATACCAGTTATTTTTAGCAAAGGGAAAATTAAATCCAACATAATCGTTTCCTCCCAGGAAAAAGTATAGCTTTCCTTCTGACCTGAATTCGAAATGCAGCTTGCCCTTTGCCCATTCTTCGTTATCCCATAAGGAGTTGTTTCTTGAAAAATCTGTTGGATAGATCATCATTTCCAATGTAAATTCTCCCAATTCAACCATCCCAGGATCATTTATTTTCAGCATCGATGACATGGCGTTGAAGTCGATGGCTTTGCCAAAACCTTTGCGGGAATCTGTCAGCACTTCAACATCCGGCCTCGGAAATTCGAGTAATTCCAGTTCACTATCAACAACTACTACTCCGGTGCCATTAATGTGATAGGAGATTATTGAGCGAGCATTTGCATCTGGTAAAAAATAGGATACTCCAAGGGTAGCATTATTCGAATCAACCGCCAGGAAAGTTATTTCTTTTAGTTCTCTGTTGTAGCTGGCATCTTTCCACATTTTACAGCGATTATCCATTCCATTGCCAAAATCGTTGTCGGTGGGTGACCTCCAGAAATTGGGTGTAATCCCTTCAGTTAGCAATTGCTGACCCTTATATTCCCATGAACTGATTTCGCCGGTATTTTTTTCAAAAACCAATTGGAAATTGTCATTTTCAAAATTAATCGATTCATCAAATTCACTTACCAAAAGTCTGGGTGAGTCTGGTAAATTAATCTTTACCGGAGGCTCATAATTGGGAATTTCAATCTGTACCGAACCCATCTCAAATCCGGCGGGGATCAAGCCCGATTCATTCCTTGAGATCAATTTGAAGTCGATGAAATATTCTGATTCAGGCTTAAATGTGATATTTTTAAAATCGATATCAAATGAAATGCTTTCATGTGGAGGAATGTCACTTTGTTCTAATATTCCCATATTAACAACTTTTCCTTCTGATTTGATTTCCCATACCACCTTAAACCGATCCAGGTTGATAAAATCAAACTGGTTCATCAAATGAAAAATTCCCTTGATCGGGTTGATTGCTTTCACATCAAAGTATTGATAGGCATGTTTTACTTCAATCAAACCCGGATGTGGTGTCCGGTCGGGCGAAACAAGGCCGTTAATGCAAAAGTTGCCATCGCTGGGAACATCTTCCGGTCCATAGTCTCCACCGTACGTATAGTGGTTATTTCCGTTTTCATCTGTTTTTAAAAAGCCCTGGTCAACCCAATCCCAAATACATCCACCCTGTAACTGGCTGTATCGTTCTATAACATCCCAGTAATCCTGGAAATTACCATTGCTGTTGCCCATTGCATGTGAATATTCGCAAAGGATAAGTGGCCTGTCCTGGGGTTCGCTGGCATATTTTTCAATGTAATTTACAGAAGCATACATAGGGCAGAAAATATCGGTGTTTGGTCCCTTGAGAGCACGCTCATAATGTACAGGCCTTGACAAATCCCTTTGTTTAATCCACTGGTAACAGGCTGTAAAATTTACACCATCTCCCGCCTCATTACCCATGGACCATATGATAATAGAAGGATGGTTTTTGTCGCGTTCGACCATCCGTTTAACCCTGTCAACATGTGCCAGTTCCCAGGCCGGATCTTTGGCCAGGCTGCGTTCACCATATCCCATACCATGTGATTCAATGTTGGCTTCGTCAATTACATACAATCCATATTTATCACATAGCTCATACCATCGGGGGTCGTTGGGGTAATGACTTGTTCTTACTGTATTGAGGTTGTATTGTTTCATCAGTAATACATCGTCCATCATCGATTCAAGCGAAATAACATGTCCAGTTATAGGGTCGTGCTCATGGCGATTGGCACCTTTTATTAAAACAGGAACACCGTTAACCAGCAGTTGGCCATTCTTGATTTCAGATGTCCTGAAGCCTATTTTTGAGCAAATTACTTCCTGAACATCGTCTTTTTTATCAAGCAGGCTGATTGCCAATGTATACAATTCAGGTGTTTCGGCAGTCCATTTTCTTGGGTTTTTAATTCTATGTGAGAATTGAAGGGATTCATTCATGTTTTCTCCCAGCTTAACTTCTCTTGTCTCTTCGAATATCAAAGCATCCGGAGAATTTCCCATAATTTGCACAAGCAATTTGTGCTTTGCTGGTTTCTTGTTTCCTGAATAAGAGAGATCCACCTCCAGTGAAAAATCCCCATCCCTGTATTCGTTCATCAGTGAAGCATGTGCAAAAAAATCAGAGATATGTAATTCGGGAATTGAATATAGGAAAACATCCCTCTCGATACCACTGATCCGCCAAAAATCCTGACATTCAAGATAGGTTCCATCACTCCATCTGAAGATTTGAACTGCAAGGGTGTTCTCTCCAGGCATAAGAAATGTTGTAATGTTAAATTCCGCCGGGGTTTTCGATTCCTGGCTGTAACCTACTTTGTTGCCGTTGATCCATACATACATCGCCGACTTAGCTGCCCCAAAGTGCAGGATCACCTGTGTTTCATCCCAGGTATCAGGAATTGCAAAAGTTGTTCTGTACGATCCAACCGGGTTATAATCGTGTGGAATTGCCGGTGGCTGTGGGTCATCAGTAAACTCGTAGGGTTGGTTAACATAAATTGGAATACCATAACCCTGCAACTCCCAGTTTGATGGTACCGGAATCTCATCCCAGTTCGCATCATTATAACCTTTTGCTTCAAATCCTTCCGGACGATCTGCCGGATTACGGACCCAGTTGAATTTCCATTTGCCGTTGAGTGATTTGAAGTATGGAGATTGATCCCATACACCATCAAATGCCTGTTCAACGCTGCTATATGGAATAGCAAAGCTATGCGGCTCAAGCTTGTTCCGCCCAACAACAGCAGGGTTTTCGATGTCATCGTAGATATCGTGTGTTTGAGCTTCCAACAATAAAAGTGGGCTGCACAATGAAACAATAAGCAGGGTAATAATATTCTTCATTTCAATTAAAATTTATCAGCACATAATTTTGGATGAAAGATAGTATTATTTAATGTACAATCTGATTTTCGGTAATAAAATTAAGGTGATGTAATCTTAGTACATATCATTCATCCCAAAATCAGGTTTCCGTTTTATCCAACGGCCACGGGTAAAATCAGGGAAATCCTGTGGCTCACCGCCATTTGAAATCGACATCTCTGATAAAGGTGTAATCACGCTCCATGCAGCGGCATCATATACATCCAAAGGAGGTGGGATCTGCCTTTTTACCGACTCAACGAAGGCATTCAATACGAAAAAATCCATACCACCATGACCCGATCCTACTGCCTGATCTTCATATTTTTTCCAGAGAGGATGGTCGTATTTTTCAAGATAAGGTTTTGAGTCCTCCCAACGGTGAGCAGGGCTGGTACCTTCGATGTAAATTTGGTTGCCATCCTTCATCCAGATTCCGTTTGTTCCCTGCACCCGGAAACCCAGGGAATAGGGGCGTGGCAAACTGGTATCATGTATTACAATGATAGATTCGCCATTTGCTGTGGCAATTGTAGTGGTAACCACATCACCCATTTTCCATTTGAGTTTTGCATTGGGGTGGTCTTCCCCGGCATTGTCAACAATGTAATCGTGTAATCCTCTGGCTTTGGTTGAAGTAGATGTAAGCGACACAAAACGGTTCCCTCGATTGATGTCGAGATAATTAGCAACAGGGCCAATTCCATGAGTTGGGTATACATCACCATCGCGCTTGAGATAATGCTCAGTGCGCCATTTGGCTTCAGAATATGCTTTTTCACCAAATTCAACACCTCCGCCATAGGGCTGTTCCCCATTATTGAAAAGTACCTGTCGCAAATCATGCTGGTATCCACATTGGGCATGAACCAGCTCACCAAACAAACCCATTTTTACCATATTGTGAATGGCCATAATATCGCGTCGGTAGCATACATTTTCCAGTATCATGCAATGGGAACCTGTTTGTTCGGATGCATTTACCATATCCCAACAGTCTTCGATGGTGTTGGCAGCGGAAACCTCAACTCCTGCATATTTACCGGCTTTCATTGTATCCACAGCCATTATTGGATGCCAAAGCCAGGGTGTTGAAATAATCACTCCGTCAATGTCATCTCTCATCAGTAAATCGCGATAAGCATAATCATTTCCTGTATAAACTTCCGGTACTTTGAATCCTGCTTTGTCGATCATTTTAAGCGATTTGTCGATCATTCCCTTGTCGACATCACATATAGCAGGAATTACAACATCTTTGCGCTGCATCAGATTGAACAAATGATTTTGCCCACGAAGCCCCACTCCGATCAGGGCAATGCGAGCTTTGTCGGGATTTAGAGGGTTGGTAAGGCTAAAAGCGGGTGCTACGGCAAGCCCAAATCCTGCAATAGAACTTTGCTTAATGAAATTTCTTCTTGTAATTGTGCTCTTCATATTTTAAACTATTTGGTCGAATTATTTTCTAATTTCGTTAATCAAGGCCTGATATGTTACGATGGCCAGTAAATAATTACCATCTGCATTTGGATGGACTCCATCGGGTAGGTAGGCCTTTAAAATGTCTCGATCCTTATCAAGTTCAATCCAGGTTTTATAATGGTCAATAAGGAGGATTTTTTCTTCATAAGCAATTTTTCTCATCTCAATAATATGAGACTCCAAAGACTGCTTGATTTTTTCATATGAACTTTCCGTATAGTATGGACTAGCATCTAGGTCCAAAACAGGTGTAGTCGTCATTAGCACCGGATGTATCGACATATCAATTAACCTCCTGACAATTTTTCGTATTGCCATGGAATAATCAACCCGGTTTACTGCCGGGGTTTTTTTTCCAGGTGGGATATAAGCATCGTTGGCACCATACATAACCAGAACCATGTCGGGGTTTAAGCGGATTACATCTCGTTCAAGCCGGAATAAACTCTCGGGGGCAGTTTCGCCAGGCACACCTTTGTTAATCACTTTGATGCAAATCTGTTTTTGCAACAACATTTTTTCCAGAACTACAGGGAAAGTATCCTTAATATTTGCCCCGCCATGAGTTCCTTCTGTAATTGAGTCGCCAAAAGCAATGATGGTGAGTTTCGATGTATCCTTCGTGTTTGGTGCTAAATTCATGATATTTTTGGGACTGAATATTTAACATCTAAAAAAATATTTTCCATTACCAATGCTATGGCTCCCATAACAGCAGATTTTTCGTTTATGTTTGATGTATAAATAGCAGTATCATTTTTAATATCGTCAATGGTTAATTTATTCAAAGTCTGCTGAATGGGGTTAATAATGAAGTGGCCGGCTCTAGCTATTTTACCTCCCAAAATGATGGCTTCAGGATTAAAAATATTGATCAGTGTGGCAAGACCTTTCCCCAGGTTTTTACCAATTATTGACAGCAGATGTATCGAAAATTGATCGTCAAGTCGGGCAGCTTCAACAATCATTTTTGTTGTGATATTTGCTATCTTTCCATTTACCAATGCTGTGAGAGTAGTTGCTTTGCCCCTGGTGATAGCCTCTCTTGCCATTCTTTCAAGTGCATTTCCTGATGCAATTGTCTCGAGACATCCGCGTTTTCCGCAGCCGCATAATAGACCCTCCTCCTCAACCTGAATATGTCCAAACTCTCCTGCAAAACCCGAATTACCATGATAAAGAATCCCATTGAGAATCATTCCCATGCCAATCCCTGAACTTAAATTAAGGCAAAGTACATTGCTTTTTCCTTTAGCAAGGCCAAAGGCATATTCCCCCAGGGCCATCACCCGGGCATCGTTGTCAATAAATACAGGTTTTTCAAATTTCTCCTCAAATAGCTGCCGGACTGATTTTTGAGAATGGTTGAGGTGGGTAAAGCTATTGCCAGTATTTGGATCGGTAAGGCCCGGAAGGCCAATTCCAATGCCCAGAATTTTTGTTTCATCAATGCCGGAATTGCTGATTACCGAAGCAACAAAATGGCAAATATCATTCACAAAAATTTTGTTACTCTCCAGCGGCCTGTTTATTGAATGAATGAAACCAACTATTTGGTTGCAGATATTAAAAATAGCTACATCAGCCGATTTTCGCCCAATTTTAATACCAACAATAAATCTTGAATCGGGTCTGAGACCATAAAGATTTGGCTTCCGCCCGCCAATGGATTCCCCTATTCCCTCTTCACGCACCAGCTTTTCATCGATCAATTCACCAATTAATTTATGAATTGAGGGTGAACTCATGTGGGTGAGTTTGCATATTTCGGGATTAGATACGGAACCTTTTTGATAAAGGTGGTTAAGGATGTTTTTTTTCAGAAAGAACTTCTTTTTTTCCAGGTTGGAAAGTCTCTTAAGATTACCATTTTGTAGAAACACAGGATCGCAATGCAATACATGCCGTATAAGTGGTTCGTTCATGAATTTTGGTAAAAAAAATTGATTTTGATTTATTTTGTAAAAATACGAAATCTTCTTAAATATTTTTAGAAAGTCTCGATAATTCTTAATTCAATCGAAATTGTACAGAAAAAATTGTTGCCAGTTGAAAATTGAATGTTAAAGATTGAAATCTATCTTGAAGAGCTGGATAAGCCTTAAAATAACAGTCTTTGATGACAACCTATTTATAGAATTCTAAAAAATAATTCTGATGTTTATGTTCCAAAAATTGGAAACAATCTTCCAATTATTAGAACGCATGTCTGTTGGCTGCATACCATAATCATCTGAAAACAAATGAAATATTAAAATTTAAGACTTTGGAACAGAATTGGAGGTATTAAGAGCGGTCTCCAACAGAGGGGATTTAAATCAGGCATCCAGCAAATTTATTATATATCTCAGTTTTTAAAAATGGCTTGTCAATATCTGACAGGCCATTTTTGTATCAACTGCATAACAAAACTACAAACCCTAATTCCACCCTATTCCCTTTTAACAATTTTGTACTAACTTTGAAAGCCATCTTCAAATCATTGGGTTTTTGGCTTCCAACTTCCTGGAAGAAAATAATAATGTAAAGTATATATCATGCAAAAAAATGGAATATTTTATCTGGGACTAGCTCTTGTGTTAAATGCGGTGTTATTACACTCTTCCTGTACAAAGAATGACGATCCAGGTAATGAACCTCTGTATTTAAATGCAACTTTTCCTAAATTAGAATTCAAGCATAATTTATACTATTTGTTGGATCACCGGGCTAGATCAATTGAAATGATTTTCAATGAAGAAATTGATCCTAACTCAGTGACAGGTAATATTTCACTTTCAGATAAAACAGGATCACATGATGCAAATTACGATATAGAAACTTCGGGTAAAGTTGTAGTATTGTTTTTTAAAAAGGAGTTTTTATTACACGACGGATGGAAGTATGAATTAAGTTTAGAAGCGGGAATAAAATCGATATCAGGCGAAAAGCTGAAAAATAGTGAAATATTTGAGTTGAGAACAAATGGTAAACATGCATTTACCCATACGGGGGTAAAAGTAAAAAGTAACAATGATAACAATAGAAATTCCATAGTTTGTATCAGCGATCTTCATTTGGGGGATGAACGGGCAACAAACGGTAACTACTGTTGGTTTGGCAAGAATGCAGAAGCTTTGGAGAGCCTTCTCGATTCTGTACTTCATAGCAACCAGATCAGAGAATTGGTAATTCAGGGCGACCTGTTTGACGAATGGATTGTTCCATATAGCATTTTACCATTTAACCCGGATTCAGGAATAAACAATTCGATGGATTATTTCAGGGCTATTGCTGAATCACCTGTAAACATAGGAATTTTCGATAGATTCAAATCGATAGCCGGACATGACGAAATAGATTTAGTTTATATCCCCGGCAACCATGATATGAAAATGAAGCAGGAGTACCTTGAGGAACTCATTCCGGGAGTGATTTGGAAAGGTGATGTTGAAGGTCTTGGGAAATATTCACCAGCAGATGGTATCATCATGGAGCATGGGCACCGTTACGATTTTTTTAATTGCCCACAACCACTTGTTAATGCTGGACACATGCTTCCACCAGGCTATTTTATTTCGCGTCTGTATGCACAGGGAATGATGGAATCGGCTGGTAATGCTGAAAAGTCCCTTGTTCAGCCTGATGGATCAGCAGATTTTGTAGCAGCCTGGACACTTGCCATTATTTACACTTTGGGAGATTTTAATATGAGCGTACCTCCTTTGGATTCTGCCATTGTATTGATGGGTGGAATTGATGGATATATCGATCCCTTTTCCTTTAATGGAGCACAGGATATGTATGCAGCAAACATTCAGGATCTTTGGCCAGCTACTCAAACCGAAAACGCTGTTCCTGTTCCCCTGGATGTATTGATTGCCATATGGCATGGCTTTGACCTTACATCTGCAGCTTTATTGGAATATATGCAGATGTCGACTTCGCTTTCCTCTTATAATGTAGTTTCGTTTGGACATTCACACAATCCCATGGTTCAGGTGTATCCTGCAGGCAATGAATATTCCGGGATCTATGCCAATTCAGGTTCATGGATTGATGCTGACCAATGTAGCCATGATGTAAGAACATACCTGGTAATTAAACCAGCAGAGTGGACTGATTCAGACCTGGACGTTGTAATGCTGCACCAACTAAATCTCGCAGGAGGTACCAAGGGAAATGAATATGTTGCGGAACTGATTTCAGAAGAGAATATCCTAAAATAATTCTAAGACTGCTCTTCAATTCCTACCTGCTGAGTATGCATATTTATCCAAGGTAGGCTTTTTTACTACAATACAATCATCTTCCTAGTTTGGATCAGTTGGCCATCAATGTAAAGTGAATAAAAATATATTCCTTTCATCCCGGAATCATTCATGATCTCAACCCGTACGTTTTCCTTGACAATGTCGAAGGGGATGGTTTTAACCTTCCTTCCCGATATATCTGAAATGATAATTTCCGCAGGTTGATTGAATGCTGTTTCATTCGCTTGTATCTTGATGATTGTATGTTCTGCAAATGGATTTGGTTTGTTTTGCAACATAACGATGTCGTTCCTGGTTCTTAAATGACCTGTGCCTACCAACAAATGGGAATATTCTGTAGAGGGAAGGCTTTCGATATTATTTTGCACATTCATCACAGAAAAATAGTATGTCTTGTCTGGTGTCAATCCAGTTAAAGTCAGGGTTGTAGTACCCGTATAATTAATGACTGTGTCAAAAAATAGAGTTCCCGATCCCTTTGAACGGACTGCCAGGCGGTAATTCTGGTAAATCGTGTCATTGCCGGTCATTTGAAATTCAATTCCATCGGGTAGGGCAGTAAAAACAGGATCGGGTTTAGGCGGAGACAGGGCCAGGTAGCCAAGGTTTACACCATTCATAATGGCATTTCTTCGCAGGTAACCGGGGTCAACAAAAAATGTATCTAATATACCATCAGGAGGTGATGTAAGGTCAAGCCCAAGAACATCCGTAGTAGTGTGTTGGCGATCAGGAGGAGTGCCGCTTCCGTCACCATGTTCATTTTGAGAACAAAAACGCACAGCTGTATAACCTCGTTGCCTGAAAGGAATATGGTCGCCACTTCTTCCCTGGCGGTCTTCTCGTAATATTATATTGATATGCATCGGTGTTTCCAGCAGTGGATTAATGTCTTCTTCCTGGTGCAGTTGAACGTAACGTGCCAGTTGCTTATGTTTGGAATTACGGCTTGAATCGTTGGGTAGCGAATATGAAAATATCCTAACATGGGTTGAATCGATATGGTTGTAATATGGACAACTGGGTGGTGAAGAGGTGTTCCCGCATGCTATACCACCGATTACATCATTGTTCAGGCAGGCCAATATGTCGATGTCCTCAAAATAAAAATAATTGGCAAACGCCTTTGCGCCGAACAACCCTTGATCTTCACCGGTGGGCAGGGCAAAAATAATCGTATGATCAAATGCATACTTGCTCATCACCCTTGCCAATTCCATTACAAGCACTGTTCCTGAGCCATTGTCATCCATGCCTGGCGAATAACAGGCTGTGTCGCAAACTCCCTCACAACGTGTGTCAAAGTGTCCTTCAACGAAAACGATTTCTTTTTTCGTTGTATCCATACCGGGCAATACAGCGAATACGTTTTTATGATGTGACATGCCGCATATAGATTTGTCAAAATCCATAAATGATACAACCAACCTGTTTTCGTTGGCTAAACTGATCTCCTCAAATTTTTTATAAATCCACCTTCGTACTCCACCAATTCCATGGGTTTCCGAAATGGTATCTGAGCCTGTGTTTCTGTTCCCATAAGTATCGATATGTGCCAGCCAGGTAACGAGAGTGTCTTTGCTTACTTCGCTTACAATACCATGCAGGATTGAATCTGAATGATTGATAATAATCGTGGGCTCATAATTTGCAGGGTCATAGTTTCCATGAATAATTGCATCCGCCACGGGATTGCTAACAGTCATATTTGATTGCGCAACAGCACAGAGACATAACAGTACAGCAAGAGGAAAAGTAATCAGATATTTCATAGCTTTACATTTTTAGGTAAAGGTATGATAATATTTATTTAGGACAAGATGGGGTGATTTCACACCAGGTGAAATAATGAGATTGAGTACTTTTTTTAAGCACAAAAAGTTTCTTTTAAATTCACAATATACAAGCACTTGTAATTTGTATTAAACTAATGTTTTTTCTTATTTCTGATTCTACTTCATGAAGGGTTTAAAGTAAAAATTCCAATAGAATTATTTGAACGTTAGTGTAAACGTAGTTGATAGATGTGGTTTGCTTTGAGCAGAAATTTGACCACCATGTAAACGCATGATTTGTCGAGACAAGCTGAGGCCTATTCCTGAGCCTTCCCCCTTGGTTGAGAAAAAGGGGATGAATATTTCATCCAGCATTTCCGCTTCAATTCCGGGCCCATTATCTGATACAGAAATAATAGGATGTCCATTTATAATTCCTGCCATTATATTGATTTTGGGATGTGTAACCTCATCCATGGCTTCAGCCGCATTTTTAATCAGGTTGATGAGTACCTGTTCAATCAGGTTGGGATCAAGCACAAACGTAATTTCATCCGGATTAGTTTCGTAATCCAGGTCAATACCTTTTTCCTTTAGATCTGCTTGCATAAGTGTGATTACATCATCAATCAGTTCCTTTACAGGTATCTTATCAACTTTTGGCTCGGGAACTCTGGTCAACTTCCGGTACTCGTTTACAAAATCGTATAGCCCATTGCTACGCCTTTGAATGGTTTTAATCGAGCCAATTACATCGGTGATTACCTGTTCGTCTATTTCTTCTATTGGCTTAGGTCCATCCATTTTATCCTGAAGAAGCATCAAAATGGTTTCGGTAAGCGAGGATATGGGTGTGGTAGAATTCATGATTTCATGGTTAAGCACCCTGATGAGTTTGATCCAGGCATCAAGTTCTTTTTGCTCAATTTCCTTTTTAATGTTGTTGATGGTAATAAGTTTGTGTGGCTGATCAAGCAGTATGGTGTTGATAACTTCTATGGAAAGGTTGGTGGATTCGGTATTCGTTTTCAATTCGATAAGTTTTCTGCCTCCGGCAAATACAGTTTCAGTTTCGGTGCAGAACCTGGAGGCTTTCATTTTAAGTTGCCGCCATGTTTTTGTTTTATGTTGGCCTAGTAATTTTTCAGCTGCTGTATTCATACGTACTATTTCTTCCCGACCGTTGAGGACCATCATACCAATCTCAATATGCTCGATAATAAGCTCAAGAAAAATAAATTGCAATTCTCTATCAATTTTTACTTTTTTAAAGGCAACGATGATGGTGTTGAATGATTTATGCAACTCTGCAATGGAGCTATTGCTTTTTATGTCAGGGTACTTCAATGAGTAGTCTTCCTGTTTGATGGCCTCAATGAATTTTGTTAGTTCACGATTTGTCCGGGTTAAAAATCGTATTAAAAAATAAACCTGGAAAGCCAGTATGCTAAACAAAACAATAAATGTATATATGTACTGGTCCCAATTAAGTTTGAAAAATAAAAATGAAATGCCAAACAATACAGCAAGTATCGAAACAAGATGAATGATAATAGATAGGGTGAATTTTCTATAAACCATGTTTTTCAAGCCTCCTGTATAAGGCAGTCCTGGTTATGCCCAGGTCTTTAGCTGCATGAGTAATATTTCCGTTGTTTTTTTTGATTGCCTTTAAAATGAAACGTTTTTCAACTTCTTCGAGGTTGAAGGTGTCTTTTGGTTCAAGTGTTTGGATTGCATTTATATCAGATGTGAAATCCGTAAAGTGTAAAGTTTTGCCTTCGCTTAAGATTACGGCCCGCTCAACAGTGTGTTGGAATTCACGGATATTTCCTGGCCAGTTGTGTTTCATCAGTTTATTGATCGTGCTTTGCAAAACCTTAAATCCTTTTTTCTTGTATTTTTTTGAATATACCGACAGAAAAAAGTCAGTTAATAAGGGGATGTCTTTTAAGCGTTCCCTGAGTGGGGGAACCCTTATCTCGACCATATTAATGCGATAGAGAAGGTCCTCGCGAAATTCGTTGCGCTGAACCATTTCATAAAGAGGCATGTTAGTGGCACAGATCAGGCGAATATCAGTTGAAATTTCTTTATTCGATCCGATCCTTGTTATTTTCCTGCCCTGAAGTACAGTCAACAGTTTGGCTTGTAGGGGTAACGAAAGATTTCCGATCTCGTCCAAGAATATCGTTCCTCCGATGGCTGCTTCAAACCGACCGGGTTTGTTCTGGTGAGCATCTGTAAAAGCACCTTTAACATGGCCAAAGAGTTCACTTTCGAAGAGATTTTCATGAATAGCACCAAGGTCTACATTTATAAAAACTTCATCTTTTCTGAGTGATTGCCGATGAATTTCACGGGCAACCAATTCTTTTCCGGTTCCGTTTTCTCCCAGTATCAAAACATCTGCATCTGTTCGGGCAACCTTTTCGATCATGCCAAAAACCTTTTGCATGGCTAGTGATTGTCCTATAAAATGCTCGAATGGTTTGTTGATTTCCTGACTAAGATTTTCCTGAGTTGTTCTAAGGCGTTCCACTTCCAGTTTTGATTTGCGGTATTGCAAACCTGAAAGAATGGCCCCCAATAATTTTTCGTTTTTCCATGGCTTAACTATGAAATCAAAAGCACCAACTTTCATAGCTTGTACCGCAATGTCAACCCCTCCGTAGGCTGTGATTAAAATGACTACAATTGCCGGGTTGATCCTCAAAATTTGGTTCAGCCAGTATAAGCCTTCCTGCCCATCGTTTTTACCTTTCTTGAAATTCATATCAAGAAGAATGATATCAAAATCTATATCCGACATTTGCATCGGAATGTTTTCAGGGTGTTGCTCAACCTGAACATGTGTAAACAATTGCTTCAGAAACATCCTGGCAGTGGTCAGTACATCCCGATTATCGTCAACTATTAAAATGTTTGCTCCCGTTTTCGACATATGAAAGAGATTCGCCACAAATGCATGAGAAATTTGTCTTTAATTCATGAATTAGTGGGGTTTTTTATTGGTAAAGGTAAAACAACTGTATCAAAAACAAACACATTCTGTATCGTAAACAGACACTTATTGGTTTGGCATTGGCATGGGTAATTCCGTAAACATTAATGAAATCAGGAACTTATGGTAGTGGCACATCCTTTGTTAAACAAGGAAAATAAATTTTAAGAATGATAAGATATTTTTTAAAAGTTACTTTCAGGAATTTGATAAAGCAAAAAGGATATTCAGTAATAAATATCCTTGGGTTGGCTATAGGCATGGCAGCATTTATACTCATTATGCTTTGGGTGGAAGATGAACTCTCTTACGAAAGTGGGCATAAAAATGCGGAGAATATTTTCCTGACTTACAAAGGGTACTCAATTGGTGGTAAAACTGAGTACAATTCCGCTTTGTGTTACCCTTTAGGACCTTATGTAATAGAACATTGTCCCGAAGCTAAAAATGTTGTAAGAGTACTCAACAGGGGAGCCACTGTTTCTTATGGGGATAAAGTGTTTAATGAATCTGGCTTTGTTTATGCCGATATTGGATTTTTCGATGTATTTACATATGATATATTAAAAGGCAATCCCGATCATTTTTTTAAAGAAGTGCATGCTGTTGTAATTTCAGAAAGTATTGCCGAGAAATATTTCGGGCCGGAGAATCCTATAGGAAAAATATTAATCAAAGAACTCTCGGAGCAGTTTGTTGTTTCTGGGGTAGTGTCTGATCCTCCTGAAAATACACAAATGGATGCAAACATCATTGTAAATTTGGCTGCATATGATGATGTTGAAAGTTACAGTGATGTATGGACAGATCATTTTTTAGCAACTTATGTTTTGATGAATAATGGGGGTCAGAAAGAAGCCCTGGAGGAAAAAATGACCGCAATAATGCGGAGAAACATGGAGACCGAGCAAACGTTGATCCGACTTCAGCCAATAAAAAAGCTTCATTTATTTAGTATTGATGGCAAGAATGAAGGTATGCAATATGTGTTGACATTTTCGTTAATAGCTGTTTTTATCATCCTTATTGCCTGCATCAATTTTATGAACCTGACCACGGCAAAATATTCAAATCGCGCCAGGGAAATTGGGTTGAAGAAGGTTTCCGGTGCCACTCGATGGCAACTGATTAGACAATTTTTAAGTGAATCCGTTTTAATGACCTTCATTTCAGCAATAATTGCAATGATGCTGGGTGAGCTTGTCAGGCCATATTTCAATGATTTAACCGGAAAGAGTTTGTATTTTAATTATCTCGACTACAAACTTGTTCTGAGTTTATTGGGCTTGGTTATCGTTGTGGGGTTATTGTCGGGGAGTTATCCTGCCCTTTTTCTAACAAAATTTATGCCTGCAGATATCCTGAGGAAAAGTATCCACCGTGGGGAAAAAGGCGCATCTTTCAGAAGGATTCTAGTGATTGTTCAGTTTGCCATTTCAACAGTTTTGATTTTTTCGGTTGTCATCATCTACAGGCAGCTCTCCTACATTTCAAACAAGGATTTAGGCTACCAGACCGAAGATATGCTTTATCTCCCAATTGATGGCGGGATAGGGTCGAGTTATGAATCATTTAGGGCCGATCTACTTTCTAGCCCTTATATTGAAGATGCGGGAAGATGTTCGGAATTGCCATGCAGAATTTACTGGATTATGCGTGGAATCCAACTTGAAGGTAGGGATGAAGGTGTTGGTTTTGGCGTCTCCTCGGTAGACTACGGATATTTCAGCACCTTAAAACTTCCAATACTGGAAGGTCGGGGATTTTCTAAAGATGCACAAAAGGATTCATCATCTGTAATCTTCAATGAGGAGTCGATAAAATTGATTGGTAAAGAAAATCTTGTTGGCCATAACCTGAAATTTTATGATGATGAACCTCCGGTAAAGGTTATCGGTAGAATTCCGAATTTTCACTCACAATCTCTCACCAATGAAGTAGAACCTCTGGTGTTTTTAATCTGGGAGGATAGCTACAATTATGTACTTGTGCGGGCAGCACCCGGTAAGGCTAAAGAAGCCAAAGCATATGTCGAATCGTTATGGCCGGAATATGCGGCAGGCTTTCCGTTCTATTGCAATTACCTCGAGAATTATATTGGCCGCCTGTATCGCGATGAAGAGAAGATTGGTAAACTGGCCTTCATATTAACTATACTTGCATTGTTTATTTCTGCTTTGGGATTGATAGGGCTTACCGCCTATATCATCGAACAGAAATATAAGGAGATCGGATTGCGAAAAACATTTGGATCCTCCTTGTTTCAAATACAATATATGCTGTCATCACAATATATCAGGTGGGTACTTATTGCAACCATAATCGCCATCCCGGTTGCCTGGTACTGGATGGATGGATGGTTAAATAATTTCGCTTTCCGAATAGAGATCAGCCTGCTCGATTTTTTAATCACCTCGCTAGTAACTATTCTTGTTGCACTGGTTATAACATACTTCCAGGTGGCAAGGGCATCACTCATGAAACCTGCTGATGTGCTTAAATATGAATAGATACTTTCTGAACTAAGCTAATATTCCAAAAAAAATTGTTTCTTGGTTAGTGACAAGGCAAAAATCTGAATTATTTTCAGATTTATTTGCTTGCCTACAATTTTAAACTAGTGCTTTCAGTACCTCCATTTTATATATTTTTGTCTGGCTATTTTACCAATAATTACCAATTAAGTAATCACAAAATGAAACTCTTTTGTAAGTTTTTACTAAGCCTTATTTTCTTTTCTTCATCAATTCTTTTCAGCCAGGAGTCGATTGATGATGCAACAAAGAAACACGATCTCATCTATAAAAATGTAGATAAAATCCAGCCCCTGATTAAAGAGTACGTTGAGATGATGGCTGACGGAAGTACAATGAAGATTGAGGGAGAAAAAATTTATGCTACTGAAGTATTGAAGGAATTTTACAAATTGAACAACTATGCACCTGCATGGGTAGATCATGATGCCTGGTTGGATGCATTCGAAGCACTGGAGGGATCGTTTGAAGACGGATTATTACCCGATGACTATCACATGGATGGCATGCTTAAAATAATTGAAAAGGTTAAGGATTTTGATGATGCGGGTGATTTCGATTTTGAATGGGTAGCGAAATTTGATTTATTGATGACGGATGCGATACTGTTATATGCTTACCATCTTCTTGAAGGCAAAGTTGATCCTCATGACCTGGATATTCAGTGGAATTTTGATTATACCGAATTACCGGGAGGTGATGGTCAGGGCTTATCGAAAGCCATCCGGAATAAAACAGTATCAACTGAGCTCCTTAAATTAAGACCCCAACAAGCAGGATATACGATGATGATGAATGAATTGGCAAAATACCGAGAGATTGCTGAGAAAGGTGGCTGGGGTAAAATATCTGACGGGGGAAAGATAGATCCGGGTGATGCGGATTCAAGAGTTCCTGAAATAAGAAAAAGGTTGAGTTTAAGTGATGACCTGACGGACCAGTCCGCACTGGCAAGCGAAACCTATGATGCTTCATTGGAAAAAGACATCAGGTATTTTCAGGAAAAACATGGCCTTGATTCTGATGGAATTATCGGGAAGGGTACTTTTGGGGCACTTAACATTCCTGTAGAAAATAAAATTGATCAGCTAAGGGTAAACCTGGAGCGAAGTCGCTGGATTATGCACAACCTGTCTGAAGATTTTATTCTTGTTAACATTGCCAGGTTCATGGCATATACAGTGCAAAATAATGAGTTTACATTCAGCACCAATGTTCAGGTTGGAACCTACTACAATAAAACACCTGTTTTCAAATCAAAGTTGAAGTACATCGAATTTAATCCAACATGGACTGTACCTCGTTCGATCACTGTAAACGAAATGATCCCAAAAATTAAGAAGGATCACGATTATTTGAAGAGTAAAAACATGGTACTTCTGGATGGATCCGGAAAGATTGTTCCTTTTTCATCCGTAGATTTTGATAATATTTCTGCTAAGAACTTCCCCTATGTAATTCGCCAGGAGCCTGGACCAGGAAATGCACTTGGAGAAGTCAAGTTTATTTTCCCTAATCAATATTCCGTTTATTTGCACGATACACCTTCCAAATATTTATTCGATAAGGCAAGCAGATCATTTAGTCACGGATGTATCAGAACACAAAACCCCTTGCAACTGGCTGAGGTGTTATTAAAAGGAACTGATTGGGATAAGCAAAAAATTCAGGAAACCCTGGATTCAAAACAAACCGCAAGGGCCTATTTTGATGAGCCGTTTGATGTACTACTGTTGTACTGGACTGCAGGCAAATATAAGGAAGAATCTATTTTCTATTTCCCGGATATTTATAAACGGGATAAGCCCATCCTGGACAAATTGGATAAGGAGGTTGAGGTGGTTGCCTTTAAAAAATTGAAGAAAAAAGAGTAGGGTTTTAATCCGATAGAATTGATTTGCTGAGGTAATTTTCATCATCAGCATAAATGTACAGGCAACTTCCACCCTTGATCAGGTTAATGATGTCAGTGGTAAGTTCAGGTGGAATCGCGGGGCATCCCCAACTTCTGCCCAGCCTGCCATGATCTTCGATGAAATCAGTACTTACATACTCTGCACCATGGATAACAATAGCCCGTTTACGGGCATTATCATTGAATCCTCTTTCAAGCCCATCCAGTCGCAACGAAAAACCGTGTTTACCCATGTAGGGTTCAGCTGTGCTGTAAATGCCTAAGCTGGTTTGAAGAGAACGGTTGGTGTTAGAGAATTTTTTGGCTTCATTCAATCCGCTGTTTTTCCCATGTGCGACCAGAGTATGGTGTAGCAGTTTTTGATTTTTCAGGTCGATTACAAATAGTCTTTTTTCGGTTGACGGCTTTGAAAAGTCAATTATAGAGACCAAATTTTCGTTGTCAAACTCCAGTTCGGCCAATCCTTCCAGCACATCTTCAAAGATTCCATAATCGAGTTTCCCATCCAGATTACATTGATTGTACAGTAAGCGAGTGGTATCAATATTTTCCGTAGTCTTAGTGTTTTTCCCTCCGTCAGTAGCTGGTGAAAAAAATGATAAGACCGTAATAAACAGCGAAAACAATATGTGATATATTATAGCCATTGGTTGATAGTTAACGGCCTGAATTCGCAAATATTATGCCAGAGATTGGTGAGGGTGTGGAGAGTGAACTGCGAAGGGAATGAAGGGGCTTAAAACAGGTGTCTTGTCCTGCTATTTGATTTTCTGTAAACCGATTTCAGGACAAGACTTTTTGATTGATTTTTTCTATTCACCATTCAACTTTTACCACGAACGTGAGTTACATGGAGTTGGTGTATGGCATTGGTATTTCGCTGAATCGTATGTTCTGACTGTCATTTCGGGCATGCTGTCAAGGTTCTCCAGAATATTCTCGCAAATCAGGTTAATTTTACCAACACAGTTTACGTGGTTGTGGCAGATCAAAGTTTGGTTCTTGCCATAAAACATGATGGCAGGTATATTTGAATTACTTGCACCACGCTTGAATTCACCATAGTAATCGAAATAGAGGTCAAACACCCAGTTCCTTTCAATTGCTAATTCTTCAAGCTGGCTCCTGGAAATAATATTGCCTGCGCAAACTACAACCAATTTTACACCCTCCGGGTTCAAGTTTTTAAGCCATGCCGACTGAATTTTCTCAAGATCATTCTGATCAGAAGACTTAACATGGCCCCATAATACTACCATGGTAGCTATTTCGGGGTCAATAATTTCAGTTGAATTAACAGGTTTTCCATCTAGTCCTTTAAGGTTTGCCTCTGGTACTGCAAACATCTGGCCATTTAACATATGAGATGAAAAGACGATTAGAGTTATGATTGATAGAGTTTTCATGAGCTTTGGATTTATATTCAATTAATAAATGACTGTGAACTTTTGATTATTTTACAAGATTAAGCCTGTTTGCCTGTGGAAGGATGGCAGAAAACTACTAGAAAAAAATATAGTGGGAATCCCGTGGATTGGGTGATTGGTAACTGATGAACTGTGAAAGGGTTACCTATACAAGCATTTTTTAGTACTAAAGAGGGAAGACTGTTGACTGAGAACTGCAGACTTCCTTTACTTCATAATTTTCCTTTGCTCATTTCGTTCGATCAATTGTATTATTTTCGCAGCTTCAAAAAACCCGCTTATGTTTGCATTGCTCAGGAAAGAAATCAGTTTGTTTCTCAGTTCATTGATCGGCTACATTGTGATTACAGTGTTTTTGCTGGTTAACGGGCTGTTTATTTGGGTTTTTACATCCGATTTCAATATTCTCGATTTTGGTTATGCTAACCTCGACGGGCTGTTTATGATTGCTCCTTTTGTATTCCTGTTCCTGATCCCTGCCATTACAATGCGCTCTTTTGCCGATGAAAACAGGACAGGGACCATCGAAATGCTGCTAACCAAGCCACTATCCGATCTGCAAATTGTACTGGCAAAATATTTTGCCGGTGTACTGTTGGTGATTTTTGCTGTGGTACCTACGTTTTTCTACCTCTATTCGGTTTATCAGCTGGGTATGCCCAGGGGGAATATCGATATGGGAGGCATGTGGGGGTCGTATATCGGGCTTTTCTTTCTTGGAGCTTCCTTTGTATCCATCGGATTGTTTGCATCATCGCTCACCAACAACCAAATCGTTTCGTTTATAGTTGCGGTGTTTCTGAGCCTTATTGTTTATGTGGGATTCGACTTTATTTATTCCCTAGACCTTTTTGGCCCGGTCGATCTGTTTGTGAAATCACTGGGTATTAATGCTCATTATACTTCAATGAGCCGTGGGGTTATCGATACACGGGATGTTATTTATTTTGTCAGCCTGATCGGGATTTTTATTTTATTGACTAAACTTTCGCTGGAAAGTAGAAAATGGTAGGGGAGGTGATGATGAAAGCGCAGAAATCAAATATTAAAATATCAAATCTTACCCAGCTTATTTTAGGGTTGGTGGTCATCATCCTGGTTAATATCATAAGTTCTTTTGTGTTTACACGCATTGATCTGACTTCCGAAAAACGCTATTCTTTGTCAGATGCAACGAAAAACATGCTGGTTGATATTGATGATCTTGTATTTTTCAGGGTGTACCTCGAAGGGGAATTTCCTTCGGGATTCAAACAACTTGCCCGCGAAACCAGGGAACTGCTTGATGAATTTCGGGCATGCAATGCAAATATCGAATACGAATTTATCAATCCTTCTGACAGCCCGGATAATCTTGAACGCCAAAGAATTTATCAGCAGCTGGTCGAAAAAGGATTGAATCCTACCGACCTGCAGGTGAAAACAAAAGATGGTACTTCAAAAAAACTGATCTTCCCGGGAGCTATTGTCTCCTATCATGGTCGGGAAATCCCTGTTGAATTATTGCTTTCGCAGCGGACTGCCAATCCTGATGAAATTCTCAACAATTCAACTCAAAACCTTGAGTTTGCTTTGGCTGACGGCATCCGGAAAGTAATTGGTAACATGCGACCAAAAATTGCACTAATCGAAGGCCACGGTGAATTGGATAAACAGGAAACCGCCGATATTACAGTGGCCTTATGGGATTATTATTCGGTGGAAAGGGTAAGAATTGACGGGCAGTTGAACAGCCTGACTGAACGAAAAGCCATCGACTCAACCAGGGTGCGGATCAGCAATAAATTTGATGCCATTATTATTGCAAAACCCGATTCGGCGTTTAGCGATAAAGACAAGTTTATCATCGATCAGTATATTATGCGTGGTGGTAAGGTGCTGTGGTTGATTGACCCGGTGTTCGCGAGTATGGATAGTTTGCAGGTTAATACCGAAACCATGGGTGTTTCACTCGATCTGAACCTGACGGATATGTTTTTTAAATATGGAATCAGGTTAAACAATAATCTTGTGATGGACCTTAATGCAATGCAAATTCCAGTACAGGTTGGAGAAATGGGTGGTCAGCCGCAATATGAATTCTTTCCTTGGTATTATTTTCCAATCCTCACCCCATTGTCAGAAAACCCGATTGTAAGGAATTTAAATGCACTGAAAACAGAATTCATAAGCAGCATCGATTTTGTTAATCAATCATCAGATATCGAAAAAACAATTTTGTTGTCAACATCACGCTACTCGCGTACTGTAAATGTTCCGGTGATGATCAACCTGGCCATTATGGGCGAAAAACCCGATGAGCGCCTGTTTAATAAACAGAATATTCCGGTGGCTGCATTGCTTGAAGGAAAGTTCGAATCGGTGTATGCCAACAGGATGCCTCCTGAGATTCTGGAAGATAAAGACATTGATTTCACTGAAGAGAGCAGCAATACGAAAATGATCATCATTGCAGATGGTGATATGATAAGAAACCAGATGCAGTTTTCTCAAGGAAACTATATGCCTCTGCCATTGGGTTATGATAAATACACTGGCCAGCAGTTTGGAAACAAGGAGTTCATCCTGAACGCCATGAATTATCTTACAGATGATTCCGGCCTGATTTCAATTCGCTCAAAGGAACTTAGAATGAGGTTGCTCGACAGGACGAAGGTAGAGAATGAACGTACATTCTGGCAAATACTCAATACCGTTGTTCCGATTGTTTTGGTTTTAATTTTTGGTATGATCCAGGGAGTTTTGCGTAAAAGAAAATATGCCAGATAGCAGTATACCTGGAGTTAAATTATTGGGTTAAGAAACATACCCGCCTTGCCGTATATTTTGGCCATTTTCTGATAAGGCTGGTAAAATATTAAAAGGGAATAATTAACAATTAATCAATTATTATTTTTGGAATGAGCAGGCAAAAGCAACGAAAAAAATACCCCTCAAAGCACAGCGTCCATGAGCATAGTAAAGATACAAGACACCCAGCATTGAAATACCTGGTTTGGGTTCCGTTTGTGTTTGCATTTATTTTATATGGCAACAGTATTCCTAACGGTTTTGTTCTGGATGACCTACCACAGATTGTTAATCACAATTATGTGCAACAAGGCCTGTCCGGACTTGACGATCTTATTACCACAAACTATTGGAGTGGAGCCAACCAAAATCTTGGGTATTACCGGCCATTATCGCATATAACATTTGCTTTTGAAAATGCAATGCATGGTAGCAATCCTCACATAATGCACCTTGTAAATGTGTTATTGTATGCCCTTACGGGAATGGTAGTTTTTGGATTTTTATCGACCTTAATACGAAAAAGGCCCTTTTTTGTGCTGGCCGTGACCCTGCTTTTTCTAGCTCACCCCATACATACCGAGGTGGTTGCAAATATTAAAAGCCGAGATGAAATGTTGAGTTTCCTCAACTCCATACTTGCCCTCTGGTTGGCCTATGGTTATTCGAAAAACAGGAATCTGCCTTCGCTGGTTTTAGCCTGGATTTTTTATTTCATGGCATTAATGTCGAAGGAAACAGCCATGACTACCATTATACTTATGCCCTTCATGCTATATTTTTTCACTCCCAAACAAGGAGGCTACATCGCAGGTATGACATTGTCATTTATTGCAGTATCTGGTCTGTTCCTGGTTTTGAAATTTGGCTTGATTGGAACACTATCGGGCAGCCCGCCAGTGGAAACAAACATTTACCCTTACAAAGAATTTTCAGGCCGGATTCCGACAGCAATTTTCATATTTGGGATGTATTTATGGCGAACGGTTATGCCAGTACGGCTTTTGTATGATTATTCCTACAATCAAATCCCGGAAGCCTCGTGGGCTGACCCCCTGGTATGGCTCTCACTGATTATTCTGGTTTCGTTGGTATACATAGCAATGAAGAATTTGAAAAGACAAAATATATTGTCCTTTGCATTGATCTTTTTCGGAACAACATTATCTGTAGGCCTTGCCTTTGTGTTGCTGCGTGGTGGTATTATGGCCGAAAGGTTTTTGTATGCTCCAATTCTTGGATTTTCACTTGCAGTGTGTCATTACGTTTTTAAACTTCTTCCCAGGGATAAAAAATCCAAACAGGTTATTTACGACTTTAAACCTGGTGCTTCCAAAGCCTTTGTTGGAATTTTGGCAGTTTTGTTCTTGTTCTATTCAGTAAGAACAATCGCCCGCAACCCGGTTTGGAAGGATAATTTTACCCTTTTTTCAACTGATATAAAGCATGGAGCCAATAGTGCCTTACTTTTAAAACATTATGGCAGCGAACTGATCAATAGGTCGATAGAGGAAAAGGATGCGGTAAAAAAGGATTCATTAATGCAGGAGGGTATTGCTTATGTTCAGAAATCGCTGGAAATCAACCCCAGGTTTAGCGAAGCCTATTTCAAGCTTGGTTATGCCTATTACCAGTTAAGGGACTATAAAAAATCCATCGCGTACTATAAAAAGACTAACCTGGGCAATTCGATGAATGTTTCGAACATGGCACTGGCCTATTTCATGGATGGTGATTATGGGGAGGCATTGAGGTTACTGAGGCGATCATTACAGCTGAATCCCAACAACCAGACTGCCAGGAAAAACATGCCCATGGTGGAAAATGCCTTCAACCGGAATCTACAAAAACAGCAAAGTAAGGAATCAGATGATCCTGTACATTATTATGAATTGGGGAACCTGTTTGTTGAACAAACGAACTACAAGGATGCCCTGGCCAATTTTGATAAGGCGGTGAAACTTAAACCTGATTATGTCGAAGCCCTGGTAAACAAGGGGAACTGCTATTATATGCTCAAGGATTATAATAAGGCCATCAACACCTTCGAGGATGTTTTGAAGATTGATCCGAACAGTAAAATGGCCAACAGAAATCTCAGTCATTTATATGGGTTGCTCGGAAACAACGAAATGCAGATTTTATATGATAAAAGAGCAAATGGGATAAAAGAATAACAGTGAGTTGGGATTTTTAGAAGGTGGAATGATCAGAAGAATTAAAATGTATTTTTTACATATGAAGAGACGTAGTATGCTACGTCACCAACAGATTGGAAAATTGTATTTTGGTGGTTTAATAAATTGGTTAAAAAGGGGAGTGGAGAATCATAGTGAACTTCAAATTTATAGATAGCATCTTTAGTTTTATTTTCAACCGGAAATTTGTTTATTCGGCGTTGATTGTCACTGCAATGCTTACAGTTGCCAGCATGTATAATCGTTATTTTTATATCGACGATTGCTGGCATGGAGAGGAGGCCTTTTGGCTAGCCAGTGAGGGAAAGGTGAAGACAAAAACCATGGAAGGTATTTTGGGATTTGAAGAATCCACCATGGTGTACCATAAGCTCAATATCATCCTGGGGGCTGGGGTGATCAAGGTTTTTGGATGGTCGGCATTTAACCTGAAAATGTTCACTTTCCTGGTTTACCTGTTGTTTTTTTATTTGTTGTACCGCTTTTTGCGGATTTTCTCAAACAATTACCCGGATAAGAACTACTATCTTTTCTCGGTACTATTGATTTTTACCAGCCCCCTGATGATTTATTTATCATTTACCTATCGCCCCGAAATATTGGTAATGCTACTTGGGTTTGCAAGCTATTTTTCTCTTGAGGAGTATTTTTCATCAGATAAGAAAAAACCCTTGCTCATCTCTGGAATTTTTGGGGGACTCGCTTTCTTTACGCATTTACAGGGGATGATTTTTCCCATTGCCGGGTTTATACTTTTGTTGTTTCATCGGCGATTTAAGGGTTTGGTGTTATTTTCTGTTGCTTCGGTTTTAAGCTGTTCACTCTACACCTTTGATTTGTGGCAAGGTAATAATTTTGAGATTTTTGTCTACCAGATTACCAATTGGCCAACCCTTGAGTTGGGTCAAACATATTTCGATAACAGCATATTAAATTTTGTTGGCAAAAAATTCAACAACCTGCTGAACGAACATCAGCGATTTTTTTGGAGCGAAAAAGTTGTGGTATTTTCCGTTATGTTCATCTTCTCTTTGATATATAAATTCAGGTTATTGATTACTCAATACAGGTCATTATTGATTTATACCCTCACATTGATCATCGCCTTGAGCTTAACCGGAAGTCATATCGCCGAAAGATTTTTAATATATTATCTGCCCTTCATGGCTCTGATTGTTTCGATTGCACTGGTATCCTTGCTAAATACCACACGACATTATTTTGCGAAACTATTGTTTGTACTTTTAATAATTGCTCAATTTGGATTTGGTGCTTACCGATTTACAGATATTTTTAGCAGGAATGCGGATTTTCCGGCCATCCACCAGGAAGTGCTTGGTATTATTCCAGATAAGGATCCAAAAATCCTTGCTCCTGATGAATTTGTTTTTAACGAAATAGAGAACTACAGCTTGTTGTCATACCATGCCTTAAAGTATTACCAGGATATGGCTCACACTGACTTTGGTCAGGAAATTATTCTGAAGAGGGCAGAGGAAATTGGAACTGATTATATTGTTCTTGACCAGGCAATCATGAGTGATGATCATTACAAATGGTTTACCAATGGTAAAATCTATGATAATCCTTATTATGAATATTACGGCGAGGTACAGGATTATGTATTGCTTAAACGAAAAAATTAGTGCGTGACCAATTTCATTGAAGAATGCATTTCTTTTATGTCTGACATAATAATCTTACAAAAAATCGATTGTAGTTAATTGTAAAAGTAAAAATTCGGTGATCATTGAAGTTGATCATTCTGCTAGTGAATAATAGGTTTATTGTTTTTATTTGCAGAATAAGGTAAAAATTTTGGCATGAAGAAAAATAGGGGAATATTTATTATTGTAATTGTGCTCGCATTAACAGCACTCGTTTTGATATTACAAAACCGAAAGGGCACACTTAAGCATGAGTGGGGCGAATTTGCGATTTCTGATACAGCATCGGTAACCAAAATTTTTATGGCCGACATGCGCAACAGCCAGGTTTTGCTTACTAAAGTTACTCCGGGGAACTGGCTGTTGAATGATACTTTGAGGGCAAGGAAAGAAGGTGTTGATTTACTGCTTAAAACGATGGCAAACCTTGCAGTTAAAGCTCCCGTTCCAAAAGCCAGTTACAACAGTGTGATAAAAAGGTTGGCCACCAACTCGATAAAAGTAGAGATTTACCAGCAAAAATACAGGATTGATCTTTTTAATTCTCTCAGGTTGTTTCCTCATGAAAAATTAACCAGGGTGTATTATGTTGGAAATCCCACTCCTGATAATATGGGCACATTTATGCTGCTTGAAGGCTCAGATGTTCCTTTCGTAGTTTATGAGCCTGGTTTCCGTGGTTTTATTGCTGCCCGATTTACATCCAGAATGAACGATTGGCGCGATCACGCAATATTTAAAAATGACCCTTCAGAGATCAGATCCTTAAAAGTTGAATTTCCCCTTCAGCCAGAAGAATCCTACCTAATCGAAAAACACGAACCTAATAGTTTAGAAATTATTTCGCTTGCAAACAATCAAAGGCTCAAGACATTCGATACCCGTAATGTTGTTGAAATGGTAAAACGTTACAGGGATATTCGTTTTGAAGCTGTGCTTGATGCAATTGATCCTGCAAAAGTTGATTCGATTATTCAAACAACTCCTTTAAATATTATTACACTAAGCGATACCGCTGGTAATATTAATCAGGTTAAAACATACAGGCGAAGAGCAAGCACCGGTGATTTCGATCTTCAGGGAAATATGGTATCATATGACCTGGACCGATTGTATGCATTGATAAACGATGGTAAAGAGTTGGTGTTGATTCAATACTTTGTTTTTGATCCCATTACAAGGCCCCTGTCGTTTTTAGTTGGCCGGGAGGAGAATTAATGTCGAATGCGATTTGATCCTGATCGTAAAAGCTATCTGGTTTTCATTTAGTACTAAGAAGTTAACAAAAACTTATTAATACATCTCTTTCCCAATGTGCTCAATCCATCTTTTCAGATCGTAGGTGTATCTAATATTGACTATGTTAGTCAATTTTTCATCGTTAAAAACCGTATCATCCGATTCAAGTTTCAGAGTCAGATTTGGCCAGTCAACTAATCGCACCTTTACATTGAATCTTTTCGAGATCATTTGTGCTACATCTAACAAACTTTTGTTTTCTCCACCAATATTAAAAATGTCATTTTCTGTTGACGGAGTCTCAATGGCCTGGGAAATAATCCTGGAAATATCTTCAACATGCGTAAAGGTACGGCGGATGATGCCATCGCCAAATAAAGTAATGTCTTCCCCCCTTATGGCTTTCCCCATGAAAAAACCTAGTGTTCCATATGAGTATACATCTCCAAACCTATTGCCGTACGGTACACAAATTCGGAATATCGTATAATTAATGCCAAATGCATTATGGTACATCCGTAGGATATTTTCTGATGCCAATTTATTTAGGGCATAAATGGTTTTGGGTTCTTTTGGATCGGATTCTTTTAGGGCATAGTTTTTCCTCCCCTTATAAACCAGGCGTGTGGAAGGGAATACTATCCTTGCGCTACAACCTGTATCCCTCATCCATGTGAGCAGGTTAAGCAATCCCAACTCGTTAATCCTGATAAAATCCTCATATCGGTCAAATCCATCGGCTGTACCAGTAAGCCCAGCGAACAGAAAAATAAACCCCACGTCGGCATCCAGTTGTTCCAGATTTTCTTTTACGGAGATATCAAGCCTTTGATAGTTTTTAATTCCAGGTGCCGGTTTGTCCTGAATGTCGAAATTTTGAAACTCATAATCCAATGGTTCTAACTCACCAATGAGGTGCCGGCCCAGATATCCATTGCAACCGATCAGAATACTTTTCTTATTCATTCGTCTTTGCCCTTATTTTCGTAGTTTATTTGTTCGCTAACAATATAGGTAGGGCGCGATTTAACAATTGCAAAGATTTTCCCGACATAAATTCCAACCATGCCCAGTATGGTAATCATAAGCCCCGAAAGGAACCAGATCGAAATAAAAGTACTTGTCCAACCTGAAACATCCTGATCAACCGTAAAATATCGCACCACCAGGGATACAGCAAACATGGCCGAAATTATAGAAATAAAAATACCAATTCTTACTATGAGCCGCAATGGTTTATCTGAAAACGAGATAATAGTATCCATCGCCAGGTTCAGTCTTTTTTTGAAATTGTATGATGTCTTTTTCCCATCTTCCCTTTCAGCATGTTCAATTTCAAGCTTTGTCATCCTGAAACCCACCCACTGTATCATGGTGGGATAATAGCGGAAATAATCATTCATACTTTTAAGCGCATCAACAACTTTACGGTTGTAGAGTGCAAAGTTCGCCACAGTTGAATCCTGATGAGTATCGGTGAGGTAACTCAGGGTACTGTAGAACACCCTGGAATATAATTTTTTTAAGGCATCATCACGACGGTTTTGACGGCTTGCCAGCACAATATCAAAACCTTCGAGAGCCTTATTGTACATATTAATAATTTCTTCCGGGCGATCCTGCAAATCGCAGTCGAGTGTAACTACCCATTCACCCCGGGCATGATCCAGGCCACAATTCAAAGCATATTGCTGTCCGAAGTTTCTACTATGGCGGATGCCAACTATCCTGGCATTGGTGCTGCATATTTGCTGAATCTTCTCCCATGAATTATCCGGCCCATGGTCTTCAACAAGAATGATCTCATAATTCTCGCTAATTTTGCTTACCGAAACTTCAATCCGGTTGACCAGTTCCTCAAGCAGGGTTGAAGCACCATACACCGGACTGATGACCGAAATAAGAGGTTTTTGTTTCATGCAACAAATATAAAATTTATTAAGAGGATAATTGTCGGATATCTTCCAATGTCCTGCTCTGTAAAAGCACTTCTGTATGGTGTTTTTCCATATCATGCTCTACAATAGATCGGTGAAACTCTTTTATTGAACCAACGAAATGATTGTCGGGATTCATTGTGTATTCCCTACTTCCGCCTTGCTTTTCAACTATGATCAGGGGGCTATATTCAAGTTTTGGAGTAAATGCACGTTCTGCTATTATCCTTCCTTTGCTACCCCAAATTTCGTAGTTGCATTGGTAGAAATGGTCGAAGCCAAATCCAAGCTGAGCACTCACGCCTTTTCCATTGTCAAGAAATGCACCACCCCAGATGTTTGTTCTGGTATCAGGATCAACGTAAAGGTTTGCAGCTTTTACCTTAAAGTTGTTTCCCATTATAAAATGAGTAGCACGAACAGTGTATCCGGCAGCATCAAGCAGGGCACCTCCGCCAATTTTGTCATCGTAACGGAAGTTATTCTTTGGCAAGGGAGGAAATCCAAAGTTGGCCCTGAAAATACGGATGTCCCCAATCTCACTGTTTTTAAGTAACTCAAAAACAAAATCATGCTGGCTATGGTATTGGAACATAAAATCTTCCATGAGCACAAGATTTTTAAGTTTGGCGAGATCCACCATTTCCATAGCTGACTGATAGGTGTATGCAATAGATTTTTCGGCAAGTACATGTTTACCCGCTTTCAGGCATTTTATGATCCACTCGTGGTGCAACCCTGTTGGTAACGGCATGTAGATTGCATCAATATCCGGGCGGCGAAGCAGGTTTTCGTAACCGACTACCGGTTCGCAATCAAATTTACCTGCAAGTACCTCCGCTTTTTTGCTGGTTCTACTGCTCACAGCCACCAGATTCCATTCAGGGACAGCCTGGATTGCTGGTATCATCGAACGTTCTGCGATAGCAGCACAACCCATTACTGCAATATTTAGTTTCTTCATTTTTTAACAATCTTGAAGTATACAATAAGGAATGATTTTTAACAGGGTTTTGGATTCAATTCTATTTAAAATTTACATGATCCCCAAAGCATATCAAATGTAAATCAACCAGAAATAATTTATTTTAAATAAACCTCAAAGCCGCTATCAAACTTCTTGCAGCAATGTTTAGGTAATTGTTGTACTTTATAAAAACTTTGAGCTGGTTTAATGTCATCCAAATATAGTTTTCAGGGAGTTGTATCGGGAAATCATCACCCATTTCAACGATAATATTTTTGTTTTGTTCTTTAAAAAAACGTCCGCCTTCTTCACTTTGGAAAGTGGAGTACAAAATTTGTTCTGGCCTTGCGTTTATAACTTCATCAAGGAACATTACATCATATTCATTTTTGCCTTTACGATAGTTGCCCGTAAGACATTGTACAGTTGGTGCCAGTTCGATGATGTCAAAATTGCCTGCTTCGAGTTTGGCCTGCACTAAAAAATGATATATGCCATTTATTTTTTTAACAATAAAAGCGATGATGCCTTCCTGGGCTGCTTTAATCAAAGGCTGATCCCATGATCGAACCTCACGGTTCTCAATCTCTACATTCACACCGATTACTGAAAAGTAATTCCTGTCGTCATGGTAGATTTCCTGAGGGCCAATATTCCAGGACTTCACATGATTTAGCGGGATATGTTCAACCTCCAGATCGTAGAATGATTTAATTCGGGTGATCCATGATATGATTTCATCAATGCTATGAAGATGCTTGTCTCGATCTAACATTGATAACAAAATCCCCATATTCCTTTCGTCTCTTGCCTTGCTACCAGGAGCAAGCATCTCATAAAAATCAAGGACGTCCGTAGGGTATTCTCCAAATGGAATCCCGGAAATTACGGTTCGGGTATCCATATTTACGAGGTTATCATATTGCAAAAACTCTTTAATCTGTCCCAATGTTAGCCAGCAAAAATTTTCATAAACTTTAAGGTTTTCATTTTCACCAATTTCAACAATCATATTGCGATTTCTCTTTTTCAGGAATCTTGCTCCTTGTTCTGATTGTAACTGGTCAAGCAATATTTTCACCTTTTGTTCTCCATTGAAGTATTCCAGATACAAAGGTTTTTTACCCTTATGTACCTGCGAGTAATTACTTCGGGTAGCCTGTAATGTTGGTGATAACTGCACTACATTAAGATTACCAGGCTCTATTTTTGCCTGCATCAGGAAATAAAGTATCCCATTAAACTTTTTTGCGATAATCCCCAAAAAACCTATCTCTGGCTGGTTGATGATTGGTTGCTCCCATTGGTAAATCTTGCCCCAGTTTGTTTTAATGCGTATACCTTCGATAGAGAAAAACTTTCCCGATTCATGCGTAAGATTGCCGCTATTTCTATCAAAGTGCCAATTTCGTAACTCATTAAAATGAACCTGTTGGATGTTGACATATACCTGTTCATTTTTCTCTTTCATCCATTCCAGGAATCGTTCCGAAGGCATGAAGGAATTTTTTACGCTAAGCGCCGATTTGAGAAAGGTTATGTTTTTTTGTTTTGCTTCCATGTGCTAAACTGCTGTAAAGTTTACAAAGATAATTATAAAGAAAGCAAAAATACAGGCAGGGATTGTTGAAAAAATAATGAATGACATACTCAGATTAAATTTTATTTCTTTTTTCTGATCGTTGTCAAGTTCCAATATTTAATTCATTGATGCGCACTAAACATCAGGCAATCATTTCACATTAATTGAAAAAAGTCTATTCGCTACAAGAATGAGGCTTACCTTAATCAACGAAAAACAGAATGATACCCTTCGTGTTTTTGCAGTGATTAAATAATTGCCATGGAATAGTGACCTCAAAATAGGTATGATATATAAAAAAAGGGCACCAAACCGGTGCCCTTTTTTATTTGGATTATTTTTAGAATCCTGAAATACAATATTAAACAAGACCCTGTGCTATCATTGCATCGGCCGTTTTTACGAATCCACCAATGTTAGCGCCTCTTACGTAATCGATTGATCCGTCTTCTCTTTTACCATACTTAACACAAGTAGCATGAATGTCCTTCATGATCTGCTGTAATCTGCCATCAACTTCTTCGCGGGTCCATGAAAGGCGAAGTGAGTTTTGTGACATTTCAAGACCTGATACTGCAACTCCACCAGCATTGGCAGCTTTGCCCAATCCATAAAGAATACCAGCATTTTGATAAACGGCAATTGCATCAGGAGTTGAAGGCATGTTCGCACCTTCGGAAATACAGAAACAACCATTGTTAACCAAAGTTTTGGCTTCATCTTCGTTTACTTCGTTCTGTGTAGCGTTTGGCATAGCGATATCGCATTTAACACCCCATGGTCTTAGTCCTTCGTGGTATTCGCAATTAAATTTGTCCGCATATTCCTTAATACGTCCCCTCTTAACATTCTTCAGCCACATTACATATTCCAGTTTTTCTTTGTCGATTCCAGCTGGATCATAGATGAAACCGCTTGAATCAGAAAGTGTAACAACTTTGCCACCTAATTCGGTAACTTTTTCACAAGCATACTGGGCAACATTACCTGAACCGGAAATAGCAACAACTTTATCTTTCATGGTGTCACCACGAGTTTTGAGCATTTCAACAGCAAAATAAGTGGCACCGTAACCGGTAGCTTCAGGACGGATCAAAGAACCACCCCACTCAATACCTTTTCCTGTAAGAACTCCGGTAAATTCGTTCCTGAGTCTTTTGTATTGTCCAAACAAATAACCAATCTCACGTCCACCAACACCAATATCACCGGCAGGCACGTCAGTATTCGGGCCAATGTGCTTAGCCAGCTCTGTCATAAAGCTCTGGCAGAAACGCATAACTTCATTGTCTGATTTTCCTTTAGGATCGAAATCAGAACCACCTTTTCCACCGCCCATAGGCAGGGTTGTTAAACTGTTTTTGAATACTTGTTCGAAAGCTAAAAATTTAAGGATGCCAAGGTTTACTGTTGGATGGAAACGCAAGCCACCTTTGTAAGGGCCAATAGCGCTGTTCATTTCAATTCTGTATCCTTTGTTAACCTGAATTTCGCCTTTATCATCTAACCAGCATACACGGAATAGTATTACTCTTTCGGGTTCAACAACGCGATCAAGTATTTTTGCAGCCTTATATTGCGGGTTTTCTTCGATAAAAGGAATCAAAGTTTCCACAACTTCGAGAACTGCCTGATGAAATTCAACTTCGCTTGGGTTTTTGGCAACTACTTTTGCCATGAAGTCATTGATTTGTTGATCAAATACGCTTGCCATAATCTTTTAATTTTAATTTATTAATTATTGTAAATATTGGTTTTTAATTTCACTTTTCAAGTATAGAATAATTCTGTTAATTAAATAACAGAAAAAGAATAAAAGTGGTGTATTTGAACATAAAATCAGTAAAACACGCAAAAACCGTATGAAATTTTCGGAATGAATCAAAGCTATTTTTTAGCAGCTATTTATGTGGGAAAATAAAAACCCTGCTACTCATTTTTTAGAGTAGCAGGGCTTATAAAAAGTTATTCCTTTTCAGGATATTATTTCTGGATAATCAGCTTTTCAGTAAAGACCGTTCCCTTGTTGGTGATCCTTACGATATACATTCCTTCTTCCAGATGGCTGATCGAAATCGTTGTGGTTTCGTCAGTAACAGGAAGATTGATTAGTTGACTGCCTCGTGTATCAAATACCTGTATTTGGGCGTCTCCCGAAATTTCTCCGGTTACAGTCATCATTACCTTTTCAATCGCAGGGTTGGGATAAATATTTATCCTCGATTCAGATATTAGATCAACCCCTACATTTCCAAGTTTAAACGATGTGATTGCCGATAAGCCGTAATCAGCAAAAGTTCCCTGGTTTGGCATCGAAATATCCCAATTTACTTGTGTCTCTGTATACTCCTGGGTTGATGGAGTGTAAATAACAAAGTTCATTATTCCATTCTCCTGCATACCATCTAATGATTCTGTTAAATAATCATCACCATATACAACAAGGCTCAAATTATTGTTTCCACCATTAAATTGTACCATGCCTACGCATTTTTCCTCGTCATTGAAGACAGCAACAATATCACCAATATTCAAACCTTTGAATGCACTACTATAAATAGAAACAATGTGTGTATTTCCGGTGTTATCTACTATCCACGGTGCATTATTAACTAATTGAGGCATTGGTTTTACTAAATTATTCCAACCGTCGCTTTCAGGGAATGTTACAGACCCAGCTTCCTCCATGAATGTCAGGTAACCTACACCGGGCATCAATGTTTCAAGTGTATAAAGTCCACCGTCAGGCCAGTAAACTAGTCCGTTGTAGATGTCGAATGCATAAACCAGTTTATCATCAACCTGATTGAATATTTCTGATGCAGGTACTGGAACCTTTGAAAGGACCGGCATATAACTTACACCTTCTGAAAGTACGACAGATTTATCGTCAACAAATTGTCCTGCAAAAATTACAGCGTCATCTTCATTCATTTTCACCTTGTAACCATTGTAGGTAATCCAGTTTCCAATTTGATTTACGTTTTCACCAGGCCAGAAAATACCTGCTGTATCGAGCATGATCTCAAGTGTATTATTGGCAACCTGTTCAGCAAAAAGGTCTTCGAGTTGAGGATTGTCTGGAATCATATATGAAGAAATCCCTGACCATCCGGCTCTAAGTTGTACCAATTGACCAACATCTTCGCCAACATAAAGAGTCACAGGCACGTTAACCAGTGGTGTTTCCGGTGCATTGCTTGTAATTTGTATGTTGGCTTTGTATTCTCCATCAGCCAAACCAGTTGCATCAAATGTTACATCAACATCCTCAGAAGAAAGTGATAGAATAGTCCCAGAATTAGGTCCAATACTTAACCATCCACTACCATCAATATATTCTATCGTGATATCAAAGGTCAAATCGGCATAACCTGGATTTTCAATAGTAAGAGGAGCAACGACAGCTTGATTTTGCTCGAGCAAACGCTTTAATGATGTTGGGCTAACGATTATACGAGGTAATAAATTAATTGTAAGTGTCATGCAATCGGTTACATCGTAGCATCCTTCTTCAGCAATTGCAGTTAAGCAAAGTTCAACCGAACCCGTTTCAATATCCACAATACCTGGAATGTAGATTGGATTAAGTGCTGTTTCATCATCAAATGTACCATCTCCTCCGGTCCACAATAATGATGAATAGTTAGAAGCAGTGGCTTGTGATAGTTCGAAGTAATCACCTGCAACAATTTCATCATCATTGCCTGCATAGCTATTAGCTACCGGATTAACTGTAATATTATAGGTGCAGAAATTCACACAACCATTGTTATCTGTAAAGGTATAAGTAAGCTCAAATGTTCCCAGCCCGGAAACATCAGGATAAAACATTCCGTCTTCAACTCCTGTGCCTGAATATACACCGTTTTCAGGTTCAGCACCTGTGAGTGTAAATGGCTCAGTATCCAAACATACTGCAAAGTCCGCAGGGCATATAACATCCGGTAAAGGATTCACCACCATCATTCCTTCGGCAGAGTTTGTACAGCCGTTTTCATCAGTGAAGAAATATTCAATAACATATTCACCAGCAACAGCCGGATCGAATGTTGTCGCTTCATTTCCATCCACGAAGTAAGTG
>Ga0070728_10000601_pt1 | contig 67501 bp, 63 predicted proteins | sample tdDd471_FD_66723 | JGI IMG/M metagenome (GOLD analysis project Ga0070728, IMG submission 66723) | Marine sediment microbial communities from the Atlantic coast under amendment with organic carbon and nitrate - tdDd47.1 | ecosystem: Environmental > Aquatic > Marine > Coastal > Sediment | place... | reverse complement strand
ATATTGTCGATTCCATCAATATCGTCAAAGACAGAGAGAAATCAGGTGCATTGGTTTTCAAGGCCGGTTCCGATACAAGCGGTTTCAAATCAGTAGAAATCCTCTCGCCGGCCGGTGATCCCGTTGAGGCCGCTGCCAGACTTTTTGTGGCTCTCCACAATCTGGATAAATCCGGAATTAACCAGATATATGCTGAACAAATTCCTGAAACAGGTTTGGGAAGAGCTGTTATGGATAGAATTTACAAAGCTTCAGAAAAATAATGAAAACAGATGTAACAACGGGCAGTGTTACCAGACACCTGGTTCGCCTTACCTTACCCTCTATCGGCGGTTTTATTGCCATAACCGCCTTTAATCTCACTGACACATTCTTTGTCGCCCGCCTGGGAACAGAGTCCCTTGCAGCGATGGGTTTCACTTTTCCCATTGTAATGATTACCGGGGCAATGGCTACAGGACTGAGTATGGGAGCCGGTTCTGTTCTCGCCAGAGCAATGGGTGAAGGAAATGACAGGATAAAAAGACATACAGCGACCTATGGCATTCTATTAGCCATGTTTGTTGTCGCCATAGTCGGTCTCGGCGGGATTTTCACAATGGATCCCTTATTCCGCCTTATGGGAGCCGAGGGAGAAACCCTGAAACTGGTCAAAGATTACATGTTTATCTGGTACTTGGGCTGTATGGCTATTCTCATGCCGCCTGTCGGTGATTCCAGCCTCAGGGCTACAGGAGATATGGTCAGGCCTTTCATTGTTATGACAGTCTGCGCTGTTGCCAATATCATCCTCGATCCCCTGCTTATTTTCGGAATTGGAGTTTTTCCTGTAATGGGAATAAAAGGAGCATCCCTTGCGACAGTGATCTCACGAATATGCGGAATGTGCTTTACCCTTTTCTTCAACTACAAAGCGAATCTGCTGGATCTGAGCAGGCCGAAGATCAAAGATATCATAAGTACCTGGAAAATGATCCTCCATGTGGGAATACCATCAGTTTTCACCCAGTTGCTTCCCTCTGTGATTCGTATGATTTTGACAGCTCTCGGAGCAGCGACGGCGGGAACTGCCGGAGTAGCCGCCCTGGCAGTGGGCAGTCGCATAGAGAGTTTTCCCATGATTGTCGCCTGGGCAATCAATCTGGCAATACTGACTGTTATCGGCCAGAACTGGGGAAGCAGGAAATGGGATCGTGTGGAAAAAACCAGAAAAACAACCGTGAAAATGGCGTTTATCTATGCAGCTGCTGTCTATGCAATATTCTGGCCGATAGCGGGAATAATCGGCAGCATATTCACAAAAGACCGGGAAGTACTCGATTATACTATTCTCTATCTTCGAATCATTTTTGCGGGATACTCGGGCATGATGCTCTTCAGCTGGACTGCGATCGGCCTCAATGCCATTGGAAAACCGTTCTGGTCTCTTTTCCTGAATATAATATGTTTTCTGGGATTGATGGTCCCAGGCGCAGTGATAGGGAAGCTGACCGGAGGATTTCAGGGAATGATTACAGGATTGATGATAGGCCAGCTACTCTCGGGAGCAGCCGCATATATCGTCGGGAAAATACAATTCAGGAAAAACTGATTGTGAAAATTGTCTCCTTTTTGCGATTCAGCTCCAGGGTTCCACCAATTTGTTCAACGAGAAGATTTATCACCTGAAAGCCCAGTTTCCTGCTTTCCTTTATATCGATATCCTCGGGAAAAGGGTTGCCGTTATTTGAAATGGAAAGCTTATTTCTTTCACCTGTTTCCATATAAATTTTCAGAATGTTTTTCTCGGGATTATCTCTGTAAAAACCGTATTTCACAGCATTGGTAATCAACTCCGTACAGATAAGCCCCATAGCTACAATTCTATCTGTATTCATTGTCATTTCGGGAACATCAACTTTGAGATCTATAATAAAATTCTCATCACTCATCATTGTTATCAGCAGAGAGGCCAATTCCGTGATATAAGCACTGAAAGAGATTTCTGTAAGATCTTCAGTACTGTATAACTTCTCATGAACCAGAGAAATTGATTGAAGACGCGGTTGAATCTCAAGAAGCATATTTTTAACATATTCATCATCAACCATAGAACTTTGTATGCTAATCAGGCCGGAGATCACATTGAGGTTATTTTTCACCCTGTGATGTATTTCCCGGATCAGCAACTCTTTCTCAGCCAGAGCTTTTTTAATCTTTACTTCTTTCTCTTTGAAATTTGTAACATCATTAATCATAATAATTTTTGATTGCACTTCACCTTCTGTCACTTTCAGAATATTGATTTGTACATAGCGATTATTAATTCTTGTTAAAAGATCTTTGACCTGAAGATCCGAATCATAATCGGCGAGCATCTTCTCTAGTATTTTTTTATCCTCCTGAGGGATGATCGAGAGAAAATCCCGCGACAGAAGCTTAATTTCACTGATTCCCAGAATCTTATTCGCAGTGGGATTAACGTAAACTATCCGGTTATCAACAGACACTTCAATAACCCCCTCCTGCATATTGTCCAGCAATACTTCGAGATGCTTCAGAGAAAAAAGGAGTTCTTTTGTAATATGTCTTGGAGCTATTTCATTAAATCCCAGCAGGTTTTCAAACTGGATATCACGTTTTTTATTTCTATAGCGGTCAATAATATCCAGAATGTGTTTAGCCATAAGTTTCATCGGACCTTTGGCGATAAAAGCATCAGCTGCAGGTGGTATGGAAATTTTATCCGACTCTTTAGCTATTCCCGAAAGTATAACAATGTATGCGTCTTTATATGGTGCCTGAGCCCGGATGTATCTACTGAGTTTTTCCCCGTTTATATGGGGCATAATCATATCGATAAAGAAGATCTGAGGGATAAAAGTATTGAGAATATCGATAGCCTCCAGTCCACCTTCAGCTGTTCGGACTTCGTATTCATTTCCCGATAATATTCCGGATATTGATTTGAGAAAAAGTGGATGATTGTCTACAACGAGAATTTTTAAGGGATTATCCATAGTCAGCCTTCACAAGTTCAATTTTGAGCTCTTCGAATAAGTTAGAAAACTCAGAATAATAGTTCAGCAGTTGTTTGTTATCTTCTTTTTTTGACAAATCCTGCATATCAACTGCAAAATCTGCCATAGAAAACAATTCAAGATTAAGACAGGCACCTTTTATATGATGGGCACAATTATTTATATTGTCAAAATCACCAGAAGAGATATATTTTCCCAGATCAATGAGATCTGATTCGGTCTGCTCCACAAAAAGCATGTATAACTCATAGAGGTTTTCTGCACTGATGCCAATTTCTTCAGCCTGCTTAGCCAGATCTATTTTGCTCATATAATCATTATAGTTTTATCAGAATCCAAAAACAAATCAGTTTTTCATGTAACGGTGCTCATAAGGCCGGAATCGACAATCATGCCCCTTTCAATTATCCCGACTTTACCAGCGAGATAATCAACCTCCTGAAGACTGTGGCTCACAAATAATATGGGCATTTTAAAATTCACATGTATTTCTTTAATGAATTTCAGGATTTTCCAGCAGCTCTCCTCATCGAGACTACTAACTGGTTCATCCATTAAAAGCAACCGGGGATTGGATAGCAATGCACGGCCAATGCTGACTCTCTGCTTTTCACCACCGGACAGATTAATCGGTCTTCTGTGAAGAAGATCGCCGATATCCAAAACATCAACTACTTCATCTAAAGAATAACGACAGTATTTCCGTCTTCCGAAAAGGAGATTCTTTTTTACACTCAAATGGGGAAAGAGATAGGGATCCTGTAGAATATATCCGACTCCTCTCTTTTCAGGCCTTTCATTAATTTTTAAATCAGAATCAAAAAAGACATGCTCTCCAAATGAAATTCTTCCAGACTCGGGAGTGTTGAAGCCGGCAATATTATTGAGAATAAGGCTTTTACCATTTCCCGAAGGACCGAACAGAGCATATATTCCTTCACCTGTGGAAAATTTTGCATCGAGAGTGAAATTACCAAATTTTTTATATACATCTACTTCAAGCAATTTTTCTGCACCTTAAAAAAATATTCACTGACGAGGAGAGAGAGAAATGAGATAATCAGACAGACAACAACCAGTCTGCTGAGAGCCCCTCCGCTGTTTACCTGATTGAAATAACTGTATACTGCCAGTGGTATAGTCGTCGTTTTAAAAGGAATATTTCCGGCAACCATTATCGTAGCACCGAATTCTCCGAGGCTCCTCGCAAAACCGAGAACGGCTCCTGCAATGATTCCGGGCAGACATAACGGCAGGACAATAGAGAAGAATGTCTGTATACCGCTTTTGCCGAGTCCGCGGCTCACTTTGATAAAATTACTGTCTATAGATTCCATACTGATTTTAATAGGCCTCAACATGAGCGGGAAAATGATAATTGAACTGGCCAGTACTGATGCAATGGGAGTGAAGGCAATATCGATGCCCAGGGCATTGTAAAAGAATCCGCCTATAAGGCTGTTTTTCTTAACAGCCAGAAGCAGTAAATAACCGGTCACTACCGGAGGCAATACAAGAGGAAAAAGAAGGATTGTTTCCAGAAAGACTTTTCCTCTGAACTTAAATCTGACCAGAAAATACGCGGTGATTATTGCCGGAGGAAGGACCGTCAGGACACTGATTATCGCTATAATAATACTCTGTCTAAGGGCAAACAATTCAAGCTCGGTAAAAGTCATGAATCAAATCCGTATTGTTTAAAAATGCGCTGTCCCTCATCGCCCAGCAGATATGCATAAAAATTATCAGCCTCTTCAGAAGGCTCCATCTGACAGATATAGTATTCAACTGAAGGTGCTTTTTCTGCCGGGATTTCAAAGACTGTATTTACCCTGTCCGAGAATAAGGCATCAGATTTATACACTATGGCACAGTCTACAGCACCATTTTCAACGAGAGCCAATGCTGCTCTGACATCGATACAACCGATTACTTTTTCTTTGAGGCTGTCCCAGAGATGATTCATTTCAAGACTCTCTTTAGCATAAATTCCTGCCGGGACATGAGACGGATCTCCAAGTGCAATTCCGCTTATGGAAGAGTTTTGCAGATCACTCAGTTTGCCAACATTTACATCTGAGCCAAGGGGGACAACAACAACCAGGGAGTTATACAAGAGAACTCTCTCTGATCCTTCAATATACTGACCTTTCAGATAATCGATCCAGGTTCTGTTTGCAGAAATAAACAGAGAGCTTCTTTTTCCTTCCTTGATTTGTCTCGCAGATACCGAAGATGATGCGAGGTTTAACCCCACATGAATACCCGTTTCCCCGGTATATACTCCGCTGATTTTCTGAAGCACATCTGTCAGGCTGGCAGCAGCGCTGATACTGACAGACGGCTGTGATGTTTCAGGAGTAAAACACGCTGAAAGCACAAATATTGTGAGCAGGGAAAATAGTAATTTTACACAATTTGATTTAGAAGGCACCCATTATGTATACTAATGCATAATGGGTTTTGTCAAGGTTATAATTCATATTGTCTGACAAATAGTTCTTCTACTGCCCTCATCTTATTAGTTTTTTGAAATTATCCGCATTAACGATTCAAAAGGTCCAAAGGAAAATTTCTTCTTCCACAAGATAGTGAAGGCGATGGAAAAACCGAAATAGGCCAGAGAATAAATGAAAATATCAATAGTATCAGGCATGACATGTAAACTTAAGGCATAGAGAGGTAAAAGACCGGCTACCAGGTGGAGAATATAATGGGTCATGACCATTTTCCCTGTTTCCCTCAACCCCAATGAGAGATAATTCTCATTTCTGAAATAACTGATACAGAGCAGTACAATGTTGAGAAGCAATATATTCTGTGCTCCTGCAGAGATAACAAACAATGGAAAAGGAGGCATGGCTTCTGTCGAAAACAATAAGGCCATTTCAGAGCCGGAGAATTTTCCGACCAATAGAAAAGAGAGCATTTCAGTTGTGATGAAAACAGACAGTGTCATTATTACAGTTTTCCACTGCTTTCGGCGAAGATAGAGATTAGATTTCCCTACGGCCATACCCATAATTAAAAATGAAATCCAGGGAAAGACCGGATGAAAACCATTAAAGAAAAGATTCCGGATAAAACCAATAGGATGATAAAAACCTTCATAAGTTACTAATTCCCAATTCCATCCGCTTTCCCAACTGAGAAAAATGTTCAGGATTACAAATGTCAATGCCGGTATAAATGCTATCTTCCACAAAGTCTTCTCTTTTAATTTTATCAGAGGGAGGCTGATCAAAATATAAAATGCATAGAAATGAAAGATATCGGCCTGCCAGTAAAGGCTGAACACCATACCCAGTACAAATAGGAATAGAGCACGTTTTATCAGTTTTTTATAATGAACGGTATTTCTGTTCATCAGGGAAATGCCCATGCCCGCAAGAAAAATGAAAAGCGCTCCGAACCGCCCTTCCTGTGACGATAAAAAAGAATATTCCAAAGTCCCGGAAACATTCAAATTCAAAGCTATTTTAAAATTCATAAAAATCATACCGAATACGGCTATTCCCCTGGTGATATCCAATGCATGAATTCTGTTTTGTTTCATATTTATCCTCCTGTTTTTCAGGAAAGATACAGGAAAGGAACAGGATCAGCGACTCAAAGGGCGGGATGATACCAATTTCAGATAGTTTGAAGGGGTAAAAGAAGTATATTTTTTGAAATTCCGGTTAAACGATGCTTTTGAATTAAATCCCGAATCCATAGCAATAGAGAGAAGAGTATTTTTAACAGCCTCTCCCTCTTCTAAACGCAGCTTAACTTCTTCCACTCTGCATTTATTTACTACATCATAGAAACTTGACTGATAGAGCGATGTGAATATTTGAGAAAGATTATGTGTCGTCTGCCCGGTCAGCTTCGACAGAGATACAAGACTGAGTTCGGGATCTCTGTAGATCTTGTCATCTTTCAGAACACTTTCTATTGATGATTTAATCAATTCTCCATCGACGGGAGAAATGGGACTTTTCCTGTACTGTCCGTTTTTATTTCTCACTAATGAGTCCTCGGGAACGGCTATATCGTATCGGTTGAATATGCCTGTATACCCGATTGCAAAATAAGCGAGATAAACCGATAATAATGAAGATAGGGCAATGGAAATATGCTGAAAGTCTACATCGATGAAAAGCATAATAAAAAAATAGAGAAACCACGCTGTCAGTTCCATGAACAAAAAGACTCTGATCCACCGTAAATCCAATCCCTTGAAGAAGGAATAATTATTCATAATCATTTTTTTATGTTCATAATTCTTTTTTAAGAGATATGAAAGCATAAGAGGCGGATAAATGCCCTCTAGTACCAGTGAGAGCTTATATAGTAAAGGAGCTGTGAAAATATCAGTCCCCAGAAGACCGGCAAGCTGTTCATCTGTGTAGATCACAAAAGGGATTAAAAACTGCACAAGAGAATATATTAACGGTAAAAAGAGAATCAAAATCTTCCATCTATCCAGCTTCTCTTTTAATAATGCAGATACATAGAAAAAAAGCAAAGGCATCTGCAGCTGATTACTGTAGAGAACAGGGATCTGATAAGCTTCAATCCCTGTATAATAAGAGGCAAAGAATAAAAGAAATACAAATGAAGTTATCAGTAGATATAAAAACAAAAGCCTATCGGCTGTTGTTTTTTCCTTTTTGCTCAGAAGGAGCAGCGAGAGAAAAAAGCTGATAACGAAACCGCAAAATATTATGAGATCAACAAAAATCAATTTAATCTCTCAAAGACTTGGGATGAGAAAAAACAAAACTGATCAACAATAAAACGAGTGCTGTCAGCAGATAAAAAGGGATGATTTCCAGGCTGTATAATCTGGCCAGAACACCGGCTATTGAGGGAACAACTGCAGCACCGATACCGGCTGCGGCGATCTGCATTCCTATAGTATTCGACACATGCCTTGGACCGACTCTATTTCCCGTATCTGAAATTAGACTGGGAAAAACAGGGGCAATTGAAAATCCGATAATGGCAATTCCGAGAACTGTCATCAAAGTACCGAGATTCAAACTGACGAGAACAGAACCGGCAATAGCGGAAAAAATACTGATGTAGAGAATCATCTTAATCGTCATTTTCTTTGTGTACCAGCCGGCAAGGATTCTGCCGAAAGTGAACATAGCCCAATAACTACCAGTAATAAATCCGGCTACAGCGGGACTCACATTCCTGGAAATAGTCAAAAGGGAATAAGCCCAAAGACCGAGTCCCAATTCGACTCCCGTATAGATAAAAAACATAAGCATGCTTAAAAGAGCGGATAGTTTCCTCAGAGTCTCTCCAAGAGATGCTTCTCCCTCACCGTGGTGTTTTTCCACATCCCCCGAATCGACACCTTTCCACAAACTTTTCGTGATAAAAAATGTCAGGGCCAATACAGCCTGTGCCACACTGACAATAATATAACCGGGTTGCCAGCGGGTAGTAAGAGCGAGACCGAGAGTCATAATCACAGGACCGATTGTCACTCCGATTCCGAAACTGGCATGCAACCACTGCATCATCCTCTCGCTGTGATTCTTTTCCACATATGTATTTATACCCGCATCAATAGCTCCTGCACCCACCCCTCCCAGAGATGCTGCAATGACAAACAACCACCAGATGGGAGTCAACGCATAAACCATGAGAGCTGTAGCAGTCAAACCGCAACTTAAGCTGAGCAATCCCCCTATTCCAAGGCGACGGACCAGTACTCCTGTAAAAAAACTGGACAGTGAATAACCGGCTGTAGAGAAAATCAATAATAATCCCATTGCGTCGAGAGGCAATTTAAAATCTCCGCGAATACCGGGCCAGGCTACACCGAGCAAGCCATCGGGCAGTCCCAAAGAGATAAAGGCAATAAATGACAGAATTATAAGTGCTATTGATGCTTTTTTCATATGCATATACTAGTCCCTCAGAGAATGACAATCAATGAAAACTTTTTAAGACCCTATACCATTATTTGAAGATTTCTCAGCAATTGATCTTTTCTTTCTTATAAAATAAAAAAACCGGACCTTTCAAAAGGTCCGGTTATCATTACTAATCCCTCTTTAGAAATCAGTTTTAAATATTCTGCTGATAAGGAGTCCGGCACCCATTGCCGCTACACCAAGATACACAAGAACTTTTACATAAGGAATAAAAGCGAGTAGCAGAAAGATTCCGAATCCAAGCAGGAACTGCAGATAAATACTGTTGTTTTCCCACTTGAAGACTTTGAACAATAACTGACCAGCAAATGCAAGTCCTAATAATAGTGTCAGTCCCATCAATGGAAAAGTCGATAAGCCCAATGCTACAGATAAGGGAAACAATGGAATTGTCACCAGTACTGCTACAGGGAATATAAATAACGGAATAAGTCCCCACAATAGTGTTTTACCATAACTCGCAGCTTCTCTGTCTTTCTCAAATAGTGATCTCACACCGGGAAGAAGAAGCAGCAGAAGTCCTGAGACACAGATAGTGATAAAGAAAATGATGCTTGCAATTATACAGAACTTTGAAAAGCCTTTTTCATCTATCGTCTCATCGACTTCATATTTTACAAAACCGGTTACACGTGCTTTTTCTTTTTCTGAAATCTCGCCGTTCGAACCATATGTCAGATTACCGTCAATTGAACCTCTTTCAGTAATAATCAGTTTACCGGTCCGCACATTGACATCACCTTTCACCGGTCCGTCGATCATCACTTCTCCGGCACCGGCAATAAGTCCGTTATTCAATTGGCCGATTACATGAATGGTATTGGAACCGCTGAACAGAGTACCGTCAACGACAGCCCCTTCACTGATAACAATGCTCTCAGCTCCGATAAAAGCAGTTTCCTGAACATGACCTGTGATTCTGACAGAATTTGCAGCGCTGTGAAGATTTTTTGTCACTATGCCTTTTATTTCCAATGAATCACCCAATGCGAGCAATCCGCCTTTCGATTCGCCATCAAAATCAATGTTTCGACCCATCAGATAAAGATCATCGGCAATTCCGGAAAAGCTGATATTGTTGCCACCGGCCAGATAATCATCACTGATTGTTTTGGAGAAGAACAGATCACTGTCTTCCTCTTCAAAATTGATAAAGATGCTTCCCGCATCAGTTTCTGTTGTATCGGCAGTTAATAGAGCTGCAGCTCCAAAAAACATGACCAGTAATAAATAATAGGTAAATAATATTTTTCTCATTTTTTTCTCCTAAGTAATTTCTTTCTGACTCAAATATAGAATCTATTTGTAACTATTCAAAAAGGAATAGAATGAATGGCGGGATTTCCCGGTTGAGTGGTCTTTCTATCGACTTCAACGGTATTTTCGGAGTACTATTGAAACATATGAAGATGAAAACCATAACACACCTCTGGAGATCTCTGTTCATTCCCATATTCATGATGACCCTCTTTCTATTGCCTCTGTTGTTTATATTGGTAAAAAGATACTTCTCTACAGAATTGATCCCCTTCAGCCTGATTAACAGCCTGATTATGACCGGTGGAATGCTTTTGAACATATTTGTATTTTCCCAGTTATCGGGGAAGATAAAGAACATTTTTCTCTATCTCCTTATAATTCTCAGTTCTGCCGGATTCGCCATAAGCGGCTTGATTTATATAATATTTAATCATCCTTTGTTTTTTCTCTATGGGAGCGAAGTGCTCATTGCCTACATTCTCATAACCTTTATCATCATTACTTCTATAAGTCTCTTCAGCAGCGCATTTCTGAACTATTACAAAATGGTGGAATTGGAAAGAATGGAAAAAGAGACTGAGATCAAGTTGAGAGAGGAGATGGAACGGCAGATTTATTCATCGAAAATAAATCCCCACTTTCTATTCAACTCACTGAATTTGATGGTCTCACTCCTTGATGATAAAGATAAAGCTGAAGATGTGCTGATCCGCTTATCGGAACTATTGCGTTATAATCTTGAAGCTTCAAAAAAGAAAAGCATTCCTTTGAATGATGAAATCAGCAGTGTTGAAAAGTATCTGTTTATTCAAAAAGAGCGTTTCGGAAAACGATTGGATTACGAAATTATAGGAAAGTCACAAAGGGAGATCCCCGCGCTTATCCTTCAGCCTTTAGTGGAAAATTCCATAAAACATAATCTGGACGAAAGCAGTTACATCAAAATCACAATTAATATTCAAGAGGAAAAGGAGATGCTTAATATAACAATTATTGACTCAAAAGCTCTTTTGAGAGATGAAATGATCGGCAGAGGAACCGGTTTGGAAATAACAAGAAGGAGGGTGGAATTATCCGGTGGAAAACTCTCTATCCAAAATGGAGGGATAAATATATGTCTAAAGAAAAAGTGAAAGTTATCATTGCCGATGATGAAGCCCCTGCCAGAAAAAGGATAAAATCACTTCTCATTGATAATCAGGAATTCACGATCATAGGAGAAGCTGAAAATGGCGACCAGGTGCTTACAGAGATTATTACCAAGAGCCCTCAGGTGGCCTTCCTCGATATAAATATGCCCGGGGCATCTGTTTTTGCAACAATCCCCTCTCTTAAAAATCCTCCGCTAATTGTCTTTCAGACAGCATATTCAGAATATGGTGCACAGGCTTTTGATATTAACGCCGTCGATTATCTCCTGAAACCGGTAAGCAGAGAGAGATTTAATCAGGCCCTTGAAAAAATAACATTGAAATTGAATATGAGTTCGACCTCGGGAACCGAAAGTAACACCGGCAGAGAACCGGTCAAAGATGTAATTTCCATAAAAACCGGGGAATCTCTGAGAGTTCTGAAAATTGAAAAAATAACGCGATTGAGCTTTGAAGAGGGGTTCAGTTTTATTCACTACGGCAAAGAGAAACTCTATACGGACAAGTCTCTTAATGCCTATGAAGAAATACTTGGAGATAGAGGTTTCTACAGAATCAGCCGCAACGATATGGTCAATCTCTTATATATCAGCAAACTGCACCCCATGTTTAACGGGCAGTATATTGTTGAGATGTCTTCGGGAGATAAAATCAATATCTCCAGAAGACGGATTCAGGGATTAAAAGAACTCATAAGCTGAGACCGTTGTTCCTGATTACATCACCATACCAGTAACCTGAATCTTTAATCGTTCTTTTCTGTGTGTTAAAATCTACATGAACCAGGCCAAAACGCTCTCTGTATCCATAGGCCCATTCAAAATTGTCCATAATAGACCAATGAAAATATCCTGCCAGATCCACACCATCTTCAGCAGCCCTTTTGTATTCTTTCAAATAGCGGTGAGTGAAATCGATTCTCTGCGGATCGTGCACTTTTCCGTCGAGAGCAACCCAATCCTTATTGGATAAACCGTTTTCTGTGATGATTATCGGTTTTTTATATCTTTCGTATAGGAACTTCGGTCCCCAGTAAAGACCTTCGGGAGTCACTCGCCAGTTGAATCCGGTTAGAGCTTCTCCTTCCTGAGGTTTATGATATACGGGATTCCCTTTTTCATCAGCACTTATGTAATGCCCCTGATAATGATTGTTTCCAAGAAAATCGAGAGGTTGAGAAATTACATCCAGATCCTTCTCATAATCAGGCGGTAAATATTTACCCAGTTCTTTCAAGCTCTTTTCGGGATACTTACCAAAGAATACAGGGTCGAGCCACCAGCTATTGGACCACGCTGTAAAATCTTTCTCATTATCAGATGCGAACATCATGGATTTGGCCGTTTCTATGCTTTTTTCACTATCATCTGCAGGAATAACAACATTGCAGACAGGAGCCATCCCTATTTGCGGAGTCAACTTTGACAAATCCCTTATTGTCTTAACAGCTTTCCCGTGGCTTAAAAGTGTATTGTGAATCATCCTGATTGTATCGCGCTTCTGAAGTTTTACACCGGGAGCATGAGATCCCGAAACATGTCCCAGATCGATAAAGACTTCAGGTTCATTCAGTGTAAACCAGTGATCAACTCTATCTGATAATTTTTCTGTTACTACCGCTGTATATTCTGCAAACCAGTCAGAAGAATCGGGATTCAGCCAGCCTCCTTTGGCATACAGTTCATAGGGATAATCCCAGTGAAACAATGTGGGAAAAGGCATAATATCATTGGCCAGCAATTCATCTACCAGGCGGCTGTAAAAATCGAGTCCCTTGTCATTAACTTTCCCTATACCCCCGGGAAAAACTCTCGGCCAGGAAATTGAAAACCGGTAGGACTGGAGACCGATCTCCTTCATAATCTGAACATCTTCTTTATATCTGTGATAGTGGTCACAGGCAACTTTTCCTGAATGTCCTTCATAAACGGCACCCTGTTTTTCAGCGAAGTGGTCCCATGTGGAGAAACCCTTTCCATCTTCATTCCAGGCACCTTCAATTTGATAGGATGCAGCTGCGGCACCCCAGATAAAATCTTTTTTGAAACTCATTAAAAGCTCCTTGCTTATGTTATATGAAGATAATAATACTCTTCTAAACTCTATACAATAAAAACATATTAATAGTACTATAAAAATATGAAGAATTGGCTGTTTTTGAATGTAACGAACCACGAGAAGAAACTCCCCTATTATATATACGGGGCCGGCGCTGATTATGACCAGGAAAATGTTCACAGGCCGGAAGGATGTCCCTGGTTCCAACTCAATACCTGCCAGAGTGGAAATGGTATTCTCAAAATGAATAAGAAAGAGATGAAAATATCTGAAGGGGACAGTCTTATCATTTACCCCGATGTACCTCACGAATACTACCCGCACAATGGAAAAATGATCGTTTCATGGATAGCTTTTGATGGTTTTCAGGTCGGCAGCATGTTTAATTCTATAGGAATTTCCAAATCGGGCATTTACAGACTGATCAATGATCGTGAAATTCACAAGAGTATAAAAGAGATTCTCCCGATCCAGAATCTTTCATTCCATGATCAAAGCTATGAAGGATCGAGACTGGTTTACAGTTTTCTATTGACTCTAATGAAAAACTTCAACAGTGATGAGAAAGGTAAAAGTGACTGCACTATTGAAAAAATAACCCCGGCACTTGAATATATGAAAGCCAATATTTCACAGCCTATCACCATAGAAGACATTGCCGATTCCATAAATGTAACACCACAGCACTTCTGCCTTCTTTTTAAAGGGACCCTAAATCAGCGACCATTTGAATACTTAAACTCTCTGAGAATCAATCATTCCAAACATCTGCTTTTGAATAATCAGGATATGCCTGTTCAGGAGATTTCCAGACTTTCCGGATACCCCAATCACAGCTATTTCTGTCAACTATTCAAAAGCGGAGAGAGATTGACCCCCGTTGAATTCAGAAAACTCTACAGGCAAAACAATAATTGATAAACACTTCCATTTAGACTAATATTCTTAACATGAGCAGGTTCCAATTATTAAAATCAATTACGCTATTTTTAGTGCTCCAACCATATATGCATTTAATAGCGGAAACACCTGAAGTACAGTTGGGACTGATTGATGTATCTCAATTTGCCTTCAGTTCCGATGAAGAAATACAACTTGATGGTACCTGGGAGTTTTACTGGAACAATTTTCTGACTCATGATGATTTTAAAACTGAACCTCTCACAGTAAAAAAAGAATTTCTGACAATCCCGGGGAATTGGTCACAAATAGAAGGGTACCCTTCACATGGATATGGAACACTGAGATTGAAAGTGACAGGCCTGGAAAGTGGAGAATCTTATGCTTTATATATTCCAGAAATGCTGACTTCCTTTCGTTTTTTTATAAATGGCGAAGAAGTGTTTAAGAATGGAATTACCGGCAAAAGCAAAGAAGACTACCAGGCTCAGTTCAAACCGGGAACAGTCTCTTTTGAAACAGATAACGGTACAATAGAAATAATCTGTCATATAAGTAATTATGACCACAGAAACAGTGGTATCTGGCGAAGTATTACTTTTGGGAAAGACAATGTAATCCGCTACAACAGAGAGAAAAAACTTCTTCTGGAAATGTTCCTTTCAACAATATTACTGGCTTTCAGCCTTTTCCATATCGGTATTTATATCTACCGGACAGAAGCAAAATCAGAACTGTTGTTCGGACTGATCTGTTTAGTCCTTTTTTTCAGAACAATCTCAACTGGAGAGCAGATTTTAACCATGATATTCCCCTTATTTCCATGGGGAATTGCCAGGAGAATGGAATACAGTCCATTTTTCCTGGTCGGACCTCTTTTTATGACCTTTCTTTCATCACTGTTCCCTGAGGATTCGAATAAGAAAATCACTTATGCATTTATATTTCTGTTCTCACTTTTCGGACTGTTTTTTATATTGCTTCCCGTAAAAATTACAAATCATGGCATACTCTATGCGGAACTGCTTCTTATTCTGGGAATTGCCTATGCTTTATTCTTCCTGATAAAGGCTCTTATACATAAAAGGAATCACGCCTTATCCATAATTATTGCCTTTGCCATTCTCGCATTAGCTTCTATCAATGATATTTTGTTTTCAAGACAATTGATTCCCACAATGTATCTATCATCTATGGGATTTCTTCTCTTCATTTTTATCCAATCGCAGATGTTATCGAGAAGATATGCCCGGTCTTTTAATAAAGTTCAGGCTTTATCCCTGCAGTTGAAGGGGATCAATGAATCTCTTTCCCGATTCGTGCCGTTCCAATTTCTCAATTATCTGAAGAAAAACAGTATTCTAGATGTCAATCTCGGAGATCAGGTTTTGGAGGACATGACAATCCTATTCGCAGATATACGTTCGTTTACCAGTCTCTCAGAGGTAATGTCTCCAGAGGAAAACTTCAAGTTTCTAAATTCCTTTTTATCACAGGTTGTCCCTGTAATCAGAGAACAGGGCGGTTTTGTTGATAAGTTTATCGGTGATGCCATTATGGCTCTTTTCCCATCCACCCCTGACAAAGCAGTGAAAGCAGCTCTGGAATTACAAATAGCCGTATTTAAGTATAATGAAGCCAGAAACCGGGCCGGATACAGAGAAATATCTCTTGGCATAGGAATCCACACAGGACAGTTGATGCTGGGGACAATTGGAGAAACCAACAGGATGGAGACAACGGTTATTGCCGATGCTGTCAATATCGCCTCCCGCCTGGAAACCCTGACCAAGAGATACGGATCAAAAATTATAATAAGCAGAGAGCTTTATAATAAAATGGATGACAGAGATAAGTTGATCAGCCGCTCGCTGGGAGAAGCTGAAGTAAAAGGGAAAAGCAAACCGATAGAGATAATGGAACTGCTTCAAGGTACAAACAGTTTACCAGAACAAAACAAAATCAAAAATATTCAATCCTTTGAGACAGCTCTGGAAATGTTTAGAGATAATGACTTTTTAAAAGCTGAAGAATTATTCAAGACTATTATCGAGAAAAATCCCGAAGATATCGCTGCTCTCTATTTTTCCAATCTATGCCTGGAAAAAAGATTAAACAGTGAAAAAATCTAATGACAAAAATTGTATTGAAAACCTATTAATACTATTCTTATAATATGAAATCAATTCGAATTAAACTAATACTATCCTCCCTGGCGATGATTATATTCAGCGCTTCATTATCGGGATTAATTGTATATAGAAATTACAGCCGATCCCTCGATAATTCAATCAAAGACAAACTGCGTTCAGCCGTATACGCCGCAGAAGCATCTTATGACTTTACAAATGTCCTGTCTTTATTAGAACCTGGTGCCGAGAAAAGTGACTATCACTTGAATGGCGTAGATAAGATGATCACATTAAATGAAAAATTGGGAACAGAATATTTATATGGGTTAATAAAAGACCGTGACAATAACTGGGTCTATGTCTTTGATACGTCTTATTATGACTATGAAGAAGGAGAAGACCCGTTTTTATATCCACTGGATGGAGAGTGGGATACTTTGGATTTAGCTATATCTACAAAAGAATTGCAGATAGATTCAGAATACGTTACTGATGAATGGGGAACATTCCTCAGTGCCACTCTGCCGTTATTTGATTCTTCCGGAAATGTTTATATGGTAATCGGTTCTGACATTGAAGCATCGTCTATTGAATCACTTAAGTACAGAACACTATTGGTGCTTATCGCGGCTATAGTGATTTCAACTTTAATAACAAGTACAGCAGCATTTTTCCTGAGCCGAGGAATTACCAGGCCCATTCAGTTTATGGTCATTTCCCTGAAAGATCTCTCTGAAGGAAACGGTGATTTGACTCAGAGATTGAAAGCGGGAACGAAAGATGAACTGGGAATAATGGCGGGATACTACAACCGGTTCCTCAATACCATGACAGAATTAATAGAAAATATTAAAGACTCATCACAGGAAAATCTAAAAGTAAAAAAAGAATTCAATCAGCACATAAATGAAACCTCTCAAAGCCTTTCACAGCTTAATGATAGTTTAAACAACAGCAATGACAATATGGTTAATATGGAAAATTCTATTAATGAATCATCGGGATCCGTTCATACGATAACATCAAATCTGGACAATTTGAATTCACTTATACAGGAACAGGCAGGTGCTGCTGTTGAATCTACAGCATCTGTAACCGAGATGGTGGCGTCATTAAAAAATGTCGCTCAAATTGTTGAAAAGAAAGAAGAAGCGACTAAACTCCTGGTAGATCGTTCCCGTGATGGTAGAAATCATTTGAACAGTACGAGTGAACAATTCAGAGATACTGTTGCCGCGAGAATCAACAATATTTCTGAAATGACAACGATGATAGCGAATATCGCAAATCAGACCAATCTCCTCTCAATGAATGCTGCCATTGAAGCGGCTCATGCAGGAGATTCAGGAAAAGGATTTGCTGTTGTAGCAGATGAAATCAGAAAACTGGCTGAAGAATCAAGTAAAAACTCCAAGGAAATATCACGGACTATAAAAGAAATCGTAAGCGCAATTGAACATACAAGTGATAATTTCAATAATACCTCGGAAGCCTTTATAATAATCGAAGAAGAAGTAATAGGGGTGGATGAGGCTCTTAAGGAAATCAGCAGTGCGACCCAGGAATTATCATTGGGAGGAGAACAGATACTATCTGCCATGGCCATATTAAATGATAGTACAGGAGAAGTTCAAAACCACTCCAGTGAAATGAAAACGCAGACCGATGCTGTTTTAAAAGCCGATTTAACAAGTAGAAAAATTTCAGATGAAGTCCGCGATTCTTTAAAAAATCTATCGGAAAAAACATCCAGATTAAAAGAAGATATTGACCATTCAATATTACTGACTGAAAGATTAGATCATGCTGCAGAACAAATTAACACTCAAATAAACAAATTCAATACAGAAAAGTAATTATTTTCAGTATTAAACCAAGTATATTTTGACTTCTCTCCAAAACAATATATAATAAATTATTAATTACATAATCATTCCATCGAATGATTGAATGATTGATGTGGAAAATTATGGAGTAAGGAGGAATATCAAATGCGAATGCGTACAGCATGGTTTTTGATATCAATTCTTGTTGGCCTTTCTTTCTTTACATCATGTTCAGAAGAGAAAGAAATGGAAGAAATAGCTGAAGCTGAAGTTGAACCTGTGGAAGAGATTAAGGCATCCTTTGATCACACAGGTCTGACCGGTACTTTTACAACCGGTCCTGAAGCTACAGCTGTTTGTCTCAATTGTCACTCTGATCAGGCAACGGACTTTATGCAGACAGTTCATTGGACCTGGAAAGGTGATGCAGATGAGATGGTCAACTGGGATGGTACTGAAGAAGTCGGAAAAATGACGACTATTAATAACTTCTGTGTAGCAGTAGAATCAAATGAAGCAAGATGTACTCAGTGTCATGCAGGGTATGGATGGAAAGATCACAATTTTGATTTTACAAAAGCGGAAAATATTGACTGTCTCATTTGTCATGATACTTCCGGTCAGTATAAAAAAGATCCGAAGACCGCCGGTAATCCGATGGAAAGCGTAGATCTTTTAGCTGCTGTTCAGAGTGTCGGTCTACCGACTAGAGCAAATTGCGGTTCCTGTCATTTTAGTGCAGGTGGTGGCGACAATGTGAAAAAAGGAGATCTTTATTCAGCATTAGCCAACCCGACAAAAGAAGCTGACGTCCATATGGGCGGAATGGATTTCTCTTGCCAGACCTGTCACACAACAGAGAATCACGTGATCAGCGGAGAAAGTATGCACGTAGCGGTATCAAATACTTCTACAAGCTGTCAGGACTGCCATACAAGTGAGGCAATTCACAGTAACAGCAAACTGAATGATCACAATGCAACAGTGGCCTGCCAGACATGTCACATCCCGGCGTTCAGCCGCCAGAAAGCGACTAAAACTTTTTGGGACTGGTCAACAGCAGGTAAGAAAGATGCCGACGGTAAAAAATTCGTTACAAAAGATGCAGATGGAAATCCATTGTATAACACTTTAAAAGGTGATTTTGTCTACGAGAAGAATGTCAGACCTACCTATGCATGGTGGAATGGAAAATTCGAGAGAATGCTAATTGATGATACTTACGATACACTTCCTGTTCCGTTGGCAAAACCTGTCGGATCAATTGATGATAGTGAATCAAAACTCTATCCTTTTAAAGTCATGAGAGGGATACAGGGTGTCGATGCGGTCAACAAAACTGTTCTCGTTCCACATTTATTCGGAAAAGTTTCCGGAGAAAATCCCTACTGGGGTAAATGGGACTGGGCTAAAGCTTTTGAAGAAGGTATGGCTTATGCCGGACTTGATTACAGCGGATCTTATGATTGGGCTGAAACAGAAATGTATATGTCTATAAATCATGAGGTCGCACCGAAATCTGAGGCTCTAAGCTGTATGGAATGCCACAACGGCGGTATCGACTTCACAGCTCTGGGTTATCCTGATGACCCTATGAACAGCGGAGGCAGATAAACTATGTCCGGGTTGTATGTTAAGATAAATTATGGAATACTGAGAATCGAGGTAAATCATGTCTGTTTTTCCAAATAATCCGGATGAAGATTTTAAATCTTTCGTTTATGAACAATTCAGTCGTGTAGGGAAGGCTTTATCTTCCCCGCACAGGCTGGTTCTGCTAAATATACTATGTCAGGGCGAACACACTGTAGAATCACTCGTTGAAAATACAGGGCTGAATGTTGCAAACGTGTCCAGACATCTCCAGACTTTGAAGTCTGTAAATCTCGTGAAAATCAGGCGGGAGGGCAAATACATCTTCTATAGCCTTTCCGACGATGAAACATGTATCTTTTTCACCGGTTTCAGAGATTTTGTGTATAAACACTCATCTGAACTTCACGCAGCTATGAATTTAATAGCCGATAAGCCATCGAGAAAATCGATTGTGAACCAGGAAGAGATGAAGCTGAAACTCAAAAAGAAAAACACTCTCATTGTCGACGTTCGACCTGTTGAGGAATACATCAATATCCATCTTCCGGGAGCCGTTTCCATCCCTCTGTCAACTCTGGAAAAGAGAATGGATGAAATCCCCAGGAACAAAGAAGTGATCACCTATTGTCGCGATAACTACTGTATCCTCGCTGATAAGGCAGTGAACATGCTTCTCGATAAGGGATATGATGCTAAAAGGCTGGATATAGGTCTTATTGACTGGAAGCAAGCCGGTTTACCTGTTGAATCGGGTGCTGTTTTAGAATCTTAAGAAATCACAAAGAGCTAAAAAACTATCTTTAATTCTCTTATCTTCAATATGGCCGGTTAATTCACAGGCCTTTTCCACCTGCTCCTTCCCTAGAGTTCTTATATCCTGGAGATTTTCATAAACAGCATCGCCATCTTTCAGATCATCTGCAAGCTGAAAAGCCAGTCCGAATTTTAATCCGAAATCTGACATTATCTCTTCCATTTCCCGAGAGGCTCCACCGGCAATAGCGCCACTTCGACAGCAGGCAGACATGAGTACAGCTGTTTTATTTTTCAGAATATCCAGATAATTTTCTTTATCCGATTTATCATTGCTTTTCAAAATACGGTGCTGATTGATCTCGCCAAGACACATCTGCTGAGAGACATTACAGAAAATATCGAGTATTTTCAATTTCATGGAAGGATCTTTTAGGGGCAGCTCCACAATTATGGAAAAAAACTGTGCATAGAGGATATCTCCGGCCAGCACAGCAATTTTGTTATTGAATAACTTATTGAGGGAAGGTTCGCCCCTCCTCTCTTCGGCATCATCTATTATATCATCATGTACGAGGGAAGCCGTATGAATAAGCTCTACAGCCGCTGCGATTCTAATCACAGATTCAGCAATGTCTTCATTCCAGTCACTGCTTATTGCCTTTGCAGATAGAAGCGTGAGCACCGGTCTCAGCATTTTTCCGGGATTTGAAAGAATCCGGTTCAGTAATTCATTGAAAAATTGAACCTGATCGGATCCCGGAATATGCCGGTCGAGGATTTCCCCGACCTGTATATTTAATAATTTTTTTACCTGTTCAAGCTCCTGCTCCACAGGTGCAAAAATATCCATCAAGTTCATCGATTCTCCAAATGTTTTAGTAACAACCATCATATAGCAAAATCAGAACTTATGAAACTTCTTCTATTGTAATAGTATTTGTAGGACAAACATATGCGCAGGAACCGCATCCGATACAGGATTCAGCCACTTTATTAAAAGGGATTCTAACCTCTTTCTCCATACCCCGTTTGTAAAAACTGATGGCATGTCTTTCTGTGACTTCAGCACAAACTCTCACGCAGAGGCCGCAGAGAATACACTTTGTATCAGCAGGTTTCTCTGTTCGGTTCAGCAGATAGTTACCTACAGGGTCGAGGGCTCCCTCTTCAACAAGAGCTCCCAGTTCCCTGCCCAGCTGTTTCAATTCTTCGGAATCTGTCGTTCTGGAAAGCAAAAGCTGAAGAATGAATATTCTGGCTTTCTTCACTCTATCAGAATCAGTCTTGATAATCAGGCCATTTCCAATTGGAGTACAGCATGAAGGTAGCATTCTTGAGTTTTCCGGGGCTCTTTCTGTTGCCACTTCCACAAGACATAAACGGCATCCCCCATAGGGTTTGATAAATTCATTGTTGCACAATGTCGGGATTTTGAGACCCAGTGTCTTTGAGGCTTCGAGAACTGTAGTTTCTTCAGCAAATTCCTCTTTTTTACCATTTATAGTAAGATTTATCATGATTCAATCCTCACTGCATCAAATTTACATACATTTTTACAGATACCGCATTTCACACAAGTATCCTGGTTAATTACATGCAGTGCTTTTCTCTCTCCCGCAATAGCAGAAACAGGGCAGTTTTTAGCACAGACAGTACAACCGGTACAATTATCATTTATATCAAAATGAATAAGTTCTTTACATTCTTTTGCAGGACATACTTTATCATTGATATGAGCTTCATATTCATCACGGAAATACTTTATCGTTGTGAGAATCGGGTTGGGAGCTGTCTGCCCCAAAGCACATAAAGATGTGTCTTTTACCATTAATGCCATATCGAGAAGCATATCAATATCACCAGGTTTTCCCCGGCCTTCTGTTATATCTGTAAGAATATTCATCATATGCCTGGTTCCCTCTCTACAGGGAGGACATTTTCCGCACGATTCCTGCTGGGTAAAAGCGAGAAAATATCTTGCAACTTCCACCATACAGTTATCTTCATCCATAACGATCATACCACCGGATCCCACAATGGAACCGACTTTTGCCAGCGATTCATAATCTACAGGTGTATCAAGCAAAGACTCGGGGATGCAGCCACCAGAAGGACCACCAGTCTGAACGGCTTTAAATTTCTTGCCTCCAAGAACACCGGCACCGATATCATAAATAATTTCACGCACTGTAACACCCATGGGAACTTCTACAAGTCCCGTATTATTTACTTTACCTACAAGAGAGAAAACTTTTGTTCCCTTACTTTTTTCAGTACCGATACTGGAAAACCACTCTGCACCATTGTTGATGATATGCCTGATAGTCGCCCATGATTCCACATTATTGATGTTTGTCGGTTTCCCGTTATATCCGGAAACTGCCGGGAATGGAGGTCTTACTCTCGGTTCGGGCATGTTTCCCTCGAGAGACGCTATAAGTGATGTTTCTTCACCACAGATAAATGCTCCCGCTCCTCTATTTACTTTAAGGTCGAAATCAAAACCGGAATCAAATATATCTTCCCCGAGAATTCCGTATTCCCTGGCATCTTCAATAGCTTTGATTATCCGCTCTACAGCAAGTGGGTATTCATCACGGACATAGACAAATCCTTTTGAAGCACCGATCGCTTTCGCTCCGATCATCATCCCTTCTATTACCGCATGGGGATCTGATTCAACTATGGATCTATCCATAAATGCTCCGGGGTCTCCCTCATCAGCATTACAGATTACATACTTTTCATCTCCCGGAGAACCGGCAGCGAATTTCCATTTCAGACCAGTGGGGAATCCAGCTCCGCCACGACCTCTGAGCCCGGCACTTAGCACTTCTTCAATAACTTCTTCCGAAGACATCTGGGTGAGCGCTTTTATAGCGGCTTTGTATCCACCGCGACCAATATACTCGTCTATTTTTTCAGGATCGATCAATCCTCTGTTTGCAAGAGCGATCAATTTCTGTTTCTTGAAAAAACCTATTTCATCGAGCGTCGGAATTTTTTCCTTACTGTCCGGCGGATTATACATGAATTTCTCAACTTGTCTTCCCTTGAGAAAATGCTCTTCCACGAGATAGGGGACATCTTTCACATCGAGAAGCTGATAAAAAATATTATCGGGCTTTACAACGACTATCGGTCCCTGGGCACAGAATCCCTGACAACCAGTTGATACCACATCCACTTCATTCTGAAGGTTCTGCTTGGTGATTTCCTGCTCCAGGGCAGTTTTTACTTCAAGCGCTCTATTCGAAACACATCCGGTTCCGGCACATAACATTAAATGTGTTCTGAACTCAGCCATTATGCCATCCTCTCACTACCCTTACCCAGGGCATATTCTGTTACTATATTTCCATTGATTACATGGTTTTCAAATATTTCATGTACTTTTTCAGGAGTCAGCTCTACATATTTTATGGGGGTTTCCCCTTTTCGCTCAATTGTCGCCATCGGTTCATGACTGCACAGACCGGCACATCCGGAAGTGGTAAAGAGAATATCTTCTCTACCCGATGCATTCAGTTCATCCATAAAAGCTTTCATGATAGGTCTTGCACCTGATGCAATACCGCAGGTTCCCATATGTACAATGATTCTAGCTGATCCCGAACCATCTCTTAAATTTGTTGCAGCATGCATTTTCTCTGCAATCCTGTTTATATCTTCCGGTTTAAGCTTCATAAACTACCCCCAATAATATTATTCACCTGTTTCGTAGATGAAATCGATTTCTCTATGACTCATCTTTAAAAGGTCCATTGTCAGCTCCATATCTCCAACAGGTTTCATATCTATATGATCACTGTGAAAAAGTGCTTTAACTTCTGTTCCCTTACCCAACTCCGATTCAACGGTCAACCATCCTTCGGTATTTTCCGCTGCTTGAGCGAGCAGAGAAATTCCGAAACCGAAGTCCTTACCTTCTTTTGTGCTGTAGAAAGGATCAATGACCTCTTCCACTATTTTCTCATCCATACCACAGCCATTATCTTTTATGAGAACAGTAAGCGTTTTATTGCTTCTGTCTTCATTCAGAATCACCTGTATTTTATCGGCTCCGGCCCTAATGCTGTTTTCAACAACGTCCAGAATATGCAGCGAAAGATCTTCCACCTACACAACCACCTTTCTTCCATCTAAACCTTTCAGCGCGAGCCCGATCTCAGTCAAAGTCGGATTTTCAAGCTGAAATATTGTAAAACCGGCCCCTATCTGTTCAAGAAAATGAGCATCTGAAGAATGAATCTGAGGGAGGGAAGACTCATATAAGTTTTCCCATCGGATAAATCCTTCACTGATCAATTCCAGAGCATCAAAATTGATATCTTCGGGAATATGTCCCAAAACACCAAGCAGCCCATAGGATTCCCTGTTCACATGGGAAGGAATGATCAAACCATTGTGCTCACGGGTCAGATCGACAATTTCTTCAATTGTATATCTGCAGGCACTGATGAGCAATTTCTCTTCAATACCCAAAATCCTGTCATCTTTATCAAAGAGAACCTGTTCTCCAAAAATGGATGAATCATTTTTCTCTTCTATTGAATCAGAGATAACTCTGTCCATTTTTTTCAGATCTTCAGGATCCTCAAAAAGTGTCAGAAGATGAACCTCTTCTTCACTGCAGATCTCCATTCCTCCGAAAACGGTTAAACCCGCTTTCCTTCCGGCTTCAGAAAGAGCCTCGACGTTTCCACTGCTGTTATGATCGCAAATAGCAATCATATCCAGCTTCTGTTCCAAAGCTCTGCCGATAATGGCCGACGGATACATACCGTAATCTCCACAAGGGGATAAACAGGTATGAATATGAAGATCAGCTTTATATTTTTTCAATCTCCATGTATCCCCAAATTGTATAATCTTCCACCCAATTCAAATGCGCCTAAAGGAGATTCCAGAACAGGTAAACCTATAGATTCTGCTTTTTCAAGTGCTTTCGGAATTAGCTTTCTATCCTGAATGAGAATGATTCCAGCCATTTTCTTTAACTGGGCAATAGCAATTACATTCATATGAGTCTGAAAAGTAATCCAGAGATCACCCTCCCCACCTTTCGCTATGACATTGCTCATCATATCACTGGAAAATCCTCTGGAAATCTCAACATCAAGATTATCATTTCCACAGATTACTTCCATGGGGATCTCTTTCAGCAAATCACTAATGGTCATGGCTCCTCCAGATTGATAATTATATCCAAAGTCGTACCTTTTCCCACTTCAGATGTTATCTCGAATTTATCGGAACACTCTTTTATATTGTTCAGACCCATTCCTGCACCGAATCCCAGTTCACGAACCCAGTCGGGAGCTGTGGAATAACCGGGAACCATCGCCTGTTTAATATCGGGAATTCCCGGACCATTATCTGTGATTACAATTCTCACATGTTCCGGATTCACATCAATGGTAAAATCACCACCGCCGGCATATGCCAGAAGATTCATTTCCGCTTCATACGAGGCGATTCCCGCTCTTCGGATCATTTCTCCGTTTAGACCGAGATTCTGTAACGCCGTTCTCAGGGAACTGGCTATCTCCCCGCCGAATTCCATGGGAGTATCTGCCACATGAAATTTCAGGGAAATATTCACAGAATCAGCTTGTACATCTTCAAAAATATGACTTGCACGATACTGACGGACTTCTTCATCCTTATAAGCAACATCTATATGGGACAGTACATCTTCAAAGAGGTTACAACGGCAGATTATTCCGACTATCTTATATGTTTCCGGTTCGACGACCGCTACGCGAATGGATTTTGAGTCTGACATCTTCCTCAGAGCCGAAATAACAGGTTCCTGGGGATGCAGTGTGATTTGATCAGCATCCATATACCTTGTAACAGGCATATCCTTTTCACGGCTCTTCAACCACTTTATGTATTTATCTACAGTAAGAGTTCCTATAAGTTTCCCGTCGAGAACGATTGGAACACAAGTATTTCTATTCTTCTGCATGACTGCACGAACCTGACTCATCATTTTGTGAGGATGAAGAGTATAGAAATCTGTCCACATTACTGACTTGACTTCCAGTTCGTAGAGAATTTCCTGTATTCTGTCGGTTATCTTAATTTTACTCATAGAGAGAGCTTATTCCTCCAAACCTGAATCATGTAAAAGGCTGCAAGCCCTGTACATGGAATAATCAGTCGTTAAAATAGTCATTTTTTTCTTCTTGCCGTGGGCCAGTGCTTCCGGTTTAGGCAGCCTGCCACTCACATAACAGACAACTTCGACTTCGGTCATTTCTGCAGCTCGAACACTTTGAAGATTGGACAATATGGTCAGGAGAAGAGATCCCTTTTTGCAATTCGCAAGAACGTCACTCATCAGATCTGTAGCATAGACAGAATCAACAGATACATTCGTATCTACATCGAGGTTGAGAATCTTACAATCAAGTATGGAAATAATTTGCCCTATAGTCATCCTGTTCTGGGCAGCTTATTTAGCTGCTGCCGGTTCCTTCTTTATCAGTTTTTTAACTTTTTTCTGATCCATATGTCCGTGAAACTCACCATCAATGGTTACCAGTGGACCGAGAGCACAAGCTCCGACACAGTTAACAGAATCAAGAGTGTATTCTCCATCAGCTGAAGTTTCGCCGGATTTCATGTCCAGTTCTCTTTCAATTGTATCGACTACAAGCGGTGCCCCGCGGACGTGACAAGCTGTTCCGACACAAACACAAATATGCTTCTTGCCCCTTGGTTCCAGACGGAAACAGGAGTAAAATGTAGCCAGGCTGTAAAAACGGCTCATGGGAATATCAAGTTCCTTTGAGAATACACTGAGCACTTCTTCAGGCAGATATTTATATTCCTCATTAATATCCTGCATCAAAGAGATGAGATTTCCCTCATTCGCTTTGTGTTCATCAAGGATTTTCTGTATTTTATCATCCATATATTTTGCTCCCTAGTGAACCTTAACAAGCCATCGCTTGTTGGGATCGAAATTCTTACTGACAACCATCTGACGAACAACAGAAAGATAGTCTGGTATAACGACATTGACATCGTTTTTAACTTTGACCTGACAGGCGAGACGCATATCTTCCTGCTTTTCTTTCCGGCTCATAAAAATCTCTTCGGTGGGAAGAATCTGCCCTCCCCCTTCAATAACTCTTACTTTACAATATCCGCAGCTTCCCTTTCCTCCACAGGAATTGGAAATGTCATAACCTCTATCATTGAGGTATCCAAGTAGATTTGTTCCGCCCTGTACAACAAACTCCTCTTTTTCATCACCCTTGGAAACGCTTATTTTGCAATCTCCGTAACTGACCAGCAGTTTTTCAGCGACAAGAAGAAGAATAGTTATTACAAGCAGAATTACATTCATTACGATTACAGGTAAAAAGCCCATTTTACACCATCCCTGAAAAGCCTAAGAATGAAAGAGCCAGAATACCGGCGATAACCATGATGATTCCGGGACCTTTCATCCCTTTTGGCATGGCACCGACAAGTTCCAGTTTTTCATTAATGGCAGCTACAATAACAATAGCGATGATCCATCCCACAGCAATACCGAATGCGTAGATTACTGATTGCAGGTACGAGTACTCTTTGATAACCATAAACAGTGAAACAGCAAGAACTGTACAGTTTACAGTGATCAGAGGAAGAAAGATCCCGAAAGCAGCCTGAAGAACAGGAAAGAATTTTTCCATAATCATCTCAACAAGCTGAACTGTACCGGCAATAACAATAATGAAAACGATGTAATAGATCAGTTCACTATTGAGCGGTACAAGTATTAGGTGGTAGATGGGCCAGTTGATTATAGCTGTTAATGTGATAACAAATATAACCGCAGCTCCCATTCCCGATGCCGTTCGCAGGCTTTTGGAAAGGGAGATAAAAGGGCACATCCCCAAGAGGTAGGTAAAAGCAGCATTTTCAGTTAAAACAGCTGCTACAAATATCATTACTAAATTCAAACCCATAAATTATTACTCCCTTAATCCTCTGTCTGACCGGATATTGTTTTTGTGATCCATATCAGGGTTCCCAGGACAAAAAACGCTCCCGGTGCCATTGACATAACAACCCAACGGGGCATAGATTCTGGCATAACAGTGAATCCGAGTAAAGTTCCGAATCCGAGCAATTCCCTGACTGCGGCTACAGCTACAAGAGTATAGGTGTAGGCGAATCCATTGGAAAGAGCATCGAGGAAGGACTGGCCGAGATTATTGGCTACATAAAATCCTTCAGCACGTCCCATAATGATACAGTTGGTGATAATCAATCCGACATAGGGACCGATGGAATCACTGATCTCCGGGAAATATGCTTTTAAGACTCTGTCTACAATAATAACAAATGATGCAATAGTGATCATATACACAATCATTCTCACCTGTCGCGGAATAATTTTCCTCAACAGAGAGACTATAATTCCCGTTGCCAGAAGTACAAATGTTACCCCTGCACCCATGGCTATGGCGTTTTCGATTTTGTTTGAAACAGCCAGTGCCGAACAGATACCGAGAAGCATGGAAAATACAGGATGATCCCGCCAGATCCCGTTCATTATGGTTTTGACGCTTTTACTTTCTGCCATAATTATTTACCCTCCACAATGGAATTAAATCCGGTAAAATTTTCATTAAGGATATTGATTATTGCTTTACTGGAAAGAGTAGCACCGGATATACCGTCGATTTCATTATCCGCTTTCGCATTTCCCGCAGATTTATAAACCAGTTCGGGAGAAAATTTCTGTCCCGGGAATTGGCTGAGAAAAGGCTCATCACCGATTCGGCTACCCAGACCGGGAGTCTCTACCTGAGAGAGGATCGCCAGCCCGCTGATAGTCTGAATATCGGACTCCATAGCGATAATACCGGTAATATCTCCCTGAAAACCCTTTCCTTTATAGGGAAAAGCAATCAGCCCGTTCGCCGCTTTGTAATGAAGAGTATCTCCTTCTCCCACGACAGTAATATTCTGATTGTAAGTATCGTCAAGTGTTTCAATATCATAAGTATAACCAAAGGCTGAAAGTACTGTTTTCTGCAGCTTGACAGCCTGATTTCTCTCTATAAGCGGTGTTGTAAATGTGTTTACAGAGATTAAAGCCGAAGAGAGGATTGTTCCCAGAACAAGAACAAACAATACCATTTTTATCTTATCTATCATATCGTACTCTTCCTGTATTTATTCTCCATGACCATATGATCAATTAGCGGAGTCATACCATTCATAAGTATGATGCTGAACATTACACCTTCAGGATAACCGGCAAAACTTCTGATTAATACTGTCAGAATACCAGCCATAACGCCGAATATCACTTTCCCCATTCTCGTATAGGGAGATGTAACGGGATCGGTTGCCATAAAGAAAGCACCGAAAAGAAGTCCTCCTGAAAGGATCTGAAATAAAGGAGGAGCAACCTGAGCCGTGAACATACTGAGTATCCACGAAAACAACGCTACAGTTCCGATATAAAATGTCGGGATTTTCCAGTCTGTCACTTTGGACAATATGAGGAATGCACCTCCGGCGATGATCCCTATTCGAAATACTTCACCCATACTACCGCCTCCGGTCTGCAGTCCCAGACCGAAAAGCAGTTCGTTCCATGCCGTAACAGTTCCATCGGCATTAAATAGAGTCAAAGGCGTTGCAGAAGTTATTGTATCGGCCAGAGGAACCTGCCATCTGGCAGACATGATCTCTGGAAAAGCCATAGTGATGAACAATCTTCCCACAAGTGCGGGATTAAAAATATTCCTGCCCGTTCCGCCAAAGATCTCTTTTCCGAACATAATCCCGAAAACAGAACCGATAGCGACTGCCCACAAAGGCAATGTCGGAGGGAGGATCAAAGGAAAGATCAGTCCTGTTACCAGGAATCCCTCTTCAATTTCTCTTTTCCTCACAAGGGCGAATGTCACTTCAACCACACCACCGACGATATAAGATGTGAGAATCATCCACAGAACATGAATTCCGAAGAAATAGACTGATGCGGCAGCTGTCGGAACAAGTGCGGCAACGGCAAAAATCATAAATCTTTTAATTTCGATATGATCGACGAAATGAGGAGCTCCCGGTGTTACATGAGGAGTTCCGTAAACTATACCGTCGATAGTTTCAAATACAGCCTTAAAGGGGCTGAAAATTTTCAAATCTGCTACCATATGAAGCAGTTTCTGAGTTTTTCTCATTATTCAGACTCCTTTTTAACTTCAAGATCTTTTAAACCATAGGCTGAAAGGATCTCTTTTTTACTGGTATAACCATCTTCAAAAAGTTTAGCTTTCCCCTTTTTGATAAAATCAGCCAGCGGGATTTTCGCAGTACAGACATAAGTACAGAGGTTGCAGTCGATACATCTGAAAATACCGTATTTCATAACTGTCTCATCTACTTTGTCTCTTTCAACATACTTGAAAAGCTGTGTAGGATATAAACCTGAAGGACATACATTGTAACAGTTACCACAGGAAAGACAGGCTCTCTCTTCTCCATTGGCATTGGTATTGTTGATCTTTTCCAGAGGTAAAATGGAATTGGCCATGGTATTCATAATCGAATGCTTTCTGAAACCCGGTTTAACCCAGAGCATCAGCTCACCGACACGTCCCTCTTCAAGAGCTATCAGCACATTGCAATCGGACTCGACAGGCCTGGCCATGTCAGCAACTGCCGCACCGGTCATAGCACTATTGATAATGTACCTGTTCTCTCTATCAGTAGTGCGTCCTTTGACAATCTGATTATAAGATGTTCCGATTCGCACTTTAAGATGAGTACAGTTTGTGAATCCAGGACCGGCTAAAGCTATAATCTTATCTAAAACCGGTTTTCCCGTTTTCACGGCATCAAATACATGAAGAACAGTCTGGACATCAAGAACTATTGTTTCTCCATTTGCAGGAGTACAGCCCGAAGGGATCTTTTTCCCTATGACTGTTTCCGTAAGGACTTCATCCTGTCCCTGAGGGTATTTCGGATTTACCAGAACTATTTCATCAAAGGGACTGTCTGATAATTTTTTTATCCATTGGCCGTTTTTTTTGTTGATTGCAAGATGACACAGCGCTCCGGGCATAATCTTCTTTAAAAGAATCAAACCGGCATTAAAATCCTCAAGTCTCTTTTCCGCCAGCAGAACAGATAAATCAGCATTATACACATCATCTTCACAATGTTTAATGATGAGGTGCTTAACATCTGCAGCCTGAATAGGAGAAGTATTAAAACTTGTTGGGATTCCATCAGTGCCAAGTCCGGCTACACCTGCAAAATAAAGCGTCTCTTCAATATCAGATGATTCAAGAGAAGAGAGATCTTCGCTAACACCTTTAACAGGGGTCCAGGTATCTGTACCATCAGATTTGATAGTGATGACTGGGATCTTTCCTTCTGTCCACACCATCGGCTTAACGCTTTCAACTGTACCGTTAATAGTTGAAATAACAGGGCTTCCCATTACTTCATCATTCTGCCATAGCAATTGTCCGGCTTTTACAGAATCACCTTTTGAAACGAGTGCTTCATTCAAACCTGCCGTATCCGGAAGAGGATACATGACTGAGTCAGGCAAACCTATGGATTCAAGTTCAGCCAGAGGATTTCCCTGAAAGCGCTTGAATTCGAATCCGCCCTTAAATGTCTTTTTTTTAGTTTCCATTTTATTCCCGTTTATGGTTTCATTATATAATGAGGGGATTCGCATTTGATCCCCTTATTTAAAGTTTAACAGCAGCTTGCCAAATTGTCAGATAATACATAATTTTTTATATTTACTTTGTATATGTATATACTTATCTATTTAAAATTATCTATTAATAAATGCAAACTCGCCAGGTGATTATAGAGAGTTCTCACATTCCTGTATATCATTTTTTTTATATTGTAAAACATGATTGTAATAATGTACATATTTTTATCGATATTATTCAATAGAATGATTGAATGTTAAAATACTATTACTTGACATTTGTTTGAGGCAAAGGGATAATTTCATAAAATAAATAAAAAACAGGAGGCTCATCGATGTTCTGGAATGATACCAAACCGTTGAGAACTTTACAAACAGGCCCTAAAATTGCCTTATCACTTTTTCTGATATTGGCTGGAATCGGATATCTTCTCGGATTTTTTAATATTCTACTCAAATATCAAATGGTAGACGGCACTCCGGGTCTTTCAATGAAAGACGTACAGATTACTTATTACGGTTCAACTGACAAAACAGCTATGGAGAAATCAATAGATGCGTCCATGAGAGGTTACTTCGCAACAGACAATGACTACAATGCGACAAAGGAATGGCTTTCAGATGGAGCCTCGGAAAAAGGCTGGGACAGTGATATTAAAAAGATTTTTGATAAATCCTGTAACAGTTGTCACTCAAGCGACGCCCAGGTAGCCGGAGTCGTAACAGAAACTTACGACGATGTCTCCGTATATCTGGAGAAGGATACGGGAAAATCTATTTCCAGACTCGTTCAGGTAAGCCATACTCACGTACTGGCGACAGCGCCTCTTGTATTTATTCTCGTACTGATTCTCTTTATGACTTCCTACCCGATGAAGTTTAAATCAGCTGCTGCTATTTTCAGCTTCTGTGCAGTTTTCTTAGACATCGGTTCATGGTGGCTGGCAAAACTTCATCCTGGTTTTGCCGTACTGGTAATGATCGGAGGAATGAGTTTAGGAGCCAGCTTCGGTCTTCTCGCTCTAGCGCCTCTTTATGAAATGTGGTTAAAGAAAAAATAAGAATTAATTTTGATAAAAAGGTCATCTCCACACATAGGGATGACCTTTTTTTATCTTCTCTGTAAATTATCAGCCGTAACTATGCAGCCCTGAGAGAAGGAAATTCACACCGAAGAAAGTAAAGATAGTAAAGAGGAAAGCAATTATCTGCACAATGGCAGAAACTTTCCCTTTGTATTTTTTGACAAATCTCATATGAAGGTAGGCTGTATAAGTCAGCCATGTTATCAGAGCCCATGTTTCTTTAGGATCCCAGCTCCAGAATTGCCCCCACGCTGCTTCAGCCCAGATTGCACCGAATATTAAAGCACCTGCAGTATAAATTGGATATCCGATGGCAGTAGAAGTGTAAATGATTCTATCAGCATTGAGTTTTTTCTCTTCATCTTTCACAACCAGATAGTATATAGAAGAGATAAAAGCAACAGTGAAAAAAGCTTCTCCGATAAAAGCAAATGTTACATGAAGCACAAGCCAGGAGGACTGCAATGCCGGAATTGGAGGCTGTATGTCATTTGGAGCAATCGGTGAAGAAGCTATCGCCAGAAGAATCAAAGCAACAATTGTGCTTCCAAACAAGACAAACTGATAAACTTTCCACTTCTTCTGGATTCTATAGGCAAATAAAACGAGAGCTATTACACCGGAAAAGAAAACCAGAGACTCAAATGTATTGGTCACTGCGACAAAATTGATCTGAATGCTTCTCTGAATGGTCGTTGCCAGTAACAATGCAGCGCCTCCCAGTAATAAAAAATGTGAAAAGGGATCAGTATTTTCTGTCTTTCTCATCAGGTAAATCACCTGAACAACAGCAGCTGCTCCCATTAATATAAAAGCTATAGTGGGCATCATAATTTGTTATCTCCTATTTTAGTATTTCTTAATTAATAATCCCTCTAAAACATACTTTGCGTATACTTCAAAGTTTTCCATCGTTTATTTTTTGTATATATGTAATGAATAAACCTAGTGTCAGCAGAAGAAGTCCGATGAGTATAGGATAATATCCAGGATCAATGACCATCTGAAGACCTGTCGCCATTGTGGTTTCCATATTCTCAATTGTATAGATATCTATGTATTCCAATAAGGCAAAGTCTAAATGATCGATGAAGTCATGGTTCTTAAAGTGATCAAAATGAGCAAGTGATTTTGATGAATCGTCTTTATCCTGTTCAACCTCTCTCAGAACATAAATATCTTCCCCTACGGGTATCCATTCATCAGTTGAGATTTTGTACATATTACCATCTGGGTCACTGATTAAAATAAAAGACTGAACATCATAAGAAGCCTGATATAGTTTCACATTTCCCAGCTTTAAAGGGCGGTTCACTTCAATTGGATATGCTTCATGAATGACTTTTTCATCTTTCAATACTTTAACTGTAGAAATCCAGTCTTTTGGTGATCCGTTTTCATATTTCAGGAATTCAAAGTTTTCCAGAGTGAGTACATATCCTCCCGGAACATTGACTGATTCTCCAACTTCGAGCATAGAATAACCATCTTCACGACCGGCAACCGTGACAACCCCGCCGATAATCATGACCAGCAATCCTATGTGAAGAATATCGGGACCGAACCGCTTTCTGGCCTTTTTTACAAGCCTGTTTTTGAACCTGTGAAAGGTGCATGTTGAAAGATTCAAAAAGAAGAGAACAGATGGTGCCAGAAATATGAAAGAACGGAAAAAGTTATCAAAACCGGTCGTAACGATCAGCCAGGCTGTAAACCGGGAATATGATCCCAGGTAAAACTCCAATTCCCTGCTTTGGGGAATCACTGTTGAAATAATGGAAGTGAAAGTGATAAAAAGTATTAAAACGATTGCCAGTTTTAAAGACCTGAAAAAATTATATATGGAAACTCCCCAGCCGGGAGATGATTCTGCACTCATGTTGTATAGCTCCTTGGATATATTGATTAAATACTATTCTCTTTAAATATATCTGGCAAGTTAAAAAAAACAAACATTCAATTAGTTTCAATAACGTTACAATGTTGTCGGACATTATTGACGCCTGTAAAAAACTCACGCATCAGAATAACGAGATAGTACATCCCTTTCTCTGTCAGCTTAAAACGGGTTCCGTCCCTTTTGACTCCTCGGGCAACTCTCATAAATAAAAACTGCAATGCCAGATAAATTCGGGATCTTTCTCCGTAGCGTTTTCTGAGAACAGCCATATCGAGAGTTCCCGAAAAGAATCCCATTAGGAAATCATATCTGACCTGCTCTGCAATTGAATAGGATCTGCCGGTGGCAATGGTGCTTTCACCCTTCTCTACCTTTTCAATATAGCGGTCTATAGAAAAGAGATTGGCTCGAATTTCGCCGTTGAGATATGTGAAAGCTCCGGCTCCGCATCCGACATATTCATTGTAATCGACAATGTATTCATCAATCATTCCACCCTTCTGACTGAAACACCAGGCTGAGGCTCTTCTGTAATCTGCTTCCAGGGAATTGACGATGCTTTTATAGAAGCGTTTCTCTTTCTTATAATCCACATCGCCGTATAGAGATCTGATTTCAGATTTAACCGATTGCGATGGCATTAATGGATAATAAGTCACCTGGTCCCCATTGAGCTTTTTCAGAATTGATAGGTCATAAGCGAGCATTTCATCATTCTGTTCTGGAAAATTAAACATCATATCAATATTCAGGGTATCAAATGTTCCCTGAAGCCGGGATAATTTATCAGCGATTTCATCTCCGCTGCCGTATTTGTGGTAGCGCTTCAGTTTTTTTAGAAGATTATCATCAAAGGTCTGAACACCAACTGATAAACGGTTAATTCCCGAATCCTTCAGAGGATCCATATATTTCGGAATCAGATGATTGGGATTGGTTTCTGCTGATATATCCTTGATATCCCATAAGCTTTTTAAATACCCGACAAGAGAGGCAAGCCTTTCGGGAAGAACGGTGGGAGTACCGCCGCCTATATACACAGAATCGAATTTATACCCTTTTTCATACCACTGCTGGATCTCTTTGAATAGTGAATCAAAATATAACTCAGCCATGGACTTATTAAAAGTGACCTTATAAAAAGAACAATAGGGACACAATTCTTCACAGAAGGGGATATGGATATATAACATCAACGGCCTATCAGGTGGCTGGGCTCCTGATGCGGGATGGAAAGTATCTTCAACTTTCAAATAGCTGTTCATAAACTGTCTAGAGACATATGTAAGTGCATATTCAAATAACATGGACCTACTATATCACGGTTAACTTTTATGTTAAATAAGTAATGAAAATCCAATTTTTTTATCTATAATTAAGGTAGGGGGAAAACTATGTACGCATTTAATGATCTCCAATCTTTACTGGATGTTTCAGTCAAATGGGAAAAAGAGTTGAAAGACTTGTACGAGGTTGCAGAACTCGGTGTCAAAAATAAGAAATCCAAAGAACTTATCCAATTTCTTCTCACCAAACAGACAAGGATTCTCGATGTTCTGAAGAATATCGATGTCCGTAAGTATGGACAGGACGAATTTGTTCAATTCACACAGGAGAATCATACAGAAGAGTTAATTCCAAGCCATGAAATATCAAAAAATACTGAACCCGATAAGATTATTGATTTAATTAAAAAGTTTGAAACAAAACTGGAAGAGTATTACAGCAAAATTGCTGATCATCTTGTCAGCGAGAGCCAGAAAGAATTATTTTCTTCTTTGGTTGTGTTAAAAGAAGCACAACTTGAAGCAATTGACAATTATATGAAACAACATTCAGACAACGTCCGATCATAATGGATAAGCCGGCTTTTGCAAAAAAAGTTGAATTCTCTAATCTGCATATGGTTATTAAATGGTTCATCAACTTGAGATGGATCGCCTGCACCGGCGTTTTTCTCACATTGCTGATTCTGTATTTATCTTTCGAAGTACAACTGCCCTATAACATACTATTTACAGCAAATCTCATTCTCTTTACAGCCAATTGCATCTATCTGTTTTATCTGGTTAAAATTAAAAGAAAAGTATTAACGAACAAAGAAAAAGAACTGTTCCTCCATGTTCAGATTATAAGTGATTATATTCTACTGTTACTTCTGGTTTTCTTCACGGGATATCTCGAGAATCCCATGATTTACTATCTGATCTTTCATATCATGCTCACCTCTTTTCTATTTGAAGGGAAAATACTGGGATTCTATACATCACTGACGGTTCTGATCATTTCCACAATCTCTTTTCTTCAATTTAATAAACTCATCCCCTATTACCCTTTATCTCTCTTTGTAGACAACGGTGGATATTATGACCGGATATTGGGAAGGACAGCAGGCATATCGAGTATATTGATTATTACAGCCTATTTAATTTCCAGTATAAAAGAACGGATAGATTACAAAGGGAAACTCTGTGAAGTGGAGCTGAGCCGGTATAAAAGCCTGGATAAAGTTAAGTCCAATTTCATCCTTCAGGTAACTCACGAACTGCGGGGACCTCTGGCTGCGGTTATCGGGTTCCATGAAATACTGTTAAAGGGAATAACAGGAGAAATTCCCGATAAGTCTAAAGCACTTCTGACTAAAGCAAATCATCGAACTGACAATCTTTTGAATATGATTGATGAAATGATTGATTTTGCATATATGAAATCTGAACTGGATATAAATTTCGATGAGAAAAAACTGCGAATCAGCGAATTAATTATAGAAAACATAAGTCTGATTAGAGAAAATGCAGAAAAGAAAAGAATTTCATTTAATGTAAATTGCTCGCGCAACATACAATTGAAGACCAATAGGGATCTTATGAATATGATTCTGGGAAATCTTCTTACAAATGCTCTGAAATATTCAAAAGAAAACGGTGAAGTATCAATAACCTGTTCAATTGAAAAGAGCGAAATACACCTGGTGGTAGCCGATAGGGGGATCGGTATAGCAGATAGTGATCTGGAGAAAATTTTTGATGAGTTTTACAGGACCAAAACAGCTAAAAGTCTTGAAAAAGACGGAACCGGACTGGGTTTGGCAATTGTAAAAAGGGCTGTGACAAATCTGGGAGGTAGAGTGAACGTTTTTTCCCGCATAAATAATGGGACAAGCTTTCATATATATCTTCCCGTCTCAAACTTGAAGGGGGCCGGAGATGGCAAAAAACAACATATTAATAATTGATGATGATGAAGACATAATTGAAACAGTAAGCATCCTGCTGGAGCATGAGGGTTTTACAATTTCCAGTTCTGATAATGTAGAAGAGGGACTGGAAATGATCAGAAACAGTCCACCGGACCTTGTTCTCCTTGACATTATGTTCCCGGAAAAGAAGACCAGAGGGTTTGAAGCCGCTGCCCAAATCAAAGAGATCAATGAAAAACTCCCGGTATTTGCTTTTACTGCGATCAATAGAGAATACAGCTTTGATTTTTCAAAAGAGGAGATTCAGGCTGATGAATTCATAAATAAACCTGTAGCAACAGATAAACTGGTGGAATTAATTAGAAAATATATATAAGGAGAAATACTATGCCTACAAGAAAACTATTGGACTTTCTCGATCAGAACAATATTCACTATGTAGTTATAAATCATTCTTCAGCATATACAGCCAGCGAAATTGCAGCCAGTGCTCATGTAAAAGGTCAGGAACTGGCCAAAACAGTCATGGTGAAGGTCGATGGTGAAATGGCTCAAATCGTATTACCGGCAAAGTACAAGGTAAATTTTGATCTGTTCAAAAACTATACTGGAATCGATAATATCGACCTTGCCGGGGAAGATGAGTTTACAGAACTCTTCCCGGACTGCCTGACAGGGGCAATGCCTCCTTTCGGCAATCTTTACGGCATGAAGACTTACCTCGATAAAACACTGACCTATGATGAGGAAATTGCCTTTAATGCGGGAAACCATTCTCAACTGATCCGCTTGCGTTTTGAAGATTACCTGAGTCTAGTAAAACCGGAAATCTCTAATTTCGCTGCAGGTTAATTAATTGTTTTTAAAAAATCAAAAAGTCTCTGTCCGTCGGGCATTAAAAAACCGGGATCTTCCCTGAGCAGTTCCTTCCAGACCTCAACGGCGCCGTCGATATTACCCATATCATAAAAGAAGACTATCCCCTTATTAAAAGCTGCCATTTTATGGGTCGGATCAATTTCTCTGGCTTTGTTAAAAGCTTTAATTGCAAGAGCGATTTCACCTGTTCTGCGATACATAATTCCAAGGTCGGTTTGAACATTCGGATTTTCGGGATCCAGTTCCAGTGCTTTTACATATGCGGGAATCGCTTTATCACTGTTCCCCGTATCGAAATAGAGATTTCCAAGTTGAATCCAGCTCTGCAGATCATTGGGATTTTCCCCTACTTTTTTTAATAAAGCACTATCTTGCGGAGTAGTTGGCACCGCGGTTGCGGGAGCCGCTGTCTGGACGGGATTAATATTCTGCTGTGTAAGCTGTTGCGGTGGTGTCATTCCAAAATTATTATAGGAAACCACAAGACTGTGAGTGGCGTAACCGGCTATAAAACATATGAGACCGGCAATGATAACGGTCTCTCTGGTAATCGGTTTTGAATTAGACTGCTTTTTATGTGATTTATAACTCATATATCAGAATCCTTATATTGCGTAAAGTTTATGTATTAGAAGAATATTAACACGTGTTGTCATAGTAGGCAACAAGCTGAATATCAGGAATTAAATATGAGAAATAACTCTGTTCCACTATCATCATCAGTTTTGAAGTTTATATCCGCACCGATTGCATTTGCCATTAACTTCGCACTATATGTCCCCAGACCGGTACCGGTTTTTTTATTAAAGGTCACGTATTTATTAAAAAATGAATCTCTTATTTCCCGGGGAATTGTACCGATGTTATGAACCGATATTGTCAGATTCTTTTCATTCTTAACCTTGACAGTAATATCATTATGCCCCGGTGATGCCTCCAGGGCATTTTTTATCAAATTAGATAGAATCATATATAAGAGAGTCTTTTCAGTTGATATTATCAATTCCGACTTTTCATTAATTTTTCTTTCGTTGAAATATACCGGGAAATCACAATTCTTCTTTTGTTTTATCTCCATCAGGTCTATATCTATCTGTCTGATAATGTCAAATAAGTCAGTTTCTTTATTATTGACTTCGAATGTACCATGCTCCAGTTTATAGAGATATTGCGACAAATCGATCAGGTTCTTCATATTGATACCGGAATTCAGTATGATCTGAAGATATTTCTTATTTTCTTCAGAGATAGATTCATCATCGATCATCATTTTGGGAAAACCAATTATCGAATTCAGTGGTGTTTTCAAGTCATGGCGGATAATTCGCTCTATATCAATTTTAAAATCTTCCAGTTCACGCCAGTCAGATAGATCGATAAAGCTCTCAATATTCCCGATTATTGCACCTTTCTTATCATGGAACAACGAACTGTGCCTCTCAATGGTTCTTGTTGCTCCGTCTTTAGTTATTATTGTACACTCATTTTCATTTTTGTTTTCCTGACAGCATTCGGTCCCGTATGAGCAGTTTTTATCACAATAAATATCAAAGGGTTTTCCAACGGCCTCTCTTTTAGAATAACCGGTAATTATTTCTGCTTTATTATTAAAATCGACAACGTTGTTATCTATATCCGTCGTATAAATCGCACAGGGACTGTGGTGAAAAAGCATTTCCGCATATTCTTTCGATTCCTTTAAGTCCTCCGTCCTCAGCAATACCTGTTCTTCCAACTCATCTCTGTTTTTAGATATTCTCTTTATCAGTATGTTTAGAACATGCATATTGAGAACACAGAATATTGTAATGAGGAACAAAGCCAACAATGAAAAAAGAATATAATCAGAATTGAAATCTTCCAAATCTTTTACCCAAAAGGCATGAACTATTATAAAAATAAAGATAAAAGAAATTATAGAATAGGCGACTCTTTTGTTTGTAAAAAAAAGTGTGGCTACAATAATGATTGCAAAATAAATTACATTTAATTCTCTAAATGGTCCGAAAATAAATCGCAATGATATTAACAGGGTAAAAACAACAGCAGATGATATAGTGACTATTCTGAAATATCCTTTGAAATTCAGAACCAGGAAAATTATTGATATAACTATGCTAACGACATATGCAAAGTCTGAGAATATTGATCCCGCCAATGCATTTCGAAATGTGATGAAAAGACTGAAAAAAAGCAGAACCAATAATGAAATTGTCAGCGTCAGAGTTTTTAAAACGATGACTTTGTCATCATTTTTATAATACTTTTTACTGTTAGACATTCGTCCCACTACTTAAGTATAAATAGTGCATGTCCTAATTTACAAGATAAGAATTACTTAAAAAAAACCCCGCCATTACAGCGGGATTCAATTATGTATCAAAGTTTAAACTTCGACGGTTTTTTTCTCTTTACCCTGAAGGTAAGCGATCATCGGATCAGTTATCAATGGAACAAGGTCTCCAATCATATGGGGCATCAGGTGATCCATAACTTTAGGCATCATCTCAGGCATCTGCTCTTTCATATAATCGGGAACTGTCGGAATCATTTCATAGATCTTATCGAGCATAACCGGCAGAACTTTCGGCATCATCTTTGGAAGCAGAATCGGGAATAGAACGGGAAACATCGGTTTCATCATATTCAGAGCTCCGGGGATTTTACCCATTCCATGCATCATACCACCCATTCCGAGAGGCATGGCACCAACGAGCTCAGGCCACATATTACCCATAAGCTTGGCAAATCCTTCAGGAGTCATCAATCTGATAAATGCTTCGAACACACCCCACTGCTTCTGAACTTCCGGATGCGGATCGGGAAAATCATATCCAAGGGCACTGGAAACAAAGTGTGCCAGGTCCTGAACTTCCATCGAACTACCGGTTTTATCAACTGAGTTTCTCAGCTGAACTTCACAACATGGGCAAAGTGCCAGCATTTTTTCAGCTTCCACTTCCATCGCTTCTTTCAATTTCAATTCACCAAGACCAACTGCCGTATCGGGATTTTTCACCAGCGATAGAACAGAACCACAGCAGAAAGCTGTTTCTCTGTTGTGCTGCATCTCAACCAGTTCCACATTGGGAATGGCTTTGATCAGTTCTCTCGGCTCTTCATAGATTCCACTGGCTCTTCCGAGGTGACAGGAATCGTGCCAGGTGACTTTCGTCGGTTTCATATCATTTTCAGGGAACTTAAACTCACCGGAAGTGATCTTTTCTGCAACCATTTCACTGTAATGTTTACCTTTAATATCAAAATCGATACCAAGTTTCTCAGCCCATTTAGGGTATCCCTCACTCCACATGAGGTTACAGGCTGGACAGGAACTGATAACCGTATCAGCACCGGCGTCTTTTACATTCTGTATATTTTCCCTCATAGTCGCTTCAAACTGAGCCCAGTTTCCTGAAACCAGCATGGGAATAGCACAACAATTTTCTTTTTTCCCAAGGTATGAGAATTCGACATCGGCTTCATCGAGCAGCCTGACAGATGCCATTGCAATGTCATTTTCAACATAACTGGCGGTACATCCGGCAAAATATATGTTCTTGGACTTTACATCGGGCCCGTGTTTTTCAAGAAGATCTTCAGGGAACCATTTATCTCTGTTTTCTCGATAATGTGCCCATATATTACCTTCTGCCTGTGTTGCTGCTTTCATCATTTCAAAAGGAGGGAAAGACATTTTCTTATCTTCGGTAATCATTTTTCCACGGAGCTTCATCCAGGAAGGCTCTATAGGGATTGAAACAGAACATCGCGTATCACATACTTCACAGGTAGTACAACCGAGAAAGTTATTTACAGTGCTCTGATCCCAATCCACTCTTCCCTCCTGATATTCACGGAGCCAGAAGAATTTACCTCTCGGACTCTCACTCTCCCATCCGCTTGCTTTGAACTGAGTACAACTATCTACACAGTAACCGCATTGAGAACAGGCATAGGAATACCAGGCAACATCACTTGGCAGGTCTTTAGTTTTTGCTTTAATTCTCTCGCCGACTTTTGTGGCAATAGCATTACCGAAGGGCCTGATCATAGGTTCAAAGATTTCCGCAGTACCAATAAGCATGGATACGGGATTCTTTGCAAATACTTTGCCGGGATTCAATATATTTTTAGAGTCGATCTCTTTCTTGTATTTTTTCATTTTTTTCACTCTGTCAGCACCCATTACAGAGTTGGCTTCATGTGAAAAATACATACCTGTTGTGTATGCCCGGCCGCCAAATTTCTTAGCCAGCCTGATAATAGACATTGAAAGAGTAAAAACAAGATTGTAGCTGAACTTTCTTTGATCTGCAGGGATGAAACCCAAAAGAACAACTTCGTTTTTCCCTGTTTTCCTGTTCTTGATGATGATCCCTTCTTTCACGATGGGCTGGTGGATTTTATTTCCAACAGTTTTCAAATAGGGACCGAGGTTTTCCAGTGGAACAACAACTTCAGAAGGGACAAGAGAAGGGCCCAATCGCTTTACAACCATCAGGTTAAACCGGTTTTCCCATTCGTGAGCGGAAATATGGTCATCGACCATTGTACCTTTGTGTTCTTTAATTATTGATAACAGTTTCCCTTCTACAGCATCTTTATCCTTCGCTCTGAACGTTACAATTCCGATATAGGCAACAGGAAGAATAATCCTCTCCTCTGCTTCATGATCATTGTGCATTCTAAGAGGAGCTTTGTTTTTCATCTCAGCCATTTTCGGATTGATGAACATAATGGACCAAACGGGTATTGTCGAATCGATGACCAGTTCATTTATTTTCTGAAAGTCATCGGGATTTTCAACAGAAAATGACTTAACCATCATTTGATCTTCCGCCATGATTTTCACTTTCATCTGGCTGATAAATCCGGTAATTCCCTCTGCTTCACTGATCATTTCCAGTTCATCTCCGGAAAATTCTTTAACTAAACCGTCGGGCTGTACAACACGGGCAGATAGGACATTGTCTACAAAGTATCCGCTTTCGTAAGAACCGATACCGGCACCACCCTGTGCGAGCCATCCGCCAGCTGAAGATGCAGGATATGATGTGGGATATAATTTTAAAGTCAGTTTTTTCTTCTTGAGCTCATCATCCATCTGTTCCCAGGTAATCCCCGGCTCTACTGTGGCAGTAAGATTTTTCTCATCAATTTCCAGAACTTTTTTCATTCTGATAAAATCGATAACTATACCGTGTTTTGCAGGAACAGCTCCGGCATAACCGGAAGTGGCTCTGCCTCTAGGTGTCAACGGAATATTTTCTTTGACAGCCCATTTAATCAAATCAACGAGTTCCTCTTCAGTGGAAGGCTGAACAATTGCATCAGGTCGCGTATTTCCAATTAAAGGTTTCACAATTGACGGTAAAGCTCCGACATCATGACTGTAAAGTATTCTTTCTGTTCTATCGAATCTGGCATTATCACCAAATTTAGAAAGATAATTTTTCTGAGTTTTATTCAAACGACCCATTTTTCCTCCGATTCCGGATAAACATTTCCCAAGTTTATTCAGAATATATTAAAATTCACATATTTATTAAGTTATATAGTTTAAAGACTATATTGATATTACACTATAAAGACAATTCAGTAAATAATTATTTATCTAATTAATAAAACTAATTGAATGATTGATTAATAACTCATCAAAATGATCGTTTATGCGCTTTTTACATTTTTTATGATTTATTATATTCCATAAATGATCAAACCGTATTATGATAAACTAGTATAAGGAAAAATAATGATTAAAACAGATGTCATAATTATTGGTGGCGGAGCTACTGGAACAGGGATCGCAAGAGACCTGGCTCTAAGGGGAATCGGCCATTGTCTATTGGAAAAGAAGGATTTCGCAGCCGGTGCCACAGGAGCCTGTCACGGTCTGCTTCACAGTGGCGGGCGATATGCCGTCAATGATCCTGAGGCTGCACAAGAGTGTATTTCGGAAAATCAAATCCTGAGAAAAATAGGGAAGAAGTGTGTTGAATTCACTGAAGGTTTGTTTCTGCGATTGCCTGGAGATACTGTAGAATACAGAGACAAGTTTCTCGAGAGCTGTTATTCAACGGGAATTTCAACCGAGTTGTATTCTGCTTCAAGAACACTGGAACTGGTACCCAATCTCAATCCGGCATTATTGGAAGCGGTCAAAGTACCTGACTGCTCTATTGATCCGTTTCGCTTATGCATGCTCAATGCCGAATCATCAGAATCCCGTGGCGGAACAATCCTGATTCACCACAAAGTGATTGAAATAATAAAGGAAAAAGGTGTCTGTGTCGGTGTAAAAGCTGAAGATCAGTTTTCCGGGGAAATGAAAGAGATCCGGGCGAAAGTAATTATCAACGCATCTGGGGCCTGGGGATCTCAAGTGGCCAGAATGTCCGGCAGCGATGTGCCTATGAGCCTCTCAAAAGGCAGCCTTGTAATTGCCAACCACAGATTGACCAATATGGTTATCAACCGCTTGAGACCGGCTTCCAACGGTGATATCATCGTCCCCAATGAAACTGTAAGTCTCGCCGGAACAACGTCAATACATGTACAGGATCCAGATAATCTATCTATCAGCCATGAGGAAATCGGACTGATCAGTCGCGAAGCCTCTCAGATGATCCCCGAATTTGATTCGGTCAGACTCATCCGGTCATACACCGGTGTCAGGCCGCTGCTGAAAGGTGGCTCCGGAGACGACCGGGCGATTTCACGAGGATTTAAAATCATAGATCATAAGAACGGCATGTTTAGTATTATGGGCGGGAAACTGACAACCTACCGTTTAATGGCAGAAAAAATGACAGATAGAATAATGGAACATTTTGGAATAAACGAACCTTGTACAACTGCTGAAAAACCACTCGAAGGACAAGATGACCTCAGTGGATATCCCCTTTCAAAACGACTTAAAAAACTTGATGATATCATTTGCGAATGCGAATTGGTTTCCAGAAAAGAAGTGGAAAGAGTCATTGATAAAGTGGGAACAAAGTTTATCGGAGATATTCAGCATCGAACCAGACTCGGCATGGGTCCCTGCCAGGGAGGCTTCTGCACCTATAGAGCTCTCGGATTAATGCAGGAAAAGGGAAAAGTAACATCTGACGAATCAATCAGAGTACTCAAAGAATTTTTAAACAGACGATACAGAGGGATCCGTCCTGTTTTGTGGGGAGATCAGATGAGAGAAGAACAACTGGTCGAAGGGATCTATCTTGGTATACTGGGGTTGGCAGAATAATGAAATATGACATAGTAATAATCGGCGGTGGTATGGCTGGTCTGGTATCATCAATATATTTATCAAAAAAGGGGTATAAAACAGCTCTGGTTTCCAAAGGGGATCCAATCTGCTGTATTTCTTCAGGATGCATCGACCTGCTGAAAACCGATGACAATCCTCTTGAAAATATAGGCAATCTACCTGAAGTTCATCCTTATAGAAGAGCCGGTAAAGAAAATGTTAAAAAGTCCTTTGTTTATTTTAAGGAAATGATGGAAGAAGCGGGACTACCCTATTACGGTGAAGAGGAAACGAACAGGACCATATTTTCGCCGATAGCAAAAAAAAGGGAGACTGCCCTTGTTCCCATGTCCATGAAAGAGGCAGATATAAGAAACGGGGAATCTCTGCATATAATATCTTTTAAAGGGATAAAAGATTTTTTTCCCGGATATTTTACAGACAAGTTTTCAAACTCAAAATGCTCGGTTTACAATGATGCGGGGAAAACGACCATATCCATTGCTACACAATTTGATAATAGTGATTTCAGAGAAAGATTCTTCAATTGGATTGGGGATCTGAATATCAGTGAAGATAAAATTGCTGTTCCCGCAATACTCGGCACAAAAAATCCTGAATACATCATGGCCGAAATTGAGTCCAGAACAGGTAAGAAAATATTTGAAATACCAACGCTGCCCCCGTCTATTCCGGGATTGAGACTATTCCGAACAATGAAAGCTCATGCCGTTAAACATGGTGTTGATCTTTTCTGGGGAGATGCCATTTCCGAATACAAAGAGGATAAAAACAGAATATCATCACTGATAATTAATAAACCGGGAAGACCAACAATCATTGAAGGAAAAAGTTTCATCCTGGCGACAGGATCATTTGTCAGTGGAGGTTTGTTTGCAGAAAAGACTGATGTAAGAGAAACAGTTTTCAACCTGCCTGTATCTATTCCTGAAGAAGAAGAGAGACTGAACAGCAATTTTTTTAATCCCGGACATCCCATCGGTAAAGCGGGTATCAGAACTTTCGAAAATTATAAACCGAAAGATTCAAAACTGGAAAACCTTTTTATTGCCGGCAGCATTCTGGAGAATTCTCAGATTATGAAATACCAATGCGGTCATGGCCTGGCGTTAGTCACAGGACTCGAAGCTGCAGTCAATTGTGAGGAATATCTGAAATGAAAGCAACATACGAACACTGCATCCGATGCACAATATGTGTGGAAAACTGCCCCGTATTCAAAGTAAACCCCGATTATCCCGGTCCAAAACAGGCTGGTCCTGATGCTATGCGTTTTCGGATTCACAGCGAAGACAAAGTTGATAAATGGATATCACTCTGTACCCAGTGCCGCCGATGTGAACAGGTTTGTCCCTATGATGTGAAACCGGCCAGCCTTATTCTGGAATCTCAGATTGCCTATGTGAAAAAAAACGGTGCCGTCCCGACACAGGTGATGTTTTCCAATTTCCATTTTATCAGTCACCTGGCATCATTCTTTGCGCCTGTGGCCAATTTTGCAACCTCTTTGGGCATTGTGAAAAAGATGATGAAATTAATCGGACTGAGAGATGATATCCCTTTCCCCAAATTTTCCTTCAATACAATGCAGAGAAAAAAAATCAAGCCGGTTAAAGGGATAAGAAAAGCTGCATTTTTTCATGGATGTTACCTCAATGCCAATGCTCCCGACACTGGAAGAAATATAGTAAAACTGATGCAGGATCTTGGAGTTGAGATTATCGTTCCCGAACAGGTTTGCTGCGGTCTCCCGGCATTGGGAAACGGGAATGAGAAAAAAGCATCGTCATTTGCCCGAAAAAACGCAGCCGTTTTTGCAGAAAAAGTAGCAGAAGGATATGATATATTGTACTCGTGCACATCCTGTGGTCATTCCCTGATCCACAGTTTCCCTGAACAGGCAGGAACACAGGGAAAGATTGTAGCCGACAATAGTTGGAATATTTATGAATATCTTGAAAAACTAATAGAAGAAGAGCAGATCACACTCAGACAACAGGATGTAAAGAAAACAATCTCCTACCACGTGCCATGTCACCTCAAAGGTACAGGGAAACCCTATCCATTTCTCAATTTGTTCAAAACTTTACCGGGAATAGAAATCCATGCCATAGATGACAACTGCTGTGGATTTTCCGGTAGTTATGGTTTTAAAAAGAAGAATAGAGACACAACGGACAAGCTCGGAAGAATTGCAGTTAATGCCCTGCTCGAACCACAGCCGGAAGTGATTATTTCCGATTGCGGAGCTTGTAGAATGCAGATAGAAAATTTTACAGATGTTCAGGTTTGCGATCCTGTTGAAATATTGAGAGAATCGTTGAAATAAACTCGTAGGGGACGGTCGCGACCGTCCCCTACAGGATTTTTATAATAATACCAATTTTAAATATTCGAATTATCATGTATCATATTTTCTGCAAGGAGTATTACATGTTAAAAAAATCTATTTTATTCATATTATCAATCGTTCTTACATCTATGCTATTCGCCGCAGGCCGGAATGAAGAGCAGCCGATTAAAGTTGCTTTTCTTCCTATAATAGATTCACTGCCATTCTATATTGCCGTGGAAGAAGGTTATTTTGAAAGTGAAGGGATATCCGTCAAAGCTGTTCCTGTCAGCAGTCCCGTTGAACGGGATCAGCTTATGCAGGCCGGAGAGATTAACGGAATGCTCAACGAATTATCTTCAACAGCTATTTTCAATCAGAATGAGATTCAGATACAGACTGTTCAGATAGTGAGAATGGCAACGGAAGAGAGTCCTGTTTTCAGGATTCTGTCATCTCCGAAAAGCGGGATTTCTTCTCCGGTCGAACTGGCCGGAGTTGCCATAGGTGTTTCAAAAAATTCAATTATTGAATACCTTACAGACCGAATCCTCCAGAACGAAGGACTCAGCAATGATCAGATAACAGTAAAAAGTGTTCCTGTTATCCCCGAAAGATTTCAACTTCTGATGAGCGGTCAGATCGGAGCAGCGACATTGCCCGATCCTCTGGCTCAGGCGGCAGTAGCGGCAGGAGCCATAGAAGTTATAGACGACAGTAAATATCCCGAATATTCCATGAGCGTTCTCTCTTTCAATATGACAACAATAAAAGAGCAGGGCTCATCACTGAAGAAATTCATGAAAGCCTGGAACAAAGCAGTTGCAGCACTCAATGAGAATCCTGAAAAGTACAGAGATCTTTTTCTTGCAAAAATACCGGTACCCCCTTCAGTGAGTGCAACATTTATAATACCGCCATTTGCAGATCAGCAGTTACCTGCGGAAAGTCATTGGGACGATGTTCTGAACTGGCTCGAAGATAAAGAATTAATTTCTGCGAGGCCCTCTTACAGAGATTCTGTCAACGATCTATAATTATTAACAATTGTGGTAGAGATTAAAAACCTGACATTTCAATACAACAATCATCCTCCTGTCTTCAAAAATTTTAACTGGCGTATAGGTGAAAATGAAACATGGTCCGTACTCGGTTCATCGGGATCGGGAAAAACGACCTTGCTTCATCTTCTGGCTTCTTTAAAGAGAGCCGATGGCGGTTCTATCGAAATCAAAGGAAAATCTCTACTCCGACCCCGCCCTGAAACGGGGCTGATCATGCAGAATCACGGCTTACTTCCATGGGCGACAGTACAGAAAAATGTAGAACTTGGTTTTAATATCCGCCGCTTTTACAGAGCAGACGGCAAACACAGCCCTGTAGATTTTAATTCTGATAAAAAGACTGAAAAGAAACAGATCAGTTTATGGCTGGAGAAAATGGGTATCGGAGAACTTAAAGACCGCTATCCTCATGAGATATCCGGTGGACAGCAGCAGCGGACGGCAATTGCCAGAACTCTGATAATGCACCCGGACCTCCTGCTGATGGATGAACCTTTCTCTTCTCTCGATTCGCCCACAAGAAAATCGCTCCAGGAACTGGTGATTGATCTCCACAGAAAGAAAGAGTACAGCCGTATTATAGTGACCCACAGCATTGAAGAAGCGCTGATAATGGGGAGTAAGATTCTGATTCTGCAGGGCGGCGGAAAAGACTCCGTCATACTGGATAATCCAGATTATATGCAAAAAGAGTATTTCATTAGCCCGGCATATGAAGCGCTATTGAATAAAATTAACAATATACTGGGAGAGAATTTTGAAAAAGAGGAATTATGAGATCTTCTGGGGTCTTTTGTTTATAACTCTTTTCTGGCAGCTGCTCGCTCTTATCTTAAACAGGAGCATCCTCCCCTCACCTTTTGAAGTCGTACCTCTCTTTTTCAGACTAATGACAGGGGAATTATCACTCCATTTTCTTGCCAGTGCAGCAAGGGTTCTCACATCAATAATCATATCCGTACTATTGGCGGTGCCAATCGGTTTAATACTGGGACAGAGTCGGAAGCTGAACAGATTGATATCGCCGGTGATAGCAGTGCTCTACCCCATACCCAAAATTGTCTTTCTTCCCATCGTTTATGTATTGATGGGAATCAGTGATTTCTCCAAGATATTTCTCATCAGCCTGATCCTGTTTTTCCAGATACTTGTAGTCGTTCGCGACGAAGCAATGAAACTGCCGGAAGATCTGATTTTATCTGCAAAATCTCTTGGGGCGGGACGGTTGGGACTTTACTTTTTTATTTACGGCCCGGCATCTATCCCGGGTATTCTCACATCCATAAGGATTTCTATCAGTACTGCTATCGCCGTCCTGTTTCTGGCGGAGCAGTCCCTTACGGAATACGGACTTGGATATTTTATCATCGTGAAATCTTATCAGATACTCCGGTACAGAGAAATGTATGCAGGGATTCTTGCTATCAGCCTGTTGGGAGCCATCTTTTATCTGGCCATAGGGCTTCTGGAAAAAAAATTCTGTAAATATCTTGTTAAGGAAAATGTATGAGCAAACAGATTCAACACATGTTTAACAACATTGCCGGCGACTACGATAAGATGAACAGGATTATGACCTTCGGTATGGATAAATACTGGAGACGTTATGTTGTCAGGCAATCGTCAATCGCTGAAGGATCAAAACTCCTGGATATCGCTACGGGAACAGGGGACATAATCTTTGAGTCGAGAAAGAAATACTCCCTTGAAACCACAGGTCTGGATTTTTCTGAAGCAATGCTGGAGATCGCAAGGAAGAGAGATACAGATAATCAGTCACAATGGATTCAGGCAGATGCTCTAGATCTCCCCTTTGAAGATAATTCATTTGATGCCGTAACTTCAGGATATCTGATGAGGAACGTCGGCAAAATTGATAAAGCTTTTTCAGAACAGTATAGAGTTCTGAAACCGGGAGGAACTGTTGTCTGTCTCGATACAACACCACCGGGGAAATCGATTTTCAAGCCCTTTATCGCAATATATCTGAAAGTGGCCATTCCTCTGATAGGTAAAATACTGACAGGAAACAAATCGGCATATGCCTATCTGACCGAATCGACAGTGAATTTTAAAACAGCCGGAGAATTGAAAGAGATAATGACAGATTGCGGATTCAAAAAAATTACCATTAAGAAATTCATGTTCGGCACAATTGCCGTTCACAGAGGGATAAAATGAATATACAACCATGGATTGATGTAATCCGCCCTAAAACCCTCCCTGCAGCTGTTGCTCCCGTACTTGTCGGTTCGGCATTGGCCTTTTCTGCAGGTTATTTTAATCCCCTGCCGGCTCTTGCAGCATTTATTGGAGCGCTTCTTCTGCAGATAGCAGTCAATCTCGCAAATGATTATTTTGATTTTGTAAATGGCGTAGATACAGATGAGAGGCTCGGTCCGCAGAGAGCAACAGCATCGGGATTGATCAGTCTGAAAAAGATGCGCATTGCCATTGCTGTTGTCATTCTCCTCGCTGTTCTCGATGGTGTGTATCTGGTTATTGTCGGGGGGATTCCCATAATTATTATCGGAATCCTGTCAATCATTTCGCTTCTGGCCTACAGCGGTGGGCCCTATCCTCTGGCATCACATGGATTGGGTGATTTATTTGTCTTTATCTTCTTCGGCTTTGTTGCCGTATGCGGAACATATTATGTGCAGAGCCTTAGCCTGAACTGGATCGTAGTATTGGGATCTCTGCCCTCGGCAATGCAGATTACAGCGATTCTGGTAGTTAATAATTACCGTGATATTGAAACTGATGAAAAAAGCGGAAAGAGAACCCTCGCTGTAAAAATCGGAAAAAAGGCAACGAGAATTGAATATGTATTGATGCTATTATTGCCCTACACGGTTCCATTTATTTTTATTATCACAGGCCGGGCTAACTGGTTTCTCTTACTGCCTCTGCTTTCAATGCCCATGACTATACCCCTGATCAGACAGCTCTATGGATTATATGAGGGACAGGAACTGAATAAAACACTTGGCGGAACCGCTAAGTTATCGCTGATTTTCAGTATATTATTCTCGATAGGAGTATTAAGTGTACGTTTTTCTTTTTGATTTTTTCACCAATGCAGGACTAAGTGATTTCTATGCAGAGTTAAGCGTAAAAGTTACTTTAACAGCTGTTGTTATATTGCTGAGCATCATAGTCGACCTTGTATCCAAAAAAATACTTTTGTCGATAATTACAAAAATTGTGAAGAGAACCGCAACAAAGTGGGACGATAGCCTGGTTAAAAAAGGATTATTCTCAAGACTGGCACATATTGTACCTGTATTGGTTCTCTATTACTTCCTTCCTCTGATTTTTCACGATTCCGAATCTGTCGGAGTTATACTTCAGCGTTTGATTATGTCTTTAATGATTGTAATAATACTCAGAGTAATCAGTTCTTTGATTACAACAGTCAATGATATATATTCCACTTACAGCATCTCAAAAAACCGCCCTATAAAGGGATATCTGCAAATTGTCCGCATATTCATCAGCATAATGGGCATTGTCCTTGTCATTACGACACTGCTGGATAAATCGGCATTAGGCCTTCTATCGGGCATCGGTGCATTTTCAGCAGTCCTTATGCTTATTTTTAAAGACTCTATTCTCGGGCTGGTCGCATCTGTACAATTGACCGGTAATGATATGATCCGTATTGGCGACTGGATCAGCGTTCCCGATTTCGGAGCTGATGGAGATGTCGTAGATATCAAACTGCAGACAGTGACAATTCAGAATTTTGACAAAACAATGGTTAATCTGCCAATCTACAGCCTTATCTCCTCTTCTTTCAAAAACTGGAGAGGTATGAGCGAATCCGGTGGAAGAAGAATCAAACGGCATCTGAAAATTGACATGAACAGTATCAAATTCTGTACTGAAGAAATGATAGAGAACTATAGGAAAATAGATATATTAGGGAATTATATTACAGGCAGAGAGAATGATATAAAAGCCGGCAACAACAGCAGGAATGTTAACACAAATGTGCTGATAAATGGTCGAAGGATGACGAATATCGGAGTCTTCCGCGCTTACATTTCCGCTTACCTTAGATCGCATCCTCTGATAAATGAAGACATGACCTTTCTCGTCCGTCAGTTACAACCGACAGAGAAGGGAATCCCTCTCGAAATTTATGTATTCAGCAGTGATAAGAACTGGATCAATTATGAGAATATTCAGGCTGATATATTTGATCATCTGCTGGCGTCAATATCCTTTTTTGATCTGGCTGTGTTTCAAAGTCTGTCGAGTCTGAATTAGTCCTGTTCCTCTTTCCATTTTTTATACTCCTGTAGATCTGCATGGACCTGACTGAGAACAAGACCGATAATAAACACATCATCAATATGCCCCAGAACAGGGATAATATCCGGGATGAAATCAATGGGATTTACTAAATAGATCAGAGCTCCCAGTATGATAATCACAGTTCCCAAAGGGATTTCCCGGTATTCTCCGGAGAGCCAGTCTTTTACCAGGGAAAAGAGCAATTGAAGATCCTCCCAGACCTGAGCCAAGGGACCGCTTCGAAGTTTAAAAGCGATATTCATAGATTCGTTGAGTATTTTTTCTGTTTTTTTCTTATCGTTGATAATCTCTTCAGCTTCTTTTTTCGACCGTTTAAATCCCTCGTGAATCTCATCTATTTTTTCTTCGGGATCTTTATTTTCTTCCATGGTTATTCCTTATATATCACTAATTGCACTTTCTCTCTCTCAAAAAAGAAACAAGAGTAAAAAAGAGAAAGATAAAAGCAGAGACTAATCCCGTGACGACAAAAAACCACTTAAAGAGTGTGGAAAAGGAAGCTCCATAAGCCAGCAGATTGTATTCTGTCGGATATCCTCCCATCGCCAGAGAGACGAAACTATTCTCAAGCAGATCAAACATTACCGCAATAAAAGCCAGGTAAACCCATCTTCGGGGAGCCAGAACACGCCATTTGATTCTGGCAATAGAAAAGGAGATGGCACTGAAGATAAACAGTCCGTAAACCAGGGGAAAGATCAGATCAAATGTCCAGCGATTGTATATATACGCTGCTCTCCCCTCTTCCCCATATAATTCGATTTTTTCATAAACAACAGAAGGAGAATAATAATATGATGTATCAAAAGAACCACTTTCCGGAGTATATTCTGCCGCTTTTTCCGACTGATCGGGCAGCACAATTGCTATAAAAAAAGCAAAAACCACCGTCACAGCCAACAGGACATACTTCCTGGAAAAAAGATCTATCATTTTCTGCATAAATTACTGCAACTCTATTGAGACTTCACGTCCATCGGCACGGATGACAACCTCGTCAACAGCTTTGTAACTGTATAAAATCGTGCCATTGGTGACTCTTTTTATCCGTTTTCCGTCAAAGCGGACTCTAAACATCACACCGGGGCTGTTCGTGCTGACATGAACACTGTTACCTTCAATCTGAAAATCCACCGCCTGACTGTCATATTCGGACATGGCTCTATAACCATCGTAGACATTCATTGGTCTCAACCAGGGGTAATTTGTTCTGACAAAAGAAATAATATCACTCAACTCCTGCTTTAATGCCGGCCAGTCTTTTCCCTGACCTCGATGAGGATCATAGATATCATCAGCATGGATAAAATGACTGAAAACCCCCGGTCCGAGAACACCGGATATCAGGTTCTTCTTCGTCTCTGTATTAAAGTGATATCCTGAAGTTATTCTCGGCAGCATATACACTTCGGGAAAGTCGGGGTGGTATCCGAATTCGTAGGCTTCTTCGGGGTTATCGCCGACGTGGAGAGTGCAGACGGCTTTTATTGTTGGAAAATACTTCTGGAGAGCTTCAATTCCTTCTTTGGAAATCACATTGTGCGGTGCCACATAAGTTCTGGGAAGGTTGTGTTCCCCGAATAAGCGGATCCAGTCCTCTCTTGCCTGAGATACGGCAGCCATCAGATTCTCTTTATCAGACCATACAAATGCATTCAACTCCGAAGCTTTGCTGGTGAGCGACATGTGATTGTAACCGTGTAATCCCAGCTCATAATTGTTTTCGAAATGATCATCTACCATTTTCATCGAACCGTTATTATTGGCGACAAAGAACTCACCTGTCTCAAATGGTGGTTCTGTAGAAACGTTATAGTTGAAAATCAGATAACTGGAAAAAGGCTGATCCCATTTTTCCAACAACTCTATAGTCTCGGGCCACCATGTCTCTGTATAAAATTCCGTATCAATTATTGTAAGAGGATTTTTGATTGTGTTGTACATGGGAATAGGCCAGTCATCGAGGTATAGCAGACTGATTCCCGGCGTAGCCGCCAGACCCACAGGTTGCACATATAAGAATGATTCGAGAACCAGTCCCATAAACTCCCCGTAATTGAACTCGCTCCAATTCCATGTGAGTACATTTCCATTATTAATGCGTGTCTTCCACAATAAAGGTGTTCGGCGGTTAAAACTGGTTGCCAGTATTTCTGCTTTATCTACGGGTACAGAACCACCTGGTTCCCAAGTGTATACATTATCATCAATAGAGACATTTTCTCCAGTTAGAAATCCGGTGTTGATCCTGTATCCTGTTGAGTCTCTCACTGAACTTGATGTTTCTTTAATCCCCAGATAGGGTGCCAGTTGATTAAAGCGCCCTCTTCTGAGAGAGACCAGATTTCCACCGTCTTCGAGGTATTGGTCAAACATTGCCGGATCGAGACCGCTGTCAGCATCGAGTATAAGTCCCACAGCTGTATAGGGACGGAGATCATAGGAAACCATTCCCCTGAAAGAGATCGGTTTAATCAAATCATAATCAATCTTGGCCCTGTTAAAAACACTTTCAGTGTATTTCAGAATCTGATCAGCTTCGTGAACCGAAGGATTGACCAGGAGGGCTATTTTCTGTTTTCCCGTCGTGGGAAATAGAGTTTCTTTCAAAAAACTTTTTATATTGAGCAGCAGTTTAACTGATCCGCCTTCTACTCGATAGATATATCTGGAAAGGGCAAATCCTCCATTTTTATTGGAAACAATTATTGGACTGGAATCATATTCCCGGTCTTTTCTCTTTATAGACAGATATGTTTTCAATTCTCTGTCTGAAGGTATAAAATGGTAGAAAAATGCTGAATCACTTATATCCTGCCTGGCCTGGTCTTCAACCATGCCAGAATCTTTATAATCAATTTCCAACAGGCTTCCATCTTGTGTCCAGTCGCCATAATACATGATTCCAAGCTTGGCCAGAGTGGTGTTCAGGCGGAGAGGACGGATAAATTCATTAGTCTGCCTGTTCTGATAGGCACCGAAGTTGTCCATTACCAGAACTTTCTTCCCCTGACCTATCATATCATCGAGAAAGTCCAGATATGTTTCGGGATTTCTCATCGAAGGTCCCCTGAACCAGGAGATAACAGCACGGCTGTAACGTGTCACACTATCACCGGGAATACCACGGTCGATATCCCAGTAAACGACTTTCAATCCCATTTCATTGAGAGTTCTCGACATGTAGAAGAAGATTTCATTCTCATCTTTCGTCTGATTTTCAGAGGACTTGTACAATGCGAGTACCGACTTCTGATAAACAACTTCCTGTGCGGGAATAACAACAGGCAGCATAAATATAATTAATAATATAAATACAATTTTTTTCATAATTTCCTCTTATGGTGTTAGATAATCCGGTAACAGTGCATTAACACCAACTTCAAATGTAAGTGACCAGTATTTTATTCCTGTTTCAAGAGGAACAGAATAGGTCTGATAATTAAATGAACCGATAATATTCAGGAATGCTGTAAAATCTCTCTTGGTGTATTCAAATCTGTTACCGAGCTCAAATGAAAATCCATGATTATAATCTGTGTCTAATCCGCTTAAATAAAAATCTGCCGCAACCCAGAACTGCTCTCTGATTGCTACTGTTTCAGAAATGGCAGGTGCCAGAGTAAACCCCAGAGTTAATCCTGTCTTCATGGAATTCTGCGGCGCCCAGTAATTGGTGATAATCTCAATCGCGGGATCATTCAATGAATCTTCAAAACTGAAATCTGCTGTAATGTTCAGATCCATAGCCGGTTCACGGAGCAGCTGTATATTATTGGCAATCAGAGCCGAAGTATACCAGGTCAAATTAGAGTCCGTATCGGGAATATATTTCCCTGTTCCCGAGAAATAGAACACAGTATCTTCGATAAAGGGAACTTTTGTTTTTGCCAGATTAAAATTCATCTCCAGAGAAGCCATATGATAATCTGTTTCTTGTTTACTTGAGAGAAAAGAATCGCTCATCCAGTCATACATATACCTCAAAGAGATATAAACTGGATCTTTTGAAAAAGCAATAGATCCACCACCAGTGAAAAAGAAATCATCAATATTCAAATTACCCAGTGGATCCTCTCTCAAATAGATTCCCGCCATGGGTTTAAATGTGAAGACCGAAAGAGTCAGGGGAACTGCGATATTGGCTTTCTGGTAAAAATATGTGGAAGAATCGTTGTATGTCTTCAAATATTCCACAGCATAATCAAAATTCAATCCAAAGTTATTGCTGATGTGTACATTGTAATCGGCAAATGCGCTGGTCTTAAAAGATGATGAGTCACCGATACTTGTACTCGTAGCATTGAAATTATCAGCAAAATCCCTGGTCAGTTCATTGTAGAATGATGCTACATTATTGTACTGGGAATCCTCTTCATAGATCTCTTTATATATGCGAAGGGCCTCACTCCAGTCTCCGTTCCAGTGGTATACCTGAGCGAGCTTGAATTTTGCACTGAGGTTCCAGGGATCGACTTCGAGGACCTGTTTGTACTGAGCTATACCTTCTGCATACATTTTCTCATTGTTGTAGAAATCTCCCAGTTCATTCCTCAATAGATATGTGTCTGATGCCAGTCGGTAAAATCCCTGTTTCATTCTCGAAACAAGAGCTTCTCGAATAGACAGAATGTTAGCGTTCACAGATCTATTCAGTTCAGTGGCTCCACTCTTGATTTCATTATATTGCTTGAGGATTTCGTTGACACTGACTGACGGATCATCTGTCAGATACCCGAAGATTTCCTCATCCCCTTCCGGGTTGAGATATTCGAGGTAATCATTGAGATAAAAGATATAACTGCAGTAAAGATCTATATCACTTTGATATCGTTCATATATCTCTTTACCAGCTGATCGGTCTCCCCTCCAGTTTTTAGTTTCATAGAGGGCAAAAGGAGCTCCTTTCAAAGGAATTTCTGAATCAGAGAAAACCGCCAGATTATTTTCGGCGTCATTCAGACGCCCTTCATACTGAGCGATTTTTCCCAGTACAAAATTCCCGAGAGTTACACCGTCTTTTTTAACGGCATTGAGTTCATCCATCATTGCCGAACGGTCCCATTCCCAGTCTACACCTTCCAGCAATTGTTCAAATGACTCTACTGATTTTGATTCATCTTCCAGAAGCCGTTGAAGGTTTTCAGATTCATCGGCGAACTGCAGAGAAATGCTGTTGAATTTTTCAATAAACGATTCATTGGCATAAATAACTGCTGCAAGAGAAGATTCAAGGGAATAAACTTCATCCTGTTTAGCTGTCGTATCTTCATTTTTATTCTTCAGGGAATCGAGATCACTTAGGGCTTTATTATACAATTTCAACTGATTACTCAATTCTTTCTGATTTGTAGACAAAAACTCCGGTATCGTGGTTATAAAGTGGGACAAAGCGTAATTACGATCGAGTAATTCCAGAAATACCGTCATATCGATCTCAGTCTGCAATAGGTTCAGATATGTGTGGTTTGTCAGAATATTTCTGTATTCAGCTATAGCTTTTTTCTTATATCCATTCCAGAAATAGATTTCGGCCAATGTTTTTCGCAAGATAAGGTTATTCGGATCACTGTTCAACTGTTCCTCATAACCAGTTATGACCTGATCTCTCATTCTCTGGGTATCGTAAAATGTCCCGACAACTTTATTGAATTCTGTATTGGCAATAAATGTTTCTTCTGTTGCTTTTCTCAATTGCTCAATTCTATCTCTCTGACCGTTTTCAATATAGGTATCTTCCAGATCGAGATATAGCTGCAGGACTTCAGGATTCTTTTTCATCATATCGATGTATATGGGCACAGCTTTGTCGGCATAACCATTAATCCTGAAAACCTCGGCGAGATCCATATTTTTATCCAGATCATCACCTGTCAGATCGGCTACTTTTTCAAATTGTTTCTCAGCTTCTTTCAAGTCTCCCAGCCAGAGATTGGTAATGCCCAGATTGGCTAAAAGGCTTAAATCATCGGGCAGGTTTTCAAGTCCGCCTTCAAAAAACTCTATGGAATCGTAATAGAGCCCAATCCAACCGGCGACTTTCCCCGCTTCGGTCCAGATATCGATTCTATCCGGTACAATTTCCAACAGATCTTTGTACAGTTCGAGCCCTTCCTGTGTAGAACCGCGCCAGATAAGGTTTTTCGCTGTCAGCAACATGATTTCCGGATTATCCGGTTCAAGGAAAGATGCTTTTTTAAGATATTTGAGAGCACTGAGATGATCGCCGATCAGTGCATAAATCTTTGAAACATAGACATAGTTGTTAAAATCCTCAGGATTTTCCCTGATTAGTAAATCGTATTCTTCCAGTGATAAAAAAGATGAATCGATCGTCCGGTTGTCCATATCTTCGGGGAATACTTCCGGTATGACACCACTGAGAACTCTTGAGCCGTTTTCCTGTTTTACAAGAAAGAAATTATCGAGATAGAAGTAGTATTTATCATCAAATCCCCTTCTTTCCATAACCTCGAATTTAATCCGGTGCTCACCAGCGGAGAGTGTGACATTTTTCACATAATTCCAGTAATAAGCCGGAGCATATTCTTCAACAACGTTTATATCTTCTCTGTATATATCTTCAATGTAAATTCCATCGAGAGTATACCTGAAGGGGGAAGCATAGGATGGGAGGAGATCGTCTCGATGACCGGGAGGAGTACCGCCATACCACAGCTCATAGACTCCATCTTCTTCAACATAAAAAACATAATCGGAATTATATGACGAGCCTTCCTGGAGGGGGCTGCTCTGATTGAGCTGTAATGTCCTGAATCCCGAAGCACTGTAATTCAAAATGGGCTCTCTATTGAAATTGGTGGAAACAGCATCCTCACCTTCAATGAAGATTATAGACGAATTGAGTTGCGGCAGAAGAGGTTCCACTTTCTTACTGCTTACAGGAATTGCTTCTTCCGGAATTTCTTCCGCTTCATCAGCCTGAGACCAGAGAGAGAATATCATCAAATTAAAAATTAGAATGCAAAGGATTATTTTTCTTAATGCCATATATACTCCATTATTACTTGTATATTTTAAAAGCTGCCATAAACACGCCTATCCACAGTTTTCACTCCGTATCGCAGGAAGATAAATGAAAAAAGACATGCCGATACAGATGCTGCCAGATACCCTATCCCATAAAAGGGGAAATCAATTAGTGCCATTATCATTGTAACAATCAAATTTATAAAGAAAAATACAGCAGTCGATAAAAAAGCTTCCCTATACATCTGAATATAAAAAAGAAAAGTTAAAATTGTAAGGAAAAAAACGTGAAAAAAGACAGCCAGCAACACTATCCGCAGTGTTGTAACGTCTGAGAGATTACCAAGGAAGACCGAATTGACGATTGGTGCAACGATTATAAGTCCCAGGGAGATAATGCCCTGAAAAAAGCTCTGCTCGTAAAGGCTCCTGTTCATGGTTTTGATCAGCCGGTATTTTTCTTCTCTGATCCGCGTCAGAATACTCTTTTCAATTGTCAGAAGAAATTTCTTCAATACACTGTAGAAGTCTGTTTCAGAGAATATCATAAAATAGACCAGTCCCGGTATGATGGTCAGATTTCCGAAGTATACAGCAATGTCATATGGCTCAAACAATTTGAGATAAGTGCCCTGTACCGAACTCCCGACTAAAACCCATAGGCAAATTTTATCCACCCAGATTCCGGCGGAATAAAACACTCCCGCAAGAAAAAGATATTTATACTTTTTAAAGTATGAAAGGAGCGGTTTAAATTCAATCCAGATTGTCTCCGGCTTGTAGGCATTGATAATTAATAGGAGTAGAAAAAGAAGTATATAGAGCTGCCCGATTGTAAATCCCGCCAGGGCTCCCCCCAGTTTGTACAGCGAACCGAGATAATAAACAGCAAAGAAAGAGATGGCCATTCCCGAAAAATAGACGAGAAAAATTGTCATATATCTCTTTAACAGTGTTATAAAAATCATTACCAGCCAGATGAGATTGATGACAATGAAAAGAGAAACTGCTGAAATTTTGTAGAGAAGTAAATTGGAGATAATATCAGTTTCTATAAAATAAACGGCCACTCCAGCCATCACCAGTGCCATGAAGATGAAAATAATCATAACCAGCAATAGCGTTGATACAGCGCGAGTCTCTTTTTGTATGTATATAAGGTCTGAAATATAACGGGTGAAAATATAGTGAAGACCACCGAATAACGATAGAGAAAATGCATAGGAATAGACAATTGCCGCCATAAACAGGTCGGCTCCTTCTGTCAGTGCGAAACCGGCAAAACGATTGAGAAAAAATATTCCGACGATTGAGATCAGCCATGGTCCGGCAACGATCACAATTCCCGCAAGAGCGACTTTGAAGAGATTACCTATCCCTCCCCCTTTGAGAACTTTCTGCAATTCAAATCCGATTCCAGCCATTACCTGTCCATTATCTTTTTGTAAAGATTTCTATATGTTTTATAAAGGTCGTTTTTGTTGTATAAGCGATACATTTTTTCCTTATTCAGTTTCATCTGCGCTGCCACTTCTTCGGGATTATTTTTAACATAATTCACACAATATGCCAGTTTTGAAGCATCTTTGGATGAAGCGAGATAATTTTCATTATAATCGAGCATCTCCGGGACATTGCCCACTTTTGTAGAGACACAGGGAACTCCTGCCGACCAGCCTTCGAGAATGACAAGGGGTTGCGCTTCCCGAACACTTGTCAAAAGCATTACATCGAGAAATGAATAGTATTCGAGAACATTCTGCCGTCCCGTAAAGAGAAACACATCATTGAGATTGAAATTGTCTACAAGCCTTTTACAATCTTCGTAATACGCGGGATCTTCATCTGTTGGACCTATGCAGTGAAATATGGCTTCAGGGATTTTTTCATGGACGATTTTAGCCATGGTAATAAAAGTCTTAATATCTTTTATGGGAACCACACGGCCGACAAGCCCGACGTGAAAGCCCTCTTTTTTAACTCTTGTCACAGAAGCATAATGTTCAATATCTATCCCGTTGGGTATAACGAGACTTTTCTCATCAGTGGCACCGAGTCCCTTGGATAATTGTCGGTTATGCTCAAATAGAGAAGTGGATACGTCGCAGTACTGATAGGCCAGGCGACTGAGTCCATTGTAGATTTTAATCCACATATCTCTCTGATAGCCTCTGATAAAAGTGGCTTTGCGCAGTTCCATTTCCCTCTCTTTGTGATAAAGGCCGTGTTCTGTCAGTAGAAAGGGTTTGTTGTAGCGCAGTTTTGCCACTATGGAAATTAAACCGGCATATCCTGTAGAAACAGCGTGATAGATATCCGCCTCGGGCGGTGTCGATCCCAGTATGGTAAAAATCATATTATGAGAAGAACGCCATGCCCAGAAATAATCGGAAAAGGAGTACATCGGATTATTCTTTCGGTTAGATGATCCGATCATATCCCACCCGATATCGCTGTTTACCGAATCGGAATAAGCGTAATATCCTTCAGGCATTCTTTCAATCATCTCTTCGATATTCACCTTGGATTTACTGGTGAAACTCTGGTGCATATCTCTGATCAATTTTAGCGTTTTCTTTTTATTTTTAATTTTTGCTCTGTTCTTTTTGATTTCAGACAGGACAATATCTCTGTGCTCGACGACATTTTCCGGCAGTTCATATTTCAGAGTCTGCTCATCTTCAGGAGAAATACTGAACAAAACAAAATCTATCTCGGGCATCCCGCGGATAAGATCGTGAACCCATGAAGAAACTCCACCAGTGATATATGGGTAGGATCCTTCCAGAACGAAACAAACTCTCAGTCGCTTTTCCAATCAGGCACCCATCCAAAAGGAGATCATAACAAATTCTTTTTCCGTCAACTCATCAATGTGTTCGGTCAACTGAGTGCAGATCTCCTTAACTTTTACATATTCTTTTCTCGCAAACTCTATTTCCGCTTTCAACATAAGATAAAAGGCATTTTTTTCAGAATGAGACTTCTCCAGAACTTCAGTTGCATTGAGATATAATTTCAGCTCCAGCAATATTCGGACAACAATATTCAGCTCTTTATCTGATAGTTTTCTGACTTTCCTGATCTCAGAATAATAAGAATAGGACTCTTTCATAAAGAATTTCTTTATAGCGTCTCTCTTCCTGTTCAGTATAGCCAGTTCATAAAACAGAGACCCCAGCTGACTGTTTTTTTCAAAAGCAGAATCACCATCAGCGTCTTCATTCTCTTCCTTTTCCTCTTTAAGTTCTTCTTTGAGCTTCTGTATCTGTTTATTATATCTGTTTTCAATGATATTGATGCTCTCGGCGGCAAAAAGAGCTATTTCCTGATCTTCAGAGAAGATAAGCTTCTCAAAGATTTCAATTAAAATGATGTTTGTCTGCAATCCCAGATTTTTCCTCGAAAGCAAACGCTCTATTTCATCGATATCATAGGGTTCCTCATCGAGAGGTTTAGTCGAATTTGATTTATTGGTAAATACAGAAATAGGAACAAAATTATGTTCATATGCGCGAAGAGCCGCTATGGGAGTTTTGGGCATGAAATGGTCTGATTTCTCACGAAAGAAAGCATAATCATCCATACATTAAACCTTCTGCATCTCCAGCAGATTTTCTGCAACAGATAAAAGTTCATCTGCAGAAATCTCCTGATGGCCAAATGATGAATATCCGACTATGGCATCTAAAGCCAGTAACTGGTCATTTATCTTCCATTCTGTGTTATTGATAATTCCAAGAGTCTCGAGACAGTAAAGGGAAACACCGTCATAATCGATATCGGGATAATAAATTGCCAACTGATTGGTCTCTTTATAGTGGAAGTAGTCAATCTTATTATTTGAAAGAATATTCAGTTTATCGAGAAGGCTGAGAATCATTTTATATGTTTTCTCTTCTCCGAAATCTTTCACAAAAGATGAGAAGTTCATTATCTCTAATAAAATAACACTGAAAGTTTTATTACCTTTAACGGCTTTACTTATATTGATCCCGATCATTGAATGGAACTGCTTATACGAAGGTAATCCCGTAAACTGATTAATCTCTTCATAGGCAATAATCGATTCATATTCAACAGCTCTTTCAATTTCTGGTGATGCCAAATCGACAAGAATAGAAAGGATTTTTTCTACATATAGATTGTATTTTGTAAACGGCATATCTTCTATATTGAGAACTCCCCATGAAGTGCTTGAAAAATTGATGGGGAAAGTGAAGATATTTCTTTTTTTGTCCATTTTCAAAAGGTTGTCATATTCAAGCAGCATTCTAACTGAAAACTTGAGATTATTTCGAAAGCACCAGCCTTCTATGCTGTCATCCATATCAAGAATGGAATTTTCAAAATCATTGGCCTCCCAACCGAAATTAGCTATCATAACCAGAGAATTACTATTTGGATCGAATCTCCAGATGGAAGCCTTTTCAGCCCATGAAAATTTATTGACTGTGCTCAGTAGAATATTCAAAGTTTCTGTAAGGCTCTGAGTATGAAGTGCTTTGATCTGGGTATAGAGAGATGTAACAGACTCATTTTGTCTGAGAACTCTTTCTTCAAGTTCATTGTTGACTGCCGATAAAGCTTCGACTTCATTTTTGTACTTGAACTTCTCAAAGACCTCTTTCTTTGTAATCGATTTATAGTGATTAATTCTGAGTATATATGAATCGCGGATCATTCCCAGGACATAAACTCCGATAAGATTCACAGCAATTTTAATATACTGATCAGACCAGATAAATATCCAGTATTCAAGAATATTCATATCTTTATTGATGGGCACCATAATTAATATAATGGTCAGGACAAATGTCGAAAATCCATATAATTTCCCATAATAAGCGGCGATAAGCAGAGTTAATGCTGTATAGGGATTTAAGGGACCATTGAGAAATCCGGGATTTTCTGAGAAGAAAAAGAAATTGATGAGGAAAACTGCCAATAAAAAGGCCAGGATCTCCAAAGAGATTCTAAAATGATTCCTGTTTTTCTGTTTCACTGTTTTAAATCCGATAAAAATAATTTTTCGCACTCTTTAAAGAGTGGATCTTCTTCCATCAGTTTCGGATAATCGTTGAGGAAATACTCCAGATCTGCTTTGGAAACTTCCGAATCATCAAAAACTTCATCAAACATATTGTTTTCATGGTCTTCTAAGGATCCATATCCGAGTTTTTCAGCGATCATGTCTGCAACGGAAATATTTCTTATTATTTTTTTATTTTTGGAGAAAATATTCATATTGCCGTGTTCCCTGGCTGTTTCAACAAAAATTTCAGGAAGATTCCAACTCTTCATAACCATAGCTCCGATTTCCTGGTGATCGGATTTTATAATTTCCCTTTCCACTAAAATAAGCTTCAATGATTGTTTTTTCGCTATTTCCATAATCTTTTTGTATTCTGCGGGATCAGTATTGAAAAGAGCGACACGGCCTATATCGTGAAGTAGTCCCAGAATAAAAGCCGTATCCTGATTGGCGCGGTCTTTCTTTCTTGTATAGATCTCTCTTGCAATAAAAGCGGTGACAATGGAATGCTTCCAGAATTCAAGATAAAAAGAATCGTTTTTAAGCTGTTTGGAAAACTGAGACGCCGTAAGCAGGAGAACGAGACTCTTGATATTTTTAAAACCCAGCAGGCCTATTGCCATCTGAAGAGTAGTGATCTCTTTCTGTCTGGAATATAAAGCGGAATTGGCTACTTTGAGGATCCTGGAAGTTAGCATGGGATCAACAGAGATGATATCTTCCAGGTTTTTAAAGGAAAAATCCTGATTGTCATCACCTATAGACATAATCTTCGATGCAACTTCAGGAATAATTGGTAGTTTATTCAGATATTTTTCAAAAATCTGCAATGATTCTTCTCCATACTTTTTTAGTTCATATTAATTAGAGACACCTATAATAAGTATATCGGTTTTTTAATAAAAGGTCTAAATGTAAAAAAAGCTGCCCCGTGGTGAGGCAGCTTATATAAAGTTAAAGGAGATATCAATCTACTAATTGATCAAATGAATAAAATGTACCTTCGACGCTGATTCCCGAAGGATCGATTATGGCGGGTACTGTTACATTTACGATGGTGTAGGTTCCGACAAATGCGC